>Ga0181520_10012130_pt1 | contig 11144 bp, 12 predicted proteins | sample PEATcosm2014_Bin_29_FD_132451 | JGI IMG/M metagenome (GOLD analysis project Ga0181520, IMG submission 132451) | Peatland microbial communities from MTU Mesocosm Facility, Houghton, MI, USA - PEATcosm2014_Bin02_30_metaG | ecosystem: Environmental > Terrestrial > Soil > Wetlands > Peat | place...
ACGGCGAGGCACCGGCCAAGTTGCTTGCGTCCTTTCTTCGCAAGGCCGACGAGAGCACCCTTGGCCGGGTATTGGTGGCAATCACCGTCCTGCAAACGGCGCACAGTTCCAACGAATCCGCGAAAACCCTGCGAGAAGCCGCCGAGTTCTACAAGGTGGACGTGGCCGCAATCACGACAAAGGTCAAGCAGGAGTTCGCGGCCAAGGATAGAGCGCAAGCTACCCGGAAAACTACGGGCAAAGCGAATCCAACGCAGCCGCAATCAACAGCGAAGAAGGCCAAGGCTGCGTAACGTCAACCAGAAACATTGAGACAGTTGCGGGGTCCGGCAATGCCGGACCCCATTTCATTACCGACGCCCGTCCTCCCCCCCCAATTATGTGCTGACGCTGCGCGCCAGGCTCTTTGGCCCTCCCCAACGGGCGTTTGCCGAGGATTCACTATCTAGGCGACTCCCAAGGAGCAAATCCCGTTTCTCTTCAACCTGTCTGGCCAAAGCCAATTGCACGCTTAGCGGTACCGATCTTCTTCCGCATGTGGAATTGAGCAGATTATCCAAGCAGTGCCTGAAACGGACAAGACTGCGAAGCGTATATGTCGTTAGATATTGGGATAGGAGCCGTTGAAACCCGGCGGCGTGAAGGAGCGTATCCATGTTAACCCATATCATTCTGACCGTCGGCAATGTTGAGCGTTCGTTGGCGTTCTACGAGGCAGCTTTGAAGCCTCTCAATATTCGTTTCTTCCTGCCCTTTAAGGGCGAAGGCGATGATCCTGATCTTTGGGGTTTTGGCGACGGCAAGAGGGCGTTCTTCTGGCTCAAGCATGGCGGGCCAAAACCGGGGTCCATTCATTGGGGGTTCATGGCAGAAAGCAATGCCAAGGTCGACGAATTCTACTGGGCCGCGCTCTCCGCTGGCGCCAGTGAAACTATCCAACCAAGAGTACGATTGGAATACACATCGGATTACTACGCAACTGACGTGCATGATCCAGATGGGTACTCGTTTGAGGTGGTTCATAGAAGCTGGAAGTAGACTTCGCATCGCCCCAAGCACGGACGTGCTCACCGTTGGGTGTTGCGCAGCCAAACGGCGGGAGAGCTACCGACATTCCGCACAAAAACGCGTGTCAGATGACTCTGATCGGCGAATCCACATGCAAAGGCAACTTCATTGAGTGGCGTAGCACGCTCGTAAATGAGACGCTGCGCGAGGGCGATCCGGCGGTTCAGCACCCAGCGGTGCGGGGAAACACCCAGTGCGGTCTTGAAGCCGCGAGTGAGTGAACTCACTGAGGTGCCAGACGCTTCTGCCACATCGGCAAGGCCCACATCCTGGCTTAGATTCGCCTCGATATATTCCAGGGCATGACGAAGTTGACGAGCAGTCAGGCCAAGCCTGTTGCTCGTCGCTCTTGTTGTAAAGCCGCCGTATGTCTCGGCAATGTGGTCACGCACTGCTTGAAACATGGAATCCAGGTACAAAGCACTGACTTCGTTCGGCCGCTCCAACGTAGGCAGCATCGCTTGCATCAAATGCAGCATTACGGTGTCGTACCGTGTCTCCTGTATGTCAAAACGAAAATCGAGAAAGTTGCTACTGCGTTCGTTCGCAAAATCTCGAAAGCTGTTAATTGGCAGGAAGACTTGCAGGGTGTCAAAAGGATCTCTGATGTCTGCACACCAAGACCTGCGCATATCGTACAGAGCCAATGCACCGGGTTCAGTTGCCGGTTTCCGCTTGTGATGCCCGTCGCAAAATACATTGATCGGTCTGAAGGGGCGGCGTTCCACTGAGATGATGACCTGATCGGCCATGGGCGTTTGTTCGAGCAATCCGAGGTTAGGACTGTCGTGCCGATACCTTGCGAAAAAGAGCGGGCGCTCCGAGCGGCTTGAAACGGCACGGACCTTCTCAAATTCCGGGCGATTTTCACTCACAAAACCAGGAACGTTAAACGAATCGGCTTTTATCCGATCGGTATTCATCGCTTGTTTTTGTCGGTTTCCGGGGAATTGGCCTTACAGCACGAATAATACACGTCCGGTTTATCAGTGCGCAACTCCCCGTAGTCACTGACCGGAATGTCCAAGCGGCGCCCGAAATATACAAGACCGCGAGACACTCGTCCAAGTACATTCTGTATTGTCAGAATCTACCCGGAAGTGGCGACCTGGCGCAGCAATGAAGTATTTGCACTACGTCCCGTTTACGGCAAAGCGATTGCGATAATCACTCGGGGAAAGACCCATTATTCGATGAAAGATCCTTCGGAATGAAGTTGGGTCTTCGTAGCCAACAGTCCACGAGATTCGCTCAACCGAGTGATTAGTGGATTCAAGCATCTCACAGGCTTTTCCGATGCGCAGACGCTGGCAATATGCCGTGGGCTTCAAATCTGTTGCTTTCTTGAATCGACGCATAAAAGTGCGCATCTCAAGCCCTGCTGTATTTGCCATCTTTGTCAGATCGACATTGCAGCAGCCGCTTTTTTGCAACAAATGCTGTACCTTGAGAATTTCCGCGTCACCGTGATGCAGACGCGGTGTGAAACTGCTGTAGAAGCTCTGCTCTCTGCCGGACGGATCAACCAGCATAAAGCGCGCAGTCTCAGACATCACGATTGGCCCTAACAAACGACGAATCAGGCGAGTCCCAAGATCGGTCCATGCCGTCATGCCTCCGGTCGTAATGATGTCTCCGTCGTCAATCACAAGCTTGTCGGCATCAACGATGACGGCAGGGTAACGGTCCTTGAATGCATCGACATAATACCAATGTGTGGTTACTGTTCTTCCATCCAGCAACTTTGCTTCTGCGAGCAAGAATGCTCCGCAGCAGACGGAGGTGACGGTACTGCCGCGAGCATGCAGGCGGGTGATCCAATTTGCATAGGGCGCGGCCGCTTCACTTGAAATGGGATTGGCAACGCTGGGAGGAGCGATGAGAATACACGGTGCGCCCCGACCCATTCCACGATGGCTGTCATAAATGCATTCAATTCTCTTGCTGCCTCGAGGAGATGCCCGCCAATGGGTCACGCGAATGGAGAGCCCCTGGGTCTCTTTGTGGCAGTCCGCATATCGGTTAGCAACCATGAAAAACTCTGTCAGTCCAAGCACCGCAGATTCGAGACAGTTGGGATATACGACAATACCGATTTCCAGGCAGGCGCTTTGATGTTTTATCGCTGTCACTTGTGCCCCCTAACAATGTCACTATTGCCACTTTAGCTGCACCGCAGTCAAGTGTAAATTCGGGTTAGTGAGCGACCGTGCTCACACAGTTCAAGGAGGTCGCACAATGCTTTACCCTAATCGACGCGATGTGCTGATAACACTCGGCGCCCTGGCCGCAGGCTCTGCAATCGGGGAATCGGCTCCATATTTGCATGGGATGACGGTTTCGACAACTTCACAATCAAACACAGGAGAGATTAGCATGGGCACAATCACGACCAAAGACGGCGTCGAGATTTTCTATAAGGACTGGGGCCCGAAGGACGCACAGCCTATCGTGTTTCACCACGGCTGGCCGCTCAGCGCCGACGACTGGGACAATCAGATGTTGTTCTTTCTTGCCAATGGCTATCGCGTCGTGGCACATGACAGGCGCGGTCACGGTCGCTCTTCGCAGGTGGACACCGGCCATGACATGGACCACTATGCGTCCGACGCCTCCGCAGTGGTTGAGAATCTCGACCTGAAGAATGCGGTCCATGTGGGCCATTCGACCGGCGGCGGCGAGGTGGCGCGCTATGTTGCAAAGTACGGCGAGCCTCAGGGCCGCGTAGCCAAGGTGGTGCTTATGTCCGCCGTTTCTCCACTCATGGTCAAGACCGAGACAAATCCCGCAGGCACACCGATCGAAGTATTAGACGGTTTGCGGAAGGCGCTGGCCGCGAACCGGGCGCAGTTCTTTCTCGATGTTCCTACGGGGCCGTTTTACGGGTTCAACAGGCCTGGCGCAAAAGCCTCGCAGGGAATTATCCAGAACTGGTGGCGTCAGGGGATGATGGGCAGCGCGCTGGCTCACTACGAAGGCATCAAGGCCTTCTCTGAGACAGACCAAACCGAAGATCTGAAAGCGATTACCGTGCCGACCCTCGTGATGCAGGGCGACGACGATCAAGTTGTGCCCTACAAAGACGCATCCTTGCTCCAGGCGAAGTTGCTCAAGCATGGCACGGTCAAGATTTACCCCGGCTTCCCCCACGGCCTGATGACCGTGCACGCCGATGTGATCAATGCGGACCTTTTGGCTTTCATCAAGAGCTAAACTCTAGGGGTCGCGTTACGCGGCTCCGTTTCCCCGCTCGGCGCAAAGCAGATCGAGAAGTAGCGACTGTCACGGTGCGGGTGTCTTGATCTGAAGATGCTGATTTCTAGCGAGAATGCCTTTGAGAACATACATCTACAAGTTGACGTCCGACAGAGGCGGCGCACCATGTGCACCGCGAGGCGCCCGAGGGCGCCCATTGCTCACTTTATCGATCTGCAAGCCGGCAATTCGGCGTACAGCACAGCCCGGCGATCGTGTTGTTGGGGTCACCAGCCACGCCCTCGCCAACCGTGAGGGATATCCCCTCGGCGCTGTGATCTACGCCGCGGTCGTATCACGCGCTCTCGATCCTCAGGAATATTACAACCCCCGAGGAGAATTTCGCTGTCGTCCGGACTGCATCTATACCTTTCGCCGTGCGACTGGAACGCTGATGCACACCGGAAGAACACGATTGCATGTTGACCCTGCACATGCCACGAAAGATGTTGGGCGTTATCCTTACTATCGAAACGCACGAACTTTGTTGTGTGAGGATTTTCGATACTTTGGCACACACGCCATACTCATCCCGAAGCGGTTGTCCAACTTGGCTGAGATCGCCGATGTTCTTGGCCAAGGCTATCGGGTTTTTGAAGAGAAGTCTCCGCTACACACCGAATTCAACGCGCTTTTCAAGACACTTTGGAGACTTCCGACGAGCTACACGCCAGCTCGCGTTGATGAGGAAGCCTGTGGCGATTCGCCAAAACAACAGGTGCGTTCACCGCTGAACGCAGCCTCTTCATGCACTTGAGGAAACCGAACCGACCTCTTTAAGTTCGGCTCGGTTCTCGCTCACAAACCCAGGAATGTCGAATGTCTCTGGGATCTCATCGTGATTCGTGATCATGTCTCGTTACCAGCCGGCTTGGCGCTCATCCTAGCACTATGCGTCTGGATATTTAGCGCGCAACGTCCCGTTGATCAGTGATCTGAATGTCCTATCGGTGCCTGAAATGTACAAGACTGCGAAGAATCCGGCCACGTACATCTTGATCTATTCATTGCTGGCTCGCGCTTTAGACCTCTTCGTGGGCAGAGCGACTACCGAATCAGGAGAAAAACATGACATCCAGGCAAATTAGTAAACCTCAAGAAAGAGGAACAGTGGCGAGCATGGATACACCAACGGATCTCTCGCCGGCGGCAGTCGCGGCGATTTCTGAGACCTTGCGGCAATTGCTGGCAGACGTCTTCGCACTCTATGTGAAGACAAAGAATTTTCACTGGCACATAAACGGACCTCATTTCCGTGACTACCACTTGCTCCTCGACGAACAGGCAGCGGAAATTTTTGCAATGACGGACCCAATCGCGGAGAGGGCTCGCAAGATCGGCGGCACAACGTTGCGCTCGATCAGCGACATCGTGCAACATCAGCGGTTGCTCGATAACAACGAGCAGTCCGCAACACCCAAGGCTATGCTCGAAGAGTTGGCTGCCGATAGTCGTTGTCTGACGAAGCTCATGCGTGCAGCTCACGAAGTTTGCGACGAATTCAAGGACGTGGCCACGGCGAGTCTGCTCGAAGTCTGGATAGATGAAGCTGAACGTCGCACTTGGTTTCTGTATGAGACGGTCCGCGGTCGAAACTGATGTTTGACGAACGTAGTTGGACCATATTCATCGGTGCCTGGTCTTTTTATGAGATCGCCTGCGATGGGAAGGGAGAGATGCATGAGTGTCATTAAGAAATTGGGTGTAGCAACGGGCACTCTGTTTGTCCTCGCGCAGTTGGTTCGGCCCACCATCCCAGCGAAACCGGCAACAGCCGAGATACAGGCTCCGCCCGCCGTAAAGCAGATCCTGAACAAGAGTTGTTACAGCTGCCACTCCGACGAGCGACGGCTTGCTTGGTTCGACCAGATCGAGCCTGGTTACTTGTTTGTTCGGCATGACATTCTGACTGCTCGCTCTCACCTCAACTATTCAACACTCGGCTCCGAGCCCCCAGCAGAACAGCGGGCAAGGCTCTTTGAAGCCGTGAACATGATCCAGCTTGGAGCAATGCCCCTTCCGCAGTTCGTGGCACTGCATCCCGATGAAAGAGTATCGCCCGAGGAATTGGCAGGGTTGAAAGCCTATCTGGCGCCGTGGGCAACCATGCCCAGCTTACCCGGCGTTAAGCCTAAAGACGATTCAGCAGCATCGCTGATCTCATTGTCTGCGGTGCACCCGGAGCCCAATGGGTTAGCCTTCGATCCATCCTTCGAGAACTGGAAGCTGCTCAGCACTACCGAACGTGGCGACAACAACACGTTCCGGTTCATTTTGGGGAATGATGTGGCCGTGAAGGCTGCAGAATTAGGCAATATCTCCCCTTGGCCTGACGGGACAAGATTTGCGAAAGTCGCCTGGCAACAGGAACTCGGTGAAGATGGACTCATTCATCCGGGCAAGTTCGTTCAAGTCGAGTTGATGGCCAAGGAGGCTCGCCGATATAAAAACACGGATGGGTGGGGTTGGGGCCGATGGCGTGGCCTCGATTTGAAGCCCTACGGCGAAGATGCACGTTTCGTCAATGAATGTACGGGCTGCCACATGCCAGTGCGCAGCAACGACTATGTCTACACGCTTCCCATCACGAGCGCTCACGCAAATCGCGAAGAAGTTGTGAACAATGCTGCCGCCTCCCTCTCAGCCAATTTGCCGTGGCGTCCACTTGCCTGGCGTGCATTGACGATGTGCGTGGACCCCAAGACACACAGGATGGCGACGCTATACGGCAATGACACGTCAATACAGGTTCGCGAACGTGAGGGCACTGTGGCACCCAGACTCCCTTATCCATCTGGCAGCGTACTGGCGCTGGTCACTTGGGCCCAGCGAGATGACCCGCACTGGTTCGGCGGACGCATCCCGGATACGCCAAAGATGGTCGAGTATGTGCAGATATCTTCCGGCCGGGGCGCGGATGTCTATCGCGTGTTCGAAGGTCGGACGCTCGTCGAAACACACCCGGATGCTGGAGATACAGCGCGGAGAACACGTTTCATCCTGAATCTCATGCCGGCTTCCTTGCCGTAGTCGCGCGGGTAAATCAAGAGAAGGAGAATACCAATGAAGCAAATTCTAGTAATTGAGTCGAGCCCGCGCGGAGTTGAATCTGCAAGCCGTCAGCTTACACGCAGGCTTACAGAGCGCCTGAGAACGTTGTATCCAGAGGTGAGACTCGTAGAGAGAGATCTGGCGAAGGACCCGCTTCCTCATCTGGATTCTCGAACGGTGAAGGCCATCTTTACGAGGAATCGCACGGAGGCTGAGTCTTTGCAGGACGCACTTCGACTGTCAAACCAAGTTACCGAAGAAGTACTGTCGTCGGATCTTCTTGTTATTGCCTCTCCGATGTGGAATTTTGGACTGCCGTCCTCCCTGAAGGCATGGGTCGATCACATTGTTCGCCCCGGAAAGACGTTCCGATACACAGCAGGTGGGGCCGAAGGGCTTGCCCGTGAAAAGAAAGCGATCCTGGTGCTTGCCTCTGGTGGTGTCTTTACTCAGGGACCCTGGAAATCGTGGGATACGGAGGAGCCTTACCTCCGCTTGATCCTGAGCTTCATCGGAATCACCGACGTTCAGACTGTGCGCGCTCAGGGCATGAACATACCGGGGCTTTCCGACCACGCAATTCCCGATGGCGAAAAATCAATCGAATCACTCGCACTATGAAGGAGAGAGCAATGCTGGATCACATCATTCTGACAGTATCCAACGTCGAGCGTTCGTTAGCATTTTACGAAGCGGCTCTAAAGCCCCTTAAAATCCGCTTCTTCATGCCCTACAAGGGTGAGAACGGCCATCCTGATCTTTGGGGATTCGGAGATGGCAAGAAAGCGTGCTTCTGGCTGAAGCAGGGTACGCCCGATCCAGGGTCGATCCATTGGGGGTTCAAGGCCGAGAACAACGAGCAGGTCGATGACTTCTATCAGACGGCGATGGCCGCCGGCGCGAAGGACAATATCTCTCCGCGAGCCCGCATCGAATACTATCCGGGATATTACGCAGCCGATGTATTCGATCCTGATGGATACTCATTCGAAGTAGTTCACAAAAGTTGACTGATTCCGCCAATTTTCCCAATCGTGGGATCGGCAAGCCTGCCGATTCGGGACCGATCAATCTTCCATTTTCTTTCGTTCCCGGATAATAAGGCGTAAGTTCTTCTCGCTTCGTCATACCTTTGACCAAGGCGTGGCCTGTGGTTCGATGCCTTTGGCCTTTCGGGCGAAGTACTTCATCAATACGAGGGGAAGCATGGCAAACGACTCGGCCTGTTCTCATCGCGAATTAGCGCAGTTTCATGCGTGCGTACACTGTTGCAGCATATTTCGCCGAGACGAATTCGACAGCACGGCAGTTACTACCGGCATTTATCCCTGCACAAAGTGCGGCCAAGATGGACCGCTCAATATCGTCATTCGAGACGTGGATGCGGCCGCGACTGGCACAAACGATCCTGGCCTCAACGGTTCAGCAGGCTAATGCGGTGCTTCGCTGGTGTGAAGATTGCGCCTTGACCAGCTTGCGCCCGACTGCGCGCACGAATTCGCTCGTCAACCGCTTTTTATCGTCGGCACGCATCGCCAATCTGGTTACGAGTTTCGGGTGTTCCTCGGTCAGAGGGCGGACTGCAATTTCGTTGCTGGAGATTCGCCACGCAGCCTCGCGCGTCAGGAACGCCGCGCCCTTGTGCGCCAAGACGAGCGCCGATGCCTCTTCGGCTGTTGTGAAGGTGTGCGTGTCGGGCGCGACGATATTCTTTGCGGAGGCCTCCGCCTGAATCATCTCGGTGATGAACGGGTTGATGTGCGGCGCGGGCAGAATCCACTCGTGCGCGCGCAAATCTTCGAGGCGGAGTTCCGCATTCCCAGCTACGGCGTCGCTTTTCGGTAACGCGATATAGCCGGGCGACTCAGCAACCAACAGAAAGCTGAGCGACGAAGTATCGGGGATGGACACCACCAGCGCCAGATCGAGATTTCCGGTAGCCACCATGCGCGCAAGTTCGTGCGAGAAGTTGCTCCAGAGCTTGACCTTCAGGCCGGGGAAGAGGGAAAGCTGAATCGACTGAATCGCCGTGACCAGATACGGATCGGCATAGACGGACCTGCCGATGTGAAGCACTTCTTCCGCTCCATGCAACGCGGCCCTTGCGTCAGCGACAGCGCGCTCCGCGTACAACACGGCGCTGCGCGCATCCTCCACAAAATGCCGTCCGGCATCGGTCAACTCAACCGTTTGATGGTTCCGTACGAAGAGGCGCAAGTCGATCTGAGATTCAAGCTCGACAATCCGCTTGCTCAGCGTAGATTGCTCGATGTGCAGCCGTGCGGCCGCACGGGAATAATTCAGTTCCTCGGCAAGCGCAATCGCTGCCTGCAAAAGTCGAATCTCCGGTAGCGCCATACCAGTCCTCCCAGCCAATAACCAAGATCAAGTAATGGGTCGTGCCGAGCAACACAATCGTGATGGCTGCTGCGTTTATCTCTACTGGGCTCCTGAAAGGCGCGGTTACCGATCTGGACGCAAAAACTCCGCGCCGGTTCTTCTTATTGACGCTTGGCCGAAAAGAAAGTTGTGGAAGTGCAATCAAAACTTGCAAGCAGTGCCTTTATGCGTTCCTCTGTCGCCATAGCTGATGGGACGTTTCTGGGGGTGAGTAGCTGCAAAGCCCCATCGTGTCGGCCATCTGGACTGGGCGTTATTCCTGGTTGGAATGACGCTCTCCGTGGAATTCATTAGACTTCTGAACCGTCATAGATAAATCTTGCTGAAATGGCAATCTTGTCGCGTTGCTGACGAAAGGAGCAAAGATGCAGAACGAAATGGAACCTTCCGCAAACGAGCGGCATGACGGCTTCCACGCCCTAGTGTGCAGAGAACCCTTGCTCGATAGCCACCAGGCCGCAGCACTGCTGAAAGTCCACCCACGAACACTGCAACGGCTTGTTCATCGCGGAAAGATTCACGCGATTCAGGTCGGCAAGCTCTGGCGATTCAAGGCTTCGGCGCTTGATGCGTGGATGAATCAGTAGAGCATTCGCGTCCAGTCAGTTTGCGTATTTTCTGTGCGCTTCGCGGCGAAATGGCATAACCTTAAAGTAGCCATAAGTGCCGTGAAGTCGAGGGGAGTCAAAGCCTTGATGGATCGCACACGATACCAATTTGGAAGCGTCACGCTCAAGAAGCGGGCGAAGGGAGCCGACGTCTGGGAGTTCCGATACTACGAGACGCAGGCCGATGGAACGCGAAAGCGCAAAGCAACTTTCATCGGAACCACGAATCAGTACAAAAACAAATCCGAGGCGCGGGTTGCAGTCGAAGCCCTTCTCCTGAAACTCAACGAAGAAAAACCACAGCATCATCTGGGTGCCGTCACCTTTGGCGCGATATGCGACCGGTACATCGAGGAAGAGTTGCCGCAGCGCTACTCAACCCGCAAGTCGTATCTGTCGAATATCAAGATTCATATTCGTCCAAGGTGGGGCGAGTACCTGCTGCACCAGATTCGTCCGATGTTGGTTGAAGGCTGGTTGAAGAGTTTGGATATGGCTCCGAAATCGAAAGCTCATATTCGCGGCGTCATGCACGTGATCTTTGAGTGCGCAGCCCGCTGGGAACTCTTCACCGATCGCCGGAACCCGATTCAGATGGTTCGCGTGAAGGGCGGGACCAAACGACGCCAGCGCCCGACAGTGTTGACTGTGCAGGAATACGAAGCCATCCTCGGATTACTGAAAGAACCGTACCGCACGATGGTGATTGTTGCGCAATGCCTCGGTCTTCGCGTGAGCGAGATCGCGGCGCTTCAGTGGGAC
>Ga0181520_10012131_pt1 | contig 11141 bp, 4 predicted proteins | sample PEATcosm2014_Bin_29_FD_132451 | JGI IMG/M metagenome (GOLD analysis project Ga0181520, IMG submission 132451) | Peatland microbial communities from MTU Mesocosm Facility, Houghton, MI, USA - PEATcosm2014_Bin02_30_metaG | ecosystem: Environmental > Terrestrial > Soil > Wetlands > Peat | place...
CGCTTGCTGCAACGCCTTGAGCGCGGCCTGTAGATCCGGGCGGTTGTCGAGCCCGATCTGGCGGAAGCTCTCCAACGGCTCCAATTCGGGCGAGAAGTCGAACGGTCCCTGCACATCGAACTGCTCCACGGCCGTCCGGTCGTCCAGCAATTGCAACAGCTCGATCTTGGCGGTGCGCAGGCTAACCTCTGCCGCCTGCAAATCCGACTCATACTGCACACGCTGCAACTCGATCCGGTCCAGGTCAATCTGCGCCAAGTCGCCGTCTTTGAATCGTGCCTGGCTGATCTCGATGATGTGGTCGTAGTACTCCAGCTCAGCGCGTGTCAGTTTCACCACGGCCTTCGCCTGTAGCGTCTGCACAAACATCGATCTCAAATCGAAGAGCAGATTCCTCTCAAGATCCTCGTGTTGCGAAGCGGAGACCTGGGTGCCCTCCTTGGCGCTTTCAAGGCGCAACTCCCGTTTGTGCTGCCGCTCATGAAGGTAGCTGATGCTGGGCACCAGTTGCGCTCCCGTCAGCGGCTGCCAATGCGTGCCCAGTCCGGGGGTATCGTGAGGAGCAATCTGAATTCCGTCCGTTGACAGCCCCACCTGGGGGTTGGGCCGCAAGAAGGCGGTTATTTCCGCGGCCTTCATCTCCTGCACGCTGATGGCGTCAGCCCGCAGCGTGGGATTGGCTGCCTCGAATCTTGCTTTCACCTGCTCCCAGCTAAGGCTCTGCTGCGCCACAGTAATGGGGGGCGCAAGCACCAGCAGTGCACCCGCTATCGGCACCGCCAGAAAGGAGAAAATTGGCTTCATACGTGACCTTTGCGCCGTGGTCTGCACGGCGGATATGGGAAGGGAAAGGTCAATGACGCAGAGGACAAAGAGAAAGCTCAGGCCGCCGGCGGCGGCCGGTTCTGGACCGCTGCGAGACCGGGGTGGTCCACTGCCGGGAAATCGTGTCCCCCTGGCGTGGCAAGGCGAAGAAACCTGAAGCAAAGTCCGGCTAACGATGGCATGGGAGGCGCGATCACCACGGGAAGCATGAAATGCGCGCTTGCCACCGCGTGATCCTTGCGTTGGCAGCAATCGGTCTCGGCTGGATTCTGCGCCGCCAGCAGGTCGTCGGTAGCCGAGATGACCGGAAATAGAATGAGAATCAGAACGGTCAAGGTGACAAATTGCCTGCCGCAGCCGATCCCGGCTCGCCGCCCAATGAGCGGCCACAGAGCAAGAATCGCGGCAGCCAGCCCCAGCCACACGAGATTGAGGATCAACTCCATTCTCAGGCCCGATTCTACATCATCAAGGTGTTGATTCGGCATCGACCGGACGGCCGGTTTGAAACTGTGAATCCTGTCGGGAGGCGCGGTCCAGGCTAGCATTCCGACTACCGACGCCGCGAGTCGAGTTTGACCAACACGGGCGGCGCCCTTATGATGGACAAGTTGGTTCTTCGTGCCCGGCGTCCTGCTGCGGCGCAAGCCACCACGGCTTCAAGTCGAGCTGCGGTATTTCGCTTGTTGCCCCCTCGTTCAATGGTAGGACAGCCGCCTCTGGAGCGGCATATCGGGGTTCGAATCCCTGGGGGGCAGCCACAAGCGTTCCATCGTCTAATCCCGAGAATAGACTCGAACCTCCTTCAGCTCCGAACACCGGGCCATGCCTGCCCTATTTAGGCGCGAGTGCAAGTGGCTTAAAATGTGCAGATAACACCTGTTTCGCCGCCGAACGACCTCCGAAAGCAGCCATTTTAGCGTCCCGATAAGGGATGCGAAGCTCTCGCTTCGCGTGAAAGATGAAGTTTTGGTTTGCAAGTCTATGTCTTTGGGGCATCTGCAACTCCACACAAGCTCTCCTCAAGCCTCGACCGACGTATTCGGAACGCCATTGGTACTGAGACAAGCTGAGAGACAATCAAATCACAAATCGGCCAAACGGCAGACCAATCGAGCTTCGAGCCGCAATCGATGGCGTGATCGGGCGGCGCGCCATTTGTTGAGTCGTTTTCGTGGTCTTTGCTTTCCGTTTGATCGATGCACCCATGGTGACAAGTCTGCAATCTCCGCTGCGTCGCGAACGACATTTGCGAGACGGTTGTCCATGTGAACTAGAACGCATACCCAGGAACAATTCCATATAAAAAACCAGTGAATTCCGCCAAGAAACTTGTGTTCCGTAGCGCGTTCCAGCCATGGCAGCAAGATGACAAAACTGCAATCTTCGCGTCATGCTGGCGTACTTTTCCCTCCGCTAGACTTACCTCGTTGGCACTGCCCCAGCCAGCTGAGCCGCGTTCTGCAATCGAGGAAAGAAAGCACGAAACGGTTTCATGCTTCTCGTTCCAAGGCTCATTAGGATGGCCCGTCCAAGGGCGAACCGGGGTCGTTTCAGAAATCGGAACGCAACGTGCCAAGAGAAGGAATACGCGTTGCCTGTGAATGACTTGCGTGGGTCGAAAGCCGATGATGACTCCGAAGAGTCGAAGCGATCACAAGAGGTTGATTCGATGTGCCATCGTCTCTTTTCTCCTCACCAGTTTCCGTTTCCTGAAACAACCCCATGCTGCGCGGCCTATTCCGGGTTGCGTGTTGAAAAACCAAAGAGGAGAGCGATACATGTTCCGAAATGCATCTCAAATGAGTTCTCGGTTCAACCGTTTGCTCCCGCTCGCCGGACTTCTGGCGGCGGGACTGTGTGTGCAGGCGGCCTTAAGTCAGTCCGTGGAGTTCCCGACCTACGTCCCCGGCCCGCAGACGAACGGCTCTTTCATCGTCAGTGATGGCACAGTCATCACTCCCGCCGGCACCCAGGTCAACCTCGGCATCCGCGTCCGCGCCAAGGCCGTCGCGCTCAATCCGATTACCAGCACGCACACCGCCGCCGTCCTCAACATGGGTACGTCAATTTCGAATGGCAACGCAGCGGTCGAGGTGTTCGACACCAAGACCGGCAAGGTCCTTCAGAACTACAGCTTCAAAAATGTGGATGCTGGCGGCAGCAGCACCGGCATCACGTATTCGCAGGATGGCAAGTGGCTGCTGTTCAGCCAGGACGGCGATTACGGCCCCAGCGGTTTCGTTACCGTTGCAAAGGTGAATACGACCACTGGCCTGCTCACGGACTACGCCCAGGTCAGCGTCCCGATAGACGCCACCACCGTCACCGTCTCCGGAATCAAGTTGCCGCTGCTGAAAAACGCTAATTGCACTCAGACCGTCACCATGCCGGTGACGAAATTTGTGATGTCCGCCCCTGTGGGGACCACGGGCAGCCTTGCGATCCCCTGCGGCATCCCTGTCTCGGCTGCGTCTGACGGTACCACCACTTCCTATCCCACCGGCGTCGCAATTTCGGCGGATGATAAGACCGCCTACGCCGTGCTGAACTTCAACGACACGCTGGCCAAGATCGATTTGACCAAGACGCCGCCAGTCGAAATCAAGGATATCCGCGTTGGAAACGTACCGCACAGCGTGGTAATCTCGGCCGATGGCAAGACCGCCTATGTCTCGAACGAGGCTGGCCGGATTGCTGCCAAGAGCGACTTCCAGCTCTACTCCAACGGCACCCCGGTCGTCGCCCAAAACCCGACTGGCGCCACGGCCACCGGTACTATTTCCGTGGTTGACCTGTCCACGTTTGCGGTCACCGATACCATCTCGACCGGCCTGCACCCGACCGGGATGGCTTGGTGGGGGAATGAACTGTTGGTCGCCAATGCCTATGACGACACCATCTCCGTGATCAACACGTCCACCAACAAGGTCGCGTATACGATCAACCTCGGGCTGCCGATTTCTGTGCCGGGTTCAACGACACCTGCCTACGGTGCCGGGCCGAACTCGATCGCCGTCGATTCCACCCTCGGTGTTGCCTACGTCGCGCTCTACAACGCCAACGCAATCGCGGTGGTGAACCTTGCCGAAGGCGTGGCGTCTCCCGTCGAGGGCCTGATCCCGACCGGCTATGCGCCCAGCTCGGTGGTCCTGGACTCTGCCGATAAGCAACTTCTCGTTGCCAATGACAAAGGCTGGGGAACCACAGGCAACCCCAATCCCTTCGAAGGTACCGTGAGCGGCGCGCCGCTGACAGACAATTCGGTTGCAACCGAATTTACCGCGAAGGGCCTCAACACGCACCAGGACCTTGGCACCGTCAGCATCATTCCTGTGCCGAGTTCCAGCACCCTGGCCACGTGGACCAGCACGGTCACCCTGAACAACCACTGGGATCTGACTGCCAATATCAAGTCCGCCGCCGGGGGCAGCAAGACGACCGCTCCCGTGGTGATCCCGGCCCACATCGGCGATCCCTCGCTGATCAAGCACGTCTTCCTGATCATCCGTGAAAACCGCACCTACGACCAGATGCTGGGCGACGTGGAAGGCGGCAACGGCGACCCCTCCCTGGCAGTCTTCGGCGACAACGCTACCTACGGCAGCGTCTCGCCCAACGCGCACGCGCTGGTGAAACGATTCCCGCTTCTTGACAACTTCTATAACCCGAGCCGCCAGTCGGCCGACGGTCACAACTGGATCATGCAGGCCATGGCGCCCTACAGCGACGACATCCAGTCGCCAGACTGGCTCCGCGACTATCCCTCTAACGGTGGCGATGCGCTTGCGTATCAGAACAAGGGCCACCTGTTCGACACGGCTGCCGCGGCCGGCATCAAGATGAAGATCTACGGCGAGTATATCGAAGAGAATACTTTCAACCCGCCGGGTTGCACCCCGTCGATCCTTACCAACAGTTGCGAACCAAGCTGGAGCGAGTTTTACCAGGACACCATTGACTACGAGGGTGGCGTGGAGCCGCAGCTTTACTTTTACAACACCATCGGCTCCTACTCTCCGCTCCCGAACCTGATGAATCACACAGTCCAGAATTACCCGCAGTTCGATCTTGGCATTCCCGACCAATACCGCGTCGATGTGTGGGAGCAGGACTTCGCCAAGGACGTCAAGGCCGGCACGGTGCCCGCGTTGAGCATCATGTGGATCAGCTCCGACCACACCGGCGGTCAGCCGACCCCGCAGGCCATGCAGGCCGATAACGACCTGGCCGTTGGCCGCTTTGTCGACATCATCAGCCACAGCAACGTGTGGTCCACGTCGGCGATCTTCATTGAGGAAGACGACGCGCAGACCGGCGTCGACCACGTCGACGGTCACCGCAGCCCCGGTTACGTCATCAGCCCCTACGTTAACCAGAAGGTAAGGGCGGACGGCAAAGGCGCTGGGGTAACCGAAGAAAGCACCTTCTACACTCAGGTCAACTTCACGCGCACCATCGAGCAGATTCTCGGCCTGAAGCCCATGAACCAGAACGATCTGGTGGCCTCGCCAATGTACAACCTCTTCACCAACTATCCGGGATTTAATAACTTCCTGCCCTGGACGCACGTGCCGAACGCGATCCCGCTGGACCTGGGCGTTACCCCCTCTGAGGCGTCCCTCTACAAAAACGCCAGCCCCGCGGTCAAGGCCCTGGCGGCTGGCTGGCTCAAGAAGAAGACCGAGCTCTTCGCCGGCAAGTATCAGAAGCCGGACTCCGAAGACCCGGACACCGTCAACCATCTCATCTGGTACGAATCCACCGGCTTCAAGATGCCCTTCCCTGGCGAGAAGAAGGTTCGCCCGGCGAGCGACTTCAACAAGGCGGCGCCTGCCAAGGGCGACGATGACGACGACATCTAAGCCAATTTCCGGCTTCAGCGACCCTCTCCCCGGACTCCGGGGAGAGGGTTTTTTTGCGCTTTAAGCGCCGAACCCAGGCCGGCGTATTGAGGGGTTGACCGTTTACCGGAACGGACGCCCTTTTACCTGCCCTGAACCCTCGCGCAACGTAATGAGTTGATTCGACGGGACGGACTTGAGAGATTCGACCAGCCCTGATGGCCAGTGGACTTCAACGTCCGCGGTGGTCGCGGCGCCCAGTCCGAAATGCAGACGCGGATCGTTCGATGACAAAAAGCTGGACTGGCTGCATTGCTCTTGCACCTGCACCTTGCCGCCGTACCTGACGAGCACGCGCGCGCCGATGGCGCTGCGGTTGCTCTTTGTGCCTTCGAGGCGAATCTTGATCCAATGATTTCCCAAAGGCGCGTCGTTGCGCAGCAGGGTTGGCGGCTCGTTGACGTTCATGATCAGCACGTCCATGTCGCCATCGTTATCAAAGTCGCCAAAGGCCGCGCCACGCCCGCAGTGGCGAGCCATGATGTCCTGACCGACTTCCGCGCCAGCCTCCACAAACGTGCCGTCTCCCTGATTGCGAAAGAGGATACTGGGACTGCGCGCCGGGAAGTTGGGTGAGACGCGGGCCACCTGCGGGTAGACGCTGCCGCTGGTGATGAGGATGTCGGGGTGGCCGGCGTTGGCGAAGTACACAATGCCGGCGGCAAAGCAGACAAAGCGGGTTTCCTTGTAGAGACCGCTTTGGGTGGTCACGTCGTCGAAGTTGCCTTTGCCGTCGTTGCGATAGAGGCCGGTGGCCTGGGTGTAGAAGTGGGTCTTGAGTATGTCGGTGTGGCCATCGAGATTGTAGTCGCCGGTGGCGGCGCCCATGCCGCCCATCAAGCGGCCGTCACCGCTGAGAGCCACGCCGCGCATGAGTCCCTCTTCGCGGAAGGTGCCGTCGTGGTTATTCATCAGCAGCAGCGATGGGGTCACGTCGCAGGCCACGAAAATGTCGGGCCAGCCATCCTCATCGGCATCGAAGCTGACCGCAGAGAGACAGTATGAACCGCGGATGGCTCCCACGCCCGACTCCTTCGAGACATCGGTAAATGTGCCGTCGCCATTATTGCGATAAAGGTAGTTTTGAGCCTTGGGCAGGCCTTTGGGGCCGCAAATGACCGGCACGCCCTGGAAGTTGCAGTTGGGCTCGGTCATGGAAGGCTTGGGACCGGTGGCGAGATCGATCTCAAGATAGTTCGACACAAAGAGATCGAGCAGACCGTCACGGTTGTAGTCGATAAAGGTGCAGCCGGTACTGTAGCGGAGCGTGGGATGCAGCAGGCCGGCCTTGGCGGTGACATTGGTAAAGGTGCCGTCGCCGTTGTTGCGATAGAGGCGATTCTGCCCGTAGTAGGTGAGGAAGAGATCCTCAAAGCCGTCGTTGTTGTAATCGCCCACACAAACGCCCTGCGCCCAGTCGGTGTCGAGCAGGCCGGCCTTGGCCGTTACATCGGTAAATGTGCCGTCGCGATTGTTCTTGTAGAGGCGGTTGCTGGCGATGGGAGGAGTATTCTCCAGCCTGCGGCCGCCGAGGATGAAGATGTCCATCCAGCCGTCGTTGTCATAGTCGAAGAAGGCGCAGCCAGTGGCCATGGATTCGACGATGTAGGTGAAGTTGTCGATGTCGCCGCAGACCATGGTGTCAGTCAGGCCGGCGGCGTGGGCCACATCTACGAAATGGGAGAACGGCGCAGGCGGCTTCGTCGCCGCAACCGCAGCCCGCAGCCGGCCAGGAATCAATGCGGGAACAAGCGCGGCAGGGGCCGCGCTGAGCAACTGGCGGCGGGTCCAGAGACCGTTTTTTCTGTTACCCATAACAGCCTGCACCCCTCCTGGAGGCATATACCCCTAGCAGCTTGCGGAAAAACCCGGTTGCCCAAGGCTTTGTAACAGGGCACGACTTTAGTCGTGCCGCAAGCGCCCTGACATCAATTCCGGGCTTTAGCCCCTGCTAAACCCGACCATGGATTGAAGCTCAAATCAGGCCTTATTCCGCAACCTGCCAGCTCATTAACCGCTTGATCGCGTACCACTGTAAGTGCCCCGTCATTGAGGCGTATTTGCTCTTGCCGCAAGTGCTGGAAACCACAAATCTAAACATTCACGAAACTAGTGTTGGCCTTGCGCCGCAATCAGCATCCCGTTCAGTCGAAGAGCAGTGGCATTCTCGGGCTCCAGCTTGAGCGCGTGACCCACAGCGTCCTGCGCTTCGGGAAAGCGGGATTCCTTGGCCAAGGTGGAGGCCAACGAAAGCCATGCCTGCACGTTGCTGGGCAATGCATCTGTGGTTAGCCGGAATTGCCGCTCGGCCGTGGGGTTGTCGCCCGCCTGAAAAGCCAGAAAACCCAGCAAATATTGCGCGTGAATCAAATTTTGATCCGCCTTGACCGCCTGCTCCAGTGCGGATTTCTCTCCCTGGCTATCTCCCAAATCGGCCAACACGAGGGCCAGATGGTAGGCCATACCGGCATCGCCGGGCTGGAGAGCACAGGCTCCGCGATACAGATCGGCAGCTTTGCGGTTGTCTCCGGCCTTCGCCGCCCGCGCGGCATCGGCAGCTTTCAGCCCGGCCGCATAGCGATCGGACTCTTCCTGAAGCAGTTGCTGGTAAAGCTTGAGCTGCTGTTGCGCTTCATCGGTCTTTCCCAGCGTGCGCAAAACCTTGGCCAGTTCAAAGTGGACTTGCGGATCGGTGTCTCCCAGCTCGATGGCCTTTTCCAGTTGTACCTTGGCTCCGGCGGCGTCTTTCAGTTCTACCAATGTCAGAGCAAGATTCATGCGCGGTGCATAGTCCTTGGGGTCAAGAGCGATGGCCTCTTCCAGGTGCTTGCGGGCCGCGGTAAAATCGCCTGCCTTGCGCTCGAGGAAGCCGTTCTTCTGCAGAAACTCGGCATCGTGTGGCGCCAGCGCCAGGAGCTTGCGGGCCAGAGCCGTGGCCACATCGATGTTCCCGGTTGCCGTCAGGGTGCGCAGAAAGATGCGCTGTGCTTCAATGTCGCCGGGTTTCTCGCGCGCCAGTTTTTCGGCCAACTGCGATCCTTGCTCGAATTGAGAGACGTAGTCGTCGAGCGAGACCAGCGCACCGGTGAGCACGTCTGAATTGGGGTAGGCCTTGAGCGCTTCACTATACAGGTGGATCGCATCATCGGTCTGGCCCATATCTTTGAGCGCGGCGCCCAGATCAAGGGTCAGGTTCTCGTCGCGCGCCACTGAGCCAAGACGGCTGATAACCGTTGCGTCGTCGCCGATGGCCAGTAGCGACTTGGCCAGTCCGTGCAGTGCTTTCTTCGAGGCAGAGTCGATTTTTAGCGCGGCCTCCCAATCGGCAAGAGCTTCTTTGTTGCGGCCAAGGCTGGCCAATGCGCCGCCGAGTCCGAGAAGCATCTGAGCATCACCCGGACGAAACTTTACGGATTGCTGAAACGGCGCCAAGGCCTCTTGTGCGTGACCCGCCGTATACAGGCTTAGGCCTTGAAGGTAGGCGTGGCGTCCGGGATCATTCTCGAGTTTGAGAGCGGACTGAAACGCCTCTACCGCGCAGCCCGTCTTGCGGTTGTCAGCGAACCAGTTGCCCAGGGCGAGATAGGCGCCGGAATCGGGATGGGCGTGGAGCTTGGCCTCCAAAGGGCCGGGACCAGTGCAGGTTTCTGCCCGCGAAGATACAGATGTGCATAGAAAAACTGCAAGGACGAACGCACAGCCGACCCCCGTCAGACGCATGGAAACGCGGCCGATTGAACCTCCGGATTCAGTCAATCTCATGGCTCCCAGTCCCCGAGGATACTTGAGCGCATAGAGCCATGGCAAGCCGCGCCTGCGCCAGAAGCAACCAGTGCAAGGTTAACGCTACAAGCCTTGCGCGGCGCAAGACAAGTCCTTCATCCTGCTCCCAGCCGTCCTCAAATCGCGCTTCCCTACACATCGATTTCCGGCGCGGCGCGGAGCTTGCCCGAACGCAGCGCTCGATCCTTCATCATGGCAAAGAAGACCGGAACCAGAATAAGGACGTGAATGGAGGAAGTAATCATTCCGCCCACAATCGGCGCAGCGATGGGCTTCATCACATCAGAGCCCACGCCTGTTGCCCACAGAATTGGAACCAGACTGAGCAGCACGGCAAAGACCGTCATCAGTTTGGGCCGAAGCCGCTGCACCGCTCCTTCGATCACTGCCAATTCAATATCCGCCGCTGATTGAATCTCTCCCGCTGCAAGATGCCGTTCCAGCGCCTCGTGCAGATAGACCACCATCACCACGCCGGTTTCAACGGCAATACCGAAAAGGGCAATATAGCCCACCCACACCGCGACGCTGAAGTTGTAGCCCAGCAGCCACTGCACCAGCAGCCCGCCGGTCATCGCGTAAAACGTCGGTACAATCAGCACCACAACTTCGACAACCGATTTGAAGACCATATACAGCAGCAGAAAAATCAGCACGAAAACGACGGGCACAATGAGATTCAACCGCTGCCGGGCGCGCTGTTCGTACTGAAATTCGCCCGCCCATGAAAACGAGTAGTTTGCCGGCAAGGCGAGCTTGCTCTTCAACAACCGATTGGCCGCATCCACGAATGCGCCATAATTGTTGTCTTTCAGATTGATATACGTGTATCCAGTTAGCTGTCCGTCTTCGTCCCGGATCATCGCCGGGCCGGGCGAGAATGACACGCGAGCAACCTGCCCCAGCGGAATCTGGTACCCCGAAGGTGTTCCAATCAGCACCGCGCGCATGCGATCCAGGCTGTTGCGGAAATCCTGTTCGTAGCGGACGTTGATTGGGTAGCGCTCGCGCCCTTCGATATTCTCGGCAATATTGCGGCCGCCAATACCCGACGCAACGGCAGTTTGCACATCTTCGACGCTCAGCCCGTAGCGAGCCGCTTCGTCCCGATTGACTTCCACATTCACGTAGTAGCCCTGCGAGATGCGCTCGGAAAAAATGGAGCGTTGCTGCGGCATGGTGGCTAGCAAACTCTGTATCTGTCCGGCAAGACGTTCAATGCCATCCACATCCGGTCCCTGCACCTTGATGCCCAGCGGGGTCTTGATGCCGGTGAGTTCCATGTCAAGTCGGCCCTCCACCGGCGTGGTCCAAGTGTTGGGGATGCCGGGAAACTGCACCTTCGCATCCATTTCCTGGATAAGCTTGTCGTACGTCATGCGGCTCCGCCATTGCTCGCGCGGCTTCAGCATGATGGTGGTGTCGAACATGTCCAGCGGAGCGTTATCGGTAGCGCTGTCTGAGCGGCCCACGGTGCCAAACACGCTTTCTACTTCAGGAAAGCCGCGCAGCAACGCGTCCTGCTTTTGCAACAGCATCTTGGCTTGCTCGATGGAGATGCCGGGAAGCGAGGTCGGCATATAGAGCGTCGATCCCTCGAAGAGCGGCGGCATAAACTGGCTCCCCAGC
>Ga0181520_10012132_pt1 | contig 11141 bp, 8 predicted proteins | sample PEATcosm2014_Bin_29_FD_132451 | JGI IMG/M metagenome (GOLD analysis project Ga0181520, IMG submission 132451) | Peatland microbial communities from MTU Mesocosm Facility, Houghton, MI, USA - PEATcosm2014_Bin02_30_metaG | ecosystem: Environmental > Terrestrial > Soil > Wetlands > Peat | place...
CTCAGCATAGCCGGATATTTCCCCGAGGACGAATTCGAGCTGTCGCTGGTCGATATGAACGTCCATCGCTTGCGCGATCGGGACCTGGCAAAGGCCGACCTCGTCATGCTCTCCGCGATGCTCGTGCAGAAAGCCTCGTTCTCAGAGGTGGTCGCGCGATGCGGCCGGATGGGAATCCCCGTCGCGGCGGGGGGGCCCTACCCGAGCGCCTGCCCGGAGGATATGAGGGGCATCGACTACCTGATCCTCGACGAGGGCGAAGTCACGCTGCCGCGCTTCATCGCGGATTGGCGCGAGGGACGCGCGTCGCGGGTCTATGCCGACGAGGCCAAGCCCCCGCTCGATGCCGCCCCCATGCCGCGCTTCGACCTCATCGAGGCCTCCGATTACGCCAACATGCCCCTGCAGTTTTCCCGCGGTTGTCCCTTCAATTGCGAATTCTGCGACATAGTGAGCCTTTTCGGGCGCGTACCCAGGACGAAGAGTCCGGCCCGATTCATCTCCGAGCTCGAGGGGCTCCTCCGGATCGGATATAAGGGTACGGTATTCATCGTGGATGACAATTTCATAGGCAACAAGGCGCGCGTCAAGGAGCTCCTCCGCGAGCTCGCGTCCTGGCAAGCCGCCAAAGGCTACCCCTTCAAGCTCTCGACCGAGGCCAGCGTCGACCTCGCGCGGGACGAGGAGCTCCTCGACCTCATGGTAGAGTCCAATTTCACCATGGTATTCCTCGGACTCGAAACCCCCGTCGAGAGCTCGCTCGAATGCGCGGGCAAGCGCCAGAACCTGTCGATCGATGCCGTAGCGGCGGTCGAGGCCATCCAGAAGAAGGGCATCGAGGTGTCGGGAGGCTTCATCATCGGCTTCGACGCCGACCCGCCCGGGATCTGCGACGAGCAGATTCGCTTCGTGAAGAGGCTCGCCGTCCCGATGGCCATGGTCGGTCTCCTGACGGCCCTGCCTCGGACGGCCCTCAGAGACCGCCTCCAGCGGGAGGGACGGCTCCTCGAGCAATCGAGCGGGGACAACACGCACTCGGCTTCGTTCAATTTCAGGACGGTCCTGCCGGAGACTCGGCTCCTCGAGGGCTACTTCCGGGTCCTCGCCGAGATCTATCGCCCGCGCGCCTATTTCGACCGCTGCCTCGATCTCCTCGGGCGCTTCCCGGACTGGAGGCGGAAAAGGAGGCCCGGCGAGACCGGGGCGGTGACGCCGCGCAATCTGCTGTACCTCGTCCGCTCGCTATTCGTGCAAGGCTTCTCGCGCTATGGGGCCGAGTATCTCCGATTCGTCGTGAAAGCCGCCAGGATCAGCCCCGGCCTCGTCGAGACCTTCATGACCTTCGCCGTGCAGGGGAGGCACTTCTTCATTATCACGAGGCGCTTCCTCCGCGGACGGACCGCGGCCTTGGCGCTGGCCGCGGCCGCCGGGCAGCCCTGAAAAAAAGGCCACCATCCTCGACCGATAGTGTACAATAACGCAGCCTCCCGATCATAGGAACGCGGGAGGGCTATCGGAGGGCAAGGCGCTCCCGTGGAGGATTTCCCCATTATCAAGGCTTCCCGCGCCTCGCGCTACGCGCAGGCTCAAGAGAACCGCCCGCGCCTGGACGCGCCGCGGCTGAGCTTCCGGGACGGCGCGGCGCTGCTGTCTGTCGCCCTGCACGCGCTCGCCGCCGGGGCCTTCCTCGGCGACCCGCCGGCGATCGACGCTTCCGAAGGCTGGGCGGGGCAGTTCCTCTTCCTCCTCGGCGCGTCGCTCTCGTGCGGCCTCGCCGCGCCGGCAGTCAAGAAACGGGCCGTCGTCGCCATCCTGCTCGGCTTCCAGGTCTTCCTCCTCGCGGTCGCGGACTACCCCGAGGGCTCGGGAGCGGTTCTGGCGGGCATCTTCTCCTGCGCCCTGTTGCTCTCCGCGATCGGCTGTTACCGATTCTCCGCCCCCCTCGTGCCGCTCATGGGCGCCGTGGCCGTCGCCGTCTTCCGCTTCCGGCCGATCCGCGCCTGGGCCACGGCGCCCTCCGTGCCCTCCGTGGCGGCTTCCGTCCTCGCCGGCGCGGTCGCCGTCGTGTTCGCCTGCCTGTGCCTGGCGGCGAAGCGCCTGGAGGCCGAGGCGCGGCGGCAGCGGGAAAAGGTCGCGAGCCTGAACCTGTCCGTCTCGAGCCTCCTCCAGGCCAACCTCGATTTCCAGAATTACGCCCTCGAGGCCGGCGAGCGGTCGACGATAGCCGAGCGTAAGCGCCTCTCCAGGGACATCCACGACATCGTGGGCTACACTCTCATCAACCTCAAGATGATGCTCGAGGCCGCGATCGATCGCGCGGGAGAGGTCAACAAGCCCCTGACCGAGCTCCTCGCATCGGCGATCGACCAGGCCCAGGGAGGCCTTTCCGAGACAAGGCGGGTGCTCAGGACGCTGCGCGACATGGAGAACGCCAAGCCGGAGGGGGTCGCGAGCATCCATAAGATCGTCGCGTCCTTCTCGAGGGCCACCGGGATCGACGTCGAGGTGAGCTACGGGAACATACCCAGGACTCTCGGGGCGCTCGATTCGGTGATTTCGCATATCGTGCAGGAGGGAATGACCAACGCGATACGGCACGGCGGGGCGACCCGCATCCAGATCGGCTTCTGGATAGTCCGGGACAGGCTTCACATGAAGATCGCCGACAACGGCATAGGGGCGGCCGAGGTCAAGCCGGGGATCGGCCTGATCGGGATGCGCGAGCGCCTGGAGCCGATAGGCGGCGAGCTCGTCGCGCAAAGCTCGGAATACGGATTCTCGCTCATCGCGGAGATGCCCCTCCCCGAAGAGCTCCTGCGGGGAGGCGAGTCATGAACGGGTCGGAGCGCAAAGTACGGATCCTCATCGTAGACGATCAAGCCCTGTTCGCCGACAGCCTCAAGGCGGTCATCGGATACAGGACGGGCGATTTCGAGGTGGTCGGAGTGGCCCAGGACGGGGAGGCGGCGATAGAGCTGGCCCGCCGAGAGGTCCCAGACGCCATCCTCATGGACATCAGGATGCCCGGTCTCGACGGGGTCCAGGCGACCAAGGCCATCCACGCGGAATTCCCCGAGGTCAAGATCATCGTCCTGACCTCCTTCGACGACGACGAGTACATCCACGACGCGCTCGAGAGCGGGGCGGTCGGCTACATACTGAAGGACATACCCGTGAGCGAACTGCTTTCCTCGCTCCGCGCGGTCATCGACGGGGCCTTCCTCGTCTCGCCGGCCGTGGCGAAGAAGCTGGTCAGGCGCGACCCGATCCGCCCGAGCCCCCCGCGGGCCGCGCCCGCGAGGCTCGAGGAGCTGGGCAAGCGCGAGCGGGAGATCCTCGTCCTCCTCGGCCGTGGCCTGGACAACGCGCGCATCGCCCAGGAGCTGTTCATCAGCGAGCAGACGGTCAAGAACTACGTCTACGGCATCTATTCCAAGCTCGGCGAGCACAACCGGGTCGAGGTGGCGGAGATAGCCAGGAGATGGCTCCAGAGCCCTCGCCGCCGAGAGGGAGATTAGCCAAGATAGTACCGAAAATAGTACCGCGGTACTATAAACAACCTCAAAGACTAGTCGGATACTGACCGCATCGAGTCGGGCAGGGGGCCAGCTCCCTCGCCCGGCCCGAAAATCCACAGGAGGCGAAGATGAAGAAGACGCTCATCCTTATCGCGTTGGCCCTGGCGATCCTGGGCGGGTCCGCGCTCGCGCAGTCCGGGACGACCCTCACCATCGCGACGGTCAACAATCCGGACATGGTCATCATGCAGAAGTACTCGGCGAAGTTCACCGAGCAGACGGGCATCGCCCTCAAGTTCGTCGTCCTTCCCGAGAACGACCTCAGGGCCAAGGTGACCGAGGACGTCGGCTTGGGCGCCGGCAATTACGACATCGTCACGATCGGCACCTACGACACTCCCTTCTGGGCGACCAATAATTGGATCGTCTCGCTCGAGCCCCTGTTCCAGGGCATGGCGGCCGACAAGGCCAAGGCCTACGATCGCGACGACATCCTGCCGCCGATCCGCAGCGCCCTGTCCAAGGACGGGCAGCAATACGCGATCCCCTTCTACGGCGAGAGCTCGATGCTCTTCTATCGCAAGGACCTTCTCGCCGCGGCCGGCATCAAGATGCCCGAGGCGCCGACCTGGGACCAAGTCTACGACATGGCGAAGAAGCTCAACAAACCTTCCGCCGGACAGTACGGCATCGCCCTCCGCGGCCTGCCCGGATGGGGCCAGAACATGGCCGTCTTCGACACGCTGATCAACACCTTCGGGGCCCGCTGGTTCGACATGAAGTGGAACCCCCAGTTCGACACGCCGGAGATGAAGAAGGCCTGGGAATTCTACAAGAAGATCATCACCGACGCGGGCGAGCCCGGCGCCACCACTGCCGGCTACACCGAGTGCCTCGCCCTCATGTCTTCCGGCAAGGCAGCCATGTGGTACGACGCCACGGTCTCCGCCGGCACTCTCCAGGGGGCCGACTCCAAGGTCAAGGGCAAGATAGGCTACGCCCTCGCGCCGACGGTCAAGAAGAGCAACGCCGGCTGGCTATGGGCTTGGTCCCTCGCCATCGAGGCGTCGTCCAAGAACAAGGACGCGGCCTTCAAGTTCCTCACCTGGGCCACCAGCAAGGACTACATCCAGCTGATCGGCGACAACGTGGGATGGGCGCAGGTACCCCCCGGAACCCGCGTCTCCACCTACAACAATCCCAAGTATAAAGCCGCCGCGGACTTCGCCACGATGACGCTCAACGCGATCAAGAACGCCAACTACGATAAGCCCACCGTCGACCCGGTCCCCTACAAGGGCGTCCAGTACGTGTCGATACCCGAGTTCCAGGGGCTCGGCGAGGAAGTGGCGCAGGAGCTCGCGGCCTACCTCTCGGGGAACAAGAGCCTGGAGGACGCGCTCGCCGCCAGCCAGGCCGCGGCTCTCCGGGTGGCCAAAGAGGGCGGGTACCTGAAATAGAGCGATCTCCCGACTTTCGCCGCGGGGGCCGGAATGAGGTCAAATGACGGACTTCATCGAGCCTCCGCGGCTTGGCGAAAGGGTGCACACACATGAACGTATTCCAGAGGGTAGCGGCAATCCCGAAGGCCAACGCGATTATCCTGCCGGCCGCGATCATCGTAGCGCTGGTTACGCAGGTTCCCCTCCTCGTCACCCTCGTGCTTTCGGTGGTGAAATGGATCGTGGTGCGGCCCGATCTCGGGATCAATTTCGTGGGGCTGAACAACTATATCCAAATCTTCACGAGCGTTGATTTTTACTCGATCGTGCTCAACACCATCGCGCTCACCTTTTTCTCGATCCTCTGCTGCACCGTCATGGGCATCGCGTTCGCGCACCTGCTCAACCGGCGCTTCCCCGGGGTCAACCTCGCGCGGACGATTTTGATCGCGCCTTTCTTCGTCATGGACGCGACCGCGGGCATCGTGTGGAAGACCCTTCTCCTGCACCCCTCCTTCGGCATCAACGGCCTCGTCGCCTCTTGGCTCCATGTCCCGCCCACGGACTTCCTGGGCCACTACTCCCTACTTACCGTCGTGCTATTGGTGGTCTGGCAATGGACGCCGTTCTTCGTCCTCATCCTCCTCGCGGGCTTCGAGAGCATATCCGAGGAGCTCATCGACAGCGCCAAGGTGGACGGCGCCAGCGCGTTCCGTACCCTCTTCCAGATCAAGATTCCGGCCATCGCGACGCACATCGAGGTCGCGGTCATGCTCGGGTTGATCTTCATCCTGAAGACTTTCGGCCTGATCTACGTCACGACGGCCGGCGGACCGGGGATCTCGTCCACGAATCTTCCATATATCGTCTATCGCACCAGCTTCTACCGATGGGACGTGGGACGCGCGACCGCGATGGCGATAGTCACGGTGATCCTGACCTTGGTCGCGATCACGGCCCTGTTCGGTTTCGTGAGGCGCAAGACCAGGGAGGTGGAAGCATGATCAAGACGAAAGCCTCGAGGCGGGCGCTGAGGATACTGGGCATAGCGGCCATCTGGGCATTGTGCATCGCGTTCTTCTTCCCGATCCTCTACATGGTGCTGACGAGCTTCAAGCACGAGACGGACGCGATTCCGCCGAGGCTCTTCTTTACGCCGACCTTGGAAAACTACCGAACCGTCCTCGGCTCGGGCATACTGCCTCATATATTGAATTCCGCCATCATCACCATCTCCACGATGTTCTTCTGCATCCTGCTCGGCGTGCCCGCGGCCTACTCGATCGTGTTCGGGAAACTCAAGAAGCCCGACTCGGCGTTCTTCTGGTTCCTGTCCACGACTCTGCTGCCGCCCGTGAGCGTCATAATCCCCGTCTTCCTCGTCTTCAGGTTCCTGCACCTTCTCGATACGCAATGGGGCATGATAATCGTCTACACGGGGGCCAACATCCCGATCGCGGTATGGATGGTGCGCTCCTTCCTCAAGGACATACCGCGGGAGCTCCTGGAGGCCGCCGACATCGACGGGGCGACGAGGCAGAGGTCCTTCTTCAAGATCGTCTTGCCGCTCGCCCGTACCGGAATAATCTCCACGGCCCTCCTCGTCTTCATCTTCGTGTGGAACGAGTTCTTCTTCGCGGTGAACCTCACCAGTATCAACGCCTCGCCGATAGCGGTCTACATGGCCTCCTACATGACGCAGGAGGGCCTCTTCTGGGCAAAGCTCAGCGCCATCTCCACCCTGACCGTCCTGCCGCCGCTCGTGCTCGGCTGGGTCTCGCACAAGGCGCTCGTCCGCGGCCTCATGATGGGCGCGGTGAAAGGTTGAACGCATGAAATCGCTAGAGATGTTCTCGCTTGTCGGCAAGAAGGCTTTCGTGACCGGCGGGGCCCAGGGCATCGGCCGGAGCGCGGCGCTGGCCCTCGGCGAGGCCGGGGCCGACGTAGCGGTCGTCGACGTCGACGAGGCCCTCGCGGAGAAGACGGCGGCCGAGGTCGAGCGCCTCGGCGTCCGCTCCATCGCGGTCAAGTGCGACGTCACCGACCCGGCGAGCGTGGACGCCATGATCCGACGCGTCGTCGAAGAGCTCGGGACCGTCGATATCGCCTTCAACAACGCCGGCATCTGCGTCAACGAGAGGGCTGAGGACATGTCCTTCGACTCGTGGAAGAAGGTGATCGACGTCAACCTCACCGGCGTCTTCCTGACCGCGAGGGCAGCCGGCCGCGTCATGATAGCCAAGGGCGGCGGGTCGATCGTCAACACCGCCTCCATGTCGGGGCATATCGTCAACCGGCCCCAGCCGCAGAGCGCCTACAACGCCTCGAAGGCGGGCGTCATCATGCTCACCAAATCCCTCGCGGTCGAATGGGCTCCGCACAAAGTGCGCGTCAACTCCATCAGCCCCGGCTACGTCGGAACCGCCATGACGCTCAAGGCGACGCAGTGGATACCGCTGTGGGAGGCCGATACGCCGGTCAAGCGGATGGGGCAGCCCGAGGAGCTGATGGCGGCGCTCGTCTACCTCGCGGGAGACGGCTCGTCCTTCACGACTGGCGCGGATATCGTCATAGACGGCGCATTCACCTGCGTATAGGAGAGGATTCCATGAAGGCTTTGATCATAGACGAGCCGGGCAAAGCCCGAGTGGCGGAGGTGCCTCGGCCCGTGCCCGGCCCCGGAGAGGTGCTCATCAAGGTGGATCGCTGCGGCATCTGCGGGACCGACGTCCATATCTTCCGGGGCGAGTATCTCGGCTCCTACCCCGTGACGCCGGGGCACGAGTTCGCGGGCGAGGTCGTCGCTCTCGGCCCGGGCGTCGCCTCCTTCGTTCTCGGCGACCGCGTCGCCGTCGAGCCCAACATCTCCTGCGACGCCTGCCCGGCCTGTCTCTCGAACCGGCAGAACTTCTGCGAACATTGGCAGGCGGTGGGAGTGACGCTTCCGGGCGGTATGGCCGAGTTCGTCCTGGCCCCCGCCAAGGCGGTCTTCGGCATCGGCGACCTCGCCTACGCGGCCGGCGCCTTCGTGGAGCCGCTGTCCTGCGTCCTCCACGGCATGCAGAAGGCCAAGCCCGAGCTGGCCGACGAGATCCTCATCGTCGGCGCGGGCCCCATCGGCATCCTCCTGCTCAAGACGGCCCTGGCCATGGGCGCCTCGGGTCTGGTCGTGGCCGACCGCGCTCCCGCGCGCCTCGCCCTCGCTGCGGCCGAGGGGGGTCGCGTAACGACTACGCTGGCCTCGATCGACGACATCCCGAAGGATCGCTTCGACCTCGTCATCGACGCGACGGGAGTCCCCGCCATCATGGGCCGGACGACGGAATGGGCAAGGCCGGGCGGCCGGATACTGCTGTTCGGGGTTCCGCCTTCGGGAGCGCGGCTCTCGATGGACGCCTTCGCGGTCTTCCGAAAGGGCCTCGCCTTCACGGCCTCCTACACGTCGGTGAGGAACTCCATCCAGGCCGTGCGGATGCTGAGGAGCGGCAGGATAGACGTATCCGCCCTCGTCTCGCACGAACTGCCGCTCGAGCGCTTCGCCGAAGGCGTTCAGATGATAGAGCGAGGGGCCGAGGGAGTGCTAAAAATCCTCATGGCGCCGGGTGGTGTCCAATGAAACAGGCAGTGATGACGGCTCCGAGGCAGATCGAATTCCGCGAGCTGCCCAAGCCGGCGGCGGGGAAAGGCATGCTGCTCCTGCGGATCTCCCGCATAGGAGTCTGCGGCTCGGATATCCACGTATACCACGGCAAGCATCCCTACACGAAATATCCGGTCGTCCAAGGCCACGAAGTCTCCGGGTACGTGGAACAGGCGGGCGAAGGCGTAGTCGGGTTCGCTCCCGGCGACCTGGTCACCATCATGCCGCAGGTCGTCTGCGGCACGTGCTACCCGTGCAGGACCGGTCAGTACAATATCTGCGAGAGCCTCAAGGTCATGGGCTTCCAGACTACGGGGGCGGCCTCCGAGTATTTTGCCGTCGACGCGGACAAATGCCTCAAGCTGCCCGCGGGAGTCGGCCCCGACGAGGCTGCGATGATCGAGCCGCTTTCCGTGGCGGTCCACGCCGTTTCCCGCGCCGGGAACGTCGCGGGAAAATCGATAGTCGTCTACGGCGCCGGCCCGATCGGCAATCTGGTCGCCCAGGCGGCCCGCGGCCTAGGGGCCGCTCGGGTGCTGGTCACCGATACGAGCGACCACCGGCTGGGCGTCGCGTCGGTTTCCGGGATCGCGCATCGCGTCAATCCCGCCAGGGAGGATCTCGGGAAGCGCCTTTCGGAAGTCTTCGGCGCCGACGGAGCCGACATGGCCTTCGAGTGCGTAGGCATCGAGGCCACTATGAGCCAGGCCGTCGCATTGGCCCGGAAGGGCAGCCTCATCGTCGTCGTCGGAGTATTCGGAGAGAAGCCGCGAGTCGATTTGGGCCTCGTGCAGGACCGCGAGCTCAGCCTCGTCGGCACGCTCATGTACCGCGAGGCCGATTATCGCCTGGCGATCGAGCTTGCCCTGTCCAAGGTCATCGCTCTCGAGCCCCTCATGTCCGCGCATTTCCCCTTCGACCGCTACCTCGATGCCTATCGTTTCATCGAGGAAAGTAAGGACAAGTCGATGAAGGTGTTCATAGACCTGAGCTGAGGAACGGATGCCAGGAACGGTTGGACATGAATATTCGCGCGAAACTGATATTGCTGGTCCTGGGCACCGTGATCCTGATCGGCCTTGCCTGCGGATTTTATTTCTTCATGCTGGGGCGCGTCGACCGCCTCGATCGCGAGAAGACCTCGTTCGCGGTTCTCGCGGACGCGATGAAGGACGAGAGGATCCAGCTCAACCGTCTTCCTAGAGGACCTATCGCCGAGCGGAAGGCTGCCTTCCTTGAATCATCCGAACGACTCTGGGTCGCCTACGATGGTCTCGGCAGTCTGGTCTATATCCCGCGTCTCAGCCTGGAACTGAAGAGCATGGTCACGATCATCAGGATGCTGCAAGCATTGGAGAAGCGCCATGAATCCGAACTCATCGCGGCCGAGGGCGCGGACGCCTCCGTCGTGAACTCGAAGGTCGACGCCCTGGATTCCGACCTCGATTCCTCGATCAAGGCGATAGCCAAGCAGTACGTCCGGGTCAACGATGTAATCGCGAAGGAGAGGAACAAGGCCATCATCGCGTCGATCCTCATTATCCTGGCGGTCGCGCTCGGTACGCTCACCGCGGCAATCCTCCTGGCGAGCGGAATTGCCTCCGCCATAATCGCGATCAGCCGCAATATCGCGCACGTCAAGGAGGGCGACCTCACCGCGCGATCGAGGATCGTAAGGAAAGACGAGATCGGCGCTCTCTCGAGCGATTTCGATCTCTTCCTCGACTATCTGGTCGCCTCGATCCGCGGCGTGAAAGAATCTTCCAAGGCCAGTATCGCCGTGAAAGGCAGGCTCGCGACGGCCGTCGGCGAGGGGTCGGCCTCCGCGTCAAGGATTGAAGAGCGTGCCCTTTCCATCCGGTCCCAGGTCGGGACGCTGGACAGGAGCGTCGAGAGATCCACGGTCTCGGTAGGCACGATATCGCGGTCCATCGCCGACCTGAACGCGCAGATCGAGGACCAAGCCCGGAGGGTGGAGGAGTCGACGGCTTCCGTCACGCAGATCCTAGGATCTCTCGTCAACATGTCCAGGATAACCGAGCGCGACAAGGAGGCGGTCGAGAAACTCGTCGAGGAATCGGAAGGCGGCCGAAGGATATTCCAGGAGGCCTTCGAAAGGATAGGCGAGATTCTCAAGAGCATCGGCGCGATACGCGAGATGGCGGAGATCATTAGGAGCATCGCTTCGCAGACGGACCTTCTCGCGATGAACGCCGCTATAGAGGCGGCGCACGCCGGGGACTACGGCAAGGGCTTCTCGGTCGTTTCCGACGAGATTCGAAAGCTGTCGGAGGCCTCGAAGGAGAGCTCGAGCGAGATCGCGAAGTCGATCGAGACTATCTTCGGGAATATCAACGAGGCCATGAACGCGAACGAGGGTACGACGGAGGTCTTTTCGGCGATCGAGGGGAGGATCAAGGAAGTGTCCCATTCGGTGGTCGAGCTGTATTCGAGTATCAGCGAGATCGAGCCCGGTGGAACGCAAATACTCCGGGCGATGACGGAGCTTCGCGAACTCTCGGAGCGCATTCGCGACGGTTC
>Ga0181520_10012134_pt1 | contig 11138 bp, 14 predicted proteins | sample PEATcosm2014_Bin_29_FD_132451 | JGI IMG/M metagenome (GOLD analysis project Ga0181520, IMG submission 132451) | Peatland microbial communities from MTU Mesocosm Facility, Houghton, MI, USA - PEATcosm2014_Bin02_30_metaG | ecosystem: Environmental > Terrestrial > Soil > Wetlands > Peat | place...
ACCATTGGCAGGCCGGCTTACTTGCCGTCCGCCCGCCGCACACCAGCAACGCAACGAATGCAAACCAACGCAAGCCAGTTTCTTGTGTCATTGCCCCGCCTCGGAGGCGGTTGGTGTGCTAATATGAGGATAGGCTGAACATCCGGCTTGAAACCAGCATAGCATTTCACGCTGGCCGCTGTTCGTAGTCCTCCAGCGACGGAATTTTCATCAGGGCGCGTTTGGCGTAGGCGCGATGCACCGCTTTGCTGTTGTGGCCCAAAGCCTCCTGCGCGAACCGTTCCGGGTAGCCAACCGTCTTGGCCCGTTCCGCCCAGGCGTAACGGTAGCTGTGCAACGTCACGCCCGTTATCCCAAGCTGCCGGCAACGTGATCTAAATTCCGTCGCCCGGTCGTTCGCCCGCACACTCGAAAGATACGGAAACAACACGCCTTCGGCGGGCAGGTCTTTGAACAGGTTCAATGCCTCCGCTCCCAAGTGGACGATGACGGGCACGCCGGTCTTTTTGCGGAAGAAACTCACGGTGTTGTTCGTCCAGTCCACGTCCTCGCCTTTCAAGTTGGCAATGTCGCCCTGGCTCGCTCCCAAGTGCCAGCACAACTGGTAAAGCGCTTTCCGTTCGGGGTTCACCTCGGCGGCGATGATCTTCTGGTGTTCCTCCAACTTGATGGCGCGTTTGTCTTTGAACCTCACGGCAGGCCATTGGCGTTTGGGAATCAACGGCCACGGCAGCCAGTTCATGTCCACGCAAAAATTATGCAACCGTCGCAGAAAAACATTCGTGGACACCGTGCCCGTTTGCAGCACTTTCAAAAGCAATTCGCCGGATGTTTCGATGATGATCCTCGGCATCAAGGGCGCGAATGCCTTGTCTTTGGCCGCTGTCCGCCAGCGGTGCTGGTTGGCTCCTTGCTTGGTGCTGGTGAGGCTTTCAATCGCCTGTTGCCAGGTGCGTGTGGCAATGCCGTTGTCTGTCCCTGCCAGATACGCCTTGGCGATTTGCAGGTTGAGCACGGGCTGGCGTTCGGACTGGTTTTTGGCTTCAACGATCTGCCGGGCTTCCTCTTGGTTGGCTGTGCGCAGGCTGGCGCGTTTGTTGGTGGTGGTGTCCACGCAATAGAACTTGTCGCCCCGGATGCCCCGGCGGATTAAGCGGTAACGTGTTTTCATAATTTCTTTCACGCAACCGCGAGGATAAACGAGGCCGGTTCCGAGGAGTTACGGAGTAAGCGGCGAGTTAAAGCCGGTTAAACCGAATTCTTACGGAGTAGCAAATATGGTGTCCGTTTTGGTGTCCGTTGCGGACTCCCTTCCTCCTAATTCCTTGCTGCTCAAGCAGCTAGAGCTGGAGGCGAGGGTCGGAATCGGACGCATCCCGCCTTCCACAAGCCACTCGAAATCAACGGTCTAAATCATCACCGTTGCTTTGATACTAAAGGCTTTCCTGCATTGTGTCAAGGATAACTCCAGCCGACTTTTCTTAACTCCATTTTACTCCCCACCGATGAGGTTTGCTGGCACTTCTGCTGGCACTTTTTGAGAGGGGGTGAAGGGGCAAGCTTAAAGGGACCCGGCGCAACACGGACGGCAAAATGTCAGACTCAAATGGGGCCGGCCATGCTGCCGGACGAGGATTGACGGGCAGCAATAATCTGGCGGCTGAATCAATATGGTTCAGCCGCCTTTTGCATTTCTCCAAACGTCCAAGCCCGTTTCATAGGGGGTCCTGCGGTGCCCTCTGAAGACTAATCTCATGGTCCGCCCTTGCTTCACCGTCTTTACCGCTCCTACACTGCGTTTGCTATCGTTCCCTTCCGTGACCGCAGCGACAGTGTCGCCGCCAGTCATCAAGTCGAGATTCTTCTACAAGCCCACTGACAAATCTATATTTTGGAGTGGAAGGCTGGAGATGTTTTGCTCGGCCCAAACCGCAGCTTTGGCATTAAGCGGACTCTTCAGATTGTAACTTTGGAAGCAAATCATTTGTCCGATATGCACCACCATTTGAGTGAGGGACTGTCCCGCACTCCAATGATCACCGATACAGATTTTTTGTGGATCAATGTTAGGATGAAATACGGGCGTGATCATGCGGCAAAACGGAGGGCGGCGAGGATAATCCAAAGGGAGAAACACCTCTGCCTTATGCTCGGAAACGGGCGTTGCACCATCCGGACCAGCGGGGGCGACTCCCTGAACGGTAAAGGAAAATGTATATTTTTCCGGTGGCGTCCCTTCCATCTTAATGACCTGGATGTAGGGGTGGTCTGTAAACAGCCGCACCACCTGGTTGTAATCGGCTTGCAATCTCCGGATTCGGGAGTTCATAAAGAAATAATGGTGTAAATATCAAGAACCTCGCGTGACAGCATAAATAATGGACACAAGAATCATGAGCACGGTTTGGCCCAATCCGACACCAATACCAATTTTACAGAGTGCTGGATAAAGTGAAGGCAACGCATCCACATCTGACCGATGTGTAGCAAACCAAATGAGTCCCCACAAACCGCCTATAGGAGCTAAACATGGAATTACGGATAGGACGAAAATCCAGACAACGGTTTGACGGATTTGCGGAAGTCGTTTTTCCCTTTCAGTTCGCTGGTTAAAAGCGTTGGTGTCTTCTGGTTGAGCCGAAGTGAAGGTTGCTCCACAGAAACGGCACCGGGTTGCTGCCGCGAGAATTTCGCGTCCGCATGAGGGACATGGCTTGTTTTCCTGTCCCCAAAAAGAGACGGGGATTTCCACTGAACTGCGCTGATCAACGTGCGGTGCCTCGGAGCAACCATATACCGCACAACCTTTATTCTCTTGCCAGCAATCTGCATGGTAAGATGCGCCGCAAGTTGAGCAAGTGGCAGATTCCTCATCGGCTCCCAGTGCAGATAGACAAATGCCGCAGATTTTGGATTGTTCCACTTTTTTAGCAGGACTAGCGGTTACGCCCTGTCTGCCCCATTGTTGGCAAGCGGGACAAGCTGCACTGGAACCAATCGCGTCATCGGTAACGGTGAATTCCTGGCCACAACTGGAACATACTAATTTTGCCATAACAATGACAGATTAACCCCTCCGACGTTGGAAGGTAAAAATTGTGCGTCCAATTGCAACAGTGTCTCCATGTCGGAGGCGTGCTCGTCGAGTTGGACTATTGTTCAGCAAGACTGGGTGTGTTGTCTGCCGCGCTTCAATCTCGCATTCGTCCCCTATCGAGCGAATCACCGCGTGTTCATCGGCAACTTGAGGATCATTGAATAAATAAATATCAGAACGCGGTGAGGCTCCAATATTCATGACATCCTTAAAGAGAATAAATTCTTTGCCAGTAAGTGGACCTTGCGTCATACGCAACCAAGTATCCCGAGCAAGTAATTCCACGATGCCGATCATGGCACCAACAGATGCACCAATTACGGCAAGTCCAATTAAGCGGCTCCAATGAGCACTGACCTTATCAGGGCCAAGGACAATCATGTCAATTGGATCAAATAGCATGCCTCCTAACAGCCCTCCCACAACGCCACCAAGCAACCCGTATATCAGTAACCTTTTTGAGCGCAGGGCAATACCTTGCCCTAGCCCCATTGCGACGCCGACCATACCCCAAGCAAGCGTGCGTCCGAAAACTTGTATCACAAAACCCAACGTGCTCAACCCGGAAGATGTGTCCTCCGCTTGCTTTACAGCTAAATGAGTTAATGGCGCGTAAACCACTTCAGCAGCCAAACCGCAAACAAAACCACCTAGTAGCCCCACAAGCAATCCCACGCCGCCGCATAAAAACGCGCGGCGAGGCAAACGGCAAATAATTCCATCAACGGCCCCGATAAAAAGGCCGATTAGCCCCGCGACTAACGGAAATAGCAACGTAGCACTAACACGCTGCCGACTCTCTAACTGCGCTAAAGTCTTTACACTGCCGTCCGATAATACTTTTGTGGGTGAATGTTCCAAGAAATCCGCAACCGCTAGATTAACTCCCTGATCGTTGTTTACCATCTCCAGATAAACCCCCACAGTTTCTCCATTCTGTAATGAATCCAAGTCCAATCGGCGCATACTACCATCGCTCATTAACTCTCTGGTTTTAGACAAAATATAAATGGTTTCGTCTCGAATCGTCAACACAGCTACAGACACGCCCGAACTTTTGCTTGAACTTGTTTCTTGGTCACCATCCATGCGCACAGACGTAACCGTCCCTTGAAAGTAAAGCAGGTCCGAAAAGTAAGGTTCAATTATGGCCCATGCTATAATCGCACCGAACATGCCAACAATCATGAAGACAAACCAAGTCTGATAATACCATGCTCTTCCACGGTCACGGGTTACACCCGGCTCGCCGCGCAGACTCATCTGCCGCTTTAACAAATCATCAACATGGCTGCTGGTCGCCTCTTCCTTTGTAATGCGAATTGGGCCGTCAGGATTTGAGTTCATTTTTATTTTATTTGGTGGTTGGAGGCTTTATTGCCCGGCTATCTGTATTTGTGGTTATGCTATCCACATTGGTCTGGTTTTGGTTTTCTTTCTCCTGTTTCAGCGCGGCCTCTTTAGCAGCTTTTTCTGCCGCCTCCTTTTTAAGCATATCCTCCTCGACCATGATAGCGTTCAATTCATCTGGAACCTTCCATTCCACAACCCCCACGCCGAGCATAACAGTCTTATCACCAACTTGAATTGGAATAGAATAGGCCGATTGAATACGCGGGGGCTCTAATTGAGAGGCGTAGGTTCTAAAGATAAAGTAGCCAATGCCACAAAGCACCGCGATGCAAAATACAGCACCGCAAAAAAGCATATAATTATGCTGCCAGGCTCTTTGTTGATCTACAGTTTGAATTAACTGGCTAAGTCGCGTTTCAAGTCGCGATATATCATCACTTGTTGCATCTGATGAATTGCTTGAAGTCTTTCCCGTTTCCGAAATGGCTTTATTGCGAACAGGAACGCGACACGGTTGCTCTCGACCGTCAAGCCAATACTTCGGCAGGTAACGGATACCCTGCGGGGTATTGATGCAGATTGCCACAGCCCCAGTTAACGGGTCAGTTACCAAAGCGATTTGAGTGGGGCCTGGGAAGAAGTTCTTTTGTATGAAAAGATCCATTTCGGAAAACTCCACACCGAATCCCGGATGCGTGTGATACCAGCCGACTATTTTTAATTGTGGATAATCACGCTCCAGCGTTTTATGAATCGTATTCCAAGTGGTTTGTGTGAAGGTTACATGCGTGCTGGCTTCGCTTGCGGCATCACCCCGTATTATAGCCGCGATATGGACAAATATTCCCTCGGCATCCTCGCAAGTCTGTCCAATAAGAACACCGCAGACTTCTACTTCAAGTGACTCCTTGGCATGGGCAACTAATTCAGCATTTGCTCGGCGCTCAACTGCCACACGCAGCGCAACATCTGCACTGCGGGGTCCTGGAAAATCGCGGCGCAAAGGTCTCGATCCCTCTGCGTCTGTTTGAACTTTAATCTTCTCGGTGGCTAACCACGATTCAGGTTCAACAGTGACCTCCTTTTGGTCGGGCTGCCTATTTGGATTATTTGGATTGTTCTTCAAAGAAATTCTCCCTCTTTCAGTGTTCTTGTTTCTTCGCATCGCCCATCAACGGATTATCACCCGATATTTCCAAACCCAAACACTCTTCGCCATGGCGAGCCCAGACAATGTCCCAAGCTGGCAAGCCAATTTCACGAGGTGTTTTTGTCAAGAGATCGCTTCCCGGAGGAATTGAGTGGACGAATACCGGAGCGCATTCTTCCTTGCATTTCGGGCAGTGCAGTTGATCTTCGTGAATCTTTTCCGCAGGCTTCATAACGCTCATTACATGATTACATGTAGGACATTCAAGCCGTTCCACCAACTCGCGAGCTAAATCAATGGCATCTAACCCTCCCAAACGACGTATTGCTGTCTCCCATATCACTGACAGCGGCGTGTTCGAGTCAGCCTGGTCTAGCGCCTCTACAATTGGAGGTGCGTCGTGCCAAGGGCATTCAGGGTTGACCGGGTAATTGATAGTGTAAGAGGAATGGCCGGCACCATCAAAAACCAAGCCTTGGCCTAGCATCGCCGGAAGACCATGCACATGTTTTACCATTTCAGCGACCTGCATCGCCCCTATTATGGAGGCAGTCGTTGGTGTGGTGGGAGTGCCGTGGTTTGCCAGTGCCCGGCGCGCCAGAAGCGAACAAGAGCGGCGTTTATTCACCAAGTCCCAATCTACTTGACTCATGGTGCATTCATAGCAGGCAGTGCGGGGCGGGGCGAAACCTCGCACAATCCCCTGAAGCACCTCAATTCCGCCGTCAAACCACGGTTTGCTTAATCGCGCACAGACAGAGTTAACAAACACTCGCGCTTCCCGGTTGTCCAGCGCACCGATAACCACGTCCGCCCAGCGAAAGAATCCTAATCCGACATCGGACATCACGTTGCCAACCACGGGCATAATCTCTAGGCCATGATAAATTTGTCTCGCTGATTGAGCGGCGCAAACGGCCTTGGCTTTTCCTTCATCAGATTCGCGAAAAAGGATGGACCGACTCAGGTTGCTGATCTCGACGTTGTCCATATCCACCACCACCACATGCCCAACGCCAAGCATTGCAAGGTTCTTGATGACTTCATTACCCAATGCGCCTGCGCCGACAACAAGCACCCGTGTTCTAGCAAGCAGGTCTTGATTCCACCACTCAATGGCTTCTAACCGCGCAAACCGACCTTCTTTAATCTCGATGTGCGCGGTCTTTGGCATACATTCTTAAGAGAGTGACGGGCTTTCACATCTGCTGCGATAAGCTATGCCCAGCGGTTATTTCAGGTTGAAGTCGCAACTCATCGCCGTTCAAGACATTCGCCTGACTGAATGTTTGATAATCTAGCAATTGTGAGCCAGTGCGACGGTGATGCAATTTGTAGCTCATTAACTGTCCGTCAGGACTGTTAAGCGGAAGGTTCATACGCTCGATCAGCACCATCAAAATACGGTTAATTGGGACATCGTCCGGCGTCTCGACAGTATTGATTCTGCTGCCAGATATATCCGAGACTTTAATTTTTAGCATTCCCATATATTTTGCGTGTTTATTGTTAAACTCGGATCATTATTAAGCGTCACTGACCAGCATAAATGCCTGCAAACGCGACTTTCATTTCTTTGACAACCCGATCACATCTAAGATAATAAAACTGGCAACCAGAATTGCATTCCATGTAATCGCAATCCAGATGGATGGTGGATTTCCAAGTCGAGCGTGTTTTGCAGATACACCCAGGGCTAAACCCGTAATGCCTGGTGCCAGCACAAAAAGAAGCAGCGCATACCCGAGCGCAGCAAGGTCATCTTTGGAAGTCGCAAATCCGCTGAAGGCACCGCTGACGAGGCACGTCATGCCGATGGTTGTCCACGCCGCCAGAACAAATGACCATATCAAAAGCTTTTTCCGGCGTGGACTAAGACCATCCTCTGATTTGCTGGCACATTTAGGACATAAATGCACCTCGTTAGGAAAAGAAAAATCACAGGTCGGGCACATATATCCCCCGCAATATAAACATTGCTGGGTGGCTTTAACTTGAGGGTGTTGTGCACACATCACCCCTTCGCGAACTTGAAAGGTCTTCAGAGGGGGAAGGCTTGAATTCTCGGGGGTTTCTACTGTGATGTTACGGTTTTTAACCTCCGCTTTCGCCACATCGAGTGCTTCTTGAGTCCAGTCGGCGGGCGAGTCCAGCATTGCAAGTAATTCTTGGTCGCTTTTTTCCGTCATCTGCCGAGCGAGGACAGGATTTATAGTTTGCGGACTTGAATCCAAAGGGGGCGCTACTGGCGGGGGCACCCGGCGTGTCATGCACTCCGTGCATAGCATTGTCCCATTCTCCGCATCAAACTTACATGTGTCACAAAAGGTTTTGCCGCAATCATTACAGCAGAAGGTGGCAACAACATTCGAGTGAACAGTGCATCGTGCAACCCCCGGCTGTTGCGCTCCCACATTTGAGCCGGTCGGACTGGGGCTGTCGGGGAGGTTGCTCATGTTTCAATACGCTTTTATTTACTGGCCTGGACACCTTTCATAATGGCTCCAAGTATCCACAAACCTAAAACGATCCAACCGATGACTGTGGCTGCCGTAACCTTGCCTGCGCCTAGCAGTTTTGGATTGGCCGCGATGATTTTTTTTGCCTTTTGTGCTTTTACCAGTGCAAAAGGTGCAAGGAAAATCCCGAAACAGAAAATTGACAATATTGCCATCTGAAGTGCTTCATTTGCTTCGGGACATTTAATGGAGGGTTCCTCTTCTGCAACTGGTTGACCTTTGACCGCAACCACCTTGCAAGAACCGCAATACTTCTGTCCGTGAATTTCCACCAGGCAGTCTGGACAGAAGGGCTCTGCACATGCAGAACAGCGATCAACAGCATCAACATTAGCGTGGTTCTTGCATTTCATAACATTCAATTATTTAAACGTTTTTTGCTTCGGGTTTAGCTGCTCAACATGATAGGAGGAAATCAAAAAGCACGTCAACAATGATCGCTCGTTTTTAAATTCCGACGATCCGCAACCGTCCAAGCGGCACAAGCTTGCCGCTCGCTTTCAGCGTGGCAGACGGCCCGACTGAATGGAAACAAAACACCGCCTCCGGAGATACCCCGCAAGAGTCCACCAATTTTTTGGGGCAAGGCAACGCAAATTTAGAGGGCTTTGAGGCCGCATTGCTTGGCGGCGTTTCTTAAGGCTTCGTCGCGTGACGCGAGTGGCAGTGACCGGCGCGACGCCAATTCGAGGTAGGTGGCATCATAGATAGTGAGGCCATATTTTTCGGCAAGTTCACTGGTTTTGCCGAAGGCATTACGAGACCCTTCTTCGTCCACCGTGAATTGCATGGCGGTTAATTTCTCCATCGCCGCCTTCCGCTGTCCAGCCGTCAGCCGGTGGCGGCGTTGTGCCATCAAGAGAACATTCGACATTTCTAAAAACCACAGGGCGGGCACGATCACCGTGGCACCGGCGGCGACTTCATTCAGCAAATGATCGGTTTCGGGGGTTGCCTGACCTTGATAGACCCAAGCAAATCCGACGGACGCATCCACGATGAAACTGGCGTTCAACGCCGCCCCTCCCCAATCCAAGCTTTGACTTCCGCAGCGATGAGTTTTGGTTTCCCTTGGTTCCGGTCAAAGATTTGCTGGCGCAACTTGAAAATTCCGGCAACCGCCGCGCGCACGGATTCCAGATTGCGGCGGCCTTCGGGCACCAATCGCGCGACCGGCTTTTCGTGCCGGGTGATGATAACTTCTTCACCTTGGGCAACCCGTTCAAGGAGTTGACCAAACCGGGTCTTGGCTTCCAATGCAGTGACGCTTTCCATAGTTTTGTCTTAGTTAAATTGACCAGTCATTAGCTATTTTAGCACAGTCCGCCCCTGGTGCAACGGAAAATTTTACTACCCGCTTCCGGCGTCTGGCCATTCTTGTCGCAAGCAATTCTCCCCGCGCGAAATCCTAAACGGAAAAGCCCCGAAGCCGGTCGGCGCGTCAAGGTGGAAGCCGAGGGCATACCGAGGAACGACCTTGACGCGACGACCGGCGACATACCATGGAATCTGGATTCGCGCGCACATAATGGATTCTCCACATTCAATGGCAGATTTCAGTGATGCCAAACATAGTGGCCGATAAGCAGGGTGACGACACAGGCCATCAGCGTGCCAATAATATACCAGTGAACGCCACGAAGATTGATGGCCTCGTCCAATTTTCGGCAGATTTTTTCAAATCGCTGTCGTTCCCGTTCCAAAGCGTCTTGGGATTGATTCCATTCGGCAGCGGCGGCTTGCAGGTTTTTCTGAATGCTTTTGGCAACGTCATTCGCATCAACCAGCCGGTTGCTGACGAACAACGCATCGCGTTTCACGGTTTCCGCGTGTTTGAGAACGATGGCTTTCAATTCGCCGTGCTTTATGTCCACCATGCCCGCGAAATCGTTGGTGAGCGCGGCGGTTTGTTGTCGGTATTCGGCCAGATGTTGTTCCAACCATTTCCGGCTGTCGGCGATGGCTCGCGGGATACTGGCTGCCGCCTTGAATTGTGCGCGGGTCAGCAATGACAGTTGCGCCGGAAAACTGTTTTCCGGGCCGATGCCCCATTCATGTATCAATCGGTGAACCCGATCCACTTCCTCTTTTGTCAAGTCTCGGCAAAGCACCGCCAAATCATCTTTGTCCAAATCCATAACGTCATTCGCCCAAATTGAGCATGGGCTGTTTGGAACGGGCCGGTTTCGCCGCCGGTTCGCTCTGCGGTTCAACCTCCGGCATCTGTTCCGATGGCACCAGCAAATCGGCAATCAGGTCGTATTGCCGGAACATCTGCTGCATCGCCCATTGCATTTCACCAGCCAGCATCAATTCCAAGTGCGCCGCTCCGGGAGTCGCCGCTTCCGCGAAGTTCAATTTGCGTCCGGCCTTGGCTTCGGCGCGTTTGATGGCCAGCAACGTGATGGAAGTCACCACCGGCAAGGTGATTTCCTTCGCACCGAACTTTTTCAATTCCGCTTCGATGTTGGATTTCTTGAACAGGTTCGTCCGAACTTTGGCCGGATTGTGAACCACAACGTAGTCCACGCGGTCGCCCGCGAAGAAAAACAGGTCGAGCAGATTGTTCATGCTCTCGGTGTCCTCACTTGGAAACAGGAAAAAAGTGAACCGGATGCCCTGTGCGGCGAGCGATTCGAGCAGTTGCAACGACTCCAGCGCCTGCACGATGAGGCCGTCGGCCTGCGCCCGGCAATCAATGACGTGAACCGGCGCGTCGCTGTGCGACACGTTGCGAAACAATCCCAGCAGGGTGGATTTGCTGTCATCGTCATTACCGAGGGTGTGGGACTGCACCTGTTTGGGATGACGGTCGGCAAAAGAATGGTGCCGGTCATCGAGGTCGGAGCCATTCCACTCAATGCCGTGATAATCGAGCCAGGCGATGCGGAACTCGGCCTCGAAACTTTTGCCGAGGCTGCCTTTGGATTGGGGATTGATGTGGATGCGTTTGGTGATGTTGGTGTTCATGTGAATTCTTGGTCGGTGTTAATGTTTTTGATGTTTGGGCGTTTGAAAG
>Ga0181520_10012136_pt1 | contig 11137 bp, 8 predicted proteins | sample PEATcosm2014_Bin_29_FD_132451 | JGI IMG/M metagenome (GOLD analysis project Ga0181520, IMG submission 132451) | Peatland microbial communities from MTU Mesocosm Facility, Houghton, MI, USA - PEATcosm2014_Bin02_30_metaG | ecosystem: Environmental > Terrestrial > Soil > Wetlands > Peat | place...
AACCATCACGAAATGCACGTTTTTGATCATAAATTGGGGGTAAAAGTGGCGATATCGATCACGAAAACCCCTCTAATTGCACGAAATTTGCACGAAATTCATACTTAACTCATTGATTCAATTAATAAATCGATTTTTTTATTTTTAAATTATTTTTTTTCCGGGCTTCATTCCGGCAGAATTTGCCGGTTTTTTGACCTCCAGGGGCCCCCTCTCCGCCTCACCCCCGGCCCCTCTCCATAAAATGGAGAGGGGAGAAAAAGAAAAATATAGACATGGCTCACGCACTATGTGCCGACCGCAAAAATTCCGACAATGTCAAAGAACACCATCGCCGGTTGCCTGTGCAACGGGCGACATGAGCGTGCAAACTTCCGTGGCCGACCGCGAGCAACAGCGGCTCCGACCGCAGCGCTTCCCGCCGCATACTTTCCACCCATATGCTAATATACACTAATTTTAAGATTAAAGCAATATATTTTATCTAAACGGGCGGGGATGACCTCCGGGGTTGTTCAGGGGTTCAAGATAGTGAATCCCAACGGGACCTGAAGGGGAAGGGGTTCTATTCGATTATATCTTCATCAACCTCTTCAACCACCGCCGCTTCATGATAAACGGCAACCGTTCCCGTTCCCAGGTCCGCCACTCCCGGAAGTGCGTAAACCGCTCCTCCGTCTCCCTGAACTCCCTTCCGTGAATAACCATCCTGCCGTTTTTCCGGTAGGGAGGGATGGCGATATGCAGCATCTCGTGGTGCATGATCGCCTCTATGGCGAAGCGGGGCACCTGCGGATGGTTGTAGATCCCGGCGATGGTGATCAGGTGGAAACGGGTTCCGGCCGCGTCGGTTTTCGCCATGTGGTACGACGTTTTCGAGGAGGCGTCCCCCCAGCGGACGAGCGCCCGGAGGTTCCCGCCGAACCGGGAGGCATTGACCGAATCGAACACCTCCCGCAGGTCGTAGACCGTGCCGCTTGTGAAACCTGAAAACTTCGCGGGATCGAAGCGCGACGAGCGGCGCGGGGCGTGGGGCAGGGATTCGACGTACTGCCAGATTTTTTTTTCGAGCGAGCTCCGTTTTTCGCGGAGCGCGACGGCGTACGGGCGGCGTGCCCGGTAGGGGAGCAGGGCCCACTCGACGAGGCAGCCCTTTATCTCCTCCGGCGCATCGGACAGATAGGGCGGGATGATGAGCACCCGGGTTTGCGACAGGGGCTGGGTGCGCACCTGCCAGCCGCGCCGCAGGCGACCGTTCACCACGACCGAGAGGGTGTCCCGGCTTTTGTGGCGTGCCAGCAGTTCGTCGAAGGTGGCCGGTGCAAAGAGGGGAAGGGTGAGCTGTGAAACGTTTTCCATCGGTGCCCGCGGAGTCTTAGAACTGCCGGTCGCCGGACAGCGCGGCGCCGTCGTCGACGACGGCCTGGTCGTTTTGTTTATTGGTCAGCGTTACCGCTCCCTGCACCGCGACGTCCCGGCCGAATCTGATGTCACCGCTCACCGAGAGCGACGCGCAATCGACCAGCGACGGCGCCCCTTCCGGGAAGCGCGACTGCAGGAGATCGATCCGGGAGTAGTAGGCCGGATCGAGGGAGAGCGAAATGGGGCGCGACCGGCGCGCCGGGTTGACGCACAGGTGGTAGTCGGGCGTGAGCAGGTAGTAATCGGACCAGACCACGAGGAGGTCGTCGCAGTTTTTTACGGGCGCGAAGCGCGAACGGGGTACCCGGAGCGCGGCGCTTCTGTCGAAGAGGGAGATCGCCGATCCGAGTGCGGACTCGAAGTGGAGCACGGTCGGGGAGGCGGGGTTACGCACGTCGAGGTTCTTCCGGCTGATGACCGGCGGCAGGGAGAGGTTGCACTTGGCGTCGAGACAGCGCTGCACCGCATCGAGGCTTATCCAGATATTATTGGTGTTGAAAAAGGAGTACCGTGAGACATCCCTGAAAGAAGCGACATCCTCGGGGGCGCACTGTCCCGCCTCGCGGAGCGCCAGTCGTCCGTTTTTAAGCCGCGCCAGGTGACCGCCCTTGCGGTCCATCGCGGTCCGGTCGGTGACCTCCATGAGAAAGTCGACCCCCTCGGTCACGAAATAGCCGAGAATCGACAGATCGATCTGCGCGCCCAGGTTATCGATATTCGAGACGAACAGGGAGCGGTAACCGAGGTCGAGTAGTTTTTGCAGGAGGCCCGAAGAGCGGAGGGAGAGAAACAGGTCGCCATGCCCGGCGGGGTTCCACTCGAGGAGGGGGGCGTCGGGCCACGAAACCGGGGAGAGCGTCTCCGTATGCACCTTGGGAAATTTATGCTCCGAAAAAATGTCGACAAAATCTCTCTCCGTCGGGCCCATCTCGGCGAGCGCCTGCTGTGTGGCGCGATCGGTGAAGAAGCTGTTCATGAGCAGGAGCGGCACGGTGATGCCGAGGCTCTCGTTCATGTGCCCGACCTGCCGGACGGTGATATCGAGAAAGGTAAAGCCATCCTTGGCCCGGATGAGCGATTTCGGGCCGTTGAGCCCCATGGTGGTTCCCAGGCCGCCGTTCAGCTTGATGATGGCCGTTTTTGCCAGTGCCGCCCGGCCGGCTTCGGTGTAGCTATCGAGCTCGGAAAGGTTTGGAACCGAGCCGGCGGCTACCGGGATGATGTCGGCCTCCGCGATGGTCGACGGCTCGCCGTCGAGTCGCTTCCGGTACATGCGGACAAATGCCTCGATTGCCGCCTCCGGGGTGGAGGCGGCACGCATTTTATCGATGAGCTCGGCGCTGGCATTCATTGAGGGGGGCATGCTCCGATGGCGATGAGGGTGTCTGCCGGGTGACGGCAATTGAGGGAGAGTGGGGACGGTCGTCCGCCCCACGTCCCGAAAAGGGGTGCCGATTGCATAATATAATTTTCAGCATGCGGGATAATCCGGCTTCAGAAGGGAGAAATTCGATCTCTATGTCAAATATAGATGGTTCTACGGAACAGTTAAACCGGGTGATCGGCAGATACCGGTCCGCGGTTATCGCCTTTTCAGGGGGCGTCGACAGCACCTTCCTGGCGAGCGTGGCCGGGGAGGTGCTCGACAAGCGGGTGCTGCTCGTCACGGCATCCTCCTCCACCTACCCGACCTCCGAACTGGCCGCGGCGGTCGCGCTCGCGGGCTCGATGGGGCTGCCGCACCGGGTCATCGAATCGGAAGAGACGGATATTCCCGGATTTTCGGATAATCCCCCGGACCGCTGCTACTACTGCAAGAAGGAGCTGTTCTCTAAAATCAAGAAGATCGCCGACGCGGAGGGCCTCGATGCGGTCTTCGACGGCAGCAACAGCGACGATCTGTCCGATTACCGTCCGGGAAGGCGCGCCATGGCCGAGCTCGGCGTTGTATCGCCGCTTCTGGAGGCGGGATTGACCAAGGCGGAGATCCGCCGCCTGTCGCGCGAACGAGGACTGCCGACCGCCGACAAACCGGCCTACGCCTGCCTCGCTTCGCGATTTCCCTATGGAGAAAAGATCACCGGTGAAAAGCTGAAGAGGATCGACCTGGCCGAGGCCGGATTGCGGTCGCTTGGCCTGGGTCAGTTCCGGGTCCGCAGCCACGGCGATTGTGCGCGCGTCGAGGTAGCGCCGGAGTCGATCGAATCGGCGTGGGCCCGGCGCCAAGAGGTGGCGGCGATCTGCAAAAAAGCCGGGTTCGTCTTTGTGGCGCTCGACCTTGAAGGGTATCGTACCGGGGCGATGAACGAGGCCCTGACGCTGACCACTTCGCGGCATGCGGGCCGTGCGGAATCCGGAAATGGCGCCTGAGCCGGCCTATCGCCTTATTTTTACCCAGGTGCGCGCCAGCGCGTGGTACCGCTTACGCTCATCTTCGAAGAGGCGTTCGAATTCGAGGGCGGAGCGGCCTTTCAGCCCCTTGAACGAGTGGAATACCCGGCACTGCCCGCACTCTGTTTTCTTCTCCTGTGCGCTCCCGTGCCTCTTGCCGGCGCAGACCGTTCCGTCCAGGGTCCAGCAGCTGTGACCGAGATTCTCCCTGGCCGCGATGCACCCCTCCGCGTCCGGGGAGGGGCCGTCTCCAGAAACATGTCCGCATTTATATATTTCCCAGCAATTTGGCAGATTCATTGCATGTAACCCTTTAAGTGTTGTGCCCCTCACCGCACACCCCTGCTTTAATTGTGCAATGCGGATGGAAATGCTGCAAGGGAAATCTTGCGGTATCGGACCGAAAGTCTCGAAAGATCATGGATTCATTCCGGCATGCTTGAAACGAATCGAAGCCGGAAGGGGGTGGATTCACTGCCCGCCTATTCCGCGAGACGAACCTTGAGGCCCCTTTTTCGCAGGGCGAGTTTGATCTCCCGCACCGTGTACTCCTTATAATGAAGGATCGAGGCGACGAGGGCCGCATCGGCCCGGCCCGCGGTGAGGACCTCGTAGAGATGGTCGGGGTTCCCGCCGCCGCCCGAGGCGATGACCGGAATGCGGACCCCTTCGGCGATCATGCGTGTCAGGGTGATTTCGTAGCCGTCCCGGGTGCCGTCGGCATCGATGGAGTTGACCACCAGCTCCCCGGCGCCGAGCTTTTCGCCCTCCCTGGCCCAGGCGAGCGCATCGAGCCCGGTGCGGGTCCGGCCTCCGTGGGTGACGATCTCGTAGCCCGACGGGGTGCGGGCGCCGACGCCGGTCCGCAAAACATCCATGGAGAGCACCACCGCCTGCGACCCGAGAAGCGCGGCGGTCTGGGCGATGATCCGCGGGTTCGCGACCGCCGCGGTATTGACATTGACCTTCTCGGCGCCGGCGAGCCGAACCGCCGTGCAATCCTCGACCGTTCGCAGTCCCCCGCCGACCGAGAACGGGATGAAGACCTGGGCCGCGACCGCACTCACCGTGTCGATCATGATATTCCGCTTATCGCTCGATGCGGTGATGTCGTAAAAGACGAGCTCGTCGATACCCTCTTCGTAGTAGCGCTTCGCCGCCGCCACGGGGTCGCCGATGTCCTTTGTGTCGACGAACTTGACGCTCTTCGCCAGGTTGCCGTCGCGCACATCGAGGCAGGCGATGATTCTTTTGCTCAGCATGCTCCGCCGTCCCAGGTCGAAAAGTTTTTCAGGATACCGAGTCCCGCACTCGCGCTTTTCTCGGGGTGAAACTGCAGGGCGATGAGGTTGTTTCGCCCGATGATCGCGGGGAACTCGATCTCATAGTCGCCCAGGCCGATGACGGCGGCGGGATCGGACGGCTGCGGGTAGAACGAATGGACGAAGTAGAATTCGTCGCCCGGTTTTATGTCGCGCAGCACGGGGTGCTGCCGGACGAGTCGAACCGAATCCCACCCCATATGCGGAATCTTGAGCGCGGGATCGGTAAGCTTGAAGCGCGGAACGTTCCCTTCGATGATCCCCAGGCAGGGGGTGTCGCCCTCTTCGGAACGGGAAAGGATGATCTGGGTGCCCAGGCAGATGCCGAGGATCGGCGTTCCGGCCGTAAAGGCCGTTTCCAGCACGAGGTCGAGTCCGCGCTCGCGGAGGGTGGTCATGGCAGAGGTTGCATGTCCGACCCCGGGGAAAATCAGCCGTTCGGCGGAGCGCAGTACCCGCGGGTCGGCCGAGACGGTCGAATCCAGCCCGAGGTAGTCGAGCGCCCTCTTGACTGAAGTCAGGTTGCCGGCGTTGTAGTCGATGATGGCGATCATAGCCATAAAAATTACATTTTGCGGGAAATAGGCGTATATCTTCCTTTCTTATGTTGACTTAGCCTCCTCCACGGCTTATTTTCAGAGACCACTGTTTCGCATCTTTTCACCGTGAAAGGGGAGTGTATGCACATTCAGGTCGGCGTAATCGATTACGCCATCATGGCGATCTATGTTGCTTTTGTGATGGGGATCGGCTGGGTTCTGAAGCGATCGATGAAGACCAGCTCGGACTTCCTCACCTCTGGAAAATCCATACCCGCCTGGATCACCGGACTCGCTTTCATCTCCACCAATCTCGGTGCACTTGAGGTTATCGGCATGGGTGCATCCGGTGCAAAGTACGGCATCACCACCTGCCATTTTTACTGGGTCGGCGCAATTCCCGCCATGGTCTTCCTCGGGGTTTTCATGATGCCGTTTTATTACGGCTCCAAAGCGCGTTCCGTTCCCGAGTATCTCAAGCTCCGGTTCAACGAAAAGACGCGCGGGTTCAACGCCATCACCTTCGCGATCATGACCATCTTTGCGTCCGGAATTTCCATGTTCGCCATGGCGAAACTCATGGAGATCCTGCTCGGCTGGAACTTCAACGTGAGCATCCTTGTTTCGGCAATCATAGTTCTCGTCTACACCGGTCTTGGAGGCCTGACCTCGGCGATCTATAACGAGGTGCTGCAATTCTTCCTGATCGTCGCGGGATTCGTTCCGCTCGTATTCCTGGCGCTCAAAAGTGCCGGCGGATGGGGCCAGGTGCAGGCCCGGCTGCATGTCGTGGCGACCAATGGGGGTTTTTCCTCTGATGCCTGGACCAGGAGCTGGGCGCACATGGGTTCTCCGGCGGCCAATCCCATGGGGATCAACTGGTTTGCCCTGGTCATGGGGCTCGGGTTTGTGCTCTCGTTCGGCTACTGGTGCACGAACTTCCTCGTTGTCCAGCGGGCCATGGCAGCGAAGTCGATGTCCGCGGCGCGTAACACCCCGCTCATCGGCGCCATTCCGAAGATGTTCATCCCGATCCTCGTTATCCTGCCCGGCATGATCGCCATCGCGCTCACCTCCCGGAGCGGCAGCGGTTTTGCAATTCCAAAGCTCGCCGACGGTACCCTCGACTACAACAACACCATCCCGCTCATGCTCGGGCACTTCCTTCCCTCCGGCGTGCTCGGCCTCGGTCTCACCGCGCTCATGGCCTCGTTCATGTCGGGTATGGCCGGAAACGTCACCGCGTTCAATACCGTCTGGACCTATGACATCTACCAGAGTTACATCAAGCCGGGACAGTCCGATAAGCACTACCTGCGGATGGGGCAGATCGCGACCGTCTTCGGCACCATCGTGAGCATGGGCGCCGCCTACCTTGCCGCGAACTTCAACAACATCATGGACTTTCTCCAGCTCATCTTTGCCTTCGTCAATGCGCCGCTCTTCGCCACCTTCCTTCTCGGCATGTTCTGGAAGCGGGCGACCGGCAACGCGGCATTCATCGGGCTCATGTCCGGCACCTTCAGCGCGGCGATTCACCATGGCCTTACGCAGCCGGCCGGCGCCACCTCCCTCATCAAGGGCGGCTGGCTCGGCCATGTCGTCTATACCTATCCGAGTGAAATGGCCCAGAATTTCTGGACCGCGCTCTTCGCCTGGACCATCTGTTTTGTCGTCACGATTGTCCTGTCATTTACCACCAGGCAGAAGAAGACCGATGCCGATCTCACCGGGCTCGTCTACTCCCTGACTCCGCGAATAAAGGAAACAGGGGTACCCTGGTACTCGCAGCCGGCAACGCTCGGAACGATCGTTGTCGCGGTTGCCGTTGTTCTCAACATTATTTTCTGGTAGAGGAGATTCGACCATGCAAACAGATATCCGTTTTCCCATTGGGCTGCTCTTTACGATCGTCGGCGTCCTTATCATGGTATACGGCATTTTCACGAGAGGAGCGGAGATGTACCAGCGCTCGCTCGGCATCAACATCAACATCTGGGCCGGGGTCTGCCTGACCGCGTTCGGCGCTCTCATGCTTGCCATGGCGATCATTGCGCAGAGCAAGGATCGGGCGGCGATCGCAGGGAAATAGCTCCGGAGCTGAAATTTGGAAAGGTGCGAAGGGCGTCGGAGAGATCCGGACGCCCTTTTTGCTATCCGATGGAGACTTCTCCCACACGGGCGTCGAGTCTGAACCTTCAATTTTTACCTATATTATATTCAAGACTTCGATAAAATGGGGACGGCGCAGCCTGAAGGTGCCGGATACGGTCCAGGGGCCGATGCTGAAACTTACCGGATGATTATATCAACCGAGGGTACGTTGTGGATACCAGAAATCCGGAACAGCACCGCGATAAAATAACCGAATTTCCGATTATCGGGATCGGTGCTTCCACCGGGGGGACGGCTCCGTTCGAGGCGATTCTTACCGCACTCCCGGAGAAGTTCGATGCCGCCATCGTCTTCATCCTGCATCCCGACCCGGGCAAAAAAAAACCGCTGTCCGGGATCCTGAGCGCAAAATTTCCCTTATGCGATTTTATCGAGATAAAGAGCGGCATGCCCGTGGAACGGGGAAAGGTTTTTGTCAACCCGCCCGATTCCGCTATTACCATTGAATCGGGAATTTTCCATCTAAAATCGCGGAAGAAAAACGGGCTGCATCTGCCGGTCGATACATTCTTCGCGTCACTTGCCGAACATGCCCGTGAAAATGCCGTTGCCGTCATCCTTTCGGGTACGGGTACCGATGGGTCGCAAGGGGTCAGGGAGGTACAGTGCAAGGGCGGAACGGTTATTGTCCAGGACCCGGATACGGCGGAATTTTCCGGGATGCCCGGCTCGGTGATCGAAGCGGGTATCATCGATGAAGTGCTCGCTCCGGAAGACATCGCGAAGCGCCTCGTCGGCCTTGTCGAGACCATTGCCGGGCAGCATTCCGCCATCGATCCCGAGGACCCGACCGCACTCAATGCCCTGTTCACTCTGCTTCACGAAGAGGCGGGGTTCCGGTTTGAAGGATACAAAAAATCCGTCATTACCCGCAGGGTACTGCGGAGGATGTCGCTCCAGGGGCTCGTGAGCATCGATGAGTATTCGGCGATGATCCATAAAAATCCGGAAGAAATCGGCCGCCTCGCGACCGACCTGATGATCGGGGTAACCGCTTTTTTTCGCGATCCTTCCGCATGGGAAGGGCTGCGCCGCGAGGTAATCCATCCCCTGCTCGCCGATAAAAAATATAGCAATCCGCTTCGCGTCTGGACGCCGGGGTGTTCGACCGGCGAGGAGGCATATTCGATCGCCATGATGTTGCTGCATTCGATCGAGGCGAAGGGAAAAGGTAGTGAGGTTCAGGTTTTTGCCACCGACATCAATGAGGCGGCTCTCTCGATTGCACGGAATGGAAAATATCCGGGAAGCGCTGCAGCGGATATCCCGGCGCCGTACCTCAAATCGTACTTCTCCCGTACCGAGGATGGCTCGCATATCCAGATCAGCAAACATGTCCGTGACCATGTCGTTTTTGCGAAGCAGAACATGCTCACCGACCCGCCGTTTTCCAAGCTCGATCTCATCATCTGCCGCAATGTCCTCATCTATCTGGAGCCTGAAGCCCAGGAAAAGTGCCTGTCGATTTTTCATTATGCACTCAGGGACGACGGGTATTTATTCCTCGGGAACGCCGAAACTATCGGGCATCGAAAGACGTACTTCAAATCCATGGGAGATAAGCATCGGCGACTCTATCGGCGTATTCCTCAATCGAAGCCGGGGCCATACAGCCTTCCCCTGCCGGGCGTCCTGAAACCGTCCCGCAGTGCGGGTCGTAACCCTGAGGCGGCAACGGTCGACAAGTGCCTCACGGAGTTTGCGCGCGACACCCTCCTTTCCCTGTATGCGCCCGCAGCGGTGCTCATCAATAATCGCTACGAGATTCTCTACTTTAACGGGCCGATAAAACGGTTCATAGAGCCGCCTCCCGGACAGTCATCATTTGATTTCCTGTCATGGATCCCGGAGCCGATGCGGAACCGGGTGCGCGGAGCGCTTTATAACGCTTCGCTGACCCCTGAGCCGGTTTCGCTCCCGGTCAGCCTCCCCGACGCGAATAACCGGGATCGCATTGTCATGCTGACCATACGGGTATGCAGGGAACCCGCCGACCGGTCGGAAGTATCGCTCATCGTTTTTTCGGATCAGGCCGTCACCCAGCCGGCGGCAGCCTCGGGGATGCCTGGATTGGAAGCGGATCAGGCGGCGATCCGGCAACTTGAACGGGAGCTCGCCACTATCCGTGACGAGCTTCAGACCAATGTCGAAGAGCTGAAGAGCTCCAATGAGGAGCTGCAATCTTCCAACGAGGAACTTCAGGCCTCGAACGAAGAGATGGAGACCTCGCGCGAGGAGCTTCAATCGCTCAACGAGGAACTGGTGACCGTCAATGCGCAGCTGCAGACGAAGATCGAAGAACAGGAAGAGACCAACAACGATTTAAATAATTTTCTTTCCAGTACCAATATTCCGACACTATTTCTGGACGGGGAATATAAGGTGCGACGATTTACACCGGCGATGACCAGGCTGATAAAGCTCATTCCTTCGGATGTCGGGCGGCCGATCGCGGATATGGCCGTGGAGAACCTCGGGACCGGGGTACTCGAAAATGCCCGGACAGTCATGGACAGCCTCGTTCCGGTCAATACGGAAATCCCGATAGGGGGGGAGTGGTATGTGCGTTCCACCCAGCCGTACCGGACTTCGGATAACCGCATCGAGGGGGTGGTGATTACCTATATCGACATCACCGGGCACCGGAAAGCCGAAAATGCCCTGCGGGAGAGCGAAGCAAAGTACAAGATCCTTACCGAAAGCATTCAAGACGCCTTCATCGCGGCGGATCGGGAGCTGAAGTTCACCTACTGGAACAAGGCATCCGAGGTAATATCGGGAATCAGTTCGGAAAAAGCCCTGGGAAGAACAAATTTCGATCTTTTCGGAGATAGTGAGGCCACAAGGAAGGCCGATGACCGGTACCGCGAGTGCATGAAATCCGGGCAGCCCATACAGTATGAAAATGAATTTTATCTTCAGGGCGCGAGACGCTTCTTTGATGTTCAAATTTTCCCCTCGGATGGCGGCGTCTCGATCATCAGCAGGGACATAACCGAAAGAAAAATCACCGAAGATGCACTTCGGGAGAGTGAAAAGAAATTTTCAACCATGCTGGCGGCCATGCCCATCGGCATATCGCTTGCCGCGGTCCCCGGCGGCACGCTGTACGATGTAAATCCGGCGTGGCTCGCTATGTACGGTTATGCCGATAAGGCGGAGGTCATCGGAAAGACCTTGGTGGAGCTCGGCCCGGTTCAGGATGCCGAACAGCGGGAGAGTATCCTGAACGAGTACCGTCGGTGCGGCATCGTACGCGGCGCGGAGTTGGCATTTCGCAGCCGGACG
>Ga0181520_10012137_pt1 | contig 11137 bp, 11 predicted proteins | sample PEATcosm2014_Bin_29_FD_132451 | JGI IMG/M metagenome (GOLD analysis project Ga0181520, IMG submission 132451) | Peatland microbial communities from MTU Mesocosm Facility, Houghton, MI, USA - PEATcosm2014_Bin02_30_metaG | ecosystem: Environmental > Terrestrial > Soil > Wetlands > Peat | place...
TAGCGACGGCGAGGTCGAAGTCTGGGCGCGCCACCTGAGCGGCGGAGCGATGGCAGTGGCTGTGGTGAACGTGGGCAGCGACCGGCAAGCCACCCATCCCTTCCACCTGAACCTGGCCAAGCTCGGCTTGCATGGCGCGCAGAAGGGCAAGGACCTGTGGACCGGCAAGGACGTCGAACTGACTGAGAACATGCCTATCGAATTGGACAGTCACGACATTCTGTTGGTCAGAATCGGCGCGCCGAAGTAAGGCTTGACGGCCGTTGAAGCGTGGTTCGCGCGGCTCTTTGGTTTCCCAGGCCCAGATGCCCCGTGCCCCATCCATGGCGCAGCTTTATCGCGCCATGGGTGGGAAAGCACGAACCTCAACCGGCCTTGTTCATGAGGAGACCTGGGAAAGCACAGCCGACGCAAGATGAAGCTGACTTGCTGAATTCCCTACTCCGGGGGCAGTTTCAACTCCGCATACTCGCGTTCCAGATAGGCGCACAGCGCCTCGACTACCAGTTCGTGATCGGCGCGTTGCGGAAGGCCCGAGACGGTTACACACCCCACCACACCGGCGCCCGTCACGGCGAGCGGAAAACAGCCTCCGTGTGTGGCGTAGTCGGCGAGGGGCAGGCCCTGCTGCTCGGTGAGCGTTTCGTTTTTGGCCGTCAGCTTCAACCCCACGGCATACGAGCTGCGATGGAAACGGGTCACCACGTTGACCTTGCGCCGCACCCACTCGGCATTGTCCGGCGTAGAGCCTTCAAGCGCGCTGTAGAAAAGCGGCTGGCCGAAGCGCCGTATATCAATGACTACAGCCAGCCCATGCACCTCGGCAAGCGACCGCAGGCGGACGCCCAGTTCCCAAGCCACCTTTGAATCCAGGCGCGGCAGTACAAGCTCCCGTTCCTGCATTGCGATCCGTTCCAAATCTTCATTCAATCCCATGGTCTGCGGCTCCTCCTGCCCACGCCATCATAAGACGTTCGGCCCAAGGCCGGACGTCTTTCAGCCATCCGCGCCTTCTTCAATTGCAATCTCTGCTCTGGGCAAGATCCCCAACTGCTCGTAAATTGTCCGCATCTGCGTCCTGATTCCATTCAGGCGCGACCAGAACCACAACGCGCCGAGTATGCAGGCGATGCCGCTGACGATCACCGCGTTGGGCGCGCCCATGGCGTGCGCCATAGCGCCCGCCAGCAAACTGCCGAATGGCGCCATACCCACAAACGCCATGGTGTAGTAGCTCATCACCCGGCCGCGCATCCTCTCCTCGACGATGGTCTGGAGGATGGTATTGCTGGCCGTCATGCCCTGCATCATGCCAAAGCCGGTCACCAGCATCATCGCCATCGAGAGCCACAGCGTACGGGAGAGCCCAAAGAAAACCAGCCCTACGCCAAAGACCGCTGCGGCAACAGGGAGCATCTTGGTCAGGCCGCGCACCGTTTTGCGCATCACCATGGTCAAAGCGCAAATCAGCGAGCCCACGCCCACGGCGCCCATCAGGAATCCGAGAATATGAGGCCCGCCGTGCGGCATCTGCGCGGCAAAGATGGGCATCAGTACCATGAACGGCCAGCCCATCAGGCTGAGAATTGCAAACAGCGTCAGGATGGTGCGAATCGGCGCGAACCCGGCAACATAGGTCCAGCCCTCGCGCAGTTGCGCCAGCATAGTGGTTGTGGCACGTGCCTCCGCTGTTTTGGGAATGCGCATCATCAACAACGAGGCGATTACGGCGATGTAGCTGACGCCATCGACCAGGAAGCACCAGCCCTCGTTGGTGGCGGCAATCAATATGCCGGCCAGCGATGGTCCGATCAATCGCGCCACGTTGACCATGGAAGAGTTGATGGCGATGGCGTTGGAAAGGTCGGCCTTGTCGTCCACCATGCGCACCATGAAAGACTGCCGGCCCGGCATGTCGAATGCATTGATGAAGCCCTGCACCACGCTCAACACCAGCACTTCGGGAATGTTGATGCGATGGGAGAGCGTGAGCCAGGCCAGCAGCAGCGATTGCACCATGGCCAGGCTTTGCGTCCACACCAGCAGTTTGCGCCGGTTCACCCTGTCCACGATGACTCCCGCGAGAGGGGCCAGCAGAAATGCGGGAATCTGCCCGGCAAAGCCCACCGTGCCCAGCAGCATCGGCGACTTGGTCAGCCGGTAGACCAGCCAGGAGATCGCAACACGCGTCATCCAAGTGCCAATGAGCGAGATGCTTTGCCCGCCAAAAAAGAGCTGGAAGTTGCGATGGCGCAGCGCGCGCCAGGCATGAGACAAGTCGAGGCCTTTGGGCGCGGTGTGTTCCGCGGTCTGAGCGTCTTTCGGTTCGGGTGTCACAGGCCTAGTTTAATTGTTGCCGCCAGCGGTACTTACCGTGCACGATCCGCTGCTCCCCGAGCTTCCGACTTGCTACCTGGCAACCGTCAGCCGAACCAGCACGCTCTGCTCAACACGCGTACCGGCCTGCGGTTGTTGCGCCGTTACCGTGCCCGGCTTTACAGGCAACCTTGGCGAGGTGTTTTCGCTGCCTACCGGAGCTACCGGTACATTCACAAAGCTGGCCGCCGCTGCCTTCATGCCTACTTTGGCCAGCGCTGCCTGCGCCGTGACCACGGGCAGGCCGGTCAGATTAGGCATCACAAAGCCATCGGGGGCATCATCGGCTGGGGCAGCCACGAGTAGATTGACGCTGGGCCGTTCGATGCCCTGCGCATGGGGTGGCGGGTCCTGGGCCAGTACCGTGCCCTCGGCGGCTTTGCCATAGGGCAAGCGCGCGGTCACGCCCACGTTGAGGCCAACGCGCCTGAGCCGCAACACCGCCACCCGCTCGTCGACGCCCACCGTTTCAGGTACTTCGACCTTTTGCGGCCCCAGGCTCTCGGCGACGCGCACCCGCCACTCCCGCCGAACCACCGTGCCCGGCGCGGGGGACTGCGAGAGAATGTGTCCCGCTGCAACATCTCCCGAGTAGTAGCGGTTGTCGACGTCCAGGTTGAGGCCGAGACCCGAGGTCTGGCTGCGGGCATCGGCCACGGTCATCCCCTTCAGCGGGGGTACCTGCACCTCGGCGCCATGGATGGCGAAGTGCATGGTGACCACGGCCGAGACAAGCGCCACCACCAGCAACAGCAGCACCAGCGATGCGACCTGAAAGAAATTAAGTACCGGGCGGTCGCTCATGGCTCGGGCTCGCCTTCGGGATAGACGATCTCGTACTCGATTGTGGCGGCCTTTTCGAGCATCTTCGAGACCGAGCAGTATTTGTCTTTCGACAGCGCCACGGCGTCCTCGACGGCCTTGCGGCTCAGCTTGCCCCGCAGGGCGTAGGTCAGCTTGATGTGGGTGAAGACGCGCGGCGCGGTCTCAGCACGATCGGCCGTAGCGGAAACCCTCAGTCCGGTCAGTTCCTGCCGCTTCTTCTTGAGGATCGACACCACATCGACGCTTGTGCAACTACACAGCGCCATCAGCACCGCTTCCATGGGGCTTGGCCCGTGCGCGTGCGCGTCGCCCGCGTCAAACTGGACGGTATTGCCGTTCTCTGCGACTCCCTCGAAGAGATCGCCTTGCTTCCATTCGCTGTGTGCAATCATCTTGTTTCGATCCTCCATCGCACTACCGCAGGTTATCGGTCGCGGGCTCGGGGTGAATCGTGACGCGGTAGACCTCAGGGCACTCCAGTTTGAAGCGGTCTTCGAGCTCGGTGATCACTTCATGGACGCGCAGCATGGTCAGATCGTCGGGCAGCGTGCAATGGCAGGAAAGGGAAATGTGCTCGCCAGCGCGTCCCACCATGATTTCATGAACATCCACAATTTCCTTGATCTGCGCGGCCGTGGCCTGCATTGCGTGTTCGATCTTGCGGTCTTCTTCCACCATCTCCTGCGGGGGCTCGATGGTGGCCGGCTCGCTCTCGATGTGGGTCAACACGGCGTCAATCTCCGGCACATCGCGGAGAATCTCCGCCTCCATGTTGGTCACAAAGCTGTGCGCCGTGACTAGGGGCATCTTCTCGTCCAGTTCCAGGTGCTGCTCAACGCGCAACCGCCCCTGATGCGATTGCACGCTCAGCTCATGGACACTGACGTTGTTGCGCGCCGCCACGGCCCTGACCCGGTCGAAGATGCTCTCTGCCCTGGCCTGGCGGGGGACGGTGTGGATGACCACGTCGGCCTCCGGCAGCGCGCGATGCACGGCCTCAGTGGCGGCACGCACCAGTTCGCCGGTATGTTCGAAGGTGAAGCGCCTGGGCAGCGCCAGCGTAAGGTCGGCAAAGTAGTCCGCCCCGGCGCGGCGCACGCGTGCCTGCTCTACGGCCAGCACGCCCGGCACCCGCTCCACTTCAATCATGATCTGCTGCCGCGTCTCGGCGGGGATTTCGTCCAGCAAAACGCCAACCGCCTCGTGTCCGATTCGCACGGTAAGGCGCAGAATCATCAGCGAAACCACAACCGCCGCCAGCGGGTCGGCAAAGCGCAACACGGCAATGCCGAAGTGCGATCCCGCCCAACTGGCGCCCAAGCCGAGCAGCACGGCGATTGACGACCAGATGTCGCTGGCGAAGTGGAAGGCGTCGGTGGCCAGCGCGGAAGAACCCGTGCGGTCGGCAACGGCCTGCAATCGCCGGGAGCGCCAAAAGTCCACGCCGATCGAGGCGAGCACCACCAGAACCGGCCAGACAGAATTGCGCAGCTCGACCATGTGGTAGAGCATCCTCTGGATCGCTTCCCAGATGATCCAGCCGCTCGATGCGGCCATCAGAATCACTTCGCCGAAGGAAGAGAGGTTTTCGAACTTCGCGTGGCCATAAGTGTGGTCTTCGTCGGCGGGCTTGTCGCTTACCCGTACCGAGAAAAACGTCAGGCCCGCCGCCACCAGGTCCAGCCCGGAATGAGCCGCATCCGAGAGCACGCCCAGCGACCCTGAAAGCAGCCCCGCGGCCAGCTTGAGCAGAGTCATGGCCGCTGCCGCCAGCATCGAGTGCAGCGCCACCCTTTGCTTCTCCGCGGAGAAACCTCGCTGCACCGAGGGGGACGGGGCGGCGATGGTCGGCCCCGATGGCGGCGGATTGGAAATGGCGAAGGTCATCGCCTATCTAGGCTACAGCGATACGCCGGGCCGTGTACAACCCCGCAATGCCGAAGGTGTAAGGCTGCCACGCGCACTCTGCATACCCGGTAGCAGCCATCAGCCGGAGCATCTCGGCAGGAAGAGGAAAGTTACCCACCGAAGTTGGGAGATAGCTGTAAGGGCCGTCCTTGCCGCACACCACGCGCCCGATGGCCGGCAGCACGCGGCGAAAATAGACCGCATAGGCCTTGCCCAGCAGGCCGCCAGGCTCGCTGAAATCGAGAATACCAAGCTGCCCGCCCGGCTTCAGCACACGGTTGAACTCCTTCAGGCCAGCCTCATAGTTGGCCAGATTGCGAAAGCCGAAGGCGGTCACGATCAGATCCAGCGACCCGGAGCGCAGCGGCAGATGCAGCGCATCGGCCTCCAGCGGCACCGCGTAGGGCTCTCCAGCATCGCGGGCGCCGAACTTCCGTGCCCCGCGGCTCAGCATTCCGCGCGCAAAATCCGCCGCCAGAATGGGTCGCGCCGCCGCAGGCCGGTGTTTGAGAAGCGCCATGGTCATGTCGCCCGTGCCGCAGCAGATGTCGAGAATCGCCGCATCGGGCTGCTGCAACACAGTTTTGAAGCGCCGCGCCGTTCGCCGCCACCACAGCCGGTCCACGTTGGCTGAGAGCAGATGGTTCAGCAGGTCGTAGCGCGGAGCAATGGAGTCAAACATTTGCCTGACCCTCTGTGCGGCTTCCGCCTCGTTTTCCGCGCCCGCCGGCTTTGCCCCCGTGGTCGTCATTCAGTGTCGCGCCTCAGTTTCTTGTTGAAGAGAGCTGTCATCCTGAGCACGTTTACTCGCGGAAGCGAGATACGCCCGCAGATGAACCTGACCGCTCCCATTCAGATGCTGTGTGCCCCATCCATGGCGCGGTTTCATCGCCCCATGGGTGGGAGTGTACGAACCTCAACCGGCCTTGTTCATAGGGAGCGCAGCGAGTCGAAGGATCTGCGTTCCCGCCGGGTGCCCCACCCTCGCCGCAGTCATGTTTTTACAGCTAGAGCATTCTTGCTTTTGCTATAGATTACTGTGCCCCATCCATTCCGCGTTTTCCAGCGGAATGGGTGGGAGACCAACAAAATACGGTCTACACAATTTACGAAAACGTTCCAGGGAGGAGCCTCGAACCTAAATCGGCGACCGCAAGTGCTGTTAACCCCGCAGTTCCGCCGCCTTCGCCAGCATGTACCCCACGGCTCCTTCCAGCTCGGCAGGGGTCACGTCTTCCACCACCCCGGCGTCGCCTATCCCCACGGGAAGCACAAACCGCTTCACCCCACCGACGTTTTTCTTGTCGCCGCCGGTAGCCGCCGCCACTTTGGCCGCCTTCAACTTCAGCGCCGGCAGCGGCCCGTACAAATGAACCAGGTTCTCAAGGCGATCGAACTGCTTGGAGGAGATCGTTCCCCGCTCCCTGGCCAGGTAAAGCGCGGCCACCATTCCCCAGCCCACCGCCTCGCCGTGCAGCAGCGTTTTGTAGGCGGTAGCCTGCTCCAGGGCGTGTCCCACGGTGTGGCCGAAGTTGAGAATCATGCGCAAACCGTTTTCGCGCTCGTCCAGGTTCACCACCCCTGCCTTCATGCGAATCGACGCGGCGATCACTTTTTCGAGAGCCTTGGGATCCCGCCCCAGCACCTCGTCCACGTGCTCTTCCATGAAGCGCACCAGTGCACGGTCGCGGATAATCCCAGCCTTCACGCTCTCCATAAGCCCGGCCCGCAACTCGCGATCAGGCAGCGTGCCAAGAACCCCAATGTCGGCAAAGACCGCCCGAGGATGGTGAAAGCTGCCGACAAGATTCTTGCCCTCGGGCAGGTTCACACCTGTCTTGCCGCCTACCGACGAGTCCACCTGCGAAAGAAACGTGGTCGGAACCTGCACATAGGGGATGCCACGCATGTAGATCGCGGCCAGAAACCCGCCCACATCGCCCACAATGCCGCCGCCGAAGGCGATCAGCAGGCTGCCGCGATCGCCGCCCGCCTGAGCCATCTGCCGCAACAGACGTTCTACACTGGCCAGCGTCTTGAACTTCTCGCCGGGCTCTAGGAACAGCACGATAGGAGCGTCCTGAAAAGACTGCTCCATGCAATGGCTCCACAGCGCCCAGATGGGCGCCGAGGTTAGCACAAAAACTCGCCGCGGTAGCCTGCCCGCTGCCCGCTCGATGCGCGGCGCCAGCGTCTCGATAAGCCCGCTGCCCGTCACCACGTCGTATTTCGCTGAAGGTGTTTCTACTCGTATGGTCTGCACGCTGCTTCAATCCTAAATGGGATTGGCCCAACTTGTGCCACCACTCGGGTACACTGCTTGCGTCGGCTCAGGAACGTGCCTTCAATGCCGAACAGTTTCCAGCCGAACTTTGCAAGGGAAGGAAACGGGCAATGGACAAGATGTCCTTCTTCGTGAAGCGCCTGCGTGGCGCGCACGACTGGCCTCAAACCGAGGCAACGATTCAGGCCTGCGTGTGGAATGATGACAAATCCGCGTTGCGCAGGCTACCGTTCTTTGATTTGGATCGGTATTTCATCACGGCGGGCTGGTATGAGGTCGTCTATAGCTACTGCATCGATGGCGAGTACTACAGCGGCGATTTCATCCTTGAGGGCGCAAGCGACAGCGAAAAGCCCTTCCACAGCGACGACAAGCTGACGGTCCACTACAACCCGCGCCATCCAAAGCAAACCTATCCGGAACATATAGGCGACAAGAAGGCAGACACCTTCAAGACGAGAACATTGATTCTGGTTGGCATCTTCCTCGTCCTCGTTCTGCTCAGCTATTGGAGGATCTGGTAAGCCGGTCGGCTTTAGCAGAACCAGATCGATGCGTGCCTGGAGCGATTCTCCCGGGTGCGTGGTGCTTCCGGCTCCATGCTGGGTGGTTTCTTCTGATGGGAAATCCACCCAGCATCGCTGGTTACCCTTCCATACCTCCGCAACCTACGCAATCAAGCGGCATTTTCCTCAAGAAGATGCCGCCCTCAAAGATGCCTGCAAGGGCACGAGGATTCTGGGACCGCCCTAATAATTTCGCCGGCCAGAAAGCAGGTTGATGATGAGCACAACGACCGCGATGACCAGCAAGATGTGAATCAAGCCGCCAGCGATATGGAAGCTGAAGCCCAGCAGCCAGAGGATCAGGATGATTACAAAGATGGTCCACAACATGTGCCACTCCATGCCACGACGGGCGCCCGAAGCTTTGGTTCCGCTTGAGACGCCCGCAATGTAGTTGAATTACGGGATATTGCAGCGGAACCAGAGCTGATGTGCCCCGAAGCCGTGCCATTCAGGCCGAACCCAACTCCAGGGAGCTGCGGCCTGTACGGGGCTAGACGGGCCGCTGTAACTCTGGTTTCGCTCTAGTTGGCGGCGACGGCCTGCCGCTTTGCGTCTCTGACAGCGTCGAGGAATGAGTTTGCCTCAGAGGGAACCGCGACCTCGCCCCGTAGAATGCGGCGCGTAGGAATATCACGGCCATACATGGCCTCTGTGGAGTCGTCGTCGCGGCGAATTGCAGCCCCGGTCAACGTGAGTCCGGCAAAGGCGCCCCTGGCCCGTGAGTAGGTGAGGATCTCGGTATCCAGCTTCCAGTCGGTATCGGCAGAAGCATGGCGCCCAACCGGGCCGGCTGCCGCGGAGGCGTCCGCGCCAAGCTCAAACTTGCTCCCGATCAATCGCTGCATTCCTCTGTCGTTCTGGATGATCAGAACCAGGTCGATGCCTTCGAGGCCGATCTGCAGGCCCCAGCTTCCACCGGTGATGGTAAAGAACGAGGGAGCGCTCCAGCCGTTTTCTGTCCGGCAGGTGGCAACCCCTCGGCCATTTTCAGCGCCAAATACAAAGCCGCCCTTGAGCAAGTGGGGCACCACGGCGATGCATTTGGCATGTTCGAGAACCTCTTCCGGAATCCCCTTGTCCGGCGCGGACATGACCTCATGCAACACCCTGCCGGCATGATCCAAGCGGTCGACTGTTGCTTCGCGATTCGATCCCGCCCAGCCGATGGTCGTCAAGCTGAGTAATGCTACGAACGTCATAACTTTCTTCATGCATCTCACCATTTTCTACCCATGCGCAGCGTCACTTTTCCCGCGCACTGAGGCGCATAAGGTACTTCTCACGCTAGAGGGAGCTGATCGAACTGTCTGAGCAAGAAAGCTCACGCCGTGCGCCGTACATGGGCCAGCGCCGGACCTGGCACACGTGGTCCGAACTGCTCAGACTTGGACGGCTTCTGCCCCATAAAGTGAGGACTGTTGAGGCCCCCAACAGAAGCCCCGGACAGATTCGAGGAGAATCCATGACAGGGCCAAGTGATCGAGGCTGGAGATCAACTTCACCGGGATAAGAGGAGCTTGAGTTGAACTCGAGCGTTCCAGTCCAATACGCGCCAGATGAATCCACGGAGGTGGACCTATGAATAAGGACCGAGTCAAAGGCACGATCGACGAAGTCGTTGGAAGCGCAAAACGCAAAGCTGGCGGTTTGACCGGCAACACTGGGCTCCAGGTAGAAGGCATGGTCCAGCAAGCGAAGGGCAAGTTGGAGAGCGCTTTGGGAAAGGCAGAAGACGCTATTCATGAGGCGAATCTTGAGGCCGAGGTGAAGCACAAATCGCGCATCGAAGTGGAGCTGGAGTGCGCCGCGATAGAGGACAAACAGCCCAGGAGTAAGTAAGGCTTGCTGAATCGGCTGTTATCTTCACCTGCCACCAAGTGATGCCGGAGCCGAATCTCCGGGCCTGCGGTACAGGCTGCGGGGCATTTCGAATGGCATGAGAACTCATGCAAAGAGGAGCCGATATGTTCAATGCAGGGTTGGTGGATCGTGCAAGCCGAGTGCCTGTTGTGATGGTGATACTGGCGGCGGCCATGCTTTCAGGATGCCAGTCGAAGCAGGAGCAGGCACTGGATCAGGCCAAGAAACAGGCGGCCGCAACCGGGCAGGCGCAGCAGGTTGTTTCTGTCGACAAGAATGGAACCACGACGACAACCTTGGTGCAGCCGCCGGCGCCCGGCCGGAAGGACGAAGCGATTACAACAACCGTGACTCCGCCCGCGACAGGTGCGCCAATTGCGGCGCCTTCAGGGCCAGTGGTCTCCGCTGTTCCCCAACCGCCTCCAATTCCGCAAGAGGTGAGCATCCCGGCGGGCACCACGCTGGCAATTCGCATCGACCAGCGGATCAGCGTAAAGACCAGTCGTGCCGGTGACACCTTTACCGGCGAATTGGTCGATCCAGTAATGGCCGGCGACAACAGTGTGTTGCTGCCCAAAGGGACGCCCGTGCACGGTTTAGTCGATGTGTCGCATCGCCGAGGACACTTCAAAGGCAGATCGCTGCTTGAGCTGCGGCTGACTTCGCTGGCGCTCAATGGAAAAGAGTATCCCGTCGACACGCGCGATTCAGCCCGCACCAAAAAGGGTAAGGGCAAACGTTCGACTGCCATGATTGGCGGAGGAGCTGGGCTGGGCATGCTGGTTGGCGGTATCGCAACAGGCGGCGTGGGATTGGTAGTGGGCGGTCTGGTTGGCGGCGGCGCTGGAACCGCGGCTGCTGGATTGACCGGCAATCGGGACATCGAGATACCGGCGGAGTCGATTGTGCATTTCCAACTCGCGGACGATCTCGTCGTCCAGCCGGCACAGTAGCACTGCTTCGTCACCGCCATCCCAATGAACTCAATCATTGTTGCAGCGGCACAGTCCTGGAGACATGACCGGGCCGACTCAGTTTCCGCGTTGAAGTACATCGCCGGCCGGGTATCCCCACTTGGCCGGCGTTCCCCCTCAATCGATTTGTCGCACGAAATCGAGTCATCTCAAGGAGAAGCTGCTGGCGGGAGGAGAGCAGACTTTGTTTGCTCAGTCGGCGCGAGTACCTTCAGCGCTCAGCGCGCACCTCTCCGCTGTCTCGATCTTCCGCAACCCGCGGATCTTCCATATCCCAAAGCAGAGGCCGGCTACCAGCAGTCCTGTAAACACGCATAGCAGTGGAGTCGACCATTTCTGGA
>Ga0181520_10012138_pt1 | contig 11135 bp, 9 predicted proteins | sample PEATcosm2014_Bin_29_FD_132451 | JGI IMG/M metagenome (GOLD analysis project Ga0181520, IMG submission 132451) | Peatland microbial communities from MTU Mesocosm Facility, Houghton, MI, USA - PEATcosm2014_Bin02_30_metaG | ecosystem: Environmental > Terrestrial > Soil > Wetlands > Peat | place...
ATTGCGGTAGTCGCGATCGGCCATGAATCCCGTTGAAAAATTGCGGCTGGCCGTTGCCTGGCCGCTCCACCGCTTTCGCGCCGCCGCGGCCAGCACAGACTCTTCGTTTGTTCCGAAGCTGCCTTCACCAGCGCGCAGACGCAGCGAAGCGTGGTCCGGCGCGGCGACGAGAAAATCCACCACGCCGCTCAGCGCATCGGCGCCGTGCAGCGTCGATCCGGCGCCTTTCAGAACCTGGATCGAATCCACCGCTTCCAGCGGCACCGGCAGGTCCAGGTTGTGGTGCGACGTCTGGCTGTCGTTGATCCTGAATCCGTTCAGCAGCACCAGCGTCTGCGCAAAGCTTCCGCCGCGCAGCGCCAGATCCGCCTGCGCTCCACCCGCTCCGCGCTGTTCAAGAAACAGCGACGAGTCCTCGCGCAGAAAATCCAGAGGCGTCTCGGCGGCAAGCGCTGTTTCTTTCACCGGCAGCAGCACCACCGGGCGCGGCGACTCGGCCAGCGGCACGGGAGAAGCGGAACCCAGCACAACAATCGTCTCTTCAGGTCCGAGGCCCGGGCCGGCCTGCGCGTACACGGCCTGTGCACAAACCGCCAGAGAGAAGCAACCCGCAATCCACATCGATTTCAGAATGGTCATAGATGAGCTTTCTCACTCATCCTGATAGCCGCGAGACCGTTCCGCAAGGATGATTTGATATTGTTTTGAATAGTTGAACGGGTAAACCATAAGGATAAAGCCATGCGCATCGACGCCTTTCTGCACCAGAGTCCGATGTTCGCCGTCAACCGGGCCGCACGCCGGTTTGAATCGCTTGCCAACCAGGTTCTGGCCGCCGACAGCCTCAGTTTTATTGAAGGCCTGGTGCTGGCGGCCATGTTTTTTGAGGCGCCGCAGCCGGTCAAGCCGTCGCAACTGGCTGAAACATTTGGAACGACCCGGGGAAACGTAAGCCACTGCGTCTCGTCCCTTGAAGCCATGGGGCTTTTGCAGAGGAAGATCGATCCCGAGGACGCGCGAGCCTATCTGCTGACATTGAAGCCGTCAGGGAAGCGGTGCGCTCTGCGCGTGATTGCAGCTTTCGACAGATTACAGAAAGAGTTCGAGCAGGAAGTTGGAAAGGCGGCTCTCGGTGAGACGCTCAAGAACCTGCGCAAGCTGGAAGCGCTCTTCGCGGAAAAATGAAGGGCGCGGCTTGGATGCAAGCCGCGCCTTTCCAAAGCTGATACTTGTGTAGAGATTTCTAGTGTGGTGTCTCTGAAGTTCGCATCAGAAACACGCTGTCATCCTGAGCGAAGTTTGGCGCGCTTTTGCGCCAAACGTAGTCGAAGGACCTGCATTTCGTGCAAGTTGGCAACACTTCAGAGGTGCGAAAAATGCAGCCAACTTCGGAGTCACCACGCCAGGTCATTGACCGGATCATTTTGTTCCGGTTGAGGTTTGTGCCATCCCAGGTTAGGCGCAAAAACAAAGACGCGCCGAACCTGGGGCACCCATCGTTGTACAACTTCAAGCGGCCAGAAACCTACAGAATGTACCGCGACAAATCCTGATCCTTCACGATCGAAGCGACCATCTGCTTCACATACGCGGCGTCGATCAGGAAAACTTTCTCTGAGCCGGCGGTGGTCGTCCGTTCCTGATAGGGAAGTGGAGTGGAAGACTCGCTTTTGATCGCCTCGGCGAGTACCGCGGCAGCTTCGGCATCCGGCGCTTTGCGGGCCACATCCGGCGCCAGGAAGCTTACGTCTTCAAGCACCCGCTCCATGATGGTGTGCAGCCGGCGCGCGCCGATGTTTTCAGTTTGTTCATTCACTTTGAAGGCAAATTCCGCCATCTCGCGCAGCGCTTCGGGAGCAAACTCCAACTGCACGCCCTCGGTCTCAAGCAGCGCCGAGTATTGCTTGGTGAGTGAAGCCTTGGGCTCGGTCAGAATGCGCAGAAAATCATCCACGGTGAGCGATTGCAGCTCCACCCGGATAGGGAAGCGCCCCTGCAACTCGGGAATCAAATCGCTGGGCTTGGAAACATGGAAAGCGCCGGCGGCGATGAACAGAATGTGGTCGGTGCGCACCATGCCGTAGCGGGTGTTGACCGCGGTTCCTTCCACAATGGGAAGAATGTCGCGCTGCACGCCCTCGCGAGATACGTCGGGTCCGTGGCTGCCCTCGCGGCCCGCAATTTTGTCGATCTCGTCCAGAAAGATGATGCCGCTTGACTCGACGCGCTCCACCGCCGAGCGGTTCACCTGGTCCATGTCGATCAGGCGGCCTTCTTCTTCCTGCACCAGGTAGTCGAACGCATCGGCCACCTTCAATTTCCGTTTCTTCGAGCCGCCGCCAAAAATGTTCGGCAGCATATCCTTGAGGTTCATTTCCATGTCCTCAAGGTTCTGGTTGCTGATGATGCCGAACTGCGGCGCATTGCGTTCGCGCACGTCCAGTTCCACCTGGCGCTCGTCCAGCTTGCCCTCGCGGAACTGCTGGCGCAGCTTTTCGCGCGAGCGGTCGTAGCTCTCAGAGCCGGGCAGAGTAAGCTGGCCCTCCGGGACCGGCGGCGCGGGCGGCGGAGGCGGCAGCAGCACGTCCAGCAGCCGCTCCTCGGCGTTCATCTCCGCCCGGTCTTCCACTTCTTCCAGCCGCTCGTCGCGCACCATGTCGATGGAGATTTCCACCAGGTCGCGAATCATCGACTCCACATCGCGCCCCACGTAGCCCACCTCGGTAAACTTCGAGGCCTCCACCTTGAGGAACGGCGAATTGGTCAGCTTGGCCAGCCGGCGCGCAATTTCGGTTTTGCCCACGCCCGTCGGCCCGATCATGATCATGTTTTTGGGCATGATGTCGTCGGCCAAATCGGGCGGCAGCTTCTGCCGGCGCTGGCGGTTCCTGAGAGCGATAGCGACGGCGCGCTTGGCGGCCCTCTGGCCCACCACATGCTTGTCGAGTTCGGCGACAATCTCGCGCGGCGTCAACTCGTCGAGCGCGAGATCCTGTTCTTCAGCGGATGCGGGAAGATAGATAGCCATGTTTGTTTCCGATTGCTCCTGGCTTTGTAACAGGGCGCGACATCTGTCGTGCCGAAAAGAGCGCAAAACAAGCGCGGGATTTACAGGCTGCCAAAAAACTCCTGCTTTGTAACAGGGCACGACTTCAGTCGTGCCGTAAGTGCAATCAAATCAACTTGGGCTTTAGCCCCTGAGGGATGTTTTTCGCGTTTTTCGCTCGCCATTTCCCTTTTTCCGCAGCCTGTAAAGCCCGCGTTCATTTTTCAAGCCGTTAGCGGCACGACTCAACAGACTGCTGAAAAAGCCTGATTTCAAACGAAACGCCGAAGAGCGTACCTCCGGGCCTAAAGGCCCGAATGATTCTGCAGGCTTTATGCGGGGGTTGAAACCCCCGCCTCCCTCCGGACCGACTTTTTTCGCAGCCTTTCAAGTCGTGCCCTGACACTTAACGGCTGCAAAGCAGTCATCGCTAGCTCTTCAACTCCTCAATCGTGATGCGGTCGTTGGTGTAGATGCAGATTTCTCCGGCGATCTTCATGGCCTTTTCGGCAATTTCGCGGGCGCCCAGGTCGGTGTTTTCCATCAAGGCGCGGGCAGCGGCCGTGGCGTACGGGCCGCCGGACCCGATGGCGGCAATCGGCTCGTCGGGATCGATCACGTCTCCCGATCCTGAGATCAAGAACGTCTGTCCCTGGTCGGCCACCACCAGCAGAGCTTCCAGGTTGCGCAGCATTTTGTCCGTGCGCCAGTCCTTGGCCAGCTCCACTGCGGCCCGGTTCAGGTTCCCGGCAAACTGCTCCAGCTTGGTCTCAAAACGCGCAAACAGGCTGAACGCATCGGCCGTGGAACCGGCAAATCCGGCCAGAATCTTTTCCTGGTAAAGGCGGCGGATCTTTTTGGCCGAGTGTTTCAGAACGGTTTCGCCCAACGTCACCTGCCCGTCGGCGGCCATCACCACCAGCCCGTTGCGCCGTATGCAAATCACGGTGGTCGAGCGAATCTTCGGGCGCTTTGCCGCGGTCGAACTCATGTCCAAAGCCAAGAAAAAACCTCCAAAATCAGCGCCCGGCAGGCGGAAACCCCTCGCCGGATGCAACCTAGAGTATAGGGCATTCTCCCGCAAATTGCGGTTTCATCCGCGCCGGAAGCAACGGCCCGGTCAAACCCGCCGCAGGCCTGCAAGCGCCGGAACCGTACTTCCCTGGCCGCGGTGGCGCATCCCGGGACGGCGCGCAAACCTTCCCGAATCGGCCTGCCTCTCATGTCCGGCGCATCGCTCTCCGGTACGTCGTGCGCTCCGCCTACGGTATCCTTGGATTGGGACCCAAGGGGTGGATCCGGTTCGAATGACCCTTCTCAACTCAAGCCAATGGGAAATTGCCGCATGGTCGGCCGCGATGGCCGTGCTGGCCGCGTTCGCCGTCTGGCTCGTGCTTCACAAACGCGCCACGGCCGAAGAGCTGGAACGTGCGCGGCGTCTGTTTCTCGTACAATCCGGACGACTTGTCGACGGAATGCTGCTCGACATTTGCGAGGTCGATGCCGGTGACGGGCGCACTCTCACCATGCTCCTCTACAGCTATCGCATTGCCGGGGTGGACTACGAGTGCTCCCAGGACATTACCGACATGCGTACCGTGGTCGATGCGGCACAGGTCCGTGTGGGCTTTCCCTGTTCGGTTCGCTATCAGCCCGGCAACTCACAAAACAGCATTGTGGTGGCCGAGGGGTGGACCGGCCTGCGCCTCGGGCTCCCCATGCAGACCGGCTTCGACGCCCCTGAACGCGCCGACCTGAGCTACCTGCGCCCCGGCCGCGGCTAAACGCCGGGTTGGCAGTTTATACCCCCCCCCGGTTACACTTCCCCTATGCATGTCCATGCGGCGCCCTCGGGAATTGGCTCAAACAGGACTAGATTCGTATTGGGTTTCTCGCTGGTGGCCACGCTTGCCTATGTCGTGGTCACGTTCATCGCCGGCCTGCGCGCTCACTCACTGGCGCTCCTCTCCGAGTCAGGCCACAATGTCTCAGACTTGCTGGCCCTCCTGCTCAGTTCCGCCGCCGTATTCTTCCAGTCCCGCCCGGCCGACCGCTCCAGAACTTTCGGCTATCAGCGCGCCGGAGTGTTGGCCGCTTTCATCAACGCGGCCTCGCTGATCCTCATCTCCCTGTGGATTGCCATCGCGGCCATTCACCGGCTTTCCAGTCCCGTCCAGGTGCAGCCCCGGCTGATGATGATCGTGGCCGCCGCCGGAGTGGTCATGAACGGCGTCATCGCCATCCTTCTGTGGGGTGTGGCCCGCGACGTCAACTTGCGCTCGGCCTTTCTCCACATGGCGGGCGACACTCTTTCCACCGCCGCTGTCATTGCCGGCGGCGCAGGCATTTTGCTCACCGGCCAAAACTGGATCGACCCCGTTCTCTCGCTGCTGATCGCCGGCTTTATCCTCTGGTCCAGCATCGGCATCGTCCGCGAAACCCTCAATATCCTGCTGGAAGGCGCGCCGCGCGGCGTCTCGCTTGAGCAGATTCGCTCCGGCATGGAAGAGGTCGAGGGCGTCATCAACGTCCATGACCTGCATGTCTGGAGTCTCGGCTCGCAATCCCGCGCCCTGGCCTGCCATGTCACCATTGCCGACATTCCCCCTTCAGAGAGCGCCAGCATTCTCGACAAGCTCAACCATCTGCTCCACGAGCACTTCCACATCAGCCATACCACCATCCAGTTCGAACACATCGGCTGCGGGGAGCTGGAGGGCTGCGTGGTGCCCATCGAAGACCTGGCCAGCGGCGCAGGCCCAGAACATCATGGCCACACGCATGGATGAATTTGCCGCAATTGCCTGATCCCCGCAGAAATGTCATCCTGAGCGACCCTGAGCGTAGCGAAGGGGAGTCGAAGGTTTTGTTCTTCGCCGGCCCGTCCCAATAGACGTGATCTTTCGTCCTACTCTATGGAGGTCTTTCGCTTGCTCCGTCTTCGTGCCGCACTCACCATACTCTGTTTCGGGTTGCTTCCCCTCGCGTCCTCTGTTGCCTGGCCGCAGCCGCAAGCCGCCCGGGTTACAGTCCAGCTTGAAGCTCTCTCGGGCGAGTACACCAGCTCCGTCGAGCCGGACACGCCGTTCAGCTTCTACGTTCAGGCCGGCAAGCTCGTCGTCGAGTCCGACCGCCGCGTACCCACCGAGCTGCAGCCTGTCTCCGCCACCGAGTTCAGCATTCCCAAAGCGAAGGTCACCTTCCGCTTCACGCTCGACGCCTCCGGCCGAGGCTCGAGCGTGGTGATCGCCGCCGACCCCAACACCGTCTACAGCCGCACCGGCGAGCCTGTCCATCACATCTTTCACGACTACCAGCGCTCTGAAGTCATGATCCCCATGCGCGACGGCGTCAAGCTCCACACAGTTCTGCTCAAGCCCGCCGATATTGCCACGCCACTCCCATTCCTCATCCAGCGCACCCCTTACGGCGTGGATGAAACCAGCCGGGCCGGGTTTTCCGGCAGCCGCCCGGAACTGGCCCGCGACGGCTACATTTACGTTGCCCAGGACATTCGCGGCCGCTACAAGAGCCAGGGAAAATTCGTGATGTGCCGGGCGCTTGCCGATCATCGCAACAAGAAGGCCATTGACGAGAGCACAGACACCTATGACACCGTGGCCTGGCTGCTCCAGAACGTCTCCGGCAACAACGGCCGCGCGGGCTTTATCGGCACCAGCTATCCCGGATTTCTGGCCATGATGGCGGGCATCGACCCCCACCCGGCCGTCAAGGCCATCTCTCCCCAGGCCCCCATGATCGACGTCTGGATGGGCGACGATTTCTTCCACAACGGCGCCTTCCGCCAGAGCTACGGCTACGACTACGTGCTCTCCATGGAGTCCAGCAAGGAAGATACCAACGTCGATTACGGCCGGGACAAGACAGGCCAGCCCCGCGACGGCTTCGAATATTTTCTTGAGCGTGGCTCCTTTGCCCGGGACGTGAAGAAATCCAGCTCCAGGACCCTGCCCACCTGGAAACTCTTCCTCAAGCACCCCGCTTACGATTCCGTCTGGTCCAGCCGGGGCGTCGAGCACGAGCTCAATGCGGTCGCTGTTCCCACCCTCACCGTCGGCGGATATTACGACCAGGAAGACATGTTCGGCCCGCAAGCGGAGTATTCAGCCCTGGAGCCACATGACGCCAACCACCAGAATTTCCTGGTTCTCGGCCCCTGGCGTCATGGCTACTGGGCTACGTCCTCGCGCCACCTGGGCAATCTGGACTACACCGAGCCCATCGGCAACGAGTATCGCGCCCGGATTGAAGCCCGGTTCTTCGCCCACTACCTGAAAGACGCGCCCGGTTTCGACCTGGAAGATACGGCCAGCTTCCAGACCGGCTCCAACACCTGGAAGCGCTACGCCCACTTTCCGCCCCAGGAGTCCCGGCCCACCAGCCTCCATCTTCAGGGCGCTGGCTTGCTCGGCTGGAACACCTCGACTACCCAGGCCCTCACCACCTATTTGAGCGACCCCGCCAATCCTGTTCCTTACCGTCAGCGGCCCATCCAGCCCACGTATTCCGATGGCTCCGAGTGGTACAACTGGCTCACCGAGGATCAGCGCTTCGTCACGGACCGCAAAGACCTGGCCGTCTGGAAGCTCCCCGTGCTCACCAAGGACCTGACCCTCACCGGCGAAGTTCTGGCCGACATCTACGCCGCTACCACCGGTACGGACAACGATCTGGTGGTCAAGCTCATTGACCAGTACCCCGACACCGATCCCGACCCCAAAATGCGCGGCTACCAGCTGATGACCAACGCTGAAATCTTCCGCGGCCGGTATCTGGACAGCTTTGCCAAGCCCACGCCGCTGCTGGCGGGCTCCGTTCGCGAGTACAAGTTCAGCCTTCACGACGTGGATCACGTCTTCAAGGCCGGCCACACGGTTCTGGTTGAAATCCAGAGCACCTGGTTCCCGCTCTACGACCGCAACCCGCAAACCTTTGTTTCCAACATCATGACCGCCAGGCCAGGGGACTATAAGCCGGCCACCATTACCGTCTACTCCGGTCCGGGCCACGACTCCAGCCTCCAGGTCCCGCTGGTCAGCCCCTGCGGCCGAGCCGAGTGCTTCTGAAAGGGAAGAAGCTCATCCGAATCAGGAACTTGGGTGGCCCAGGTCTCGTTTTTGAGACCTGGGAAACCACAAAAGCTGGTTCTCCTTCCGCATGTTCTCCCACAAAAGCCGGCCCCCGGTCAGTGTCCCCCACAAAAGCTCCCGTGCCCCATCCTTGCTGTCATCCTGAGCGACCCTGAGCGTAGCGAAGGGGAGTCGAAGGACCTGCGTTTCGTATTCAGTCGCAAGGGTGGGAAACCACGACCCTCAACCCCGCCACCCCACGGGAAATCTCACCCTTCCCCATTTCGCGTTAAAATAGAAACAGCCGTATGGCCCTCCATCAGCCCATTCCGGTCCTGCTCTAGCGGCGCCCGCCGCCGAACCATCTCCCTGCCCATTTTTCCCATATCCCCCAAGAAGAAGAAACGCGCCCCCGCCGGGGCTGAGGTTTAAAAGTGATTGATCGTTTGGAACAGATGGAGCAGCGTTATGAAGAGCTCTCCGCCCAGCTCTCGCTGCCTGAAGTCGTCAACGACCGTGAAAAGTATCAAAAAGCCGGCAAGGCGCTCAGCGACATTGAGACCCCGGTGATGAAGTTCCGCGAGCTGAAGCAGGTAAAACAGGGCCTGGACGATGCCCGCGCCATGCTCGCCGACCCTGACATGAAAGATATGGCCGAGGAGGAGATTGCCTCCCTCACCCCCCGCGAGACAGCCCTTGAAGACGAGATCAAGGTTCTGCTGCTGCCCAAGGATCCCAACGACGAAAAGAACGTCGTGCTTGAAATCCGCGCCGGCACCGGCGGCGACGAGGCCTCGCTGTTTGCCGCGGAAATCTTCCGCATGTACCAGCGCTTTGCCGAGCAGCACCACTGGAAGATCGAACTGATGTCCATGTCCGAGTCCGGCGTCGGCGGCTTCAAGGAAGTGATCGCCATCATCGAAGGCGATCGCGTCTACTCCCAAATGAAGTGGGAGAGCGGCGTGCACCGCGTCCAGCGCGTTCCCGCCACTGAAACGCAGGGCCGCGTTCACACCTCCGCCGTTACCGTCGCCGTTTTGCCCGAAGCCGAGGATGTGGATGTGAAGATCGAGGCCAAGGACCTGCGCATTGACACGTTCTGCTCTTCCGGTCCCGGCGGCCAGTCGGTCAATACCACGTATTCCGCCGTCCGCATCACCCACTTGCCCACCGGAACCGTGGTCAGTTGCCAGGACGAGAAGTCGCAGATCAAGAATCGCGACAAGGGCATGCGCGTTCTCCGCTCCCGCCTTTATGAAATGGAAGCGGCGCGCCAGAATGCCGAGTACGCCAAGGAGCGCAAGTCGCAGGTGGGCACCGGCGACCGCAGCGAGAAGATCCGCACCTACAACTTCCCGCAGAACCGCCTCACCGACCACCGCATCGGACTCACCCTCCACCAGCTTGACCTGGTGATGGAAGGCCGCTTGCAGCCCCTTGTCGATGCACTTATCACCCACTACCAGGCCGAGCAGTTGAAGGCCGATTCCAGCCAGGCCGCGTAATGACGCTGCAAGAGTGGCTGGCAAAAGGCGAGGCGCAGCTCCTCGCCAGCCCGCATCCCGGCCGCGCCCGCCTCGACGCCGAGTCGCTTCTGCTCCACGTCCTTGGCCGCGGCCGTGCTTTCCTTCTGGCTCACCGGGACGACCTGCTCGATGCCGAGCCAGCCGCCCTCTATCTTGACCTCGTCGAGCGCCGTCTGGCCGGCGAGCCCATCCAGTACATCCTCGGCGAAAGCGAGTTCTACGGCCTCCCCTTTCAGGTCACCCGGGACGTTCTCATTCCCCGCCCTGAGACCGAGCATCTGGTTGAAAAAGTTCTGGAGATGGGCGCCAGCTTTCCCCGTCCGCGTATTGTGGACGTGGGTACCGGCTCCGGCGCCATTGCCGTTGCCCTGGCTCACCATCTTCCCCAGGCCGCCATCACGGCAATCGACCTTTCCGCCTCCGCTCTGGACCTCGCGCGCCACAATGCAGCGGACAATGGCGTCGCCAGCCGCATTCGTTTTCTTGAGGGCGATTTGCTCGCCCCCGTTTCTCGCGAGCAGTTTGAAATGGTGGTTTCCAACCCGCCGTACGTACCCACGGTTGACCGCGCTTCCCTGGCCGTCGAAGTCCGGGAGTACGAACCCGCGCTGGCACTGTTTGCCGGTGGCGACGGCACGGATATCTACCGCCGCCTCATTCCCGCAGCCCACGCCGTGCTCGTTTCCGGTGGTTTCCTGGCGCTTGAAATCGGCTACGGACAGCCCGCGGCCATCCGCACGCTTCTTGCGGATTCCGGCTTTGCTCAGATTGAATTCGTTCCCGACCTTCAGAGCATTCCCCGCGTAGCCTGCGCCCGGCGTCCGTAGGCTTCTCCCGCATACAAAGGTGAGATAGGTCCACTTACTTACAGCTTCTTTTGTGGAGACTCATGTCTCGTTTTTGAAAATCCGGACATGGGGCACGCCGTTCAGTGCATTGCGCTTGATTGGGACCTGGGCACCCGCCATGGATTAGGAACAGGGAACTGCGGATTCGTGCAGAGTAGAGGGCTGAGGTTTCCCACCCTTTCCGCAAAAAGACGCGGAAAGGATGGGGCACGGCGGGTTCTGTGCAAATCCGTCGCTTTCCCGGCTCAGGCAATCAAGCCCCGTGCCCCATCCTTGCTGTCATTCTGAGCGAAGCGCAGCGGAGTCGAAGAACCTGCGTTCTGCTTTTCTGTCGCAAGGGTGGGAAAGCACGAACCTCGATCTGCCGGGTGCCCCATGTCTCAAAATCGAGACTTGGGGCACCCAGCATTCTCGCGCGTCAGATATGTGCAACCCGCCAAAAGCAACTGCAGATCCTTCGACTCCGCTGCGCTCCGCTCAGGATGACAGCTCTGTGGTGGTGCAATCTTCGGGGCCGGATCAATATGTATGGCTTCTTACGGCTTTGGGGAGACGGGCACGAGCGCGGTTTCACCCGTCTTCACATTCAATGTCCAGGGCTGGGGAGCAGGCAGGTGCATGGCGC
>Ga0181520_10012141_pt1 | contig 11134 bp, 5 predicted proteins | sample PEATcosm2014_Bin_29_FD_132451 | JGI IMG/M metagenome (GOLD analysis project Ga0181520, IMG submission 132451) | Peatland microbial communities from MTU Mesocosm Facility, Houghton, MI, USA - PEATcosm2014_Bin02_30_metaG | ecosystem: Environmental > Terrestrial > Soil > Wetlands > Peat | place...
GCGTCCGTCGCAGACACCAGCGACTTACTTCAAACGGCCCTATCGGGACTGCCCCGGCAAGAAGTCTGAGGACAGCACACCCGTGTCGCGCCGGGGCAGTCCCGATAGGGATCTATCGTTTATCAGGACCGATCCGGTTGCCGGTAATTCAATACCTGAAGGTCGGCCACATCCAGATTCTAGGTGAGCTCGAATACTCGTACCCCACATTCCGTTTATCAGGACTTGGAGGGCGCCCAACCGACATCGGCCTGATGGCAACTGAACATAGCGCTTCATAATCCCAAGCCGCACACGTATAGTTGACGCAAGCCGGCAGTTTCACTCCCCTGCGTCCTGATTCCTCCTGGCTTGTTGTCACCAAGACTTTGCAAGGAGGCGTGCTGGCCATGAGTCCTGAGCCACCCCCGGGGAATCCTGCAAACAACGATGCTGATACGGCGACCGCTGCTAAGCCTTCCGGGCCGGACTCTGGCCGCGTCATTGGTCCATATCACCTGCTCGAGCGGATTGGGGAAGGCGGCATGGGTGAGGTGTGGCTGGCCGAGCAGCGCAAGCCGGTGCGGCGTCGCGTGGCGCTCAAGCTCATCAAGGCCGGCATGGACACGCGCGAAGTGGTGTTGCGCTTCGAGTCGGAGCGGCAGGCTCTGGCGCTGATGGATCATCCTGCCATCGCCAAGGTCTTCGATGCGGGGTCAACGCCTGAAGGGCGGCCTTACTTTGTGATGGAGTACGTCGCGGGCATCCCTATCACTGCTTACTGCGACAAACATAAGCTGACCACCCGGCAGCGCATGGAGCTCTTCATCCAGGTTTGCGAAGGTGTGCAGCATGCGCATCAGAAGGCGATTATTCATCGCGACCTGAAGCCTTCGAACATACTGGTCAGCGATGTGGACGGCAAGCCGGTGCCGAGGATCATCGACTTTGGGTTAGCCAAGGCAACATCGCAGCGGCTAACCGACGGAATCATGTACACGCGCGTCGGCGCCATCCTGGGCACGCTCGAATACATGAGTCCCGAGCAGGCCGACTCAGGCGGCGAAGATATTGACACGCGCACCGATGTGTACTCGCTGGGGGTGGTTCTCTATCAGCTCCTGGTCGGCGCGCTTCCGCTTGAGTTGAAGCAGCTGGCCTATAGGGAGATGCTGCTCCGGTTGCGCGATAAGGAAGTCCCGAAGCCCAGCTTGCGCATCTCGACGCAGGGCGGCGACTCAGCCATCACAGCCCGGAATCGGGGCACCGATGCTCCTTCGTTGACCCGGCAGCTTCGCGGCGATCCTGATGCGGTTGTGCTGAAAGCGCTGGAGAAAGATCGTAAACGGCGCTATGGTTCGCCTTCCGAACTGGCCGCCGACCTAGGACGATACCTGCGCAATGAGCCGGTGTCAGCGCAGCCGCCCAGCGCAGTGTACCGCGCGCGGAAATACGTTCGCAGGCACCGGCTGGGAGTCGCGATGTCCGCTGCGGCGGTATTGCTGCTGGTTGGGTCTGCCGTCACAGAGGCAATCCAGTTGCGGCGCATCACCCAGGAGCGCGATCGCGCCACACGCGAGCGCGACCGGGCTGATCGCATCACGCAGTTCATGACCAGCATGTTCAAAGTGTCGGACCCCAGCGAATCGCGCGGCAATACTATTACCGCCCGCGAAATTTTGGACAAGTCCTCCACGGAAATCAAGACTAGTCTGACGAGCGACCCTGAGCTTCAGGCGCAGATGATGTACGTCATGGGAGAGGTATACGATAATCTCGGCCTTTATCCTCGCGCACAGCCGCTTCTGCAGCAAAGTTTGGAAATTCGCCAGCGTGTACTCGGGCCGGAGCGTCCAGAAACACTAGAGTCGATGAATTCCTTGGCGAACAATCTCTGGAGGGAAGGCCATTACCCCGAAGCGGAGAAGTTGCATCGGGAAACGCTCGACATTCGACGCCGTGTCCTTGGGCGCGAAGATCCGGATACACTCAATTCGATGAACAACCTGGCAATTGACCTGGCTGATGAAGGTCATTACGCCGAGTCGGAGAAGTTGAATCGGGAAACGCTCGAAATTAGCCGCCGTGTCTTTGGGCCGGAGCATCAGGAAACACTACAGTTGATGAACAACCTGGCAATTGTTCTGGGCCGCGAGGGCCGCTACGCCGAGACGGAGAAGTTGGATCGGGAAGAGCTCGACATTGAACGCCGTGTCCTCGGCCCAGAGCAGCCGGATACACTAAGTTCGATGAACAACTTGGCAAATGATCTGCGGAGCGAAGGTCACTACGCCGAAGCGGAGAAGTTGGATCGTGAGACGCTCGACATTCGCCGACGCGTTCTCGGGCCCGAACATCCTGTCACACTAGGTTCGATGAACAACTTGGCGTTCGATATGGAAGACGAGGGCCACTACGCCGATGCGGAGAAGTTGGATCGGGAAACGCTCGTCATTAAACGTCGTGTCCTCGGGCCCGAACATCCGGACACTGCTATTTCTACATATAACCTTGGTTGCTTTGTGGCCCACCAGGGCCGTCGCGATGAGGCGATAACTCTTTTAGAGCAGGCCGTGGAACATGGGCTACCCGGCTGGGTCATTTTGGGAATGGATAAAGACCCGGACCTGAAGTCCCTGCACGGCGACCCGCGATTTGAAGCATTAGTTGCCAAGACGCGCCCGTCCGTTGCAACGACGAAATGAGCTGGAGACTCCCTCCTGGAGAGGAATCGGATCAGTGTGTCTGCGGTCTACGCGGATGCGCCAATTGCCTGCAATCCTGAAGTGACCGTCAACGGTCGAGAACAGCTCAATGCGCTTAGTTGAGCATGGGCGCGGCAAGTTCTTCATGGTTCCGGTCGGATGGACGGCTATCCGGACATTACTGCTTCGGAACGGTCTCGAATAGCGTTTTCATCTGCAAAATCATAGCGCGACATGGATAATCTCCGCCTGCTTGTTATGGAGTTGTTTCCCATGTTATAGGCATCCCAGAGGGCAGACCGCCTTTCTGAGTCCAGAGAATTGACAGTGGCCGTCCTCTCATTTTCCAGCGAATTGACGAGACCTCCAACCGCCGCCTGGTACATAATGATGCCGTTTCCAAGGTTCATGTTGAGATCGGAAGTGAGCATCGAGTTTAGGGTTAGGACTGTTTGTTGGACCTGATCAGGCATGCTGCCTACTGCCATCTTCTCAGAGGCCGCTGCGATGCCCGTGCTGACGGGGTCTTGCGCTTTCGCAGTCGGGATGTACGATACCGACATAAGCAATGCGAATGATACGAGTGAAGAGAGTGCTATCTTACGAATATCCACGATGTTCCTTCGCAATCTCAAGAACGGGGTGGACGGATGACTGAGGCTTGCCGGAGGCGGATCGCCCGAAGTTGTACCTGGATAGAACCTTGACAACGGCCGCCTGGTTGTGGCGTGAATAAATGCAATGCCCGGCCGCGAGGAGATCTCAATCTCCATGCCTCGACCGATTGGTGAGAAGAATTGCCGGAGTGATTCTCTCGGCAGGAAAAGGTGAATGACGCAATGCACGCTCCTTTGCTTCTCTACACCGATCAGGACGGGCGGCACTCCGTCGATCTCAAGGCCTCTTCCATATCTATTGGCCGCGCCGCCGGCCAGAATATTGTGATTTGTGAACCATATGTCTCGCGTCAACATGCAATGATCGTCAACGAGGGCACCGCTTGGACCGTTGTGGACATGAACAGCACCCATGGCACGTACCTCAACGGATCACGCGTTCGGCGTGCCGAGCTTCAGCATGATGATGTTCTCCAATTTGGCTCGCTGGAAGGAACCACGCTCCAGTTTCACATGAATGTTGACGCTGGACCTGGGACAGGATCGGAAGAGAGATCGGTGAGCCACCTGCTCTCTTCGATGACGTCGCCTGACTCCTCGGGTCATATCAATCGCCCCGCTGGCCGCGAGTTTGAGCAGCTGAACTGGCTTCTCAGCGCCGCCCGCCAACTGAACGCGGGTGGCGCGATCAAAGAGATCTTGACCACGCTCTTGCAGTTGACGCTTCAACTCACCGGTGTTGAGCGCGGGTTTGTCTTCCTGGGTCAAAGCGGCGAGATGAAATTCGCGCTAGGGCTAAACGCGGACGGCCAAATTTTGGCTGATGACTCTGCTGTCTCTCGCCGGGCCATCCAGAGGGCGATCGAAAGCGAATCGAAGTTCTCGATCAGCGACACAATGTCGGATTCAGAAGTCTTGGACTGGTCCAGCGTAATGACCAACAAGATCCGCACCATCTATTGCATCCCGCTGCGTAAGCGCGATGCAAAGAACCAACAGACCGAACTGCTTGGACTTCTCTATCTCGACAGCCAGGTCAGTGCCGGAAATCTCAGCGAGGTTGATCACCGGGTTCTGGATACGATTGCCACTGAAGCCGCGACGCTCCTGCAAAACATACTGCTCGCAGAGGCGGAGTACAAGGCTCGCCAGGTGCGCGAGCAGCTTGCGATCGCCGCGACAATTCATAGCGGCCTAATGTCCATTACTCTGCCGGTGATTTCCTACGCTGAAATCCAGGCGAAGAGCATTCCCTGTCTTGAAATTGGAGGAGATTTCTACGAGGCCGTGGCGCTCGAAGATTGTGTATGCGTCGGCATCGCGGACGTATCGGGTAAGGGCGTCCCCGCGGCCATCGTGGCCGCTACGCTTCAGGGCATCCTCCATGCTCAATTGCTTTCAGGGCAAAGCCTGGCGGACGTAGCGGCACTGATTAATCGGTTTCTCTGCATGCGCAACGTTGGCAAGTTCGCAACCATGGTGCTGCTCAAGCTGTTTAAAGACGGAAATGTTGAATTCATCAATTGCGGACATATTATGCCGCTGCTTATTCGAAGCGCGGAGATTAAGCAGTTGGAAGAAGGGAATACAATCGTCGGTATATTCCCTGAAGCGACCTATGCTTCCGCGCACTGCAAGTTACAGCCTGGGGAGCGTTTGCTGCTCACAACGGATGGTTTGTCCGAGGCGGAGAATGGCAATGGGGAACGCTTTGGCGATAAGGGAGTGAACGCTATTGCTCACCATGACGATCTCGGTGAGATTCTGGCGTGTGTGGCAAGATTCCAGGCGCCCTATGCGGCGCAGGACGACTGCACTCTGGTAAGTATTCACTACAAAGGTTAGCTAGAAAAAGCAACGCGCTCGCCGTCCGAGCGTGAGTAGCTGAGGAACACGCCGTATCTAGTGGTTGACATAAGAGCTATTGTTGCAAAAGCGGCTCGAGCTGGTGTAGAGCCGCGGTCATGCTGGCGCTGTCGCCGTTCTGTACGGCGGTGAAGAGGGCGATCCAGGAGGAGCGGCCGGAGGCGAACCCGAATCACAACTTGAGCTGCGGTCGGATGACCGGCAAACCGGACAGGACCCGAAATTGGGGCAATTTCGGTTAGGCGACCATCCAGACACGACCCATTTCTGGACCCTATAGCGTTCCAGTGGACCAAACCGGCAGGGCTCGGACCTAGTACAACCGTAAATCAGGCGAATGAGCGCATTGGCAGCTAGCTTACTCAACGCAGGAACCTTTTGAGGGCTGCCAGAAGAATGGTATCAAGTATGGCAAATCAAAAACGCTCAGCGTTTTCGTATACTTCACGACTCGCCCATCAGCCGACCAAAGCAAGGCGTGTTTGCACGATGGATCGAACGAAAGTTTGGCGATGGGTCCGCTAAAGAACACGGTGCTCGTCGAGCCCAGCGCTCCTAGCTGCACTAAAGGTTTTCCATCAAGATCGAAGAGCATGATCTCCCCGGTGCTTTTCTCCAACTCGACGGCCGATCCCTGCAGAGTCCACTGAGCATCCTTTGCTTGGCCCCCTGCTGCCAGGTCAGCCACTTTATTCCCCTTGAAACTCCACAACTCTGCCTTTCCTTTTTCGCGCAGTACGACGAACCTGGTTCGATCGGGAGAGACCCAGCAGGAGCTAATTGCTGACATTTCAAAGCCCGTGAGAGGCGAGGGCTCGCTGTTGCTTCCATCCCAAATGCGACCCCCTTGCCCCGGAATGGACCACAGGAAATAGCCCGTCGTCCCAGACTTTGCCTGAGCGATGTCGCATTCGATCACACCTTGGTCTTTGGTGATCGGTTCTTCCTGCAGATCGGACGAGCGCAGTACGCGAACCTTTGCCGGTGCGCCCGTGAAATTATCCGAGGGTGTCATGGTAGAAACCATGATCTCCTTTCCGGCAGGGCCGAATTGGACAGAAAGGATCTCAAGCGGGCCAAAATTGAATTGGCGTTCCAATTGTTTCGCACCGGTATCCAGGTCCCACACAGTAACTTCAAATTTGTCCGTGTCATGCTCATTCGTTTCGACAGTAACAAGCGATCTCGACTCCTCGCTCACATCAGTGTCTACTTTGCCTGCGGGCACGAGTGGCTTTAGCAACGTTTCATGAGGGCGCCAAATCCAGGGCCTGCCCTTCGTAAACGTGGTGGTCACATTTCCGGCGACGACCAGCGATGCACCCTCTTGTGAATCGAAAACCGCGAAATCACATGCGTCTGAAACAAAATCTGAGCTCGCGCCTCTAGATTGAAGGTCGGTACTGCCCGTCAATTTGCCTTGCGGGACAGACCACAACCTGACTTGAGTAGAGCCGGGCGGACCTTTGCCCGAATCTTGTCCATTGTTCGGTGGCGATGTGTACATTACGCAATGGGAAGATCTGGAAAAGGCGACGTTGATGCCGTCCTTGAAAGACTGAGGAAATGGCGTCGTGGTAAGGTGCGTAAGGTCTGCGAAGTATGTCCGAGTTCCGTCCCGATAAAGCATTGAATCATTTTCAGGTGATATTGCCCATGCATCCGCTGTGAATTCAGACATGCGTTTTCCGTTCTTAATGTTCCAAACAGTGATCGTTGAACGCGTCTGTTGCCCCCACCTGATTGGCACCATCAATACGCGTCCAGAGTCCTTAAGAAAATAGCTGAAAAAGCTGCCCGCCCCAGGCGTATCCGAAAGTACGTTCATCTCCCATACAACGTGGCTCGACCTGAACCCCAAAAAGAATAAAACCGCGAGCACGCCAAGGGCGACACCGCGGGAAACCGACAAATGAAAAGAGCTCTTTCGCAAAACCCGGGTTGCTTCTTCCGTGTTCAGCAAATCGTGATTTGCGAAGCGTCGGACGAGTTTGAGCTGCCGGGAATTGAGCGTTGACGAATACCCAGCCTCTAGTTCGTAGATGTGGCGGCGGAGCAATTCGTCGGCCTTCTCGTGCTCCGACCTGTCGTGAGCCGTGATTTCATGAATTACCGACACCCAGTAGTCATGGATGAGGCTGATTTTCCCGTTGACGGCTACCGCCATCCGGGAGCGAACCAGATGGTCCAAAACGAGCTGCACGGCACGTTCCGTCGTTCCAGAGTCGTTCTGTTCCGGCGCGATTGCGTGGGCCAATTCGATCGCGGTTTTTGGCTGAGCCTTCGCTTGCCGTTCAAAATCGCACATCTGGCGCAAAATCAAACGGGCTAAATGTTGATCAATGCAGGTCTCCAGGGTGAGCGTCAGGTATGACTCAAGAATGCCCTTCGCGCCACCCAGCTCGTTGTAGTGCCGCAAGGTGAAATTTGCGGTCAGAGCGGTGCACACAATCTGCAATTCCGGCGGCCTGATCTGCGCTTCCTTGGTAAGGTCTGAGACGATCTTCGCAATCAACTCTTCGGTGAAGTCAAGGCCCTCCGCCCCGGCACACTCTGCAATAACCTCTTTGGCCTCATCTGGACTGAAATTATGCAAAACCAGGGTAGGGCTCACATCGATGCCCATGGTGGTTCCCAGATCGTACAGATCCAGAAAATAGTCTTTGCGGATAGCGCAGATAACCTTGCAGGGCTGATCGTCGCGAATGAGCTTGCCAAACAGCGCACCCAGTTTCTCGCGAGATTCACGGCCGGAAAACCGGATGAAGATCTCTTCAATTTGATCAATGATCAGAACGCGGTTTTTCGACTCCCACGCCTGCATCGCCGCAGCTCGAATCGTGCCGCACACTTCGTCGATTCCCCTGGCATCGCCGACCTCCGAGCGGGTTATGACGATTGGAGTAAAACCCTCGGTCTTGAGTAGCCGCACAGTCTCGCTCTGCAACAGAGAGGTCTTTCCGCAACCAACCTCTCCGCTGACCACGCCGAATCGAAAGCTCCGGTCCCTGATACTCGTCACCAGGCGGCGAGCTTGCCGCTTTCGATCGGTACCTGGCAGGCTGTCTGCCTCCGAATATGGGTCGAGACTTCGGAAGGCCGCGGTATGAGAGGTCCTTGCCCAGGTCTCAAGGCGCTTGCGTGCCTCCTCGGCTGCAATCCGCTTCTGCTGGAGCCTCAAAACGATGTAAAGCGCGATCAAGTCAAAGACGCCGGTTCCGATATTGGCCAATACGCTCGGATTCGATCGGGCCAGAACATGCCCGGACAGAAAGATCAGGTAACGGACGACCGGAGTCGCCACAACGATAAGGACCGCACCCAGAATGGCACGGGCATAAAGGCGGAATCGGCTCGGCGCGGTTTGGGCGGCGGGAGGAACATTGGTCGAAGACGACTTCGCGTCGTCCGCAGAGTCTACTTCGCCGGAAACTGCATTCTCAAAACTGGAAGCTGGTTTATGCGCCGCTACGGGAGGGTTGGGATTTCGCACGGAAGCAGGCGCTGGCTCGGCTCGGCCGAATTCCTCGTCACGCTTGAGCCGCTGCAGGTCGCTCCGAATCTCGGAGGCGTGCTGATAGCGCAGATCCCGGCTTTTCTCCAATGCCTTCCTGAGGATGTTTTCAAGTTCGAGAGGCACATCGGGATTCAGGCGTACTGGGGGAACCGGGACCTTATGAAGGATTGCTTCCAGTACTTCCGTCGGGGTTTTGCCTCGAAAGGGAAGAACGCCGGTCGTCATCTCGTACAGCAACGCTCCAAATGAAAAGAGGTCCGTGCGAACATCCAATTCGGTGCCGCGTGCTTGCTCCGGAGACATGTACGACACGGTGCCCATGAGCGCGCCGGGCATGGTGAGCTCGGTCGATGCCGACGTTCGATCGCCGCGGACCTTTGGATGAACCACCTTGGCCAGCCCGAAATCCAGGATCTTCACGTGTCCGCGGCTGGTGACAAAGATATTCGCCGGCTTGATGTCGCGATGCACGATTCCCGCCGCATGCGCCGCATCCAGCGCGTCGGCGATTTCGATCGAGAGCGAAAGCGCGGTTTCAAGATCCAGAGGTCCCGCGGCCATGCGCTGCCGCAGAGTCATCCCCTCGATGAATTCCATGGCGATGAAGACGCGGCCGTCCTGTTCGCCGATCTCGTAAATGGTGCAGATGTTGGGATGGTTCAGGACCGCCAGGGCGCGCGCTTCGCGCCGGAATCGCACCACACCTTCGGCATCGCCGGACTGGTCTTCGCGCAGCACCTTTACGGCTACGTCGCGGCTCAAGTCCGTATCCGTGGCGCGAAACACCGCTCCCATGCCGCCCGAACCCAGCGGCTCGATAATCACGTAACGACCCAGCCGTGTTCCCTTCGGCAAACCCTGGCTAGCCGCGTCATTGACCGCGTTATCGCCGGGCGCGAAGGCCGGTTCGGACATGGATCCTTTCCGCCGCTCGTTCTCCGCCAGCAGTTCCTCCACCATCTCGCGCAAGGCCGGATGTCCCTGGCACTTGCGATCCAGAAAGGCGGAGCGCTGCTCCGGCGGCAGATCGAGAGCTTTTCCAAATAACTGCTCCGCTGCCTTGATTTGATTTTCTGACGGGCTCGTTATGAGGAAGTTTTTGATGAAGCCCTTAAGAGGAATTCATAGTACCATGTGCGTGGTGGAAGAGTCGATGGAATCAGGTCCCGGCGAGGTCACCCAGATCCTCAAGGCCATGCAGGCCGGCGACCCCGGAGCCGCCGACCGCCTGCTTCCACTCGTCTACTCCGAGCTCCACCGGCTCGCCCAGGCGTTCATGCGCCGCGAGTGCCCCGACCACACGCTGCAGGCCACCGCGCTGATCAACGATGCCTATCTGCGCCTCGCCGGCGAGGACATTGACAGTCCCGCGACTCGGAGCCCGTACACAGTCGAGCATGTGCTCGCCGAGGCCGGGGATCAGGAGCTTAACAGGTGGCAGCGGCCGAAAAAGGTCCGCGGCGGGCTAAAAGAAGTGGTATGTAAATGAAGTTACGCGGAAACTACCCTGTTCTCGCTATACTAGGCCCCCCGTTTTAGCCCCAAACAGCGATTAAGTGGTAAATAACTCACTGTAGAACTTTGGAACATGCCGTTTCAGCCCCTTTTGACGACATTTTCCCGACCAGACTTTTAGAGGGGGCTCTGGAGCCCCCTATCGAAAGTAATCCAGGCCGATTACCCGTTGGGAAGAGCCGCGGCCGAACAGAAGCAGTGGAGAGATAAACCAGTCATCCCCCTGACGTCGCTACATATATATATCCCTTGATCACAGCCCAGCCATGAATCAACCGGCAGAGGGAAATAGTGCTGAGCATGCTGCATGTCGTAGAGCTGCTCGGTGCAGAGTACGGCTGACTGGATACACGACATGAACAGAGAGTGGCTGGGCCGTGATGGGGCCACGCCGGAGGCGGGGTTCCGGGCCCTCCCCCGCGCGCGGGAAAATTATGTGCACGGCGCGGGGAGGCACCTAGTCAAATCGGTCATGTTGGCACTCTTTACCGTTCCCTCGATCGTGTCGACAGGAGCGTTGAAGTGGCGCTGAGCTACCTGTAGTGTTGACTCCTTGGTCTGACGGACCTGCTCTGCAATGCGGTCGTATTCAGCCTCGAGACCTGGGTTATCACGGCTCTGAGCACGGACTCGTGATGCGTACTTCTGGTACTCACGAGAGTAGGGAGCCACATCGCCGAGGATGCGCATTTTGGCGATGTCTGGGTAGTCTTCGGGCTTGAGCCCTTCGAGCTCTGGATGGAGTGCTTCGTAGCCTGTACCGGGCAGGCGGGCATATCCCTCGTCCACCTTGATGTAGGGATCACCCTTCTGGAAGTTGATCAGGTAGTCTTCACCAGGCATCCAGGAGGGCATGGTGTTGGGTATTTCATTTACCTGGGGTGTGTATCCTTCTGGCTGTATGAAGCGGCGGAGGGGTTCTGTGTAACCCATGA
>Ga0181520_10012142_pt1 | contig 11133 bp, 6 predicted proteins | sample PEATcosm2014_Bin_29_FD_132451 | JGI IMG/M metagenome (GOLD analysis project Ga0181520, IMG submission 132451) | Peatland microbial communities from MTU Mesocosm Facility, Houghton, MI, USA - PEATcosm2014_Bin02_30_metaG | ecosystem: Environmental > Terrestrial > Soil > Wetlands > Peat | place...
CCAGCCGCTTCCTCGGAGGCCAAAAACTCCAACACAGAACCGCCGGTCCCGAAAAGCCCCAGGCCACGAACGGCCAAGGCGAAGACCAGGACCACTCCCAGGAAATCGCCCTCATGCGCAAAACCTTCTTCGCCGACGTCGATGAGTACGAGCGCTCCGGCTGCCTGAAGATCCCTCCTATGCCGTCCCCTGGCTGCGGGACATAAGGGATTTTGCTCTTGTCTGAATTCCATTTCCGGCGAGAATTGATTTATGAGCGCGCGAGAAATGCTGATTCAAGAAATCAAGCGCCAGCCCGAATCATCCTCCATTCTTTACATAACCTATGACAAACCAACTTGGCAGGACCGTTGTGACTGATTCCGCGAAAATGGCGGCGCTCAATCGCCGCCGATTCCTGGGCGGGACCCTCGCGGCGGCAGCCGCCTCTCTCGGGCCTTGGAGCAGCCTCGCCGCGGATGGACCCGCGGCCGCGCCCTCCGCTCAGTTCAACCGGAAGATCAAGCTGGGCGTCGTCGGCAACGGGGGACGGGGGGCCTGGATTGCCGGGCTGTTCAAGAAGCACGGCGGTTACGAGATGCACGCCGTCGCGGACTACTTTCAGGAGGTGGCGGACCAGTGTGGCGATGCCCTGGGCGTGGACAAGGCGCGGCGCTTCTCGACGCTGTCCGGCTACAAGCGTCTGCTGGAGAGCGGCGTGGAAGCGGTGGCGCTGGAAGTGCCGCCCTACTTCTTCCCGGAGCAGGCTGCTGCCGCCGTCGAGGCCGGCCTGCATGTCTATATGGCAAAGCCGGTGGCGCCGGATGTCCCCGGCACCCTCCGCATCCTCGAAGCCGCCAAAAAGGCCGGCCAACGCCAGAAATGCTTTCTGGTGGACTACCAGATGCCCACCGACCCGGTCAACATCGAGGTGCTCAAGCGCATCCGCGCCGGGACATTTGGCAGGATTTCCCAAGTGGCCACAGTGGGTGTCGGCAATGGCTTCTCCGACCCGCCGCGGACCGCGACCCTCGAGAGCCGCTTGCGCAACCTCATCTGGGTCAATGACGTGGCGATGGGCGCCGACAATATCGGGAACTACGATATTCACGCCATCGATGCCGCGTGTTGGGTCCTTGGCCGGCGGCCGGTGGCGGCGACAGGCGGCTCAAGCATCTGCCGCCCAAACCCCCACGGCGACGCCCGCGATGTCTGCTCCGTGGTCTTCGAGTACGCCGACGGATTGGTCCACAATCATTTCGGGCAGGCGCTTCCCAACTTCACTACGGGCGAGTTGAGTTGCCGCATCTTCAGCGAAAAAGGCAATGCGATGGTCAATTACTGGGGCAAGGCCCACATCCGCACGGGTGAAGATGCCTGGTCCGGCTCGGTGGACAATCTTTACGAGGCCGGCGCCATGCGCAACATCGCCACCTTCTACAACAACGTCGTCGCCGGCCAATGCGGGAATGAAACCGTTCCACGCGCGGTCGATAGCATATTGACTTGCATCCTCGGCCGCGAAGCCGCCGCGCGCCGCACGCGCTTGACCATGGATGAAGTCCTCAAAGAGAACAAACGGCTCGAAGTGGACTTGAGCGGACTGAGGGCGTAGGCCGGAGGTTCTATGCAACAACAACCAGAAATCCGAAATCCGAAATCCGAGATCCGAAGGAAGTCCGAAATCCGAAATCCGAAATCTGAGGGCCGGAGGGTTTTGGACATCGGCTCCTTGCTCGGCATCGAGGCCGCGGTTCTTTCCCCGTCGCGCACTGGCCGTACCAAACAAGGAACCAGATTCGGATTTCGGGTTTCCTTCGGATTTCGGGTTTCGGATTTCGGATTTCCGTTCTCCCCCTCCTGGAGGCTCATCCTCGTCCTCGCGTCGGGCCTGCCCGTGTCAACCCGCGCCGCCGAGGCCCCGGCGCCGCTGCTGAGCAAAGAAACACAGGAATGCATCAACTGCCATTCCCAGTATCAACCGGGCCTGGTTCACGATTGGATGGAGAGCCTGCACAGCAAAGTGACGCCCGAGGACGGACTCAAGAAGCGGCCGCTGGAACGCCGCGTCTCCAGCGAGAACATCCCCGCCGCGCTGAAAGGCGTCGTGGTCGGTTGCTACGAGTGCCACGGCCTCAACGCCACGAATCACAAGGACAACTTCGAGCACTTCGATTTTCGGATTAACGTCGTCGTAACCCCGTCGGACTGCCAGGTCTGCCACGCCCTCGAAGCCCAGGAGTTTGCGGGCAGCAAGAAGGCCCACGCGCTGGGCAATATCCAGAAAAACCCGGTCTTCCATGCCATGGTGGAAAGCGCGACCACCCTCATGGAAATCCAGGACGGCAAGCTCAAGCCCGCCGGGTCGTCCGACCAGACCAAGAACGATACTTGTTACGCCTGCCACGGGTCGAGGGTCGAGGTCGTCGGCACTCGCACCCTGAACACTGAACTGGGCGACGTAGTCCTGCCCAAGCTTTCCAACTGGCCCAACCAAGGCGTTGGCCGAGTCAACCCCGACGGCAGCCTCGGCGCTTGCAGCACCTGTCATCCACGCCATAGTTTTTCCATCGAGATCGCCCGCAAGCCGTTCACTTGCTCTCAGTGCCATCTGGGACCGGATGTGCCCGCCTTCGAGGTGTACGAGGAAAGCAAGCACGCCAATATCTTCCACTCCAAGGAGCGGGATTGGAACTGGGAGAGAGTGCCTTGGCGAGTCGGGGTGGACTTTCGCGCGCCGACGTGCGCCACCTGCCACAGCAGCCTCGTCACCGCCCCGGAAGGGGACATCATAGCCCCGCGCACCCACGATTTTGGCGCGCGCTTGTGGGTCCGCCTGTTCGGCCTTCCATACACCCATCCCCAGCCCCGGAGCGGCGACACATCGCTCATCCGCAACCGGGAAGGCCAACCCTTGCCCACCTCGTTCGCCGGTGATCCGGCCGCCGAATTCCTCATCGATGCCAAGGAGCAGATCCGCCGTCAGGCCCTCATGAAGGGTCTCTGCCGCTCCTGCCACAACCGGGATTGGGTCGATGGCCACTTCGACAAGCTGGACCACACTATCCAGGAAACCGACCGCATGACCCGGGTCGCCACCGACTTGATGACCAAGGCCTGGGATCTGGGCTTGGCGGACCGGACCAATCCGTTTGACGAGCCGATCGAGCGGCAGGGGATGAAGCAGTGGCTGTACTATGCCAACTCGATTCGCCTAGGCTCCGCCATGAGCGGTCCCGACCACACGAGTTTCCAGACCGGCTGGTTTGATCTCACCACACACCTCCGCGAGATGCAAGACTGGCTCGATACCCGAACCAAGACCAAGTAGGGCGGATTTCGGATTTCGGATTTCTATTCTTCCCTTCTGGCAACTCATTTCGTAGCACCGTTGTCGTTCTCCCCGTCGGGCTGCCAGGTCGCCCTCATCTGAGTGGCCTTATGCTGGCCATTGGCCCCGGCAGAAGCTACGTTCCTGCCGCATGATTACATTGCTCATCGCGACGCGGAACGCGCACAAAGTCGAAGAAATTCGGGCGATTTTGGGAGGCCGATTTGAGTACCGGACCTTGAATGATCTTCCGAATGCGCCCAAGGTGGTCGAAGATGCCGCGACATTCGGCGGCAACGCCGCCAAGAAGGCGGTCGAGTTGGCGCAGTGGATAGGGGAGGGACGGAGTCCACAGTCCATGGTCCACAGTCCACAGTCCGGAACCCGTCGCGGGCTTTCCGGGGAGGGACGCGGGCAAGTGTTTGTCTTGGCGGATGATTCGGGGCTGGAGGTGGATGCGCTCGGGGGGGCGCCGGGAGTGTATTCGGCGAGGTTTGCCAGTCTGGAGAGCGGCGGCTCGGAGAACTCCTCCAGCGCCCGGAACAATGCCAAACTCCTGCGACTGCTCGAAGACGTTCCCGCCGGGAAGCGGACCGCGCGCTTCCGTTGCGTCCTGGCCGTCAGCCCGGCGGTTCAGGAGGGGCGGGAAAGCGCCTCGCCTGTCTGCCAGGCGACGGAAGCCGAGTTGCTTGCCGAGCTTTTCGAGGGCTCTTGTGAGGGGCGGATTGCCCTCGCCCCGCGCGGCCAGGGAGGTTTTGGATACGACCCATTGTTCGTTCCCGAGGGTTACGACCAGACCTTCGGCGAGCTGAGCCAGGAGGTGAAAAACCGGTTAAGCCACCGCGCGCAGGCCCTCGAGAAGCTCAGGCAATGGTTCGAGCGCGCGAGCGTGTAGCGCGCGGGCGTCGAAGCGTTCGGCGCGCCGCGTTCCCGGCGTGGGGCTGCCGGCCCGTTGGATGCGGGTCTGAGGCCCGCGCCTCACGGGACCCGCAGGTGGCGGTGGAGCAGGCCGTTGCTCGAAATCATGCGATAGGCATGGTCCCCAAGGGCCTCGCGGAAGAATTGGCCGCCGGCGCGCTCGACAATGAATCCTCCGGCGGCGATGTCCCAAATCCGGATGCCGCGCTCGATGTAAGCGTCGAACCGGCCGCAAGCCACGTAGGTCAACGCCAGAGCGGCCGAGCCCATGATGCGCAGTTTGCGCACGCGGTGGATGATGTCCACGAAGTAAGGGAAGGTGGCCTCGAGGTCCTCCTTGGTCTTCGAGAAGCCGATCGAGAGGATCGCTTCGCCCAGCTTGCGCCGGGGGCTGACATGGATAACGCGGCCGTTCAACCGCGCCGGTCCCCCTTGCGCCGCCGTCCACAACTCGTCGCAGAACGGGTCATAGACCACCCCGACCAAGGTTTGGTAGCCGTCCTCGTACGTCGAGGCGACGGCACGTTCGGTTCGATGCTGCAGGGCGATGGACACGCAGGCATGAGGGATTCCGTAAGCAAAATTGACCGTTCCGTCGATGGGGTCCACGACCCAGCGCCAGTCCGCGTCTTCGGGACCGGCGGTGCCCTCTTCGCCCAGCAAGGCGACATCCGGGAAGACATGGTGCAGCGTCTTCTCGATCCGTTTTTGGCTGCGGACATCCAGTTCCAGCTTGATGTCATGCTGGGTGACCTTGTCGGCTCGTTTGGTCGCGTGGAGGTTGCGCCGCAATAAGGCGCCCACGGCCTGGGCAGCTTCGACGGCCGCAGCCTGGGCCGCTTTCAGATCAATTGGTTTGGTATTCATTCGTTTCTCGCCGGCGCTTTCATTTCCTCCAGCGACAGGCTGTAGGTGTAGTGATCGAAATAGATGTTATGCCCGTCCCATTCCAGTTCGCCGCGTTGGAAATCCACGTCGTCGGAGCGCACGGATTGTTTGGGCGGGGTGAGGGCCTGGTTGTGGTTGCTGTTGGCGGCCATGCGGTATTGGTCGAGGCCGCCGAAGTAGAAATCGCGCAGCTCGATACGCCGCCGTGGGCTGAGCGAGGCGGCGTAACGCATGGCATAGAGGCCCATGTAAGGGTCCACCGGGACCCAACCGTAGGGCGCGAGGTAGATTTCCGACCAATCGTGGATGGTCTTCTCGCCCGGGAACGTGTTCCAGCCTGATTGCCAGCGGGCGGGAATGCCATTGAGCCGGCACAGGGTGATGAACAGCAACGATACCTGGCCGCAATCGCCGTAGCCCTTGCGCAGGCAATACTCGCTGATGTTCGGGATCGTAGAATACTCGATAGCGTAGCTGTATTGGATGTGCTCCGCTATCCAATTGTAGCAGTTCCTGGCCTTGAGGCATGAATTGGTCTCCCGGCCGATGATTTCCCGGGAGAGGGCGCGCATGGCCGGCGTGAACATCACGTGCGGCCCTTCGGCCAGGAAGTCCTTCACCGCCGGGTCCTCCGGGTCGCATGGCCGGGTCTCCTCGGGTTTGAGGTCGAACCAGACGCCGCAGGCGGTGTAGGCATACGCGGCCGAGAAGACGGTCTCCCGGTTCGTCTGCGCCCGCTGCTCCAGGTAGAGCGAGCGGATTGGCTGCCGCTCGTCATCGAGGTGTTTGGGCGTCGAGGAGGTCCACAGGATTTGGAAATCGCCCTGGAAAGGGTAGCGGCGGGGGATTGGGAGCCAGGCGCGAATGATCTCCCCGGCGGGGGCGGCATTGGGGGCGGCCGTGACGGCCATCGTGGCGCGAAATCGCTTGGGCAGCACGTAAGGCGTTTTCTCCGCCAGCGCCGCCTTTTTGATAGCCGCGCAGGCTTCCCAACGAGACCTCTGGAGCCAGGCGGTGTCGCGCGGCGGCATCCGCCGGCCATCGAGCTGCGGGTAACGGAAGAAGAGGTTGGCGACACTGGAAACCATGAACCGGCGCTCGCCGTCGATGTCCAGACTGTCGAAGCGGCCCTCGGCAATCCAGCGGTTGTACTCTTCGGCAGTGAGACCTCGGACCGCGTCTTTGAGGGCAATGAACAGCGTCTCTGAGGTGAGAGGAAAATCCCTTCGTATCCGTTCCAAACGGTCCGATTCAAAGGCCAATTGGCGCCGTTCCTGGGCCGACAAAGCGGAATCCTCCGAGGCCCGGCTGGAGATCGCCGCCGCTTCCCTGAATTGACCTTGGGCCTCGAGTTGATTCAATTGCATGAGAATATCACGTTGCGCCCAACTCTGCGCGGCAAAAAATGCGCACGCCCACCCGATCGCAAGCAGCAATCGCTTCATAGGTGCGCCCAGAATGGCTGAAAGCCGGACGGAGGCAACGGTTAACGGTTGAGTGCCTGCAACGCGGCCTTGGCCCGCTCTCGCTTTGCCTGCCACTCGGCCAGTCGTTGGCGATGCTCCTGCAACACGGGGGCGGGGGCTTTGGCGGTGAAATTCGGGTTGTTGAGCTTCTGCGCGGCCTTGGCGATTTCGCCATCGATTTTTTCGAGTTCTTTGTTGAGGCGTGCCGCTTCGGCAGCGGTATCCACCTGGCCTTCGAGCGGCAGATAGAGGTCGCCCAGGTCCGAATGGACGGTCGGGGTGCCCTTGGGGGGCTGGCCGGCGGGGTTGATTTCGAGCGCCTCGGCGTTGAGGAGCAGCTTCAACACCGCGGCATCGTGGGGCGCGAGGGGCTGGGCCGGTTTGAAGACGAATTTGACTTTCTTGCTGGCGGGGAGGTTGGCCTCGCGGCGCAGGTTGCGGCCCTGGGTCACGAGGTCGTACTTGGCGTTGACCGCGGCGAGGCATGGCTCGTCCAGGCCATAGTGGGCGCGGAAATCCTGGTCCATCGCTTTGGGCCAGGGGGCATACATAATCGTCCGGCCGCCTTGGTCTTCCGGCATGTCCTCGTGATACCCCATCCCGTGCCACAGCTCCTCGGTGATGAAGGGCAGGAACGGGTGGAACAAGCGCAGGGTATGGGAGAGGATGAAGTCCAGGACGGCCAGCGTGTTGGCGCGCCTGCGCGCGGCATCTGACGCCCCGGGTTCCGGAGCGGAGTCCGTCCCGGCTGTTCGAGTTTCAGATGTCTCCGTCGGGCGCGAGAGGACGGCCTTGCTGGCCTCGACGTACCAATCGCAATACTCGCTCCAGAAGAAGCGGTAGAGCGTCTGGCTTGCCTCATTGAAGCGGTACTCGGCGAAGGCGTTGGTGATTTCACGAATGGCTTGGTCGAGCTTGAGCAAAATCCACTTGTCGTCGCCGCTCAGAAGGCCCGGCTCGATTTCGCCCTGGACCTCGCCGCCGTGCATTTGGCGGAAGCGGCACGCATTCCAGAGCTTGTTGCAGAAGTTGCGGCCCAACTCGACGTCTTTCTCGTCGAAAAGCACGTCCTGGCCCAAGGGGGCGCTGCGCATCGTGCCGAAGCGCAAGGCGTCGGCGCCGTACTTCGCTATCAACTCCAGCGGGTCGGGCGAATTGCCCAGGCTCTTGCTCATCTTGCGGCCGAGTTTGTCGCGGATGATGCCGGTGAAATAGACGTTGCGGAACGGCAGGTCTCCCATGAACTCGTAGCCGGCCATGATCATCCTGGCGACCCAGAAGAAGATGATGTCCGGGCCGGTCACGAGGTCTGTCGTCGGATAAAACTTCTTGAGGGTTTCGGTCTGCTCCGGCCAGCCCATCGTGGCAAAAGGCCAAAGCCAGGAACTGAACCAGGTGTCCAGGACGTCGGGGTCGCGACGGAAGCCATGCCCTTCGAGGAATGAGACAACTTCCACCTCATCAGGACCGACAGCTACATGCCAGCGTGCGAGCTGGAGGACCGTTGGCACATTGGCCAGGACTCTCCGGGTGATTTCCTGCAACTCTGGAATCTGAAGGTCGGAATGCAATAAAGCCCCACGCTCCTTAAAGGAGTCGAGCTTTCGAGCCACCTCCTCCCGCTCGTGCCGGAAGTCAGGTGAATCGACGCTCCGGGACCAGACCGGCACTTGGTGCCCCCACCAGAGCTGCCTGCTGATACACCAGTCTCTCAGGTTCTGCATCCAGTGGGAATAGGTCTTGGTCCAGCGGTCTGGATGGTACCGAACTGAGCGGCTTTCAAAGTTGACATCCGCAAGCAGATCGGCGACTTTTATTGCAGCGCTCGGTGCAGGCTGGATGCCCAACTTCTCCTTCGGGGGATGCGCCACCAGAGATTTACCGCCGAGCGTTGTTTTTTTAACCTTGTGATCGTACAGCACTGAGCCATCAGCCAGTTCCTTCGCAGTAATTAGAACCTTGTGGAGTTCGCCTCTGAGAGAGAGTGCCGCCACAAATCTATGCACGCTGCGAAAACGCGAATGGGGTGGCTGGTGCGCTCGGGTGCTCACCAAAATCGCTTTCTGGATCAAATCCGGCAGAACCGCGACAGCCTTCATGTTGGCTGCCCCGCGATTAGAAAAAGCGTGCGAGAGGCTGTCGCGGCGTACGCGAATCTCGATGCCGGAATCTTCATTGCGAAATGGCGATCCGAGGAAGCCATGGCGGCGCGCGTAGCACCGGGCGGCGTCCCGAAGTTCATGAATTGTCGGGGCGCTGATTTCTTCCCCGGTCGCTGTGACCACCGTCGCCATCTTGCCTTCGAGGCTCGCGAGTTCGACACACGATGTGGCTTGCTCCACGCTCGGGTATTTCAGAAACCACTGTTCGCTCAGGAACGGCTCGATGGGCACGTGGCTGCGCTGGCTGTAGCCCACGTTGTGGACGTAGTCCTCGGTCTTGAGCAAGAGCCCTTGCGCGGTCAACTTTTCGAGCACCGCCTGCCGCGCCTCCATGCGGTCGAGGCCGGCGAAGTCAGTCCCGGCTTCGGGGGTCATGGCCCCGTCGGGGCCGATGACCACCGTCAAGGGCAGGCCGTGCCGCAGGGCCATCTGGTAGTCATTGGGGTCGTGGGCGGGCGTGACCTTCACGCAGCCGGTGCCGAACTTAGGGTCCACGAAAACGTCCGCGATGACGGGGATGGCCTTGTTGCGGAGCGGGAGCAGGCAGCGCCGCCCGACGAGGGCCGTGTAGCGCGGGTCGCTTGGGTTTACCGCCACGGCTTCGTCGCCGAGCATGGTCTCGGGGCGGGTGGTGGCGACCACCACGAACTCATCGGCCTTGGGCCGGCCCTGGGCGTCCAGGAGCGGGTACTTGAGATGCCAGAGCGCGCCCTTCTCTTCGGTCATCTCGACTTCCTCGTCGGAGAGGGCAGTGCGGGCGGCTGGGTCCCAGTTGACCATCCGTTTGCCGCGGTAGATCAGTCCTTTGTTGTAAAGGTCGATGAACACCTTCTGGACGCAGCGCGAGTACTCGGGGTCCATCGTGAATCGCTGCCGGGTCCAGTCGCACGAGCAGCCCAGCTTCTTGAGCTGTTGGATGATGATGCCGCCCTGCTTCTCTTTCCACGCCCAGACATGTTCGAGGAACTTCTCACGTCCCAGGTCGTCCCGGTGCCGCATCAGGCCTTGCTTGCGCAGCGTCCTCTCGACGACCGTCTGGGTGGCGATGCCCGCGTGGTCGGTGCCCGGCAGCCACAGCACTTCCTTGCCCTCCATCCGCGCCTTGCGCGCCAGGAGGTCCTGAATCGTGTTGTTCAGGACGTGGCCCATGTGCAGCACCCCGGTCACGTTGGGCGGGGGGATGACAATCGAGTAGGGCGGCTTGGATGAGCGCGGATTGGCCGTGAAGCAGTCGTGCTTCAGCCAGAACTCGTACCACTTCTCTTCGACGGTTTGAGGTTCGTAGGCCTTCGGTAGATCGGGCATAATCTCTTTAAAGGTGGATGAACGCTGATCGTGGTGAAACGATCAGGGTTGCAGCAGCCGGTACTCCAGACTGTCGGAGAGGGCCATGAGGCTGGCCTCGATGATGTTGTCGTGAACGCCGACGGTGGCCCACTCGGATTTGCCGTCGGTGGACTGGATGAGGACGCGGGTGCGGGCCTCGGTGCCGGAGGCCGTATTGAGGATGCGCACCTTGTAGTCCTCCAGGCGCACGCGCTTGAGCTGCGGGAAGAACTTCACCAGGGCGGCCCTGAGTGCCTGGTCGAGGGCGTGGACCGGGCCGTCACCCTCGGCGATCGTGTGCTCGAACTCCCCGTCCACCAGCACCTTCACGCTGGCCTGGCAGACCGAGATCGAGCGATCGCGCCGGATCGAGACATGATAGCCCTCGATCGAGAAGGGCGGCTTCTCATGTTTGAGAATCTTCCGTATTACCAGCGCCAGAGACCCCTCCGCCGCCTCGAACTCGAAGCCCTCGTGCTCGAGCTTCTTGATCTGGGCCAGTATCGCCTTAAGCTCGGGGGTGTCGTTTTCCATCTTGAACCCCAACTCGCGCGCCTTCATCACGATGTTGCTTCGCCCGGCCAGGTCGCTGACCAGCACCCGGCGGATGTTGCCGACGCAGGCGGGGTCGACGTGTTCGTAGCTGCGGACCACCTTTTGAATGGCGTTGACGTGCGTGCCGCCCTTGTGGGCGAATGCCGCCTCGCCCACCCATGGCTGGCGCGGGTCGTGCCGGATGTTCGCTATTTCGTCCACGAACTGCGAGAGCTTCTTCAGCTTGGCCAGCGAGGATTCCGGGACGCATGGTTTCTGCAGCTTCAACGCCAATGCCGGGATGACGCTGATCAAGTTGCAGTTGCCCGTGCGTTCCCCGTAGCCGTTGATCGTCCCTTGCACCTGGGTCGCTCCCGCCTCGATTCCGGCCAGGGCATTGGCGACGCCCAGCCCGATGTCGTTGTGCGGGTGGATGCCCACCTTGACCGTCAGTTTCGCGCGCGCGACCGCCGTGATGCGGCTGATCTCGCCCGGCAAACAGCCCCCATTGGTGTCGCAGAGCACCACC
>Ga0181520_10012143_pt1 | contig 11133 bp, 9 predicted proteins | sample PEATcosm2014_Bin_29_FD_132451 | JGI IMG/M metagenome (GOLD analysis project Ga0181520, IMG submission 132451) | Peatland microbial communities from MTU Mesocosm Facility, Houghton, MI, USA - PEATcosm2014_Bin02_30_metaG | ecosystem: Environmental > Terrestrial > Soil > Wetlands > Peat | place...
ATTCAACATCTATGTCAGCAATTCCTCCATGCAGCAATACACCCAGAACAGGAATGCGGTGGGAATCTCGCTCAGCGATTGGCAAAACATAATTTACACCACCCAGCTTACCCAGCATATCATAAACGCGCACCACAGCACATACGGCTTCACCTTCCTTCCAGGTCCGCTCATCACCGAAGTCAACGGAGGAGATACCATCTTCACCATGAGTTATTACGTCAACAATGTCACCTCGATTAAAAACGTAGCGCCCAGACAGTTTGAATACACATTTAATGATACCTTATTCAATTTTGAAAACACGGCAAATGGCCAGGTCCTTCCCGCAGACGTAAGGCTTAACATAATCATACCTACTGGCTCAGAAGCACTCCTATTATATCCTCTTCCGGACCTCCCCGCGCCCGCCGTGATTAACGATTATAAAAATAACACCGCGTTCTCATGGTTTTCTGGTGAGCCTCTTTCGCAGTTTTCCTTCTCCTTCATAGCGACCCAGTCCCTTCAGACAGAAGTGCTCTCATACTTCTCAGATATTTACGGCAACTATAAGGTGGCGATTTATCTTGTTGTCATTGTGGCTATAGCCCTTGCCATAGTCTATGTTTATCTCAAGTCAGGAAGGGAAGCATCCGAAGACAAGCACAAGGCGCACTGACCTTTTCACTTCCTTCCATGCAGGGAGATGAAGAGCTTATACCTGTTCAGCACCGAGTCAGGCGCCGAAGACTTCGTCTCCTTTATCACCGCCATTACGTCCTCGGTCTTTATCTTCTGGTCGTTCTTGGATTTTATCTTGCTTTCGAGCGCATCCATCTTGACATCGTTGCAGATGTTTACTATGTCCGCTCCGGTGTATCCCTCTGTAAGGCCCGCAAGCTTATCGAAGTCCAGCTGTTCGCACGGTGCCTTCTCAAATCCCCTCTTGAAAAGCAGAACCCTGTCCTCCTTGGAAGGTCCGCCTACAAATATGAGCTTGTCGAACCTTCCGGGCCTTATCATGGCAAGGTCTATCGCCTCAGGCCTGTTGGTAGCTCCAACAAGTATGACACCATCGCTATCCTTCAAACTATCGAACTCCTTGAGAAATTCCGCGGTTATCTGTATGTCGGAAAGCTCGCCGGTGTCTCTCTTCGGCACCAACGAGTCTATCTCGTCTATGAAGATTATTGCGGGCGCACTCTCCTTCGCCCTGTTGAATACCTCATTTATAGTGGCCACAGCCTTTTCATAACCCTCCTTGACAAGGTCCACTCCCGATAGTTTTATCATCTTGTATTCGCCTAACTCGTTTGCTATGGCGGTCATCAGCATGGTCTTCCCAGTACCCGGAGGGCCCAACATCAGAATACCATTTATGCTCTTGACATCGTATTCCTTGGCAAGGTGCGGATGGAGTATGGGAATCTCAAGCGCTTCGTAGAGCGCCTTCTTGGCTTCCTCAAGTCCCACAACGTCGTCTACCGTGACCTTTTTCTTGTTTTCAGTCTCGCTCTCCTGGTAGTTTCTCCTCTCGTAATCAAGCTTGAATTTCTCGTACTCCGCTATCCTAGAAATGGAAGTCGAGGGCTTAATGCCCTTTATAACCCGCATCAAGTCATCGGTGTCTATTTTCAGTATCTGTGCCTTCTTGAGCGCCACTTCTGCCACATGCCTCGCGGCCTCAGCGCAGACGTTCGCTATGTCCGCATTCGAGAACCTCTCAGTCATGTCTGCAAGCTTCTCAAAATCTATGTCTGAGGACATCGGATATTTCTTAGAGTAATACTCGAAGACCGCAATCCTCGCGGTCCTGTCGGGCAGAGGCATGTATATTATCTTGTCAAACCTTCCCGGCCTCATTATCCCAGGATCAAGCATCTGCGGCACGTTGGTAGAACCCACGACCACTATGCCCTCAAGCTTCTGGAAGCCGTCCATCTCCGCAAGAAGCATCGAGAGCAGCTGCCTGGCATTCTCATCCTGCTGATTCTCCCTCTTTCCTGCTATCCCGTCTATCTCATCAAAGAAGAGGACCGCTGGAGGATGCTTTTTCGCCATCGCAAAGATCTTCGAGAGCATCTGGATGCTCTCTCCCGCATAGGGCGAGACAACAGAGGAGGTCTTGACGTAGAAGAAACGCGCCCTTATTTCATTGGAGAGAGCGCGCATGATCAATGTCTTTCCGGTACCTGGAGGGCCAAACAGGAGGATGCCCTTGGCCGGCCTTATGTTGTATGCTCCGACTATCTCCTTGTGCTCTATTGGTTCGAGCAGGGCCTCTGTCAGCTCCTTCTTTGTTTCGACGTAGTCTCCTATGTCGTTCAGGGTCTCACGGGTGCCTGTTGTGAGGTCCTCAAAGGCCTCGCCGAACTTGCCTATGAAATCCTTCTTCATCATGTCCAGGGCCCTGACTATGCTGACGTCGTTCATCTCAAGTATGAAGATGAGCGGAGGCGTTATTACAAAACCCGAGAGCACCAGAAGGTTCAATTGCGTGCCAGAGGCATAAGTTAGCAAAAGGTAGGCGATGAATATAATTGCACAGTAAAGTCCTGCCTCAGTTCCCTTGTAGCCCGACCTGCTTTTCGTTACCTGGTTGATCACTGCGAACACCACAATAAGCCAGATGGCCAGCTGGACTGCCGTGATCTCAAAGCTATAGGCAATGGCCTGTATTCCTAGCCAACCGCCCTGGAAGATATCGCCTGCGACCTGCCAGCTCAGGAAGGAGCCGAAAGCCTTCGAGAATGCGGCTGGGAAACCTCCGAGGGTCGCAGCCTCGCTGGAAGGGGTGAGGAAGGAGATGATCGAGGAGTTGCCAACAGATGCACGGAAGGCCGCCTGATTGTACATTATCGGCGCGGTGTTGTGTATTCCCGTAAGGCCCGAGAGCATGGGTATGAGCAGAAGCGCGATGATTACCACTATCAGTCCCCTCTTGAAGCCGAGAAAGAGGATGCCCATTATGAAGACAGGAATCTCCATCAGGTAGCCCAGGTAGGAGAAGGGGAGCATTATCAGCGCATAGCTTACCGTGAGCGTGTCGGTGTTCCTATAGCCGAAGAAGAGCGCTGCCGAGAGGAAGAGCAGGTATATCCATCCGAGCAGCGGTGCCTGGTAGACGAACATTGGGAAAGTGAAGAAAAGCAGGCCCATGAAACCCACAAGAGGGTGCAGCCTCGAGAGGACGAACACTATGATTATGAGCGGAACCAGTATTATAAGCGGATAAAAGGGAAACGCGATCGCAACGCTTATCATTGCGAATACCGAAAGAACCGAATCTGGGAAATACTTGTTGTTGACGAACTCTCTGAGGAGATCTTTCACATAGTAAAGGGTAAGTGGTATGTACAGCCGCTCCCTTTTCTTGTCCTTGAACTTGTCCTCTTCGGGAGGTTCTATCTCCTCTCCCTTGTTAAACACTGATTGGTTCTCAGGCGGCATGTCTGGATTCCTCTTGCTTTTTTATTGTAACAATGGATAAATATAAATATAGCTTTAAAGAATTTCCATTCATCCCCGAGATTTCTTCTGGGAACGGCAAACTCAAGGTATAAATAATTGGTGCGTCAAATCTCTTTTGTCCCGTTGTAGCTCAATGGCAGAGCGATCGGCTGTAGCCTGAAATCTTGGAAACAAGCTTCCAAGGAAGATACCGATAGGTTGGGAGTTCAACTCTCTCCAACGGGATCTGTTTTTTGGCTTGAGTAATATATACTTAGTAAAGGGGTATACTTAGTATACGTGCATAAGAAAGATTTATTAATTAGATAGCATATATACTTAATAAAGGGTCTTAATATGAAATTATTCGATACGAAACCTAAATCAGATCCACACTTCTTATATGGCAGAGAGAAGGAGTTAGAAAATCTTGTTAGTTATTTAAGCGAGAAAAACTGGGTAATTCTGTTAGGGCCTAGAAGAATAGGGAAGACATCCCTTGCGGAATGCGCAATAACTAAACTAAAACAAAAGGCAATCATTTTAGATGCAAGAGAAAATAATAATTTTGTAAAGGCTTTGAACGATGCACTTGCAAAAGAAGAATCACTAAGCATAAAAGCCGGAATCAAAGTTCCTCATCTCCCAATAAATTTAGAGATAGACTACAAGAAAAATCTATCTACAAGAAATCTAAACTCTGCAATCAAAAAAACTAAACATTTCTTTGTGTTAATAGACGAAGCGCAATGGCTTAAAAATCCTAAAAAAGTAGTTATGTTACTTGCTCATCTTTATGATTACTACTATGATAATGTTACTTTTATAATAACCGGTTCAATGATAGGTGTTATGAAATCAATAATAGATCCTGGAGCGCAGAGTCCATTATACGGAAGAGCCATAACAAAAATTGAAATTAAAAGATGGGCGTCATCAACTAGCATAAACTTCCTTAAGGCAGGCACAAAAGAAATCGGTTTAGACTTAGATGACAAATCTGCAATAAATGTAGAAGAACATTTGGACGGTCTTCCTGGCTGGCTTACTCTTTTTGGCTATAACTATTCACATATAAAAAATCCAAACTCTGCTCTGACTGAGACTATAAAAGAGGCTCAGAAGATAATATCTCAAGAACTTAAGAGTATAGCAAAATTAGGGATAGGTTCTCCAAGGCTGATGGAGATTCTAAAGAATCTATCAAAAGAACCAATGAGATTTGTTGATCTAATAGATTCAACAGGTTTTAGTAATGTTGTTCTATCAAAACATCTAAACACACTTAATAAGCTTGGTTATGTAGAGAAAAACGAAAAAGACAAATATTTTATATCCGATCCGATATTAGCTCAATTTATGAACGAAAAGGCCAAGTGAGTTTAACGCCAGCATTAAGCTAGCTCCAACAGTAACTGTCTTATTCTTGGGGGTTAGATCACAACGCGCTTTCTGTCTTAGATATATTCTTTTCCATTCATTTATAATTAAATTCCATGAGACAATTGAAAATCATAATAGTGGATCCCAAGTACCAGATGAATGCGGGCTATGTTGCACGAGTGGCGAAGAACTTTGGGACAAAGAAACTTTTTTTCGTAAATCCTAGGGCTGACTTGAAGGGAAAGAAGGCTATCATGTTCTCAAAGCACGGAGTTGATCTGCTCAGAACCGCAAAGGTTTACGAGACCTTTGAAAAGGCCATACTAGGATGCGACATCGTTCTCGGAACAACTGGGATCTGGAGAAAAGGGGAGAGAATGAATGAGCGGGAGTACACCTTGGATGGTGCAATTGAAAAGCTCAAAGCTGATTACCCGAAGGACGCTTTGGTCGGCCTGGTGATAGGCAGGGATGACAAGGGCCTCAACCGCGAAGAATTGGAGAAGTGCGACATACTGCTCCACATAGCCTCAGATCCCAATTACTCAAGCCTCAACATCTCGCATGCGCTTGCCATACTGCTCTACGCCTTCACAAGAGGCGATTTCTCAGGATATGAAAGGATCAGCCCTGAAATGCCTTCAGTGCAGGAGCTGGAGGTGCTGATGAGGACCTTCGATTCAATGACCAAAGGTAAAAAAATAAGGAATAGAACCTCCGTGAGGAATATATTCTCAAAGATGGTCAGAAGGGCACATCTAAACAGGGGCGAACTTCATGCCCTGATAACAGCGCTCAAGTAGAATTTACTTGCCGCCCGACTTCTTTCTCTTTATGATCTTTACCTTAGTCGGCGTTATGAGTATCCTGTTCTCGTCTATCTGGCCTATGTCCCCATTTATCTTGTCTGCGAACGCCTTCAAGCTTGCCACTATCGTGTTCCTGGTCGTCGGCCTCTTGTTCAGCTCGGATATGTCAAGAAGTATGATGTTCTTCTTTTTGATCTCTTCCTCTATCGGCTCTAGATCCCTCTCGCTAGTTATGGATACAGGCTTTATGTACATATCAGCCGGTTCGTGCAAAAGATCTACGTCTTCCATCTCCGCAGAGTTCATGTAGTCCTCTATGTTCATTCCCTTCTGTGAGCCAAAGGTCTGGCCTAGTTTATCAAATATTCCCATGCTATTCGCCTTGAATTGTAATTATAGATGCATAGATTAACTATTAAAAACTATCGCATGCGAGGATAACCTCTCATAAAACGTTCCAAGGCTGTTTTTTGAAGGCAAATGGCGAGATTAACGAGGTAAATACCGATTCGATTTTCTTTTAATCGGCAAATTCCTTTACCTGGACGTAAATCTTCTTAGCTATCTCCTTGCCGAAGAGCCTCTCGAGCTTCTGTTCGGCTCCCTCCTTTCGAAGGTCGGCGACTCCCCTAATGCCTGCCGCGAACATCATTCTCGCCCTAACGCGTCCCACCTGCTCCAGCCTGACTAGGTCGAGCAGCTCCTTCTTTATGCCGTACTTGACCCTGACCCTTATCTCCAACAATTTGGTGTAGCTGATGCGCAGCAGCTTGGCCAGCTCGATGCTCGAGTAGAGGAGCCAGTCGGCGTTGGAGATCTTGGTGTAGAGCGAGCCCGGCGTGTCCCCGTACCTCTTCAGCAGCTCGGCCTCGCTCCTCTCGCCTATCCAGTCGCGGAGCATCAGCGCGGTGCTGAAGGCCCGCTCCGGCTCGTAGTAGGATTCCAGGTCGTTGGGCACCTTGAGCATCTCAGTGTAGAGCTGGAGCTCGAGTTCGGCCTCGTCCGTTGCTTTGGAATAGGGCCGCATCTCGAGGGTGTTGGTTATCATGAAGAGTCCCGAGACCTCGTCCTTCACCTTTGGGATGGAATCTATGATCCATTTGGCAGAGACTGGGTCTATGTAGAGCTCGCTCACCTTTTCCCCTATTCTCGTTGCCTTGTATGCTCCTACCTTCCTTTCGACAAAACCCCATTCGGTCAGCTCCGCCAATATCTCGTCCAATATCTCCTGTATGCCTCCGGTATCAGAATACTGGTGGCCGTAGAAGGTCTCGGAGATGAAACCCAGCATCGAATCGCTCCTTGTCAGGAACTCCGATGCGATGAAAGCAAGCACGTGGGTCCTCAGAACTGGCAGGACTCCCAGTTTAGAGGTTATGGCCTCAGGCTTTGCCTTTATGTACATCTTGTAAAGAAAGTCAGCCGCGTCTTCGCTCTTCGCTATCAACAGGGCCCTACCCTCCTTGTCGTACTTGGGCCTGCCGGCCCTTCCGAAGAGCTGGAGCACCTCATTGACGCTTATCTTCTGCATGCCCTCGTTCCCTCCGTATCTGCTAGTATCCCTTACGACAACCGTGTGTGCGGGCAGATTGACACCATACGCTAGGGTCGTTGTCGCGCAGATGGCCTTTATCCTTCCGTCCCTGAATGCATTCTCTATAAGATTCCTCTGCTTGTTCACAAGCCCTCCATGGTGGAACGCGACTCCCTGCTCCACCTGCCTTGCCAGCCTCTCGCACTGCGAGGTCGGCTTGTCCAGCACATTCAATATCTCATCGGCGAGTTTCTTGAGAGCCTCCTTCTCCTTCACGCCCAAGGTTTTAGAGACGACCGTTGCAAGCTTCTCCGAGCCTGATTCGGTGTTCCTCCTGCTGGCGTAGAAGACGATGAGTTGCTTACCTCTCGCAAGCGTATCCTCGGTTATCCTCAGTTCAGCTACCTTGCTGCTGCCCCTGAGCCTCTCCTCCTCGCCATCGTAGAGGACACTGCCCCTGACCTCCACTCCCTTCTGCAGAGGGACGGGCCTGTACTCGCTGGTGACCAGCTCTCCTCCCAGCCACTCGTTTATCTCGGTCGCGTTGCCTATGGTCGCGCTAAGCGCTATCATCTGGGCCCTGGGACTGAGCCTCTTGAGCTTTGTCATGAGGATCTCGAGCGTCGGTCCCCTGGAGACGTCGTCAAGCATGTGAACCTCGTCGAAGATGAAGACACCAACCTGGTCGAGCCAGCCGAGCCCGTGCCTTATGAGACTGTCCAGCTTCTCGGTGGAGACGAGTATTATATCATATTTATCCAGCCAGCTGTCGAGTGAATCCAGGTCTCCTACCGAGATTGCTATTTTCAGGTACGGATAATCTTGCTTTAATTCATTGTACTTTTCGGTTACCAGCGCACGCATCGGCGCCACATAGATCGCCTTCTTTCTCTCCCAGACGACGGTCTTCAGCATCGCCATCTCCGCTATCAGCGTCTTCCCGCTTGCGGTCGGCGAGGCGACGACTAGATGGCTGCCGGAGAGAAGGCCCTTCCTGACAGAATCCTCCTGCGGAGGTGTGAGCTCTGCTATCCCTCTCTTTACAGCGCTCTCTATGGCTTCCTCGGGAAGCCTTCCCTTAAGCTCAGCCATCTTCATATAATCCGTCTAAGAGATAATCTCCGTTAATAATCCGCAGAAGATGTTATTATTGCTTCTCTTCTCGTCTAGTCTGATAGGATGATATAATTCTATTATCAAGATACAATAGCCAAAACAATTAGATTTAAATATCTATTACTTGTTATTTATTCACAAAACGACCAAAAAAGAAAAATAAATTATTTGCTAGGATAAGATAAAGATGTTCAACACAAAACCACAGAACGCGTCCCCTGCTATAGGGGAGCATTCTTCCGCTTCTTCTGGATTAGAATTAGTAGGCAGGGTAAGCGCCGCTTTTTACGCTCATAAAATGAGGATATAACATGCTAGGACCACATCTAACATTAGATTTGACCGGATGCGATGATAACGCGATAAACTCCAAGGAGATCATCTTCAAGGTGCTTGATGAAATGCCAGCGCTGATAGGCATGCACAAGATAACGGCTCCACAGATAATACCCTATGAGGGAAAGGCGGACTCATTCGACAAGGGCGGAATCTCTGCGTTCGTACTCATCGCCGAGTCGCACATAACCATACACACCTGGAAGGAGCAGAAGCACGTTTCAATAGACATCTTCTCATGCAAGGAGTTCGACGTGGAAAAGACGGTATTCTACCTCTCTACCCTATTCAAGCCAAAGAAGATAGAGAAGAATCTCATAATGAGGGGCAAGCACTTTGTCAAGGACGTAGGCAAGGTAAGAGTCGTCGTCGCAAAACAAAGGCAGACGATATCCAAGTGATCCGTTATATTTTATTGGGATAAATGTGGTATTCGGACTCAGGACAAAAGTGAAATGTCCGAAGTGCAAGAAAACGTTCGAATACGTGTTTATACCTGGAGGATCATTGACCTCGATGCGGCTGGGCCGATATAGATACATGCAGTGCATGCGCTGCAAGAAATTCTCCCAGTTCGACCTCCTTACCAACCTCAATCCGAAAACAAGGATGCACATACCTATAGCTCAGTTCATAAGCGGAATCGCACTGCTGGCTTTGGGTATGGTGTCATATTTGATAAGCAGCGAATACCAGACCGTACCTGCGGGATTCTTCTCCTTCAGGCTCATCTCCATAATCTCGATAATCCTTGGCGTTATAATTCTGATAGGCCTCTATGTCTATATGGAGAAAAAAGAATAAAGCAATATAATCCTTTTCCTCTCATGAATAAGCAAAAGCCCTGGTAGCTCAGTGGTAGAGCGCTTGTTTTGTAAACAAGAAGTCGAGGGTTCGATCCCCTTCCAGGGCTTAAGGGTTCAACTCATACTCTTTTTCTATAGAAAAGCAAGTCCTTCTATTTACCTTACTTGCGTGTACTTCAACTGCCCTGTAAGATAGTATGCCACATAATCGGCAAACCCAGCCGCAGTGTTCCTTGAAACAGCGGTCTGTGAGAAGGACTCAAATTCGGAAGGAGTGAGCGTCACAGCATAGGTGGGAGTTATCCCGGTATCTACTATCCCATCCTGTATTGAGAGACTCTGGCTCTGCCCGTTCCAGGTAATTGTAAGCTGTCCGACTATAACTCCGCTTGTCGGGTTCTGGTCAGTTACCTCAACCGCCCAGCTCTGGCTTAGTGGAATGTTATAATTGCCAGCATTGGCGAGGTAGTAGGCTGTTAGGTTCTGGTTGCCATTCTGTAGCGCGGCAAGCTGGTTCGTGAAATAGCTCTGCTGCTCGGCAGCGGTTACTATTGGATTCATCCACAAATAGGCTCCAAAAACCAATAATAGCAAGACAATAATTATTATGGCTGCTATGGCCCCGCCATGGCCTTTCCTTGTAACATATACTGTATTTGTAATCATCCTTGGGTGCGTTCTCCTTCTAATTGTAGGAGTCCTTCTAGCTGCTGGCCTATACGTGCTTTTTGTAGTGGTTGTCCTAGTTGTTTGTCCTTTCCTACTTTTCGTAACGGTTACTCTGGTTGTAGGCTTAGTAGCATTACTTATTGTCCGTTTTGCCATGCTATGTCTTGTAAGGTAAAGTATTTAAAACCATCACAAACTAAAGTTTAAAAGAAAAAAGCAAACTTTAAAAACGGAAGTATTATATAATCTACTAAAGTATTACTTACAGATGATATCTTGTATAAAACTCTATCCGTCTTGATCTTAAGTCTGGCCATGGCCTCAGTTCTCTTTCTGTCCTCGACAGTTAGTGCAGCAGGCCCAGCAGCGGTAAATCTTGGATCTGCTGGTAACTTTGCGATTCTATCAAAATCGGGCATTTCCTCCACAGGAACCACCTCTATTGTTGGAAATATCGGCGTAAGTCCGATCAGCAGCACTGCGATAACCGGATTCGGACTAACACTAGACTCCTCAACCCAATTTGCGACATCTCCTCTGGTAACTGGAAAAGCATATGCAGCCGACTATTCTGCTCCGACTCCGACTATGATGACTACAGCCGTAAGCGACATGCAAACGGCATATACTGATGCAGCAGGGAGGACAAATCCAACCGCTACCGAATTGGGCGCAGGAAACATCGGTGGGATGACATTAGCTCCTGGCCTTTATAAGTGGTCAACAGGAGTTACAATACCAACTACCCTCACTCTTTCAGGAGGGCCAAACGATGTCTGGATCTTCCAGATAGCACAAAATCTTAATGTGGGCAACGGAGTAAGTATTATCCTAACTGGCGGCGCGCAGCCTCAAAACGTCTTCTGGCAGGTTGCTGGCCAAGCGACCCTAGGAACCACTTCCAACATGCAGGGAATTATATTATCACAGACTGCGATTGTGATTAACACCGGCGCAATGCTTAATGGTAGGGCGCTAGCGCAGACTGCAGTTACATTACAATCAGACACAGTGACAGCACCAACAGGAGCAGCTTCAACCCAAACAG
>Ga0181520_10012144_pt1 | contig 11132 bp, 6 predicted proteins | sample PEATcosm2014_Bin_29_FD_132451 | JGI IMG/M metagenome (GOLD analysis project Ga0181520, IMG submission 132451) | Peatland microbial communities from MTU Mesocosm Facility, Houghton, MI, USA - PEATcosm2014_Bin02_30_metaG | ecosystem: Environmental > Terrestrial > Soil > Wetlands > Peat | place...
AGTGCGGGAAGAATGCGCGACTTCTTGGTACCCATGGGCCGTCCTCCACAAGTTCAAGTGTTGACAGTCCACGATACCACGCCGCTCAAAACGCTTCACACACGCCCACCGGAACGACACCAAGATCGAGAGGAACAGGTCGGCCAAGGGCAAAGGCGAGTAACTGACGAGGATTCCCGTGCGAGCCCAGCGATTCGATCCACTCGCCGCCGGGCCCTACCTGGGCCAGGAGGTGTTCCATGATGCGCTCGGCGTGGCGATACCACGTTCGGGCCATGGGGTGCTCGGGAATCGCGCAGGCCATCAGTCCCCGCGAAAGTTCCCAGACGACGGTCATATTGAGGGTGCCGACAAAGCCGCGTTCGGCAGACCAAAGCCCAGGGTCGGTCAGCCGATAGCCGAAATAGGCCATCCGGGCGCGGAGCAGCGACCGCTCGGCCTCGGGCACCACGGGACTATCGATGAGCGTGTCGTAGTAGACGGTCGCCGGCATGCCGCCGTTGGAAAACTGCGCCGACGACAGGTCGTAGGTCAACAACTGGTGGAGGCGGGCCAGCAGGTGAGTCTTGGTGGCCACCTTGATGTCGCCTCCGCTGAGCAAATAGGCCCTCAGGGCCGCGACATCATCACTAGTGACTGTATAGCCAACGGGGCGATCTGCCTGCCGCACCAGCGCCGCTATCAGCGCCGGATCGGCCTTGAGACGTTTCCAGCGGGACTTGAGTTCCGATCGGCTCATGAACAGCCGCGGATGCTTGCCCTCATCGCCCGGCCAGTGGAGCAAATAATCCTTCACCTCGTCGAGGCGGCGGCCCATCAGGGGGCCCGTCTCGGGCGGGAACGCGCTTTCGGGCTTATACTCGCGCGTGTTCCAATCGGTAAGGTGATTGCCCACCTCGGGCAGAGAGAGGCAATCGCTGAGTGTCCACTTCCGCGCTCCCCGCGCCGCGTTGACCTGCAAGAAAATTTCTCCCGAGCCGCCGCGCATGAGAGGCATCGCCTTGGCGCCCAGGCCCAACCACTTGCGTTGGGGCGGGTTGGGAGCGGCGTCCGGACCGAAGACCCTATCCGCCCGCGGTTCCACCCACGCCCCCGGGTCCACGGTCCGGAGTTGAAGCTCACGCGGGGTGCCTTCCAGCCGGAGACGGATCATCGTCAGGGCAAAGGTGCGGTTGATTTTCCATGGCGCAAGCGCAGTAACGAGGCCAACGGGCTTGCCCTGGGGGGCCACATAGTCAGCAAGCGGAACCTCGACCCATCCGTCCTTGGGAATCGTGCCTCCCTCGCGCAACATCTTGACCAGATTCTTGTCCTGGTCGATCCTCCCTTCTTCCCTTCGCAGGATTCCTTCGTGCTGTACCCGAAAGATAAACGGCGGCAGTCCCGCGCTGAGGACCAATCGGAAGCCGTCACTGGGCTGATCCTCTTGCACGCAAGCCTCCAGCCGCATGGTGTTGTCGCCGGCGGCCACCTGTACGCTGAGGTCGAGCGTGTTGCCGTTGGCGTAGACGTAGCGGGTCACCGTCCGCGCGGATACCGGTCCCGCGTCCACGAGCCTCGCCTTAAAGGCGGAGATCTTGCCCGGCCCATACATCTGGCTCGCACCAAACCAGGTGCCATCGCCCAACCGCATTTGGAGGATCGGGCCTGGCACCTTCTCCGTGGCAACCGGCCAGGGGTAGGCCTCGCCCCCGAGCAACACCCGCACGCCGAAGCGGCTGGTGGTGATCTCTACCCGATTCTTGGCGGGCGCAACCTTCACCTTCAGGTCGGTCGTCGCGGCGGAAGAAGTAGCCGGCGCGGGGCCGAAATGCACCGTGTACGTGTCCTTGGCCAGCGGCGCCAGGCTGGTGATGAAGCTTAGCCTGGCCGACCTCACCGATTCATTGCCCGGCCAGAGCTTGATCTCGGAGAGCTGCACCGGCACCGGCTGCCCTCGCGGCCCCTTGAGCGTAAGCGACTGCGGATGGCACTCTCCGGCGGGGGCCTCGAAGGGATAAGTGAGCAGCTCGTTGGTCCACCGTTGCTTGATGTAATCGCGGAGCACGATCTGGCGCTCTCCCGCATTCGCCCAAGCCGCGGCGAGAATCACTGCAACGGCTACCCACGAGTTTCTGCGACTCAACATTGTCATTTTCCTTCACCAACGGGGATACGAGTTCCGCTGGCCAATAGTGGCCGTATTCTTGGCGGCAGGCCACCAGCGGAACCGTGAGCTTGAAAGCCGCTTCCCTTGACTTCAACCGGGCACTGATGACAGTAAAGCGACCAGGCATCCTAACGAATTGGCTCCAGCTTCACGGTGCCGGGACGGCTTTGGATCTTCTCGACAACACTGCTGTAGGGCGGCAGTCGCACGGCCTTGCGGTAATCGCATAGCGGCGCAAATCCCGGCGCGCCCCGCAGCGTGCAAGTGATCGCCTTGCCGGTCGGGTTGTGCACCTCGACGGAAAAGTTCACCCCGTCGGTCACCAGGCTTATCACCACCGCCTCGTTGGGGCGGACGGGGTCGCTGGCCCAGAAGACCACGAGGGGCTGCGTCGGAGCCGCCTTTGCGGCCCCGGCGAGCAAGGCGCCGTCGGCCAGCAGCGTCGCGGCGGCCACCAGCCCCGCCCATGCGGCCAAGGAAACACTTCGTGCACAACTCGGTCGGAAACGCTTTCGCTGGATCGCCATGTTTCACTCCCATCAATGATATGGCTATTACCGCGTGGTTGTCGCAGTTCCCCGTTTGGCTGTGGCTATGGATGGCTGTCCTAGCGCGGCCGAGCGGAATTCCCCGCGGGCGGATAGGCACGCAGCGACAACTCCCTTACCGTTACCGTTCCTGCGCCCTTGGCCACGACTTCGATCTCGTTGGGCGAACCGAACTTCAAATACGGCGTGATATTCAGGTCCAGCCGCGGGCCATAGATGTGGTGGTGCCGGCGGCACATCTTTCCATTGGTGATGACGTACAACAGGGCGGGACTTCGTTCCCCGCCCAAGGCATGAATCATGACGGTCTGGCCTTGCCACTCCTTAGGAATGCGGACCGTCGTCCGCGCCATCAGCCCGGCAAACTCGCCCGGCAACTTCACGGGGGCCGTGCGGCTCAGGGCGTCAGGGCTCGGTTCCCACAGTCCGGCCAGCGAAAGTTCGTGCGCCGCTCTGGGCTCATACTCCAGCCAGCACGTGCCGCGCAGCCCTTGGACAAAAGGACCGCCCTTGATCTGCAGGGCGATCTTATGCTTGCTGCCCGGCCGCAAGAGGTCGTTCAAGGCAAGCTCGACCGAACGGCTGTTGAAACGGCGGACTTCTCGATCGTCCAACAGCACGCGCCCCTGGTCCAGGAACGTGGTCCCCGCCCTGCTGCTCACGTGCAGGTACACGTTGCCATTGGTCCAAGCGGAGGGAACGACGATGTCGCGGGAGAAGATCGCGTTTTTCACGGGCGAGTGAACGAGGTACGTCCAAGGGCCGAGGCTCACGTTCCTTAGGGGCGGGCCGCCCGCGGCGGCGAAGCGGTCGTCCCGCATCGGCGTGAGCGTCCAGCCGTCGCTGAGATCCACGACGTCGTCGTATCGGTCGGGCGTGAGAACTTTGCCGGGCGCATCGCCGCCTCGCCACCACGTGCTCTGGAGCTTTAGCCACTCGGCGGGAGCTCGGCAGATATCGCCCCGCGGGACCAGCACGGCACGCAACTCATCGGGCGCCATCCCGGCCAGCGAGTAGTTCATCCGTCCGTGCTCGGCGGTCGGCGTGACGGCCCGCCGCGCGGCCACGTCCCAAGCCCACGCCACCGCACGGCGCGGCAGCGACAGCGTCATCGTCTTGGCGTCTTGGCCCTGGTTGCACACCAGGTAGACGTCATAGAGGCCATTGTTGCTCATGAGGTGCCGGCCCAGCGGCGCGTCGTGGTCTTTGGTTTGACCGGAGATCAAATGGCTGTCGACGCGGGCATCATCCTGGTTCCGGTATCCGCAGTAGGCGAGGATGTCGTTGACGAACTTGGCCTGCAGGGCGGGCGCTCCCGACCAGGGGCGGTCGTTGAAGAACTTCAGGCCGACAATGAAGACCCGCCCTTTGCCCAGCCGGCGCAAGCCAACCGCCAGCGAGTGGTCCTGTTTCCAGCGCATGAGCGGCTGAACGTCGGGCGTGCCCGGTTTGAGCCCCAGTCCGTTGCCGGCCAGGTTGCCTGGGCCTGCGCCGGTGCTGAGGCCGAGCTGACCGTTTTCCCCGACGGGGCGGCGGTACTCATCGTCGCCGGGCATCGTCAGGCCGATGCCGTTGGCCGCCAGACGCGCCTTGCTCCAAAATTCCGTGTCGAAGACCTTCTGGCCGGGCTCCAAGCTCACCGGTTTCCACTCGTACTCGCCGCTCGGCTTGACTTTGCTGGTCCATAGCACGTCACAGCCGGTCAAGGCGCGGATGGGCCATGCGTCGGCCTGGTCCTCCGTGTGGCGGCCGGTCTGGACCAGCGTGACGAACGTGCCGCCGGCCTTGACCCAATCGGCGATCTTCCGCACCAGCTCGGGGCTCATGATGCTGGTCTGCTCGTCGTAAACCAGATCGTAGCGGCCGAGCATCCCGCCGAGGCCGTCGTGCTCCGTCAACAAGTCGGCCGGCACGTCGAGCAGCCCGCTGACGTCGGCTCCCCAGTAACCACCGCTGGGAGTGGTGGCTTCGTCGCGATACCAGGGCCAGCCCTTCAGCCGCTCGCAACGGACCCCGGTCAGGCCGGCGACGCGACTGGGCGGCAGGTGGTATTTGCCCAGCAGATGGATCATGGGTTGCTGGGACTCGAACCAGGCCTTCATCTCCGGGTCCCACAGAATGCTGCCGATATGGATGAAGTAGTTGTACGAGGCCACACCCTCCAGCGCGATGCGCCACCAGCACTGCTTAAGCTGGGCCAGGTTCTTGGCCGGGCCGCCGGGCTCGGCCGAAGACGGCAGCCCGACGTTTCGCATCAGGCGCGGCTGAAGGTCGGCGAACCAGCCCGACATGTACCCGGTGTTGTGGAAGAAGCCGCCGTAGGTGACGGCCAGGTCCTTGGCATAATCGATTATGTCATCGGGAGCGGCCATGCTGATGGGACGATCGTGATCCACCCCGCGGATCGCCTCCAGGCCGCGGCGAATGCCATCCACCCGAAACCACGTCTGCCAGTCGCGGAAATCGACCCAGCGGGCGTTCATCGCCTTGCCCAGCCGAGGGTACGATACCGGCTCATGCGTGCTCAGGTACACCCGGTAGCCGATAAAGCCCTGCGGCAGGTGCACAGCCAGCGTGTGGCGGCCGGCCCGGGGACTTTCACTCAGCCGGGCGATGGTGATGCCGATGCCGCGAGTGCTACCGGCCGGCCTATCCTTTCCCTGATTGCGTTTCCGCCGGGCGATGGTTGTGTCGACGCCGCTTTCACGGACGTCGCGAGCGACCGGGGCACCATCCCAGTAAACCAGAACCGGGCTCTCCGTGTCGCGCTTGTTGAGGTCCCAGAGGTAAAGGTAGAGCGGCTTGCCCTGCCGCGCGCCGGCCCAGGCGCCCGGAATTTCCACGGCCCGGCGAAACCAACGCGGCTCTTTCTTCAGGAACATCTGCCGGTCATGGCCGGGCGCGACGATCTGGCCCCAGCCCCTGGTGTCCACGTCGGTCGCGAAGAGACGCTGCTTGACACCCTCTTGCTCGCCGGCTTCCCTGACCTTCCAGGTGCCCGTGAGATCCAGGCACTCCGCGCCGCCGCCCAGAAAGAAGGCCAGTTCGGGCACGCGGACTTCGTCCCAGGACGCGTACCGCTGGCCGTAGCGGCTGCTTAATTCGGGCAGCGAGAGCCGCCGCTCTTGCCAGAGGTATCGGCGGTACGAGGCGTCGGCCAACGGGCCGAATTCGATCAGCAGATGGGCGTCGCCGTGCCCCCCCTCCTCGTTGTGCGGCTCCATGATGGTGGAGCAGTTGGGGTCGCCCGCATAACGCCGCACCAATTGTTGCGCCAACGCCAAGAGCTCGTCCTTGCCCTTGATCGAGCACCAACTGCACAAGCCGGCCGCACCCATGCGGGGGTCGTTGATGCTGTGGAAGTTTCCCACGTAGCCGGGCATCTTGCCGATGGTTTCGGCACGGTAGCGGTTGGCCCACCAGGGCATGTTGTCGTTCAGGTCAGGCTGGATCTGGAAATCCAGACCGTAGCGATGGCACGCCTGCGTCGCCCACGTGAAGTCGGCATAGTCGTTCATCCCCGCGCCGCGGTCGTGCGAGAACTGGTACATGTCGTAGACCATGCCGGTGTGGTTGCGGGCGGCCCACTCGTATTCGGAGCTGTAATCGTACGGCTTGCTGAAGTCGTAACCCGCGCGCGCCAATTGAGGGAACTCCTTCTTGTCTGGCGTGTGCCACAGCCAGTTGTAGAAGGACCAGCCGTGCTTGTCCCACTTGTCGAGGTAAGCGGGAACAGAGACGGACGGGGTAAACGTAAACACGCCCCGAGCGAAGGCCCGCTCCGCCGCCCGGCGCACCGCGGGGGGCTTTTCGCCGGCGACGATCACCACCGTCCGGTCGGCCAAGGCGGCCAGAATCCACCCCTGGCCGGTGACCTGCCAGCCGGGCAACTCCCGGCCGCCGCCGATGGCCAGCTTGCCAGCCGTCACGCCCGGCAAGGCTCGCAGGTCCGACAGGTACTTGGCCAGCACGAGTTCCGCCTTGGGCCGACTCTGGCACGTGATGCGCAGCACTGAGGCTTTGGCTCTCTCGGCGGACACGCTTTCCATCTCCGCGAAGATGGTTCCGTATCCCCGCAGGTTGACCGACGCCAGCATTGACGCCGGCTGTGGTCCTAACGTTGCGGCATCAGCCGCATGCGCCTGGCTGGCCGCGGCAACAATCATCAGGGCTAATAGGCAAAGTGTTCTCGTCACGACTCGCAGGGAAGAACGACGAACCATTTTGCTTGGCTGATTCATGGGACGTTCCTTTCGTAGGTGTTCATTGCAGCATCGCGCGCATGTGGCCGTCTAAGGGAGGGGGCAAATCGGCGAGTAAAGGCGGGCGGGCTCATATCTGCACTTTGACGGTCCGCCAAGCGAGCGTCAAACCGCCATGTTTTTAACACCGGATCCGCCCCGCTTCTTCATGGGATTCGTGTCTCCTCACGCCTAGCTGAGTGGTCTACCATGTTCTCCCCTTTTTTCGCCCGACTTTCGATCATCCTCGGGGAGCATCCGCGCGGCCTTCGGCTGCAAGAGCGGATAAGGCCGCCCCGGTATCAACCGGTTGCCGTCGGAAAATCCCTCCGGTCTGTCGGCCAGCAGCTTCACGAGCCGATCGCGCCAGCACTTCAGGGTCGGAAGCTGGGACGGGTCCTTAGCCAGATCATGCTCTTCCCGCGGATCGCTCAGCAAATCGAACAACGCTCGGTGCCCTTCTCGGGGCGCCAGATGTACTTCCAGCGCCCGTCGGTAAGAGCATGAAACTCCTGGTCTTTGCTGTAAAACCGGGCGTGTTCGAAGTGCAGCCAACGGCGGACCGGCAGCGCCTCGCCCCGCAGCACGGGCACCAGACTGACGCCGTCCATCGCCGCGGGAAGGCTGGCTCCCGCCGACTCCAGCAGCGTCGGCATAATGTCTTCGAGCGAGACGGGCCGGAGCGAGCAACTGCCGGACCGGAAACCGAGTCCCGGCGAACCGGCGATGATCAAGGGGATGTTGGCCGATCCTTCATAGGGCTCGCACTTGCGAAAGTAGCCGTGATCGCCCAACATCTCGCCATGATCCGCAGTAAAGACGATCAGCCAAGGCCGGCCTGCCTTTTCGCTGCGTCGCGTGAAGTCCTTGCTCAGCGGGCCGATCTCATGGTCCAAATGCTCGATCAGGCCGAAATAACCGGCCTGTGCATGGCGCAGGGCCTCACCCGTCAGCAGCACTCGATGAGACTGGTTGTCCTTCGGCGACGGCGACAGAGCCGTCCAGTCCACCCAGTCGCCGTGTGCCGGTTGCGGCAAGTTCTTCTGTTGCAGGTAGAAATCGAAATACTTTTTCGGCGGAATCAGCGGCGGGTGCGGAGCGTAGTACGACGAGGTGAGGAACAGCGGCCGCTTGAGCGGAGCTTCAGCAATCGCCTGGCGCGAGCGGTCGGCGACCCAGGCGGTCGGGTGCAGGCGGTCCGCCAGGGGCCAGGGAACGGCCTGCCAGCCGTTCCAGGTTGCGCCAAGCGCAGCCACCAAGGGGATAAGGCCTCCGCTCTGGGGCACCGCCTTTTCCAGGAAAGCGTTGTATGCATTGTCACCAGGGGTATAGAACGAAACTACCGGTCCTTGCTGGTAGCCGCACGACTTGCTGAGCTTGTGCTGATGCATGTCGCGTCCCACCAGCACGGTCAGGTAGCCGGCCGCACCCAATACCGCCGGCAGCGTGGGAGTCGAGATCGGCAGCGCAGGCCCCACGGCGCCGCTGGCTTGGGGAGACATGCCGGTCAGTAAGGCGTGCCACGCCGGAGTGCAGGACGGAACCGGACTGTAGGCTCGCCGAAACAACACGCCCTGTCGAGCCAGGGCGTCCAAGCTGGGTGTGCGGACGGCCGGATGGCCGAGGATCGAAAGGCAGTCTCCTCGCATCTGGTCGGGCATGATGAGGAGAATGTCCGGCTTTGGTGCGGAGCGCGCTGTTGGCAGAGGGGCGGCCGCGATCGCCGAAGCCAACGGCGCGACCCCCGCCAGGACCGTCAAAAGGATTCTTACGCCCACGATACGCCTTTCTCGACGCGGTACGGGAAGGGTTGCTGCAGCATGATTTGGTTTACGAGAGAGGCTTGGCTGGGCGGGAAAGGCGGGCGGGCTAACACCTGCAATTGGACGGTCCGCCAAACGAGCGTCAACCTTTATAACACCGGAGCCGCCCTTTTGTTCCGCGAAGACTCTCCGAGCTCCGTAAGGCAAGGGCACCGAGGGGTTGCGAAAACTCCTCGCCGGCCGGCGGTTCGGTCGCTTCCGCGCCCCGTCCTCGTCAAAAAATCATGCCGACCCGCTCAGCCCTGTCGGAGGCTAGCCGTCGTCGCGGCGAACGACCTTTCCAGGATCGCCTTCATTTCCGCGACCACTTGCGGGTGGCTCCCCACCACGTTCTTTTCCTCGCGAGGATCATGTTCCAGGTCGTTGAGCTGCGGGCCGAGGCCGGCGAAGTCGCCCCAGACGTTCTGGAAGTAATGCCACTTGTGCGTGTGCACCGAGCCGAAATCGCCGAATCCCGTCACCACCGCGTCACGCAGCTTGCGGCCCTCGGCGAGGTCCCACAGGTTGCCGCCGTCGAACTTCAGGTTCGTCTTCACTCCCAGGAGCGAGAGGAAGGTCGGCGTGAAGTCCAGGTGGCTCGCCAGCTCTGCGATCCGCTTGCCGCGGAAGCCGCGGTCCGGGTGGCGGATGATCAGGGGGACGTGGGCGACGCAGGAATTCAGTAGCTTGGCCTGCTTCTGGATGCAGCCCTGCTCGCCGAGATGCGTGCCGTGGTCGGTACTGAAGGCCACGATCGTATTGTCCCAAAGCCCCAACCTTTTCACTTCGTCCAGCAGCCTGCCGATGCAATGGTCGCTGAAAGTCACCTCCGCCGCATAGAGGTCGCGGAGAATCGGAATATCGTCGTCGCGGATGTCTTCGCGACGGACGCCGTATCCGAAAAGGAAGCGATCGCGGGGGTACTTCTTGCGGTACATGCGCTGGAAGCGCGGCGGGGCATCCCAGGGCTCGTGCGGGTCGAACATGTCCACGAAGAGCATGAACGGCCCCCCGTTGTCCTTGTTGTCCCGCAACCAGCGGCCGGCGGCGGCGCACGATCGCGCGCAGAAATAGTCCTCCTCGCCCTGCCGGTCCTTCGTGTTCAGGACGTATTGAATGGTTCTCGCGCGGTAGGCGGGATTGAGGAGGTGCTCCGGCACGTAGGTCTCCGGGCGGACCGCGTTGCGCGGGCCGCTCACGTAGGGGTCGCTCTCCTGTCCGCGGACCCATTGCCAACTGGAGAAGCCGCGATGGAAGTTCATGTCCGGGGCGAAATAGTGCGGCGTGTCGGCGATGAACCCGCGGGTGAATCCCGCCTGCGCCAGGATCTGGGCGAGCGTGATTTCGTCCTTGTGCAAGGGCGTCCATTTCGTCCGCTCCGGAAGGATGCTCCGCCCGGTGTGCATCACGCGCCGCGCGGGGATCGTCGGCAATCCGTCCGCGTAGCAGTTCGTGAAGAAAACCCCTTCTTCCGCCAGCGCGTCCAGGTTCGGGGTCCTGATCCGCTCGTTGCCGTTGCAGTGCAGGTGATCGTAGCGGAAGGTGTCGCAGATGACGACGATGAGGTTCAGCCCGTTGGGCTTCGACGCTTCGACGGCCGGGGGGAGCTGCTTCCTGGTGCGGGGCCCTGCGGATTTCGCCCGCGGCTCCCGCCCCGACGCCTCACGACCGGCATCGCCGACAACACCCTAACCAACAGGAGGCAAGACGAGAGTGAAGTACTTCCCGAAGAGGCGAGAGGAGTCCGGGACGTTATCGGGGAACAGGAGACGGATCGCGGTCGTCGGCTTGCGGAAAGCCCAGGCGGGCATCGTCAGGCGCAAGTGCGAGGCCGTCGCCCGCATCGACTGCGTCGATGCCGACCGTGCGGACGTGCGACTGCCGCCGTGCGACGAGGTCATCCTCATGACCCGTTTCATACACCACCGGTGGTCGGAATCCGCTTACCGCTCCTTCCCCCGCGACCGCGTCCACTTGCACGGCGGCGGAATGTCGCTGCTGGTCAGGAAGATTGCGGCGCTGGCAAGCGCCTAGAGGCGGGCGTGCCGTCTTCCTCCGCCGCCGTCGGAATGCGGGCACATGGGACTACATGGTCGCACGACAAAAATTCTTCGGCGGCAGCTTGAATCACTTGTCGCCGATCTGTTATCTTCCTGGTAACGACATCAACAACAACATCCGAACCGACCTTTCGACTGACTTCCACCTCCTCCGACTCTCTTCGACTACCTTCCGACCATCTCTTGACGGTCGGGCCCCTCGGGCTCGGCCGTGACCGGGCAGGATCGCCCTGCGCAGGGCGTCTGCCGGGTCAAAACCGCCGTGCGACACGGGTCGCACGGCAAGCACCGTTGATTCATGCGAGGAGACAATCATGAAAGCGTATCGGACG
>Ga0181520_10012145_pt1 | contig 11131 bp, 15 predicted proteins | sample PEATcosm2014_Bin_29_FD_132451 | JGI IMG/M metagenome (GOLD analysis project Ga0181520, IMG submission 132451) | Peatland microbial communities from MTU Mesocosm Facility, Houghton, MI, USA - PEATcosm2014_Bin02_30_metaG | ecosystem: Environmental > Terrestrial > Soil > Wetlands > Peat | place...
CAACGACGCCTTCATCATCATGGACGAGGCGCAGAACACCACCATCGAGCAGATGAAGATGTTCCTCACCCGCATGGGCAACGGCTCCAAGGCGGTCATCACCGGCGACATCACCCAGATCGATCTGCCCAACCCGCGCAAATCCGGCCTGCTGGACGCGATCAACATTCTCGACGGCGTCGAAGGCATCCACTTCTGCCACTTCGAGGACTGCGACGTCGTCCGTCACGCCCTGGTGCAAAGAATCGTCCGCGCCTATGAATCCGTCAAGAGCCAGCAGCAAGAGCTTCCGCTCAGCGCAGGCGAAGCGATTGAAGTCGGCGTCCCGCCCCGCGAATCCCGCCCGCAGCCCCAGCCCCTGCATCCGCCCAAGCCGCAATAGATTCAAACAGTATTGAAACTGGGTGCCCCACCCTCGCCGCGTACTTGTTTTTGCGGCTAGGGTGGGAATGGAGCTTGCGCGGATGCACATTATAAGGTACAGTTGTGTTTGATAGGGTGCAGGATGAAAGAGAATCCGCAGCCGCAGAAAATTCCGCTGATCTTCTTTCGCCCGGAATCAGGAAATGAGCCGGTGCGGGAGTGGCTTTTGGAGTTGCCAGAAGTTGAACGCCAAGCGATTGGAAAAGATTTGCTGAAGGCGCAATGGCGTTGGCCTGTAGGGATGCCGCTCTGTCGCCCGATGAGTGACGGTCTGTGGGAGATTCGGACTGATCTGCCGACGAAACGTCAGGCGCGGGTGTTGATTTGCCTTTATCGTGGACATTTGGTTGCGCTGCACGGATTCATCAAGAAGACACGGACAACGCCAGACAGCGATCTGGCATTGGCGCGCAAGCGTCAAAGGGAGTTGGAGCGATGAGCAAAAAGAATATGGGTTCGAGTATCGATGATTTTCTCAAGGCGGAGGGAATCTTCGAGGAGGCGCAAGCCGAGGCGATCAAGGAAGTGGTTGCGTGGCAATTGGCCGAGGCGATGAAGCAGCAGAAGATTTCCAAAAACAAGATGGCCACGCTGCTCAAGACCAGTCGCACACAGGTGGACCGTCTTCTCGATCCGAAGAACGACATTACGCTTGGGAGCTTGCAGCGCGCTGCGGCCATGGTTGGCCGCCGGGTTTCGATCGAACTGGTGTAGGGATTGCAGATTCCCAAGTCTCAAAATCGAGACCTGAGGCACCCAATCATTCTGGAATAATCAGATATAGTCCTCCCGCCGCGCAGAGGGTGCGCGTGCCTAGTGTCTTAGAATAATCGCATCACAGTGGACGGGAAAAATGTCTCATGAGATTGTCAAGAAACTGACTCCAGAGGAAGAGGAGCTTCTCCGCAAACGGGAGGAGTTGGCCTCTGTTCGAGCGGCATTGGCGGAACGCGAACTGGAATTGGCCGATTTTCGAGTCCGGTTAAAGAGTTTTGAGGGACGTTACCTGCGTCAGGTTGGTGTTCTATACGCTGAAATGGACGACTTGGACGCTCGCGTTGCAGAGCTTGAGGCTTCGCTAGAGAATTCTTCTGCGGCACGTCAGCGAGCAGAGAGAGCCAGGAAACGGGCAGATGATACCCATGAGGCAACCCATGGCGAAGCATCGAAGGCCACAGATTTCAAGCCATCGGCGGACCTGAAAACACTTTTCCGTGAAGTTGCCAAGCGCGTTCATCCCGATTTTGCCAAAGATGAAGCCGAGCGGCAACGCCGCACTCGCTTTATGGCAGAGGCGAATGAGGCATATAGTCGGGGTGACGCCGAGGCTCTCCAGTGCATTCTTGATGAATACAGTGAATCGAGCGAATCCGTCCAGGGCGAGGGCATTGGAGCCGAACTCATACGGATCATCCGTCAGATCGCCGAAGCGAAGAAGCACATTGCCGTAATCGAGAACGAGTTGGTCACGCTGCGCGCCAGCGAGATTGCGAAATTACGGAATGATGTGGAAGAAGCCGAGCAGCAGGGTCGAGACCTGCTAGCCGAACTGGCAGTGACGGTTGGAGAGCAAGTCGCGCGAGCAAGAAGGGAATACGAGACTCTCGCCAAGGAGGCAAAGAAGAATGGGCGAAAAATCTGAACTCCAGCATATTCCTCGTGCAGTTGACGCGCTCGTCCTCTCCGAGGCTCGCTCAAGCCTAATCGCTCGTGGCCGCAGCAACGCGAAATCTCTTTTGGCGCGCAAACCTGAGCCGCTTTTGCGAGCAAGGGTGAAGTTGAACGGGAAATGGGGACTCATAGACAAGACCGGGAGATTAGTGGTCGAACCATTTTGTTGCGAAATTTGCGACTTCTCCTGCGGGATGGCTGCCTTTTCGGATGTCCCTGTTCAACGCAATCGAAAACTCTACCAGCGCCCGATCGAGGATTTCTATGGAAGACAGGATAAGCAACTCGAATATTCGAGTGATTATTGTGGCTACTGTTTAGGAAATTGGGGCTTCGTTGACGTCAATTGGCGCATCGCGATTCCTGCAAGGTTCAAAAGGGTTCGAAATTTCAGTGAAAATATGGCAGGGGTGTCCGAAGGTGCCAAATGGGGTTTCTTGTCAAATGATGGGTGCTTTGCAATTCAGCCTCGATTCGAAGCCGTTGGGGATTTCTCAGGTGGTCTTTGCGTCGCAAAATTGAACGGTAAGTATGGTTTCATAGATCGTCGTGGCGAGTTCGTGATAAAGCCGTCGTTCAGCTACCTATGGGATTTTTCCGAGGGACTAGCCTGTGCCGAGATCGACAAGAAGTATTGCTTCATCGATAGGACGGGGGAGATAGTGATTTCCCCTATTTTTGATTCAGCCGAGGATTTCGTCGGCGGAGTGGCGCAAGCGGAACTAAATGGCAAGTCTTGCATTATCGATCCAAGCGGTTCCGTGATCTTCACATACTCCAGCGCAGCAAACGGACTCTGTCCAAATAGAGAAGAGAAGGTCGGAAGTTTTATTGATGGAGTGGCTTTAGTTTCAGGTAGTTATTGTGATTTCGCTTCGAAGTACGGACATAACGCTGACGACTGTAACGAAAGATGCCTTGACGAAGAATGCTCCTGGAATTATGGATACTATATCGATAAAGCTGGGGAGCCGATACCAATGCCGGAAGGGTTAATAGGAATTGGAGATTTCAGTGAGGGGCTTGGCCTTATAGGAAAGCTTTGTTACAGATGGGAGACAGGAATGAATATCTGTCGATTTGGGTTTATCGATAACCTGGGGGTTGTCAAAATAGCTCCTCAATTTAATTCAGCAGAAAGTTTCACGGAAGGAACTGCACGTGTATTTACGGACGAAGAGGAGTGGAGGCTGATAGACAAGGAAGGAAATTTAGTCGATGATCCTAACAAGGAATCTACCGATTCTCAAGAAGGAGATGAATTGGTAAAGGATGGACTTGTCAGTATCGAGGTGAATGGACTGTATGGTTTCGAGGATGAGACGGGCAGGGTGGTGATAGAACCAAAGTTCGCATGGCTAGATTATTTCTCAAATGGTATGGCTCGTTTCAATACCAGCAGGTTCCGCGATGGTAAATGGGGGTTCATAGATAAGACAGGCAAAATGGTCATTTCACCGCAATTCGAAGAAGCGCAAGATTTCGAAACAATTTTCCCATAGATTCTTGGCCGCGCGCCCCATCCATTTCACGTACTTTGCGAAATGGATGGGAGTCCAGAAAGCTCACTCCGGCAGCTTTGCGTCCAGCACTTCCTGGGCGCGCCGCACGTCACGCGGCCAGCCGTTCGTAGAGCGCCTCATCCGTCAAAGCCAGAATCTCGACGGCAAAGAGCGCGGCGTTCGCGGCTCCGGGCTTGCCAATGGCCAGCGTGGCGACGGGAATCCCTTTGGGCCGGGTGCCCCATCCATTTCGCGTTTTTTGCGAAATGGTTGGGAAACCACAAACTCCATGCGCGAAGCGCGCCCGCCTGGACGGCCAGTCCCACCGCAGTTGCCTAAAAACTTCGCTGTGAGAACCAATGCGGACCAGTCGCAATGTCTGCTCATCTGGCTTCTTGTAGATAAGTAGCAGATCGGGTTTCAGGTGGCACTCGCGATGATTCGTATATTCGCCCGTCAACGGATGATCGTGGAACTTCTCCGGCAGGGTTTGGTCCGTAGCCAAAAATGAAATGGCTGCAAGTAAATCGGCGTCGAGCGTGGCGCGATTTTGTCCCTTTGGCTTCGCGTTTGTAGTCCTTCTTGAATTTGGCGGTTCGGCTAATCGTCCGCATGAAGGTCGGCCATCAACTCTTCGACACTGTTGAATTTCACGACCTCGCCTCGGTCGCCTGCCTTCATTGCAGCAACGGTTTCGGCATTGGGAACGCGAAGCTCAAAGGGAAAGGCCTGGTCGGTCGCCGCTCGTGTCAAAAAGACGCGCACCGCCTCGGAGAGAGTTAGCCCCATTGCGCCAAAGGTCTTTGTTGCCTTCGACTTCAGCTTCGGATCGATCCGAACATGAATCATTTCAGTAGCGCTCTGCATAGATCCACCTTTAAGAGTATTGTATACGGATTGAGATACACACGCAAAACCTCAATAAAGTACGTGCTTCGACCGGAATCTGCGCGATCGGATTACGCATCCAACGGCAAGGAAGCGTGATGATCCGAACCGAATTTCTGCGCTACGATGGCGCGCTGAAGCGCGATCCCTCTGTCGATGCCTGGCTGCAAAGGCATCCGGGTGAGCTCGGTGACCTCTTGCGCCAGTGGTTTCAGGTGATGCGCGATTGCGGTGACGATGTCCGCGAGCTAATGCATGACGGATCTCCGGTGGCGTGCTTGGGTGATCTTCCCTTCGCCTATGTCAATGTCTTCACGGCTCACGTCAATGTCGGCTTTTATCAGGGTGCGGCGCTGCCCGATCCAGCTCGCCTGCTGCAGGGCACAGGCAAATTCATGCGCCATGTCAAGCTCAAGCCAGGATTGCCCATGAACTCTACCGCCATAAGCAGGCTGATTGAAGCGGCATATTTCGATATCAAGTCGCACGTTGAGAACGGCTAAATCATTGGACACCAATGCCGAATTTTTTCATTCCCGAATCGACGCGTCTTGTTCTTCCCGCGTGAACCATCGAACGTTGATTCAGCGTTAGCGTAGAATTGAAATTGAGCGAAGCCGCATGGATTGCGCCTCCGTGTACGATGATCCTTTTGGACCCAGACCTGGAACCCGACCCCGCGCCGACGGCAACTGTGGCGAAGAAGACGGCTGCGTCTGGCCTTTCCGTCCTGCCGAAAAACCTTCGCCTACCCGCAGCCCGCACGCTGGCCCGCTTTCATGCCCTTGCGCAAAAAGCGGTTGGTCTCAAGGGTCAGGTCAGCGTTTTGCTGACCACTGACGCGGCGATTCGCAAGCTCAATCGCCAGTTTCGCGGCAAAAACAAGGCCACCGACGTACTTTCCTTTCCTGCCGAGGGCGTGGGCGCACAAGGGTATGCCGGCGACTTGGCCATCTCGGTTCCCACCGCGCGCAAGCAGGCCGTCGAGCAGGGCCATTCGCTCTCAATCGAGATCAAGGTTCTCATTCTGCATGGCTTGCTGCATCTTGCCGGCTACGACCACGAAGCCGACACTGGCCGGATGGCGCGCCGTGAGCGGTTGCTCCGCGCCAAGCTCGGCCTGCCGCAAGGCCTCATCGAGCGCGTTGAAGCCAAGGGGAAGCGCCCATGACCCCAACCTTCATCCTCCTGATCCTCACGCTTGCAGCCGTTGAGATGCTGGCCTCGTACATCGCCCGCGTCTACGCCGAATTCGGCAAGATCCTCACGCGCGAGATTGAAGAGAACCTCGACGCCTGGGAAGAGCTGGTCGAGCCGCACCTCGGCCTCACCCGCGAACACGCCGCCCTCTGCGCCCAAATCCTGCAACAACTAGCGCTGGGTCTCATCGCTCTTGAATTCGGTGCGGTGCTCTTTGATCGTGGTGGCCTCACGCGCCCCAACGCCGCCGAGATTGCGCAAGCAGTTCTTGGCGTGGTGCTGGTTATCGTCTTTTGCAATCAGCTACTTCCCACGCTTCTCTTCGACCGCACGCGGGGCCGCTGGGCGGGGCGTCTGGTTTGGCCAATTCGCCTGCTGCTTTGGCTGATGACCCCGATCACCGTCTTTGTCCGCTTCTTCTACTCGGTGGCCGCGCTGGCCGAGGAGCCTGCCACCGCCGAAGAGGAGACCGCCGTCGATGTAGAGGCGCTGCTCGAAGCCGGCGAAGAAGAGGGCATTCTGGAAGAGAGCGATCGCGAGCTGGTCCGTTCGGCCGTCGAGTTCGGTGACAAACTGGTCCGCGAGGTGATGACTCCGCGACCGGAGATCTTTTCCATTCCTGCGAGCATGACCCTGGAGGCCTTCCTCGAAGAGCTGCGCGAACACAACTACTCCCGCGTTCCGGTCTTCGAGGACTCCATCGACAACATTACCGGCATCGCCTTCTCCCACGACCTGCTGCAAATCGCTGACACCGAAGCCAGTACCCGGACCGTGGAGAGCCTGGCGCGCGAGGCGGAGTTTGTGCCGGAGACCAAGCGCGTGTACGAGTTGCTGCGCGAGATGCAGCGCGAAAAGCAGCACATGCGTATTGTGATCGACGAGTACGGCGGCGTCAGTGGCCTCGTCACCATTGAGGATCTGCTGGAAGAGATCGTCGGCGAGATTCACGACGAGCACGAGGTAGACGCGCCTGTCGAAGAACCGCAGCGCGAGCCGCATGGCGTTTGGCTGGTTCCCGGCAGCTTTCCTGTCGATCAATTACCCGGCCTCTTCGGCGAGCAAGCAGGACTGAGCGACCTTGACGAAACTTATGATGCCACAACACTTGGCGGCCTGGTCAGTGAGATAGAAGGCCGCATCCCGCTTCCCGGCGAAGTCGTCCTGCTGGAATCCGCCGGCCTGCGCATCGAAGTTGTCGCCTCCACAGACCGCCTCGTCGAGCGCCTGCGCGTCTTTCCGCCGGCGGAATTTCCTGAATCAAAACCGAGTTAAATCCACCATAATCTTTTCCACTTTTACCAGCCTGGCAGTAAAATGGCGTTATGTACAAATGTGAACTGCCGAAGCCCCATGAGAAGAAACTCATGGCGCTCTTAGAGAACGAGAATTTGCCCCAGCCTGACTTCCCCCGCGTAGAGGACGCGGTACTGCGCTACAAGACCTGGATTACGGCAATGGATGCTCTTGATCTTGAGGGAGCGGCACTCATAACCGAGCTAGTCAGGCTCCTCAACGAGTACAAAAGAAGTATTGAAATCGATCTCATATTCGATTCTCCAGGCAATTTTCTTTACAGGCAAAAGGGCCAACACAAAGTAGACAATTCTATTCTCGAAGAGTTTTTGCCTCGTCTAGCCGATACACGCCTTGTGCCTGGACTAGCACTCCTTGAACATTGCTCCGTCGGACCGCAGGCAGCATTTGCCGCATTCATCTTCTCTGGGAGCGCGCACACTTCCCTAAACGATGGCGGGATTTACATCAAGAAGAAGGATCAAGATTATGCGCTATCGAAGAAAGTCTACGTAAAGGCATCAGGCGGTCCATCGTTTACGGATGCAGAAACGCTTAGTACGGTACTCGATGTGGCCTATCTAGCGGCCGAATGCAAGACGAACCTGGATAAAACGATGTTCAACGAAGGTATGGAGACTGCAAGAGCGCTAAAGCAGGCCGTGTCAGGATCAAGGTATCTGCTCATATGTGAATGGCTCGATATGCGGCCTATCGATACAGCTTCCACCGATATCGAAGAGGTCATCATCCTGCGCAAAAGCAGCAGGTTGGGTTCTCAAGTGCGCAGACACTTTAACTCCGTCGAAAGTAGGTCAACCCACCGGCAAGAATTCATCGATTTCTATGATGCACATCCATTGAGAGTGGAGTGTTTTAAGAGAGTGGTGGAGCATATGAGGAAGGTCTACCCTGAAACAACTCTACTAGATGAAACCGCAGTTTTGGAGAGGGGTTACTTCTAATTATGGTAATCCTCCATCAAACATTCGATGATGTCCCAATAGACCGGGCGAGCATTCATCAGGAAATATTGGACCTCGATTTGCGCGGACGTACGAGTCTTTTTCCATGGAGAGGGCAATTTTCACCTTGCCTTGTAGAAGTTCTCCTCTCAGAATATTCTTCGCACACGGACCGCGTATTTGATCCCTTTGCCGGTGCCGGGACTACCCTCTTCGAATCAGCCAGGAAGCAACTAGCCAGCTGCGGAACGGAGATCAACCCAGCAGCAATAGCTATGGCTGAAACGGTTGAATTTATTCCGCTAGATATGCGAGAGCGTTCCCAAAGAATTCAGGCGATTGAATTGCTGCTCGATAAGACTTTTGGAGGCGATTTACCGCTTTTTCGCAGGAACGAAGAGAGTATTAAGTCCCGACTCGTAGGTCTGATAAATGAGGCGTCTTCTAGGCAAGACCGTTTGTTGCTTGCAAACAGCCTTCTTCGCGCGCTGAAGCCTACTGCCGAGATTGATATAGGAAGTCTATATCATGCGTTTAGACAGTATGCTGAAATTATTAGATCGCTTCCGTTCAGCTCTAAGGAATGTTGGGTATGTCAAACAGACGCGCGCCGGACATACCTGGCTGATGCGAGCGTCGATCTGGTTATAACATCACCACCATATATCAACGTATTCAACTATCACCAGAACAATCGTCCTGCCATGGAACTGCTTGGCGTGGATGTACTGGAGGTGGCAAAATCCGAATTTGGCTCCAATCGTAAAAACAGGGGCAATCGCTTTCTTACTGTTGTTCAATATTGCCTAGACCTGTATGCGGCGCTAATTGAGCTTCGTCGAGTCATTAAGACGTCAGGAAGGGTTATATTTGTGGTTGGCAGGGAGTCCAGGGTTTTAGGGGTGCCTTTTCAGAATGGTTCACTAGTCGCATCATTAGCTGAGATGACTGGTTTCAAATTGGGACTTCGACAAGAAAGAAAATTTATGAATATGTTCGGAGATCTGATTTACGAAGATATACTTCATTTCATTCCAGCGCCTCAGAGCATCATTAAGAGGGATGCTCGAGAACTCTCTGTTCAGGCGTTAAAGGAAGGACTTGACGGCAATTACAGCACTGCCGCCCGAAGTGCTTTGAAAGACGCTATTAAATTGGCGCAGGATGTAAAACAATCCCCTTTGTTTCTCCGAGAACAAACCACCTACAGAACAAATCCTCCGGGAATGTCTTCGCATTGGGAAACAGATCCAGTTGAGTATGCATAGATGCTGGGTGTCCCATCCTTTTGTATACTCTGCGAGAGAGTGTGAAACTACGAACCCCGGATGCTCCCATCTTTCGATTCCTAAGCTGGACCTTACGCCGCCCGCACCCGTTCGATGGCGAGGCGCAGGCCCATGGCTTTGAGAATGGCCGAAAGGCTGCGCAGTTCCGGATTGCCCGCTTCTGACAATGTACGGTAAAGCTGGGTTGAATTCAGGTTGGCTTTTTCCGCAACTGACGGCACGCCGCCAAAGGCCTTGGTCATCTGGCGAAGAGTGATTAGCAGTTCACCTTGCTCGCCGTCTTCCAGGATGCCGTTCAGCAGCTCAAGCGCGTAGGCGGGGTCTTCTCTCAGTAACTCCGCCATGGCCTCATCGTGGCTTCTGTCTCTCATTGTTCTGCCCTCCCTTGCCAATCCTGCCAGTATGCACAGGCGCGGTCAATCTCCGCATCCTGATTTCGCTTGTCGCCACCCGAAAGCAACAAGATTACTTGTGCACCGGAGATTGCATAATAGACCCTGTATCCCGGACCCATGTCAATACGCATCTCCCAAACCCCGTCGCGGCAGAAGCGGTGATCGCCGAAGTTGCCCAGTTCCATGCGGTTGATTCTTCGGTCAATGGCGATCTTCGCCATGGTGTCGCGCAGTTGACCGCGCCACTCCATAAAGACGTCTTTTTCGCTGCGCGTCAGGTAGTGGCGAATTTCGTACACGAATCAATCCTCGTTTATAAACGAAAATAAGTCAAGAAGAAAAGCTCAACACTATCCGTGATGATGCAGTTTGAACCCCTACTTTGCCTGATAGAAGGTAATCCGCACCGCCGGGTGCTCGGCATCGCCCGCGAGGCTGAGCACTCCCACAAACGTTCCCTCGGTCAGCCATTCATAAGCGCCCTTCGGCGCTTCAAAGACCGGGCGGGTAAAAGCCTTTCCCGCACCACAGAGCATTCCCTTGTTGGTGACGTAGATGATGGTGCCGTCCTCGGCTTGCAGCTTGTACTCCGCTGAGAGCGAGGTGCAGCCGTTGGGTAGATTCAACTGCCAGTCCCATCCGCCGGGCAGAACCTTGCCCTTCAGCTTGGGGCCGGTCACGCTGCCTCCAGTGATCGGAATGTACTGGCGGTGGCCAAAGGCCGTGTCACCGACCACAACAGCTTTGTCCAGAGTCACCAGTTCTTCAAATGCCAGCTCCAGCTTGGGCGCGGCATCGGGAGCCGGAGCCGCGCCAGATTGAGCGGCGCAACAGACTGGAGCCACAACAACAACCAACGCAAGCAGCCCTATGGCAGACAATCCGAATCTATCTCTCATCACAAAATCTCCTTGACCCCATCCTCAATCTTTCGAGCCTTCCACGCCCGCCACTCCTCGGCAGTGATCTCCAAAATCTCGGATGAAAGACGGCCAGAGACGTAATCCTTCTCGATCAAACCCACCAGCCGCATACCCTGCCGCTCGGAGATGCGCCGGGAAGCTGCATTAGCCGCCGCCTTGGCCACGCGCAAAACCGGAAAGTCCAGCGTATCAAACCAGAAATCGTTGGCCCAGGCGCAGGCCTCGCTCATCAGCCCCTGCCCCTGCCACGGCAATCCAAGCCAGAAACCGCGATTGTCTTCTTTGCCTTTGACCAGGCTGATCAACCCGATCAACCGCGATGGCTCGCTTTGAAGGCGAAGGGTCCAGTGCCAGGCCTCGCCGCGTTCCATCTGCGACAGGGCAATCTGTCGGCAATAAAACTCCGCTCCTTCGGACGGATAAGGCCAAGGTACGCGATTCAGCAGAAAGCGCACGGAGAGTGTTTACCTTTAGATAGATTTGTGGTATAAAGAGCTTGTCCGTTACAGGAGGCTCGAATGAACCGCTGCAAACAATGTGAGGGCAAGGACTTCGTCAAAAACGGTCGCGTAAGAGGAC
>Ga0181520_10012146_pt1 | contig 11131 bp, 7 predicted proteins | sample PEATcosm2014_Bin_29_FD_132451 | JGI IMG/M metagenome (GOLD analysis project Ga0181520, IMG submission 132451) | Peatland microbial communities from MTU Mesocosm Facility, Houghton, MI, USA - PEATcosm2014_Bin02_30_metaG | ecosystem: Environmental > Terrestrial > Soil > Wetlands > Peat | place...
AAACTGCCATTTAGCATTCCAGGTGTGGCTATACGGTTCTAACTGCTTTGCGTCGTCAAAGGCAGCCAGCACAGCTGTCTCTTGCGGCAGCCGCTCCGCATGAATAGCGGCCATGTCGGCCAAACAATGTGAAGCTATTAAGAGTGGAAGAAACGCAAACAGCAGGGAGATAATCTTGCGCATGGAAACCTCTCGATCTGATATTTGAGAACGGTTGTACAAATCTTTGACAAACACTCCGAAAAGCGGCAAACTGGGTACAGATGGGTAAAGCCCGGAGGCAGTGCAGCCTCCGGGGTAGTGAGCGTTACCTGTTCAGCAACACTCGGATCAGAACTGCCAAGGCCACCAGGAATCGCCAATCAAGCACGATCCTGATGACCACCTGGAGCCATAAAGGCTCTTTCTTGGGCATTCCGCCCCACCTCCTCACATCGGCCGGTCCTGAGGCCGCCTCACGGCCCCAGGATCTCACCGATCCTGTAACCGCTGCACCTGTGACGAGGAAGACTACCCGCACATCTTAACTCAAGCATCCTGCATCTGGCGCTTATTTATTTCCGCTTTTGGGCATTCAGTTCATGTCTGCCCGGAAGCCAACTCGCTCTTCTCGCCAGCGTGACCGCGCTCACGATCAATCGTCATTGCGGCGGAGTAAACTAAATATGGCGTCGAAACGGCTTTTCGCCGCACATTTCAGGGAATTCTTCCCGGCTCGGTCAATCACCCATCATTGGGGTGGCCGCGCAAAAATTCAATCAGGAGATTCATACGATGCGAGTTGCTTTGTTGACCGGCGGCGGCGATTGCCCCGGACTGAATGCGGTGATCTACGCGGCTGTGCGCAAGGGCATCAACCACTATGGCGATGAGTTTATCGGCTTCCTCAACGGCTGGAAGGGCGTTCTCGAGAACGATTTCATCCCGCTGACGCTTGAGGCCGTGGACGGCATCCAGCTCACGGGCGGAACCATCCTGCACTCTTCCCGCACCAACGTGAAGAAGATTCCCGGCGGCATCGAGAAGGTCCAGGAAGTTCTCAAGGCCAACAAGATCGACGCGCTGATCGCTCTGGGCGGCGACGACACGCAGTCCGTTACCCTCTTCCTGAGCGAGAACGGCGTGCCCTCGGTCGGAGTGCCCAAGACCATCGACAACGACCTCAGCGGCACTGACCAGACCTTCGGCTTCGACACCGCCGTGATGATCGCCACCGAGGCCGTGGACCGCATCCGCACCACCGCCGACTCGCACAACCGCGTCATCGTCATTGAAGTGATGGGCCGCGACGCCGGCTGGATTGCCTACGCTGCCGGAACGGCCGGTGGCGCCGACGTGACCCTCGTCCCGGAAAAGGACATCGACATCGACCACGTCGCCGCCCTGCTCAAGCACAACTATGACAATGGCAAGCACTATGGAATCGTAGTCGTCTCCGAGGGCTGCCACCTGCCCGATGTTGGCCAGGTGATCAACGAAAACGCCAAGCTGGATTCCTTCGGCCACGCCCGGCTATCCGGCATCGGCGAGAAGCTGGCCGACCTGATCGAGAAGAAGACCGGCTATGAGACCCGCTCGGTCAACCTGGGCCACACCCAGCGTGGCGGCGTTCCCACGGCCTACGACCGCATCCTCGGCCAGCGTTACGGCCTGCACGCCATCGACATGGTTCACGACCAGAAATGGGGCCGCATCGCCGTCCTGCGGGGCCTGGACATCACCGACATCCCCATCAAGGACGCTATCGCCACAAACCGCCGCCTCGATCAGCGCTTCTTTGACGTGATCGCCGACCTGGAAGCCAAGGTCTAGCTTTTTCATTCAGGAAACTTGGATGCCCCATCCATCGCGTTCTTTGCGATGGGTGGGCATCCACGAACCTTGACAATTTTTTCACTCAACGGATTCGTTCCATGCACAAAGAGCCATTCCTTCTCAGGAATGGCTCTTTCGGTGTAGGTCGTAGATAAATTGAAAAGGCGTTCCCAGTCTCGAAGCAAGGCTGGGAACGCCCTGTAAATCCGATGAATCTTGATTCACTAGAAGGATGTAGAGCCACTCAGGTTCACACCGCAAAATGAGCCGCTGTAGGTTTCGGAACCGTGATCTGTCGAGGTGTTGACGGTTGCATTGATCGTCAAGTCAGTCGTGCAACTGGAGGAGCCAACGGTGAGGCCGCCGGACATGGTCAGACTCTCGGTTACGGTGGAGCCACTCAGCGTTCCAGTGGCAGAGATTGAAATGTTTGGATCGCCATTCATCGTGACTCCGTCTGCTTGGCAACTATTGATGGTTTCAACGACGCTCTCCGAGACCGACGAGGAGGTCTCAGACCAGGAGCCGTTCACCACAATGGTCCCGCCCGAGGGGCACGAGAATGTGTAGGTGGGGAGTTTTGTGGATGCTTCTGAAATTGCGCTGAGTGCCGGAGCAATCAGATCGGCGGCCGGCGTACCCTGCGCGCCATTCAGAATAGCCTTCTGAACTCGAGCAGCTTGTTCTTTGCTTAACTGCGAAAAGGGAGTTTCACGGTTGACGCTGAGAGCTCCACCTGCATCTGCCAATGCCTCATAGACATAGCTATATGCAGTTGCAGCCTGTGCTGTTGACATGGTTGATCCACCGCTGCCGCTGCCGCCGCAACCGGTAAACAACAGGGCAAGCAGAGCCAGGGAACCTGCAATCATGGGTTTGCGATTCATTGAAAAACCTCCAGGGTTTGAGTTGGTAACGATTTGAAAGTTAAAAGTGGACGAATGTGTACAATATAGCACAGCAATTCCAGACTTTTGTTTGAAATTCATACAGTTTTCACTTCTGCTTGCGTGGCGCTTGAATATCAGGCGCGCCAAAAATTGCCAAGAAGAGCGCGAAGACCACAACCTGCCGACTTACTTCAAGGTTGCCGGTCTCCAGGACTTCCTACGGCAGGCTGGGCGGAATCAGTTGCCAAGCGCCTGCCCTGCGCAATCAGAAAGATATTCCAAGCCGTGCCGACAATCAGCAGCAGAATCGCCAGGATGTAGCCGCTTTCAAAGCTGACCTGAGCCACACCCTGACTCTGCTTCGTAATCTGATCTTCCAGGCGAGAATGCAGAACCAGCAGAGATACCGCGCCCAAACCACCGCTGGCCGCTGTTCCGGCGGCGATTTTTCTGCCCAGCAAGCTCAGCACAACTCCGGCGACTGCGCACACTCCGGCAATGGCCGCAAAGGGGTCTACTTCGATCTTTTGTGTTTGCGAGGGCCCGAAGGACTGCGGCTGCGCAATGGTTGTCCCGGTGGCCAATTGCTGTCCGGTAAGAGTAAAGACTTTAATTCCTCCGCAGGAGACCGTTGCAAACGGAAGGAAGAAGCAGAGTGTGCTGCCCGCAAACAGGAGCACGGAAGCTATTGACTTTCGATCAGCCATGGATTCTCCATTCAATTCAAATCACGATGAGGATGAAAAGGAAATTGATAAAGATACTGCTCTTGCTGGCTGATTGTTGTCAAGCGAGAAGATTCAAAGATCGATAGAATGACAAATTCCGAGTTACAATCCTTCAACGAAAGAAGAGAAAGCTGAACCGCAGATCATACAGTAAAGTTAGATTGTGTTCTACCGCACCTACCAGCCCGAAGACTTTGCGCAGCTTTACGCGCTGGAAGAATTGTGCTTTGATCCGCCTCACCGTTTCAGCCGCAGATATATGCGCAGCCTGGTCAGCCGCGACCACTCAGCCACATGGATTGCCCTGGAGGAGCAGCGATTAACCGGCTTTGCCATCGTCGTCTGGGCGCAGAGAAAGGCCGGAATCACTGCCTACATTCAGACTATCGAAGTGGCGCCGGATGCGCGCGGCACGGGTGTTGGCCGCGAGCTGCTCCGCCGTCTCGAAGCCTCGGCAAGCGCCGCCGGAGCGGTCCGGATCTGGCTGCATGTTGAAGCCAAAAACGCTGCTGCCATCCATCTATATGAGAGGCAGGGCTATCAGTGCCAGGGCCGCCAAGAGAACTATTATCCAGAAGGCCGCGCGGCGCTTCTTTATGCCAAGACTCTCTCACTGTGAGAGCTTTTTGAGCTTCTCTTCCAAGTCGCCGATGTAACCCGCTCCAGCCTCCGGCTCCAACTGCTTGGCCGCAACCAAAGCAAAGGTCCACGCCGAGCGGGCCTGCTCTTTCTGACCGAGATGAGCAGCCACCGAGCCGAGTGTGTTCTCCACATCCACGTTGCCCGGATCAAGCTGGGCCGCTTCGCGCGCCATCGCCAAAGCCTCTTGGGGCTTTCCTGCGTTCATCAGTTCGTACGCGCGTTGGGCGCGGCTCATGGCGGCGGCATGGTTCACCTGGAATCTCCCGTGATAGACAAGCACGCCGTAGTCGATCCACTCGTCTGGACGGAGCGATTGGAAATCGGCCAAGGGATTTAGGAGGTTGCTGGAATACTCGCAACCGCTCATATCTCCGGCGCTCAGCAGCACATAGCCGTTGATCTGCGGTGGAATCAAATCCGCGCCGCCCAGCCACCCGGTGATTGCATTGGGCAAATGATGGCAGCGAATACCGTAGGTCGCCGGATCGACAACCGGATAGGCGAAGTAAGAAAACCAGCACTCCTCGCCGGGATGGCGATCCTCCCAATCCTTGACTTGATAAAGCTGCTGCGCCCAATCGACGTTGGCGTCGCTGAGCAGCTTGTAGGTGTTCTTCGGCCCGCCCCAGGCTTCATTGGCGTATGCCATGCCGTTGGGAAAGGCGGCAAGCGAAGAGGCGATGTGAGCCGCCACGAGCGCCGCGCCGGTCCAGGCCCACAGGCGGCTGTGCGCGGCCAACGCGCAGAGGCCGGCCCCAGCCAGAATCGTAGCCATCGCATAAAGCGGCAGAATATGCCGCCCGCCAATGTTCATTCCGGATAGGATCGCAACCAGCAGATAAATACCGCCCGGCACAATCAGGTAGGCCAGCTCACGCCCTTTGCGCAGGCTGCCGGAGAAGATAGCGTAGGCCGTCAGCGCCAGCAAACCCAACAGGCCAAGCGTGGTTTTGATGGTGATGACGGCGGGAAAATACCACCAGCGACCGCTTGCGTACACCTTGCCAAAGATAAAAGTGGGATAGAACTGCGCCATGCGCTTCACATCCACCAGGCCGATCAGATACGGCTCCGGCAGCAAATGCAGATGCGCGATCCACAGCACCGCTGCGGCATTGAAATGGCTGAGCGGCCCGGTGTAATCAGCCAGCGAAGTGCTCAGCACCAGCCCCGCCGGTCGCGCGGCATAACGGAAGCCGTAAAAGGCCCAGAGCACGGTGACACCGATAACCACAATCGCCGCAAAGGCTCCGCCCAGCCGCAGCGCCGCGCGCCCTCGGCTTCCTTTGGGCGCAGCCGCAATCTCTCCCGCAATCAGCAGCACGAGCATCGGAGCCAGCAAAATGCCGGAGTGCTTGGTGGCCAGCAGTAGTCCAGACGCCAGGCCGGTCAGCAGCAAGCGCGTCAGCGTGGGCTTCTTTACATAGCGATAGAAACCATAGAGGCTGGCCAGCAAAAAGAGCGAGAGGCCCATGTCAGTGGTGACGAGCGCGGAGTGCGCCAGCAGATTCGGATCGAAGACCGCCAGCGTCAGCGCCACCAGTGCGGCGGGCGCGCCAAACCACTCGCGCGCGGCAAAGAAAATGATGAGCGAAAGCCCAAGCGCCAACAACCCGGCCGTGAGCCGCATACGAAAGACCAACCGCTGGCTTGCGCCGTCGTTGCGCGCCAGCCAGTCGCGCCCGTCCAGGTAGGCTTCGGACTTGAACTCGCGCCCCTGCAGCGGCGGAATCCACATCTTCTCGCCCAGCAAGGGCAGCGTGGCCAGCAGCTTGACCAGCGGCGGATGCTCGGGATTCAACCCATAGTCGCCCGTCTTCCACATCATGTAACCGGCAAACATATGGTCGTCTTCATCCCAAGTCAGAGACTCGCGGTGAACCATGTACACAACCTGCGCCGCCTGAAGAACCAGCAGCAGTAGCACGGCAGACAGCTCCCACCTTTTTGTCAATTTCATTCCAGCTTCTTTCTGATCCAAGACTTTTCAACGGAATCTATCCCGCAAAAATACCTGAACTCACTGCCAGTATTCAGATCAAAGAGGTACCACCTCAAGCCGCAAAAACTATATCAAAGACCGTATGGAAATGCACCAATTGAAATTGTAGCGCCGCCCTCCCGGCCCACACCCGATCACGGGCCCTAGTTGGTACTGGTCCCCCAAATGATGCCGCGACCGTTGGTTCCAACGTAAACCGTACCGAAGGTGCGCATATCGCCGGTGACGCTATTGACTCCGCCGCCCCATTGGTGAGCCGCGTTGTTGATCTGAAGCCACGTGGCGCCACCGTCCGTTGAGCGGAAGAGTTCATTCCAGTTGCTGGAGTTGGCAAGCCCGTATAGATACAAAGTCAGCGCGCTGGAGCCAGGGGCAGCCTTGCCAAAACTCAGGAAACTGGCGCTGGTTACGGAGCTGACCAACGTCAGATTGGGTGCTGTGGCCGAGCCGGTGTTGTGATAGACACCCAGAGTGGAGGCCAACCAAAGGTCGCCTGGCGCATCAGGCAAGATCACCAGACAGCCCGTCTGTGAGCCGCAACTGTTGGGAAGTCCGGTTTGCGCCACGGTCCAGGTTATTCCCTGATCCGGACTGATGTAGAGCGAACCACCAGCAAAGCCATAAAAGACGCCGGGAGTGACGCGGTCGCTCACCACCTGGGTCACGGCATTGCCGGAACTGGCGGGCAAGCCGGTAGCTACGTACCAGGTTTTCCCTTGATTGACCGAGTACCATGCGGAGGCCGTGTTTACTGGCGTCCAGACGATAGAAGATCCGTCCGGCGCAATGGCGATGCTGCCGCCGCCGGAGGACGAACCGCTGGTTGTATCGGTCCATGTGGGAGAGCCGGCAAAGCCCGTCCAGGTCAGCCCGCCGTCGGTCGAGATGGTGCCCCAGGGCGTGTTGCCGGCCGCTGTCGATCCGTTGGCCGCATTGCCCAGCGTGGCGCGCACCACTTTGGTGGGAGTGTTCTGCTCAAAGTCCATGTCGGACGGGTAGTAGCGCGGGTTTTGATACATTCCCTGGGCTGGCGAAACCGTCAGATCGGTATGCGCAAAGCCGTAGATGTCTCCCATGCCGCTGAGCAGGATGGTGTTGCCGGAAGGCGGCGCAATGGCCATGCCGATGGAGGCCTCTTCCAATCCGTTGGCGCCCACGTTCCAATCGACGGTTCCGCGGGTGTCGGCGTTGGTCAGGTTGGTGGTCTGCCAGATTGTGGCGCCGGTTCCGTACATCGTGTGGTCGGAGTTGAACGGATCAATCACAATGCTGCCCGCCCAGTTGCCGCTGCCCACGTTGGCCACATCGGCAGCCCAGTCGGCTGGATTTCCATTCCATCCCCAGCCAGCAAGATACGGTGAAAGGCTGGCGTCATGCACGCCGCCCGTGCGCGAAATATCGGTCCAGGTCAGGCCGTCATCGGTTGAGCGATAGATCGAGTCACCGGGCCACCACTGATCGATGGTCGCCAGCAGTAGAACGCCCGCATGGCTGGGATCGGCTGCGATGCCGCCAAAACCGTCGCCATTGCCGTTGCCGGTGGGGTTGGCGGGAATCGTGATCTGTTTCCATGTGCCGGAGGTCCAGCTTGCGCCGGGGGTGAACTCCCAAAGCTGGCTGTTGCTGATGCCGTTCGGTCCTGGGCCATCGGCGTAGAGCACATAAAGGTTGCCGTTTGGTCCGAGGATGGCGTGAAGCGGCGCCATGGGATCGGATGATGTGGCAAAGGAAGGCTGCCCGGATACCGCAGTCCATAAGTTTGTGGTGCCGCCGCCCGTTGTGGTTACGTACAGTCCGACTGGATCGTTGCTGACGCCGGTTCCGCCCACCGCAGCATAGACCACGGGGGTTGCTTTCCCACTGGAACCACTGGACTTGATGGGCACCACCGAAACCACGCCGTTGCCGTTAGCCGTTGAAGTGGCCGGAAAACCCAAAACCGTGCTCCACGAAGCGCCGTGATTGGTTGAAATCTGCAAGCCCGCTTGGCGCGTGCCAAAGTAGACCGTGCCGGGCAGATTGGGGTCCACCGCAATGCGCTCGCCGGAGTTGCGCCCGTTGTCGTTGGAGCCGTTTCTGAAGTTCAGCGGAACGGTGGTGAAGGTTGCGCCTTGATCGTCGGAGACCAGCATTGCGCCATCGCCGCCCCAGTTTTCTGCCGCATATTCACCCACAGCTATATACACCCGATTGGGATCGGTGGGGTCCAGGCCGATGGCCTCTGCGCCGCCGTACCACCAGACCGACGGACTGATCCAGTCCAGCAGCGGAACCCATTGCGTATCGTTTGGACCCCATCGGTAAGCGCCTCCCATGTCCGTTCGCGCATACATCAGATTCTGCGTGGTGGGATGGAAGTACAGCCCGGAGACAAAGCCTCCGGCCACAATTTTTACATTGCTCCAGGAGTAGGACGGCGGTGGGGTTGCGGTTACGGTCAGCGTCACGCTCGCCGTCGCCGTGGTGTAGTCGGTGGAATCGGTGGGCGTGAAGGTGGTGTTCAGGGTTACATTTCCGGCAGTGGACTCGATTGTTCCTAACGTTGGCGAATAAACAAACTTGCCTGAGACGTTGGCTGTTGCATCCAGTTGCGTTGCGCTGAGCGCCGTGCCTAAAGCCACCGGGGCCGGGGTGTTCCAGGTGATGGTGGGCGTAGCTTGGGTCACGGTCAGCGTCACACTCGCCGTCGCCGTGTTGTAGTCGGTTGAATCGGTGGGCGTAAAGGTGGTGTTTAGCGTGACACTCCCAGCCGTGGACTCGATTGTGCCAATCGCTGGAGAGTAAGCGAATGAGCCCGCCACGTTGGCCGTTGCATCCAACTGCGTTGCGCTGAGCGCCGTGCCTGTCGGGACAGAAGCAGGCGTGGCCCAGGTGATTGTCGGCGTTGTTTTGCCGCCTCCACCTCCGCTCGATGAGCCGCAACCGCCCAGCAAAACAGCCAATGGAATGAAAAGAGAAACAAGAATAATTGCCGGTAGATTCGTCTTCACAACCACCTCGAATAGCCTTGCTGCTGGAAGACAGAGAAGGCCCGTATTTCATCCTATACGTTCACTTGTGCTTTGAACTACGCGGGAGAAGTACCAATATGTTCGTAAATGTTACATCCAGTTTGTAACCTGTACATCGTTGAAATGAAGGATGTACAGGCTCAAAATCCGATTTCTTAAACCCCTCAGTATCGCCAGCTCGTCAGGTCCGCACCCTTGGGTGCGGTCTTCTGAATCTGCTCCAGAATCTTCGGCAGATACATGGTGTTGTAGTGCAGCCGCGAATAGGCGTTCGGCAGCGTGGGATCGCCATTCCAGCAGTGCTCGGCGCGCGGTCCGTAGGTTACTTCGCCGCCGTAGGCCGGATTCTTCGTCGTCTTGAGAAAATCTTCCATGCGATAGACCGCATCATTCAGGAAATACGTGTCGTCGGAGCCGACATAGATATGAATTTTTCCCTCCAGCTCCGGTCCAAGCTTTGCCCAATCCCGCTCCAGAATCGCCTCCAAATCATAATTCTTGCGCCAGTAATCGGCCACTTTATGGTCGATCTCGCCGGTAACCTTGTCGAAGATCGGCTGCGGGTAGCCGTTCTCCCCCACCGGTCCGTAGACCGCCTGCCAAATGTCATACTGCTCGCCGCTGCGCCCATGATCGCCCAGCGCCAGTTCGTAGCCGTTGATCTCCTCGGTGGTGATGAAGGTGTGACCCAGGTAGTCGCGCATCGCCGGCTGTGCCTCGCGTTTGTGCGCGCCCTCTTGATAGAAAGCGTTCGTGTCTTTGTAGAGATCGATGTTGGTGTAGGCGTGGAAGTCAATCGGGTCCGGGCAGGCGGCAAACGCGCCGTTGTAGTGATCGGGATAAAAGACCTGCACCGCCAGCGCCTCCCATCCTCCGGTCGAGCCGCCGTAGGTAAACCGCGCCCAACCCTGGCCGATGGCGCGGAATTGCTTCTCCACCGCCGGAATCAGTTCCGTCTCAATCGCGTCGCCATACGGCCCCACATTGGCCGAGTTCACCGCGTAAGAGTCGTCATAATACGGATTGGCGTGCTGAATCTTGACGATCAGAAAGCGCGGAAAGCCGGGAGCGATCCATTGCTGATAGAACTTGTAGCCCTCCTCCTGCTGAATGCGGTTGTAACCGGCCAGGTGGAAGCGCTCGCTGTAGTCGGGCTTCAGGTCGGCATCAGGCGGCGTAGTGCGGAAGTTGCCAAAGTCGGCGACGAAATGGTCGTGAAAGAGCATCAGCGGAAAGCGCGATTGCGGGTGCTCGTCAAAGCCTTCGGGCACCATCACAATGGCGCTCAAGAAGATCGGCCGCCCCCAGAACTTGCTCAGCAGCGCGCTCTGAATGCGGATGTGGCGCACGTACTTGGTGTCCACCGGTGTCGGGATCGGTGGAATCACCTCGCTGAGCGAGATCGCAATCGGCGCGCCGCCCGGCTTCACCGTCATCTTCACCGGCTTCGAGGTCAAGTTGCCGGGAGAGATATTCCAGTGCTGCCCCTCGCCCTGATCCATGTGCAGCTTGATCGTCTTGCCGTCGGCGCGATGGAAGGTCTCGTATTTGTTCAGCATCACTTGGACGGTATATTCGCCCGGCGGAACATCCTTCAGGCTGCGCACCGGATAGCCCCAGGCGCTCGCGTCCACCACGGCGGGCTGGCCCGGTTGCCATCCATCGACCGTCAGCCCAAAGACCATCTGCGAACGCATCGAGTCGTCGATCTGATTGCAAGGCAGGTCGCTCGGATCGGTCGAGAGGCAGAGCAGCAGCCGCCCATCCAGGCGTTCCGCGCTTATCTCTTTTGGAAAAGTGATGGTGAAGGACTGGGCCGCGGCGACGGCGGCGGAGAGCGACAGGAGGAATACAAAGGCAATGCGCTTCATGCTCGCTAGTCTATCGCGTCGCGCGAAGGCCAGTCGAGGGGCTGCGTATCAGTCTTTTCCAATCCAGGAATGAGCCTGAAGGGTGTGTCTGAGGCGGGCAGCTTCGGACGGCTCCTTTTCGGGATTCTTTCATATATGCTTCGTCGTTGTCGTCGCGGCGGTGGGAATGTGG
>Ga0181520_10012149_pt1 | contig 11128 bp, 9 predicted proteins | sample PEATcosm2014_Bin_29_FD_132451 | JGI IMG/M metagenome (GOLD analysis project Ga0181520, IMG submission 132451) | Peatland microbial communities from MTU Mesocosm Facility, Houghton, MI, USA - PEATcosm2014_Bin02_30_metaG | ecosystem: Environmental > Terrestrial > Soil > Wetlands > Peat | place...
CAAACGGGCGGTCAAGCGTCATGGAGAAGTCCGGGAGCAGCGTGTACTCAAGGCCCATAAGTCCGAGGATACGTTTGATCTCGCGGATATCGGCCGGGCTGATGTTCGGGATTATCACGTTGATGCGCCGGTGGGATGATGCGGGACGTGCATAGTAGGCAACAATCCCCCGGGCGGCCGCCCAGAACCCCTCGGCATGCGTGCCGCTGTAACTGGGCGTCGGGACCGGGATGATATCGATCCCGGCGATCTTTTTCTCTTCAATGTAGGAGGCGACGATCCGGTCGAGATCTTCGCCCATGGTCTCGGCAAGGCAGGTCGTTAAGATTCCAAGGACGTTGGGCTGGTACACCCTGATGACATTGTCCATGGCTTTTTTGAGGTTTGCCTCGCCCCCGTGGATCGTCTGTTTCTCGTTCAAGGACGAGGACGCGATGTCAAATGGCTCATTGAAGTGCTCGACATTGGCCAGGCGCATGTACGTGCTGCACCCCTGCGAGCCATGGACGAGCACCATCGCATTCTCGATCCCCTTGAATGCCACGACACCGCCGATGGGCATGCACATGTTACACTGGTTCTCATTGACCTGTTTTGCCCGGCCCGGTACCGGGGCAGCATTTTCACCGGGCATGCGATTCTCCTCCCGGGGCCGGGGACCGGGCGCGTTCCCAGACCGGCGAGCAGGTGGTGACATACACTTCGCGGGCAAACCGGACTGCGCCTTCAAAGCCGGCAAGGCCGTCTTTCCGGTCATGGTTGTGGTCGACAAAGCCGATCCCGAGTTTGTAGGCAAGGACGCGTTCCTTGACCCCGCCGATCATGACATCAACGTGTTTTTCAAGAAGGAATTTTTCCAGTTCCGCCGGGTTAGCGTCATCGATGATGATCGTTCCTTCGGAGAGGATCCGGCTCATGCTCTCGTACTCGTCGGCTTTACCCGTCTGGGTGCCGGTAAGAGCGATCTCCATCCCGAGACCCCGGAGCTGGCGGATGATCGCAATGGCCTTGTAGGCCCCGCCCACGTAGATCGCAGCGCGTTTCCCCCGCAGCCGGGCCCGGTACTTCTCAATGGCCGGCCGGATCCGGGCCATCTCCCGGGCGATCAGCGCCTCGGCCCGTTCCATCATGGCCGGGTCATCGTAGAACGCAGCGATCCTGCGCAGGCTCTCGGCCGTGTTCTCGGGCCCAAAGAAGTTCACATCCATGTACGGCGTCCCGAAAGCACGCTCGAGGTTCTGGGCCACCCAGTGCATGGAGCCGGTGCACTGGACAAGGTTAAGGCAGGCAGACGGTGCCCGTTTTAAGGCCGCAACCGTGGAATCGCCGGTAAAGGCAACGTTTATCTCAACGCCGATCTCCCGGAGGTACCGTTCTGCCAGCCATTTTTCTCCGCCGAGATTGTACTCCCCAAGGAAATTGATCTTTTGTGTTTTTTCGATAACTTCCCCTTCTTTGGGGCGGATAAGCCGGAGGAGGGCTTCGGCCGCGGCACGGTACCCGACCACCTTGTTGCCCGAGATAAACCCGCTCGATTCGACCGGGATGATATCGGTATTATGCCGGGCGGATGCGGCTTTGCAGACAGCAACAATGTCGTCGCCGATCATGCCCGAGACGCAGGTGGCATAGACAAATACGGCCGGCGGATGGTACTTCTCTACCACCTCGTCGATGCAGGCCGCAAGCTTTTTTTCGCCACCAAAGATGACGTCTTTTTCTTTCATGTCGGTAGAGAAGCTGGTCCGGAACAGTTCCGAACCGCTTGAGAGGCTTCCCCGGATATCCATTGTGTAGGTAGCGCAGCCGACAGGCCCGTGGATCAGGTGGACCGCGTCGGTCACCGGATTCAGGACCACCCGGGCACCGCAGAATACGCAGGCCCGCTGGCTGACCGAGCCGGCAAGGCTGTCATCGGCACAGTGAATGCGTGTCCGGCTTTTTCCCGCGGTCTGGATGGAGTCCTGGCGCTCGGTGATACACGCAGTCGCAGCCCGCGGAAGCGTGCATGATTCTTCCATAGTGAATAGTCACCTCCTTTCTGTTGTGCGTTCTTTTTTCCTTGAGATCTACAGGACCAGTTCGAAGTCCTCGTCAAGGGCATCGCGATCGCGGCGTTCGAGAAGTGCGTTACTGATCTGCTCGATCAGGCGCAGGCAGCCCCGGTAGCCAACCACGGGCATGAGCGGGTGGACGGCCCGGTCAAGAATGGGAAAGCCAAACCGGACGAGCGGGATGTCCTCGGTCCGTGCAATGTATTTCCCGTAGGTTGTCCCGATCATCAGATCGACTTTTTCCTCGCGGATCCATTCGTGGAGATCAAAGAGATCGCCCTCGGCTTTGACCCGGCTTCCCGTTATGCCCGCTTCGTCGAGCATCTTTGTGACCGTTACCTCGAACTCTTTTCCCGGCGTCCCGGTAAGGACGTACTTCGGGACCATGCCCATGGTGATGACAAACTCGGTCATTGCGATCACATGGTCGGGGTCGCCAAAGATCGCCACCGTCTTTCCCTGGTAGTGGAAGTGCGTGTCGATCAGCGTATCGATGACCTGGCCGCGCTCAATGGCGATCTCTTTTGGGATATCTGCACCGAACCAGTCCTTTACGGCCATGATGAAATCATCGGTGGCTTTCAGGCCGATGGGGAGTTTTAAGGGGATACCGGTAACGCCGCATTTCTCCTGGAGGAGGTCGGCCGCCGCATTCGATGCGAATGCACCAAGGGCAAGGGTAACTTCGGAGTTGCCCGAGTCCCGGATCTCGGCAATGGTTGTGCCGCCTTCGGGATACATCTGGTACTTGCTTGTCAGCGGTGCGTCAAGGACACCGGAGGTGTCCGGGAACATGACCAGTTTTACCCCAAGCGCAGTGACGATCCGCCGCATCTCGCGCATGTCGCCGGGGTTTACAAACCCCGGGATGACATTGACCTGCTCTTTTTTGGTCTCACCTTGTGCCTCTGCCAGGTACGCAACCATGGATTTGCACATATTGGAGAATCCCGTGATGTGCGAACCCACGTAACTGGGGGTATTGGTGTGGATGACGATCTTTCCCTCGGGGATCTCGGATTGTTTGATGATGTTTGGGATATCGTCCCCGATCGTTTCGGACAGACAGGTCGTGTGGACCGCGATGATGTCCGGGTTGTAGATCTTAAAGATGTTCTTGATCGAGGTTTTCAGGTTGCTCGCACCGCCAAAGACCGAAGCCCCTTCGGTAAACGAACTTGAGGCGGCAAGCACCTGGTCACGGAAATGCCGGGTCAGGTGCATACGGTGGTACGCACAGCAGCCCTGCGAACCATGGCTGTGCGGGAGGCACCCGTGGATCCCAAGGGATGCATACAGGGCACCGATCGGCTGGCAGGTTTTTGCCGGGTTGATCTTGCCGGTTGTGTGTTCGGTTTTTCCTTCGGGCACGCATTCAAGCATCGCTCGCACCTTCCTGTTTTCCTGTATCGGGTTCTTCGATTCGTTCCCAGGGGGGCACAATCATCTTCCAGGCCGGCGTTGTCAGCGTATGGGCAACATCGTTTGCGAAGTTGATCGCGCCGTTGTATCCCGCATAGGGCCCGGCATAATCGTACGAGTGCATCTGTTTTGCCGGAATTCCCATTTTCTCTGCAATGTACTTGTCGCGGACGCCGGTGAAGATCAGATCAGGCCTGAGTTTCTTAATTAACTCCTCAAGCTCGTAGTGGTTGCAGTCGTCGATCATGATGTCCCCGTTTTTCATATCAGGGTACATCCCTTCGTAATAGTTGAGCGGAACCTCTTTTTTTAAGGCCTCAAACTGCTCTTTTGAGAGATTCAGGTACTCGTTTCCTTCCCTGAACCGTTTCTCGTCAGGCTTGAGGTGAAGTTCGGGAATGTTTTTGGAGTCCGCATCGCTTTTGATGGTCGGGATAACCTGCCGGCCTTCATAATCGTCGCGGTGGGCAAATTCATAGCCGGCAACAACGACCTCCATCCCGAGATCCTTTAACAGGTGCTGGTAGTGGTGGCTGCGGGACCCGCCGACAAAGGCAAACGCTTTTTTGCCCCGGCAGATCTTCCGGAACTGTTCGAGCGCCGGTTCGATCCGGGCGGTCTCCCGTGCAATGACTTCCCCGGTCTGTTTTTCCAGTTCGGGGTCGCTGAAACATTTTGCCATCTGGCGCAGGGATTCGTTTGTTGCTTCGACACCGACAAAGTTGACCTTGAGCCACGGTGTCCCGTATTTTGTCTCCATCATCTCGGCGATGTAGTTGATCGAGCGGTGGCACTGGACGAGGTTTAAGTCTGCAAGATGCAGGTTTTTGATATTCTCGTAACTTGCATCGCCGGTCATGACGCAGTTGACCGTGTACCCGCAGTCTTTTAAGATGCGCTCCTGCTCCCAGCCGTCGCCGCCGATGTTGTACTCGCCAAGGACGTTTATCACGTGTTTACCGGGTTTCCTCTCGTTTCCTTTCCCGATCACGTTCTGCATGATGTTGTTGTTGGCTATGTGGTGGCCTGCCGACTGGCTGACTCCTTTGTAGCCTTCGCAGGCGTACGCAAGTACCTGGATCCCGTGGCGTTCTGTTGCCGCTTTTGCAACAGCTCCGATATCATCGCCGATAAGCCCGATAGGGCAGGTCGAACAGATGTTGATGCCCCGGGGATGGAATGCAGCAACAATCTCGTCGATCATCCTGGCGAGTTTCTTGTCCCCGCCAAAGACAATATCCGGCTCCTGCATGTCGGTGGTAAAGCAGAGCTGCGAATAGATCTTGTCTTTTGGCGTTGTGCTGTCTGCCCGTGCCTTGTTCCGTCGCGTTCCCCAGCTGTAATAACCGCAGCCCACCGGGCCGTGGGTGATCGTGATCATATCCTTGATCGGTGCGACTACCACGCCTTTGCAGCCGGCATAGGCGCAGCCCCGCTGGGATATAATACCCGGGATCGTACGCGTGTTTGCCTCAATCTGGGGGCAGGATTCATCCGCCGCCGATTTGATGACAATATGTTTCTTCCGGTTTTTTTTCACCGTATCCGGATACTGCGTGTAGAGCTCTTCCAGTGTTGTTTCCATTCCGTCCATGATGTTTTTGGCCTCCTCAAATCCCCTTACCAGATGGCGGCCTCTCCGGTCTCTCCGGTACGGACACGGACCGCATCGTACACCGGCAGGACAAAGATCGTCCCGTCACCGATCCCGTGATCCGTGTGGTTGGCTTTTGTGATCGCCTCAACAATGCGGGGTACGTCCTCATCGTGGGCAAGGATCGTAAAGAGACGCCGGGGGAAAAACCGCGAACCGTCCAAAAATGCGGTCACCTGTTTTTCCGTTTCCGATGAATCACTGAAATCGTCTGCCCCCATAGAGAGAAGTTTCCCGCGGCACTCTTCAAGAACGCCGGGATCCGTGATGAGTTTCCCGCGCCCGAGCACTTTTACCGCGGTAAAACCGGCAACACCGGTCTCAACAAGGGCTTTTTTGGTGGCGCCGGTCTTTTTCATCCGGACTATGGCCATGATCTCTTTCACTTGCCATCCGCCCCTTCTAAAGTCCCCTGCTGTTTTTTGATATGGTGTAGACCTCGTCAACCGGGCTCACAAAGATCTTCCCGTCGCCAAAGGTACCGTTTGCCCCGGTCCGCCCGGTTTCAAGCACGATCTTTACGACCCGGTCCTTCTCCTCATCGGGAATGACCATGAGGATGAGCACCTTTGGGATCTCGTCGTACACCATCCCGCCAATTTTGATCCCCTTCTGCTTGCCCCGCCCGACCACGTCTACCATGGTCGCGGCATTGAATCCCGCTGCGGAAAGGTTTGCAAGGACTTCGTCTTTCTTTTCCGGTCGTACTATTGCCCTCATCAGTAACATTGTTCCAGCCTCGTAATTGCCCGTAGTTTCTGGTTAATTCGCACACATCAGACAGTTTTTTTAGGCAATTGCATCCAGGAACCCGTGCTGCATCATGAGTTCCTCAAGCCGGTCCTGGGTCATGGGCTTTGGCACGACAAACATCTTGTTTTTGTCGATAGCCTCGGCAAGGCTGCGGTATTCGCTGGCCTGGCCGGATGTCGGGTCGAAGTCCACAACGGTTTTCTTGTTGATCTCGGCACGCTGGACAAGATTGTCACGCGGGACAAAGTAGATCAGCTGCGACCCGAGTTCTTCGGCAAACGCCTGGAGCAGTGCACGCTCGTTATCGACCTTTCGGCTGTTGCAGATAATCCCGCCAAGCCGGACTTTGCCGTTTACTGCATATTTCTGGATACCTTTGGAGATGTTGTTTGCCGCGTACAGGGCCATGAGTTCCCCGGATGCGACAATGTAGATCTCCTGGGCCTTGCCTTCACGGATCGGCATGGCAAAACCCCCGCAGACCACATCACCGAGCACATCGTAGAACACGTAGTCGAGATCGGGCGTGTACGCTCCCAGCGATTCGAGCAGGTTGATCGAGGTAATAATACCGCGTCCCGCACAGCCGACGCCGGGCTCGGGGCCTCCCGATTCCACGCACATCGTTTCCTTAAAGCCGGGTTTTAAGATCGCATCGAGCTCGATATCGTCTCCTTCATCACGGAGCGTATCAAGTACCGTTTTCTGGCAGAGCCCGTGCAGCAGGAGCCGGGTTGAATCCGCTTTCGGGTCGCAGCCGACCACCATGATCTTCTTTCCGGCTTCGGCGAGCGCCGCGACCGTGTTCTGGGTTGTTGTCGATTTTCCGATACCGCCTTTTCCGTAAATTGCCACCTGTCGTGTCATATCCTTACGCTACCACTGTTATGAGGAGCACCACACGGTCCTTTACCGGCAGGGCCGGTTATACCCGCCCGCATCCGCTCCTGATATACCCAGCAGACGATCACAAAAATCGTCCGCATCGCTTTTTTTGTGCTTTCCTTTTTTTAGGACTGCCATGCCCACGTAAACAAACGTGGCGCTTCGCATGGTTCCCAAAGAAGCTGCCGCATCCAAACTCCCGGTTCGGGACTCCCGGCATTACATAACCGTTTTTTAGGAAAAAGATCGCTCCTTTTTCCTGCCCGGCCTGTAAGTCCTTCGTCATTCCGCCCAAGAGTAGACCGGCTGCTTTGACGTGTGCAATGCAGCACCCGGGCACAAAACGCAGGCAGGTGCCGGAATCCCCGGGCTGCCACCGATACAAGCAGTGTTTTTTGCATCATTCCTCCATTCTGCAGATCACACTCTGCTTTACAAATATTTATATTTGATAGTAGGAACATTCTTTCTACCATAGTGCTGAACGATGAAGGATAATTGCCCATGATTAATCATCTGCGAAAAGATCCGGATTGCCGGGAGGCAAAAACTCGCGAAACGGGATAAACACTGCCCGGGCCTTCACCGCACACTGTCATCAGAAAAAGACCGGGAAGAGTTGGAACAAGCCCGCTGCACCGCACTAAAAAAATTCCGGCCCCGGGCACCTGGCATTGATCCCCAACGAAACGAATCTTTTGGGACCGACACTGCCCCGGAGGCAGAGCCGGCCCTGATAAAAGCCGGGTAACCGGTTTTTTGCCGGGTTCTGCCGGACACTGGCGGCCTTATCCGCAATGCCATACTTCTTTACGTTCCGGGAAAAACCATTCTCCATATAACCAGACCGGGACGCACCGGCCCGGACCGGGAACACCGTTATGTGGGAACCTGATGCCAGAACACTGTTTTTGATCCTTTTCCTTGCAAATGTCTTCCTTGCACTGATGCTTTTTGCATTCTGCCGGACACAGAAGACCTATTACGGGCTCCGCACCTGGATGTTTGGCCTGATGATCATCTCCTGCGGCTATTTCCTGTTCATGCTCCGCGGTGCAATACCCGACCTGCTCTCAGTGATTGCCGCAAGCGTCCTTGTTATCCTCTCTGCCATGCTCCGGGCAGACAGTACCCGGAGATATTTCTGGTCAAAACCGGTCCCTCCGGCCATCTATGCCGTGCTCATCCCGTTAGCGCTCGGGTTTGTCTATTATACGTATATAGCACCTTCTGTCCTTCCCCGCGACATACTCTCGAACCTTATTCTTGCCCCCGCCATCCTGGTTGCCGCGTACTATGCGGCACGTGCACCCGACCCGGAGTCCCGCCCGCTCAGGCTCGGTTTTGCCGCCTCGCTTGCGGTTGTTATCGTGCTGCTGACGGCCCGTAATATCGTCTGGCTGTTTACCCCCGGGGGCGATTATACCATTACCTCTCCTGACCCGCTCAACCTGCTCCTCTTTACCGTTGTGGTAATCACCGATATCCTCACTACGGGATTATTCTTAATGCTCAATATGGCCCGGTCCCAGTCTGAACTGCGTGCAAGCGAAGAGCGGTACAGGAATCTTGCCGACAACCTGCCGGACTACGTGGTCGTCCATGACGGGAAACACATACGGTTTGCCAACCTGGCGGCAGCCCGGATCCTGGAGCGGTCCCAAACGGATCTGGCCGGTCAGCCGCTCGCTTTGTTTCTGACCCCGGCAAGCGCCGATGCAACAGAAACACGGATCCGGGCCGTACTTGGAGGGGCATCAAAGCCGGCCCCGGCAGAGATCGACATCCAGCTGCCAAAAAAGAGCATCCGGCACTGCATTGTCCGGACAACAGTGATCCACGATAATGGCGTTCCCGCACTTATGTCGGTCCTCACCGACATTACCGAGCGCAAGGCCGCAGAGGACGCCCTGTCCCGGGCAAACAAGAAACTCACTATCCTTTCCTCAATTACCCGGCACGACATCAAGAACCAGCTCCTCCCCCTTTCGGCGTACCTGGATCTCGCGGAGGAAAACCTCGATAAACCCCGGGTGGTATCAGATTACCTAAAAAAAGCGGGAAAAATTTCCGGGATTATCGGGAACCAGATCGATTTTACCCGGGCATATGAAAGCCTGGGGACAACTGCCCCGGTCTGGCAGAATGTTGCCGAAACTATCCGGAGGGACGAGACCTCACTCCTTGCCGGGAATGTCCGGATCAGCGTGGACCTTCCGGACCTTGAGGTGTTTGCCGATCCGCTCATTGAGAAGGTTTTTTTCAACCTGATTGACAATGCCCTGAGGTATGGAGGAAATCGGATGGAAACCATCCGGTTTTATTCCCGCAAAACCCCGGCCGGGCTTATCCTTGCCTGCGAAGATGACGGTGCCGGTATAGCAGAAGAGGACAAAAAACAGCTTTTTACCAGGGGGTTTGGGAAGAACACCGGCCTTGGCCTTTTCCTCTCCCGCGAGATCCTCTCCATTACCGGGATCACCATCACAGAAACCGGCGAGCCGGGCAAAGGGGCCCGGTTCGAGATGCTCGTGCCAGCCGGGGAGTACCGGTTTACCGGAGAGAGCCAGTAAACCCGGTAGGTGTCGCTGACAGGCGTACCCGGACGTATCTATGAGGGGATTTTTTAAGCAGCCGGGTGCGGGGCAGCTATGCACACTGCCCTGCCGGTAAAAAATTATTAATTTCCCAAACCACCAAAGGACTCCTATGCCAGTTGTCCATGTGGAACTCTATGAGGGCCGGACCCGGGAAGTAAAACAGAGGATCGTTTTTGGGATAACAGAAGTTTTTGTAAAGGAAGGCGTATCGTCAGAAGCAGTCACCGTGATCCTGACCGAGATAAAAAAAGAGAATTATGGGACAAACGGGAAACTGGTTCCTGCCGACAGGACCTGATCACCAGCAGGTATGGTTGTCCCTGCCGGTCTTTGGGAATGCAGCGTAAGCCGATCGTTTTTCTTTTTTTTAGTTCAACAGTTCCCGCGTTATCCACATAACAAGAGTGATCCAACAGCAACCTGGATTTGGTACAGGATGAATTCCGGCTAAAAAGTGCCCTTCAAAAAGGTAAAATATCCCGGGCATCCCTCACTGCTAAGCGTGGGAGTACCTGATGACATCCCCTCACGATCACCCGGCAGAAAAAAAGATGCCCGTGCTCTTTATCGGGCATGGATCGCCCATGAACATGGTGCTTGACAACCGGTTCACCCGGCATCTTGCCGCACTTGGTGCATCCCTTCCCCGGCCAAAAGCCATCCTTGTGATCTCGGCCCACTGGCTGACTGACGGGAGTTATGTTACCTGTACCGACCGGCCCCGGATGATCTATGACTTTTACGGTTTCCCCGGGGAACTCTACCGGGTACAGTATGGATGCCCCGGGGCACCCTCCCCTGCACGGCGCACCGTTGAAAGTTCCGGAGGTGCAATCCGCTGCGACCAGTCATGGGGAATCGACCATGCTGCGTATTCCGTCCTGAAGTACATGTTCCCGAATGCGGATATCCCGGTCTTTGAGATGAGCCTGGACTATGCTTTCGGGGACCGGCATCCAAAGCCGATCGCGTACCATTACACGCTTGCGCAAAAACTCGCACCTCTCCGAGAACAGGACGTCCTTATCATTGGCAGCGGAAATATCGTGCACAACCTCGGCCTTGTGGATTTTGCCGACATGGATGCAGCACCGCCGGCCTGGGCCGTTGAAGCTGACGCGTGGATGCGCGACCGGATCATTGCAGGAGAGCACCGCGAGCTCTTCACGTACCCGTGGGAAGGAGGAAACGCAGCCTCGCGTGCGGTGCCAACACTCGACCACTACCTCCCGATGATCTATGCCCTCGCCCTGCAGGAAAAGGAAGAGAACGTGCGCTTCACCTTCGAAGGATTCCAGAACGGATCCCTTTCCATGCGATCGTTCCGGATCGGGTAAAAGGGAGATCCGGCTCCCCTCAGTCCCGCAAAACGCGTGATCGATCCCTTGGCCGCCACGGTTTAAAAGCCGATCATGTACCCGTAGTGCGAGTAGACCTCTTTTATGAGCTCGGGCACCTTCGGGTTGGTCCAGTCATGCATCCATTCGGACACGAGCGATTCGACCGTGATCGGGATCACGCCGGCCTGGATCATCCGCTGGATGCCGTACTTATGGGCATCGTGCGTTGAATCCCCGGCAGCATCCATGAGGCCATACACCTCGTACCCTTCCCTGAGGGCATGAAGAGCGGTATAGGCAAAGCACATGCTTGTCCACAGGCCGGAGATGACAATCTTTTTGCGGCCGGTTTTCTTTGCCGCGTTCCAGGTCTTTTCATCCTCGAAGGCATCGAAGCCCGGGACCTTGCGTGCAAAGGCC
>Ga0181520_10012151_pt1 | contig 11127 bp, 5 predicted proteins | sample PEATcosm2014_Bin_29_FD_132451 | JGI IMG/M metagenome (GOLD analysis project Ga0181520, IMG submission 132451) | Peatland microbial communities from MTU Mesocosm Facility, Houghton, MI, USA - PEATcosm2014_Bin02_30_metaG | ecosystem: Environmental > Terrestrial > Soil > Wetlands > Peat | place...
CGCGGAACGTGCCGTCCGGGTAGCCGATGATGACTCCCTTGTTCACAAGCTGCTGTACGGCGTCGTAGGCCCAGTGGTCGAACGGCACCGTCTCCGCCGGATTCGCGGCGAAGAGCGGCGCGGCCATCAGGAACGCCACGACGATTGTCGTTGCGAGTGCCAGTCTTCTCATTGCTTACTGCCTCCCGATCTAACAACTTGATAGGCCCACGCCGAGCGTGCGATGGACCGGCCTTCCGGCGCTGCGGCACGTCAGGCGTATTGGGAGCGAGTGTCCAAGTTTCCTCGATCCCCGCCGACCGCTCGCCGCTGCCCGCCGCCCCCCAAGGTGTTGAGCCGACGTTTGGCGGTCATTCCTCCTTTCTCAGGCAACAACAAATTCGCGGGCACAAGCTATGCCAGCGATCCGGGACGCCTATTTCAACTATCCAGGATAGTTACATGTTAGCGCGATGTTGCGCAGGCGTCAATCCCATTTATATGGGTCCCGTAGCAGCATAGCCCCGACGGCCTGGCGTTTGGCCGTTGAATACGGCCTGACTACCGCCGATTACCTGCCATTACTACGCCGCTTTGGCAACCGGCAGATGAAGCGCGAATGGCATTGAACCACGGAGACACAGAGGGCACAGAGAACGGCTGGGAAACGGCCGGCCCGCCCCGCGATAGGCGTTAAGGGACGTTGCCGTTCTCTGTGTTCTCTGTGTCTCCGTGGTCCATCGTTGTCCCTTTCTCCGCATCGCATCTCATTGCCGAGCGGGACCGCGCAACCGGCGTAGGAATACTACCTACAATTGAAAGACGCACCCCACTAATATGAGGTGCATTGATACAGGATGTCGCAGACAAGCAAGGAATAGAGAGCTTCGAACGCACAATCGGCGGAGCGCCGGCGGCGGGTGCGACTCTGGAGGCCAGCAAAGCCATGAAACATGTCATCGTGCGAGGAATCATCGCTACCATCGCTGTTGCAGTGCTGCTTGCGCCAGAGATGAAGCCTGCCAGCGGGAGCGAGGCGCAAGCCAAATTCTACGTGTCGCCGTCGGGAAGCGACCGTAATCCCGGCACGCGTGAGTCGCCTTTCCGGACCGTGGGCCAGGCACGAGACGCCGTGCGCGGGGTGAACCGCGGGGCGAACTCCGACATCATCGTCGAGCTTTCCGCCGGGACGTACCGCCTTGCGGGACCGCTGACTTTCGGATCGGAGGATTCGGGCACCGGCGGGCACCGGGTCATCTACCGCGCCGCGCCGGGAGCGATGACGGTGATTTCCGGCGGGCGGGTGGTGACAGGCTGGCAGCCCGACACCGGCGGACGGTGGAAGGCGAAGGTCGATGTTCCGAACTTCCGGCAGCTTTATGTCAACGGCGTGCGAGCGGTGCGGGCACGAGGGCCGATTCCGGCGGGGCTCCAGCAGTGGGGCAGCCAGGAGGGCGTCATCACGTCGCCTGCCGGGAACCCGCCGTGGGGGGCCTTGGAGGTGCACGGCGAGGCCGGCTACCGCACGACGAACGGGGCCATCGCCGGGTGGAAGAACCCCGCCGACATCGAGTTCGGCTATTACAACTCCTGGACGCACATGATTTGCCGCATCCAGCGAATCGACCGCGACGGCGACGGGGCGATTATCGTCATGGCGCAGCCTGCGTTCTACCTCGCCACGCACAAGGCCGGGACGCAAGCCGGAACGCCCGACTACGTGGAGAACGCGCTGGAACTTCTCGACCAGCCGGGGGAGTGGTACTTCGACCGCGCGCAACGGGTGTTGTACTACATGCCGCGCCCGGGCGAGGACATGGCGAAGACCGAGGTGATCGCGCCGGCGCTCGAAAAGCTCGTGGACATCCGCGGAACGCTCGACAACCCCGTCCACGACATTCAGTTCGAGGGGATCACCTTCGCCCACGCGACGTGGCTGCGGCCGAGCGAGTTCGGACACCCGGACACGCAGGCGAACTTCATCCCGCCGCTGGACAACTGCTATGTGGAACCCGAGGGCCAGCGCGCCCTGGGCTCCGTGAACGGCGAGTGCCTCAAGAGCCCGGCGAACGTGGTCGTCGATGCCGCGAAAGGCATCCGCTTCGAGGGCTGCACCTTCACGCACCTCGGAGGCGCAGGGATCGACTTGCAGCACGGCGCGCAGGGCAACGAGGTCGATCGGTGCCGGTTCTACGATATCTCGGGCAGCGGCGTGCAGGTCGGTGATGTGCTGCGCGAGGACCATCACCCCTCGGACCCGCGTGGCGCCGTCAAAGGCAACCGGATCACCAACAGCATCATCACGCGCATCGGAGCCGAGTACCAGGACAGCGTCGGGGTCTTTTGCGGTTACACCGACGGTACGGTGATCGCCCACAATGAGATCTTCGACCTGCCGTACACGGGGATATCGGTCGGCTGGGGCTGGGGGATGCCGGACGCCGGGGGCGGGGCGTATGCTTCCCCGAAAGTCTGGGATACGCCGACCGTCAGCGGCAATAACCGGATCGAATACAACCACATTCACCACGTCATGCGGCTGCGCAACGACGGCGGAGCGATCTACACCCTGTCGCGGCAACCGGGAACGATCGTCCGCGGCAACTACATCCACAATAACGGGCCCGGAGGCCCCGGGGGCATCTACCTCGATGAGGGCAGCGCGGACATTGAGGTAACGGGAAACGCCGTGTCTGCCGTCGCGCGCGCGATGAACTACAACGACTACGCCCAGGGGCGCAACAGCACCTGCCGGGAGCACGACAACCTGTTCGGGATCGTGAGCACTACGGACGGCATCATCGGCCGGGCGCTGCATTGCGATGGGCTGACCTGCATCGAAGTGCCGCACAAGCCGGAACTCGACACGCCGCTGCTCACCGTGGAGGCGTGGGTGAAGATCAACAAGTTCCCCTCGGGCTGGGACCCGCGCGAGTGGGTCGTGTGCAAGCAAGCGAACGAGTGGGATAACGCGAACTACTCGCTGCTCATCGACCGCAATAACGTGTCGGCCTACCTGAACATCGGCGGCGGGCAAGCGAACTGCTTCAACTCGGTAAGCACCGGCGGGCCGGTGCGGCTGAACACCTGGTGTCAGATCGCGATGACTTATGACGGCGACACGCTGAAGACCTACTGTGATGGCAAAGAGGCCTCGGCCACGCGGATCGGCAAGCCCAGGACGATCGGGGCCTCGCCGCTGACGCTGGGGGGGAGGTTGGACCGGTACAGCTTCTTCGACGGGGACCTCGATGAGGTGCGCATCTACAGCCGGGCGCTGTCGGCGGAGGAGATCGGGCGCAATTACGCGGCGGTGAGGGCCAACAAACCGGAGACGGTGCGCGAAGGGCTGGTGGGTCACTGGGGGTTCGAGGACGTGAGCGCGCCGCAGGCGACGATCGACCGGATCATCCGGGAGGCGGGGCCGAAGTAGAGGCATCTCACCGCATTGGACGGCGCCTCACCCCCTGCCCCCTCTCCACTCGTGGGGGAAACGGCTTCCTACCCCCCGCCCGGCTGCGCCGGGCACCCCCCTCCCTCGGAGGGAGGGGGGAACGGCTACGGCTACGGCCACGGCCACGGCTACGGCTACGGCGTGTCGGCCTGCCAGATGGATCTGATCGTGTCCTCTTGGCCGAAGCCTGTCGGCACTGCGGGGCTCCTGTTGTTGGCCCAGTACCAGGAGATGTCTTTGTTTACCGGGGCGGCGAGGCAGCGGCTGGCTGGCATTTGCAGGTGGCCGTTGCGGTCGTGCTCGCGCAGCCATTCCCAGGCGTAACGCAGCCAGTCGTTGCGGTACGGCTCAGGCTGGTGCGCGAACCAACTGATCTCATCATATCCCCACGTCCACCAGTCGCCGACGTGTTGCCCCTCCTTGCCGCTTGCACCCCAGTTGTCCAGCTCCACGATATACGGCAGCGCATCGCAACGCCAGCCGCTGGGCGTGAGGCCGCCTGCGCTCTTGCCAAAGATCGTGTCGAGATAGCCAACCTCGAGGATGCCCTCCTGTGGGCGGTCGGGCACGTCCTTGATCCGCAAAGGGTAGGCGTGCAGGTCGAAGAGCAGCTTATCGCCAGCGTAGCATAGGCCGTGAGTGTGCGCGTCGCACAGGACCAGATGCCGACGGGCGTGCACTTTCGCGTACCGGCGCACGCGGGAGAGCATGTCCCACCAGTTCGCCCAACCCTTGTCCTTCGCGCCGATGAGATGGACCTGTCCGAAGTGGATGGCCTCGCAGCCGATGTCGATATAGTTGGCCGCGGCGTAGTAGAACCACATCCGCGTCTCGAGCTGGCGCATGTCGGGCACGGAGGCATCCTTGCCCCAGTGGTCGCGGAAGTCGCTCTCCGGGAAGAGCATCGCGTCGTAGCGGAAGTTGCGTTTCTCGATAGGCTGGCCGAACTCGCGAAAAACCCAGTCGGGCACCGGAAGGCTCTCGACGCCCCTGGTGACGATCTCGAAGACGCCGGCCTGCAGGATCATCTCCGGGTCGGCGGCGTGGACCTTGCGGGCGCTCTCTCGAGCGCGGATGAGCAGCGCCGGAAGTTCGGCCTCGCCACCCCAACGGTAGACCACCCTCCCGGCGTACTTCACCCCTGTATGCTTGAGCATACGGATGTTGTCATCCAGGTTGCCCTGCGGGGTGAGAAGGTCCATCATCGTGACGGCGCGGGAGAGGTAGTTGTCGAGCACCGGGCGCGAGATCGATCCGTCGAAATGGTAGTCGCGGGGAGCGGCGATGAGGGGGGACATGGTGAGGACTCCGATCAGAAAGATGAAGAGGGCGCGGCTTCCGGCCACCCTGGCGACTGCGAACGACATCGCGGGCGAGACGCCCGCGCCACGCGACAGCAGGACGCCCACGCCACGCGACAGCAGGACGCCCGCGCCACGTGGCAAGCGGAGAATCGGCGCGTAACCCATCATCTACAGCGCTCCCGCGCGCTTGAGGTAGGCGATGGTGTGCGGGCAGCAGGCCACGCACATCCCGCAGATGCCGAGGCGTATCGCGCGGGCCGAAGAGGCCTGCTTCATCCCCTGCAGGCAGGCCCGGACATCCCAGAAGTCCTCGCGGGCCATGCCCTGGGTCCATAGCTTCCCAGAAGGCGCGTGGCCGGGGCATGTCTGCACGCACTTGTTGCAGTCGCCGCACCGCGATTCGGTGATCGGAGTCCCGACCGGCAGCGGCGCATCGGTCAGAACCGACGCCCAGCGGACGGCGGGGCCGAACTCGGGGGTGATAAGCAGCGCGGATCGGCCGATCCAGCCCATGCCCGCCAGGGTTGCGGCGGTCTTGTTCTGGAAGGGAGCGGCGAGCGTGGCCCTGTCGAACTCCTCGGTGGGCGGAACCGGCGCGGCCTGCCAGCATGCGGCCCGGAGGAACTCCGCCGCCTCGGTCGCGATGTCGCCTAGTATGGCGTTGACGCGGTCGTACTCATCGCAGTAGTCGTCGGTGGGACCGTCGGCGATTCCGGCGATGATGCGCGGGTCGAGGGCCCAGCCGATGGCGACCGCGCGCGGGTATCCCCAGCGCAGTTCGGGATCGAGCGGGGCAAGGTCGGCGTAGCCGATGAGGGCTACACCCCGGTTGCGCAGTAGCTGTTCGAGATTACTCATGTCGCCGCCTCGAAAATCACGCGTGGGGCAGGCGTCTCGCCTGCCAGGCCTTTGCCGTTTGCCTCTCCCCTCCCGGCACGGGAGGGGTGCCCGCGAAGCGGGCGGGGTAGGGCCGTCTACTTCACCGTCAACGACTGGAGTTCGAGTTCGGAGCCGACCGGGACCTCCGCGGGGTAGAGGTCGACGCGCACCGCTGTGACGGTGTCCTTCCATCCGGGGGCCTTCGACACGTCGATGACGAAGTCGTGCCATTGCCCGTCGGCGATCAGGGGAGCGGCGCTGCGCTTGTCCTCGCCCCAGACCGGGCTGGCGTCGGTTATCCAGTAGAGGCCGATAGCCTGTCCGGCCTTCGCCCGTGCTTTGATGGTGACTGTGCCGTGCTGTGCTGCGTCGATGTTCGCCGGCCCGCTGATGATGTATGGGTCGAAGCCGGTGACCTTCAGCACGACGGTCTTATCCGGGGTTGCGCGCAGTTCGCAAGCATTCCCGGGGTGCCAGCCCTGTAACCCGGCGGAGAAGTCCCAGGATGAGAGGCCTTGGTGGGGCAGCGGAAGCGCGTGGGCGAGGCCGGCGACCTCCAGTATCGCCGGTTGCTTCGCGTGTGTGATCTTGAAGAACAGCGCGGCTTGGTCGCGGTCGTAGAGGTAGCCGTCCTTGACTGACTGCAGGTCGGCGGTGGCGGACAGCGCTGCGCCGTTAAGCTTCACGGACTTCGGCTCGGCCACGTTGGCGACGAAGCCGAAGCTGGCCTCGCCGGGGAAGTACGACAGGCGTACCGTCGCCCTGTCGCCCTGTACCTCCGCCTTCTCGACCCGCGCGCCGGTGGTGAGGTGGATGCGCTCGCCGCCGACCGGCAGGATTGCCGTGCCGGGGTCGGGGTCGTACCCGGCCATCACCAGGCGGTTGAGGATGATGTCCTCGGGATTGATGAACGGCGCATTGCGCACATTGGTGTACAGCCGCCAACTGTCGGGGTAGCAGCCCTTCAGTTCGGGCTTCTCATCGCCGAACTGCTGGTACATCCCGCTGATGGTGATGCCCGCGGCGACGCGGCTCCAATCGAAGGACTTGTCATATAAGGCCAGATGCTGCAAGTGGTAGGCATACACCAGCCCGCACCACTGCACCGGCAGCCCGAGCCATGAGTGCGTGAAGAAGGTCGTGCCGAAGACGGGGATCGAGGCATAGCGCATCCCCGGCCCGGCGTGGGTCGGCCGCGTGGCTGCATCGTCCCACAGATAGAGGAACGGCAGGCCGGTGCGCGCCCAGTACCTCGCCTCCTCCAGCCAGCGCTTATCGTCGGTCGCGCGATAGGCTTCCACGTACGCGCCGACCGCGTACGCGCAGGCCAGGATGTCCGGGGCGTGGATCGGGCACTCCCAGCCTTCCGCGCCACGCGGCGCCCTGAAGTGCGCATCGACATATTTGAGGCCCTTGAGGCCGGCGGCGAGCGCGTGGGTGTCGCCGGTGTAGCGGGCGTAGCGTAGGAGTATCCACGCCGGTCTCACGCAGGTGCCGACCGTCGGGGTCCCCGGCTTGCCGAGGGCCTCGCCGTCCTTCGGAGGGTAGTAGAGCCAGGAGCCGTCGTTGCCCTGACCGCCCATCGCACCGTAGGCCTGCTCGCGCATCGCGGCATACGTCTCGGGCAGATAGCCGTAGTGGAAAGGAAGCTCGCCGTTGAGAATGTGGCAGTTTGCGGGCGACAGCAGGCCCTCGCTGCCCTGCTGTTCGATGGTTTGGCGGGCGATGAGTTCAGCCCGCTGCCGCGCCTCGGCATTCCCCGAGACCCGGGCGTCGAAGAGGAGGAGATCGGCGACACCGGGCGCGTTCGCCGGTGTCCAGTCAACGCAGTGACGCGACTTGTTCGTCTTCTCGTCCCAAACGGTGTGCATGAAGCCGTAACGCGACAGGGCCAGTTCGGCGGCGAGGTCCCGCGGCTCGGCGGAGGGCTTCGGCAGCCCGCCGTAGGCGGCGATCCAGTGGTCGATGGCATCGAGCACCTTCGCCCCGGGGTCGATGACGAGCTGCTGGCGCAATGTGACGGTCTGCCCGGCCTTCATCGGGTAAGGCTTGGCGGGGGTAAGCTTGTTCTCATCGGTGTAGTCCGGCACCGGCGGGAGGAAAAGCTGCATGAGGTGATTCGCCTGGCCGTCGATGAAGTTCGGCGAGGCGAACGCCGCCGAGGGCATCGAATCGACGCCGTCCCATTTCTGCGTCTGGTCCCACAGCAAGGCGACGAGGGCATCGGGAGTCTCGACGGCCATCAGCGGAATCGTGACTTTGTACGGGTGCGGGACGGTGCGGTTCGCGAGCACCGGCGCGAAGTCGAGGGTGCTGGAGCTTTCCTCGTCGCCCTCCAGATACTCCAGGCCGGGGAAGAGGGCCATGCGCTTGGTCCGGCCCGTGGAGCCGTCGCCGACCAGCACCTTCGGCCCGGAAAGCTTGACCAGGTCGGCGTCGGTCTTCGTGTAGACCTGTGAGGCGATCTCGACGCGCTTGTCGCTGTCGCCGAGGGTGAAGGAGATGACGGGCTGCACGCGAGCGCGCGCCTTCGGGTCGATCCGCCCCAACTGCAGGCCGATGCGTCCGTTCGCTTTGGTCTCGGCGACCGGGAATTCGCCGCTGACAGCGTCGGAAGAGCCCACCCGGGCGAAGTCCCACACCGGCGGCATGGCCGCCACGAGGCGCCAGTCGCTGCCGACTCGCGCGTAGCACAGCACCGGCCCGCGGTAAGCTTGCGGCTTCGTCTGCCCCCGCATGTCGGTGTACTCACCGGGCAGGAAGGCGAGGCGAAGGCAGCGGTTCTGGAGGAGATACGCGCCGCCATCGAGCTTCCGCAATTCGGCTCGCGCCGGGGCTTCGGCGGGAAGAGCGGGCGCTGCCGGGAGCAGCGATGCGGAGGCCTTACTCTCGACCTGGGCAGGCTCGCCGTCGACGGACCAGCGAACGATGGCGGTAACGTCCAGCGAACGCCTAAACTGCGGCGGAAGCTCCCACACGACACGGGTCTTTTGGCCGGGATCGAGGCGACCGAGAGCTTGCGGCGCGGCCCCGGTGAGAGACGCGCTGGCCGTGTGCAGGGGGAGAAGCGAGGCCTTGCCGTCATTGCGTATCGTGGCCCCGAACTTCAGCGGCTTATCCGCAAAGCTGACCGCGCTCTCCGTGCCGAGGGCGTCGATGACGAGATGCGGCTGGTATAGACACACGCGAAGGTCTTTCATCGTCGCGCCGGTGACCTGCACTCGAAGCGCCTGGGCCTCGCCCATCTCCGCTGCTCCGAACTCCCGGCAGACAATGCCGGAACCCGTGAGCGGCGCGCTGAGGCCCGGACCGGCGCCGTCGGGCATGAGGCGCAAGGCGGCCTGCGGCGCGGCATCCGAGTATTCCAGCAAGACCGCTCCGGCGGTGCCGGTGGCCTTGCCGTCCGCATCGAGCGCGTTGCCGTGGAGCAGCAGCACCTGCGGCTCGCCGAACTGCGCCCAGTCGTAGTTGGCGTTGCCTTTGCCGCCGCAGTCGGTCACGAGGGCGATCTCGACCTGCCGGCCCGCCCACGGCGCGAGATCGAAGGCATAGGGCACCCACTTGCTCTCGCGCAGCAGTTGATGGAACAGCTCCTTGCCGTCCACACGGATCGCGAAGCCAGCGCCGTCGGAGGGCCGCAGCGGATCATCGAACTTGGCGCCGTCGGAGATGCTGCACCAGGCGCTGAGGATCAGGCGGTCACCGGGGCCGACGGCCGGAAGCGTCACGGTGTAGGTCGCGGTGGCGTCGCCCGTGTCCTTCGGGTGCAGGAAGACCGCATTGCGCGACACGCCGGCGGCGCGACCGGGTTCGCGGATGGAGGCGTCCATAGCGTTGTCGATCTTCGCCTTGCCGAAGGCAGTGAAGCCCGACCACACTTGGACCACACCGGAGGGGGCGGCCCCGGCGATGGCCGGCATGAGTACGGACAACATGGCAGCAGCAGCGGCGGCGTGTCGCATCGACAACATGGTCGTATCCTCCCGCGCGGATCGATTCGTGATAGCCACATTCGCTTCCGCCGGCGGCGTTCCCTCCGTCGATGCAAAGGGCGGCACGATGCAGGTCTGACCTGATGAGCGCCGAATTACCAGCCGCTATCGGCAGCTTCGCGCATGGGGAAGCGCACGACCATATCTCACTGCCACAGTCGCGGAAAGGAGCAGGCAAGTGTACAAACGCGCCCTGACGACCGGCCTCATTTGTGTGATGCTCGCAGCTTTAGGGGTGGGAGCGGCGATGGCAAGCCTGGACAAGCAGGATTTCGGTAAGACCGCAGATGGAACCCCCGTTGACTTGTATACATTAACGAACGCTCATGGCATGATCGTCAAGGTTATGACCTATGGCGGCATCGTGACCCAGATCGTCGTTCCGGACCGCAACGGCAAGATGGGCGACGTGGTGCTCGGCTTCGACAGCCTGGATGAGTACCTCGCCGGGGACCCGTACTTCGGAGCGACGGTTGGACGCGTGGGCAACCGCATCGCGAAAGGCAAGTTCACCCTCGACGGCCAGGAGTACACCCTCGCCACCAACAACGGTCCGAACGCTCTGCACGGCGGCCTCAAAGGCTTCGACAAGGTCGTCTGGCAGGCCGCGCCGATCAGCACCGGCGACGAGCCGTCCGTGCGGATGACCTACCTGAGCAAGGATGGGGAAGAGGGCTACCCCGGCAACCTCAAGGCCGAGGTCACCTTCACCGTGACGAAGGACAACGCCCTGCGCATCGACTACAAGGCGACCACCGATAAGGCGACGCCGATCAACCTCACCAACCACAGCTATTTCAACCTCTCCGGGTGCGATGACGGCAATATCCTGGGGCATCGGCTTCTGCTGGCGGCGGATCGGTACACCCCGGTGGACGACACGCTGATCCCGACGGGCGAGCTTGCCCCGGTCAAGGGCACTCCGTTCGACTTCACAAAGATGACGGCCATCGGCCGGCGCATCGACAAAACCGGCGGCAATCCGGTCGGCTATGACCACAATTTCGTGCTCAACAGCGGCGGCGGGCGCCTGGCGCTCGCGGCGCGGGTCGTGGACCCGAGAAGCGGACGAGTCCTGGAGATGCTCACCACCCAGCCGGGCGTGCAATTCTACACCGGCAACTTCCTCGACGGCACCATCAAGGGCAAGGGCGGCACGGTCTACAACCAGTATCAGGCGTTTTGCCTCGAGGCGCAGCACTTCCCGGATTCGGTGAATCAGCCGAAGTTCCCGTCGACGATCCTGCGACCGGGGAAGACGTACAGGCAGACAACGGTCTACAAGTTCTCGACGAAGGCGAAGTGAGGGCGAGGGAGGACTGCCGTTAGCCCCAATGTCGCTCACTGTAGTTGCGGGGCGTGGGGTCCCCGCCTGCCTTCAGCGGGCACCTCACGCCTAGCCCGGATTATTCATGAGCCCGCTGCGGGGCCGGTGTCGGGGGCCTGTCGGCTCTGGGGTCAGGTCCCGGACCGGCCGTCAGGCCCTCGGCGGTCGGTTCGCGGCACGTCGAACGCGCCA
>Ga0181520_10012152_pt1 | contig 11127 bp, 12 predicted proteins | sample PEATcosm2014_Bin_29_FD_132451 | JGI IMG/M metagenome (GOLD analysis project Ga0181520, IMG submission 132451) | Peatland microbial communities from MTU Mesocosm Facility, Houghton, MI, USA - PEATcosm2014_Bin02_30_metaG | ecosystem: Environmental > Terrestrial > Soil > Wetlands > Peat | place...
CAGGTCGATACGGTCGACGGCCAACGTGGAACGCGCGCGGAAGACGGCGATGATGATGGCGAGGCCGACAGCGGCTTCAGCGGCGGCGACCATCATGACGAAAAAGACAAAGATCTGGCCCCGTACCTCGTGCCATTGATAGGCAAAGGTGACGAAGGAGAGATTGACGGCGTTGAGCATGAGTTCAATGGACATGAAGACGGTGATGAGGTTGCGCTTGATGAGAAAGCCGACGACGCCGAGCGAAAACAGAATGGCGCTAAGGAGCAGATACCAGGAAAGCGGGACGTCGTGCTGAAGGAAGCTCATTTATCGGCCACCCTTTCCGACTCCGGGATCTTGGAACCTTCGACGTGTGCGAGCGCGACCGCGCCAAGGATCGCGATGAGGATGAGCACCGAGGTGACCTCAAAAGGAAGCAGGAGTTCATGAAAGAGCACCTGGCTGAGAAGCTCGAGGTTCGATTGCCCGGGCGCGTTCGAGAGCCCCTCGCCGAGATGCGCGGCGCCAAGGCCCTGCATGTGAAGAACAATGGTGGCGAGAACGGCGAAGAGGACGACGACTGCAGGAAAGCCGACGCGGGCGGCGGCGCGGCTGCCGAGGGTGCGCTCTTCGCGGCCGGCATTGAGCAGCATGACAACAAAAGTGAAGAGCACCATGACAGCGCCGGAGTAAACGATGATCTGCGCGATGGCAAGGAACTCCGCGCCCAGCAGCAGGTAGAGGACGGCGAGGGAAGTCATGACGACGACGAGCGAGAGCGCGCTGTTAATGGGATGGGTCTGCAACAGGAGATTGATGGCTCCCGCGAGGCAGAATCCGGCAAAAAGGAAGAACAGGATCAGGTGCATCGTCGTTTGAGGAAAATCCCTCCCGATTGTAAATGAGCTTCATGCGGCTCATTTGATGGTGTTGTTCCCAATCTAATTCGTTTCCCCGGCCCCCAAATGCGAAGGACCGGGGGCACCCACATTGTCCGGATGCCTCCGTCAGCGATAGGCAAGCCAGAGGCTTGTTCCCACAATGTTGAGGATGGCGAGCGGAAGCAGATAGCGCCATCCGAAGTTCATGAGCTGGTCATAGCGGAAACGGGGCAGTGTGCCGCGCACCCAAACGTAGAGGCACAGAAAGAGAAATACTTTGAGGACGAACCAGAAGAGGGGCATCATGACGTTGATCAAGGTGCTCTGGAGATGCATCTCGCCGAAGGGGTTCGTCCAGCCGCCAAGAAACAGCAGCGTGGCAACGCAGCCCACGTTGATCATGTTGCCGTACTCGGCCATGAAAAACATGGCGAACTTCATGGAACTGTACTCGGTGTGATAGCCGCCGGTGAGCTCGCTTTCGGCCTCGGGCAGATCGAAGGGAGAGCGGTTGGTTTCGGCGAACGCGGCCATGAGGTAGATGAAGAAGGCGAGAATCTGGCCTCCGCCGAAGATGTTCCAGGTTGCTGCGCCCAGCGTGCCCTGCTGCTCGACGATGACGCGCAGGTTGAGCGATCCGGCATGGAGAACCACTCCCACGAGCGAGAGGCCGAGCGCCAGTTCGTAGCTGATGAGCTGCGCTGAAGAGCGAAGAGATCCAAGCAGGGAGTATTTGTTGTTCGACGACCAGCCGGCGAGAGCGATGCCGTAGACGCCGATGGAAGTGATGCCGAGAATAACGAGCAGGCCCACGTTGATATTGGAGATCTCGAAAAAATCGAAGCCGTGCGGGCCCATGCCGGGCGCGCCGAAGGGAATAACGGCAATGGCGATGAGCGCGCAGCCGAGCGAGATGATGGGCGCGAGGAGATAGAGCGGGCGATAGACGGCAGTGGGAATCAGGTCTTCCTTGAGGAAAGACTTCGCGCCGTCGACGAGCGGCTGCAGAAGGCCGAAGGGGCCGACGCGGCTGGGGCCCCAGCGGTTCTGGATGCGGCCGACGAGCTTGCGCTCGAGGAGCACGGTGTAGGCGATGCCCATCAGCATCACCACCGTGACCACGGCGACCTTGGCGAGGCTCCAGAGAAAGAATGCGAGGATCGTCACGTGCGTTTGGCCTTCTTCGAAGTGCGAGTCAGCAAGTTAGCAAGTCAGCGGCGGCTGCACATTTTCTCAGTCGGCTGCGGATTTTGCGAGTTCCGATTTTCGAAGTTCATTCGCCTGATGTTGTTCGAGTTGCCCGAGCGCTCGGCTGTAGCGGCCCAGCGTGCCTGAGGTGAAAAGCGTGTCGTGCGCGGGAACGACGAGTTCCGGTGCAGCCAGCGCGGAGACAGGGACAAATCCGGACTCGAGTGCGGGTGGGGCAGGCTCGGTGTGTACGTCATTGCCCGCGAAGAGATTGATGCGGTCGAGGGTGTAGCCGGGAACCAGGCGCTCGATTTCGTCGAGGACGGCGAGTGGATCGAAGGGACTGAGCTTGGGCTCGAGGCCATTGGCTTCAAGCCAGACGGAGTGCCGATCGGCCTCGCCCGACTGCGCGCCGCGTGACTGGCCGAGATCGCCGGTGGTGCCGCGTTTGCCGAAAGGAACCAGCGTACTGACGTCAACCCCCATGCCCCCGGCCAGGCGAACGAGAATTTCAAAATCGGGCTTGACGCCTGCGCGGTCGGCAGCTTTGCGAACGATTTGAATGTCGCCGAATGTGTTGGTGACGGTGCCGGATTTTTCGTAGAGACTTGCGGCGGGAAGAACGACATCCGCAAGCGCCGCGGTCTCGGTGAGGAAGAGATCCTCGACGATGAGGAAGGTGTGCTGGAAAACCGCGGGGTCGAGTTTGGCGTGCGAAACAGGATTGGCGCCGACCACAAGAAGCGCGCCGAGATCGCCGGCGGCTGCGGCATCGAGCATTTGCGGCAACGAATCGCCGGGCGTGGCAGGGATGCCAGGGTACTCTGCGAAAGCGCCGGCAGAAGTGACCGGAATGTAGCCGGGAAGCAGGTCAGGGAAGAGGCCCATATCCGCAGCGCCACGCGAATTTGAGTGGTCGCCGAGATAGGCGAAGCGGACGTTGTTGCGTTTGAGGCCCCAGGCGATGAGATTTTCGACGGCCTCGCCGCGAAACTCTTCACCGAAGATGACGATCAGCGATTCTTCGCCGAGGATGGCCTTGCTGAAATCGGTTCGGCCGGCGTCGAGAGAGGCTGCGAGCCTGGTGTACTCGTTAGGGCGGAGCGCGCGCGTGGCTTTGGCCTGGCGGGTGAGCTTGATGGATTGTGAATTCGCGACGTAAAGTCGGGCGCGGTTGAGGCGCACGTTGGTGCGAAGCAGCCAGGCGAGGAGCGGATGCTCATCGGTTGGATTACCGCCGACGAGGAGAACGGCGCATTCGGAGGCGATGTCACGCAGGCTGGCGGTCTTGCCGGGGTGGCCCGCGAGAGCGCGAGCAAACGACGCGTAATCCGTGGTGCGCTCGTGGTCAATGTTGTTGGTGCCGAGAACCGTACGCGCAAACTTTTGCAGCAGGTAGTTCTCTTCGTTGGTTGTCCGATTGGAGCCGATGACGCCGATCGCACTGCCCCCGCGCGTGTCACGAATCTCTTTTAGTTTGCCGGCGGCGACGCGGATCGCGTGCTCCCATGTGGCGGGTTCGAGCTTGCCTTGGGCGTTGCGAACCAGCGGCTGCGTGAGGCGGTCGGGACTTTCGAAGAAGTCGAAGCCGAAGCGGCCCTTGGCGCAAAGGAAGTCACCGTTTATGCCGCTTTTGTCGCGATTGTCGGCGCGAACGATCTCCGAGCCGTCGTTGGCTTGGCGCACGCCGAGGGTGACTTTGCAGCCATCGGCGCAGTGTGTACAAACTGTCGAAACGTGGTTCATCTCCCAGGGCCGGGTTTTGTAGCGATAGCTGCCGCTGGTGAGCGCTCCCACGGGGCAAACGTCGATGCACATGCCGCACTGCTCGCAATCGAGTTGTTGAACCCCTTTTTCCGTTCCGGGTACGTTGGGAACGATGACGGAGTTGATGGCGCGATTGTGGATGCCAAGCGCCCACACGTCCATGCCTTCGCCGCACATGCGGATGCAGCGATAACAGAGGATGCAACGCGGGCGATCGTAAAACACGGCCGGCGACCACTGCTGCTCGTCGCGATGAAACTTCACTTCGACGAACTGGCTTTCGCCGGCGCCATACTTGAAGTTCATGTCCTGCAACTCGCACTCGCCGCCTGCGTCGCATACGGGGCAGTCGAGCGGGTGATTGCCCAGCAGCAGCTCAATGGTGGCCTTGCGCGCCTGCGCGATCTCGGGCGACTCGGTGATGAAGGCCTGGCCTTCGGCGACCGTGGTGGTGCAGGCGGTTTGCAGCTTGGGAACTTTTTCCTGGCGCACGACGCACATGCGGCAAGCGGCCTGAAGCGAGAGGCCCGGATAGTAGCAGAAAGCCGGAATCTCGATGCCTGCTTTGCGGCAGGCGTCAATGAGCAGCGTTCCCGCGGGTGCGGTGAGCTTCTTTCCGTCGACTGTGAAGGTTACGTCAGGCATATGCTATGAAATTCTTTTCCTTAGGTCGCTGATCCTTGATCGTCTCCACCGATTCGAGAACAATCTCCTTGAATAAAGCCTCATTAGAATTGATTTCCGCTAAGCTCAAGTGCCTAAGCAGGTACTTGTTTTGGTCCTTGTGATACTTCTCTCTCGCCTTCGCCGTAGCGAATCCCGCTCCTCTGATCCTTTCGAGGAGTTCTGTCGACCGAATATAGAAACCGACCTGATCCGAACCCGATACGACTATTGCGACCCTGTTTTCAACCTTCAGAGTGATGTGATCAGGATTCACCTGGGTCGAGAGAATACCGTTGCTGAATTCTGCGAGTCGTACCGCCAAAGTCAAACGATCTTCTTTCATCATGGTTTTGTTCCTTCTTCACTACACAACCGTCAGTTGCGGCACGCCTTCCCGGGCGAACGGGCACGGCTTGCCGTTCAAATGATCTTCAAACTCCTGGCGAAACTTCTTGACGAACGCGATGGTCGGCATGGCGGCGGCGTCGCCGAGCGGGCAGAAGGTGCGGCCCAGCATGTTTTCGGCGAGGTGCTGGATGTTGTCGATGTCGCTTTTGCTGCCGAAGCCGGCGTGAAAACGGGTGAGCGACTTCTTGAGCCAGTCAGTGCCCTCGCGGCAGGGAATGCACCAGCCGCAACTCTCGTGTGCGTAGAAGCTGATGGTACGCAGAGCGAATTCCACGATACAGGTCTGGTCATCGATCACCACGACGCCCCCTGAGCCGAGCATGGAGCCGGCCTTGCCCACCTGGTCGAAGTCCATGCCGATGTCGATTTCTTCAGGAAGTAAAACCGGCGTGGAAGATCCGCCGGGAACGACGGCTTTCAATTTGCGGCCGCCGCGGATGCCACCGGCAACGTCGTAAATCATCTTCTTGAGGTTGTAGCCCATAGGCAGCTCATAGACGCCGGGGCGCTCGACGTGACCGCTGATGCAGAATAGCCGCGTGCCGCCGTTGCGCGGAGTGCCGACGGCCGCGTAGGCCGCCGCGCCCATGGTGATGACGTGAGGCACGGTGGCGATGGTCTCGGCGTTGTTGATGACCGTGGGACCGCCGTATAGGCCGACGACGGCAGGAAAAGGCGGCTTGATGCGCGGAACGCCGCGCTTGCCTTCGAGCGATTCCATCAGCGCCGATTCTTCGCCGACTTCGTATGCGCCCGCGCCGGTCTGCGTGATGATCTGGAACTCAGTTTCGGTGCCGAAGATATTCTTGCCCAGAAAGCCGCGATCGTAGGCGTCGGTGACGGCGCGCTCGGTGATCTCGAGGAGATAGCGATACTCTCCGCGCAGATAGATGAAGCCCATCTTCGCGCCGACGGCGAGACCCGCAATGATCGTGCCCTCGATGACAGCATGGGGATCGTGCAGGAAGATGAGGTGATCCTTGCAGGTGCCGGGCTCGCTTTCGTCGCCATTGACCAGGATGTATTTGGGCTTGGCGGATTGTTTGGGAACGAAAGACCACTTCATGCCGGCGGAGAAGCCCGCACCGCCGCGGCCGCGCAGGCCGCTGGCCTTCATCTCTTCGACGATCCAGTCGGAGCCCTGCGCGAGACATTTCTTCGCGGCTTCGTAGCCGCCGAGCTCGATGTAGCGGTCGATGTCCGTCGCTCCCATGCCGAAGCGGCGCGAGACGATTTTGACCTCATCGGGATGGGAGACGAGCCTAGGCATCTTTATCCGGGTCCTGGGCCCGATCCTCGACTCGCTGCGCATACGCGCCCAGAATCCCGGGGACGAGATCGGGTTTGATCTCGTCGTGGAACTCGTAATTGACCTGAATGGCCGGAGCCCAGCAGCAGGCGCCGATGCATTCGACCTCTTCGAGAGAAAAAAGGCCGTCCGCGGTAACGCCGTCAGGACCGACGCCAAGCTCTTCGCGGAAACGCTCGTAGACTTCGTAGGCTCCGCGGAGCATGCAACTGATGTTGGTGCAGACTTGAATGTTGTATTTGCCGGCGGGCTTGAAGCGAAGCATGGAGTAATAGGTGGCGACGTTGCGCACTTCGAGCTCGGTGATGCCGATGCGGCGGGCAATTTCGGCGACGACCGCGTTGGAGAGATAGCCAACTTCGTCCTGCGCGTAGAGAAGCATGGGGATGAGGGCGGAGCGACTGACTGGATATTTCTTCACAAGCGCGTCAAAGCGCGCCGCGAGCTCGGGCGAGAAGACGGAGGCGGGTTCGGATTTGGCCTTCCTTGGGCTCATCTCATTCGCTCCCGTGCGACTCGAGTTGCGACGACTTTAGCATCAGGTCTCGCGCCCATTGTTCCGCGACCAGGTCCATTGCTTCATCCTGGGTTCCGCTGCGCAGGGTTCCGGCTTCGGTCAGTTCCATGGTTCCCATACTTCCATTTTCTCGCGTCCAGGTAAGGATTGCGTGATTTCGGATGAGGCGTAGCCATTTTTCGCCATGGCGGACGGTGATTTTTTCCGCGGTCAGCTCGACGGCGGCCTCGCGGTTCGAGTGGAGGCCATGCACCGCGGTGTAGCTGCGGAGCAGGGAAGCGAGGGAAATCCAGAGCTCCGCAACTAACCTTGGATCGAGAGCAACCGGGGAACCTGCGCCCGGCCTGCCGAAGGTCACAGGAGTCTCCGGCGTCAAACGAATTCCCCGGTAATGAGCCCAGAGACAATCTCGGCTGCGATTCTTTGAGGACTATAGCCGACGGCCACTTTTTCAGCTTCGTCGAACAGGGAGCCTCGCAGATCCGCTGCCTCTGGAATCAGAAAAAAGTCCTTCCTGGCGATCTCGTCACGATTTGGCGGTCCGAAAATCACGGCCCTGACTCGTCCTTTCGATTCGTTCAACTCCACGCTGCACAGCAAGGCAGTTCCAAAGGTCAGGGACAGCCTTCCCAGGAAGCCGGGAATGAAGATCCGCTCAATGGTCGATAGTCCCCGCTTGCGAAGCTCCTCATTGGCCTTTCGAACTTCCTCTTCGACATGCACCTTGACACTTTCATAAAACGCGGCCGGGTCGATACCATTTCTCGCCAGTCTCTTACGGGCCGGCATGCCGGCCTGCACCGAATCACTTAACCTGTCTGCCAACACACCGTAATCGTTCACGGCGTCCCCTAACTTGCCGGCTAGTTTTTGCCAAAACTATCGGTCAATTTCTCCCAGAACTATATCGATGGAGCCGATAACCGCGACGAGGTCGGCGATCAGGCGGCCCTTGCACATGGTTTCTATAGCTTGCAGTGTGGCGAACGAAGGATAACGCATGTGCACGCGGTAGGGTTTGGAAGTGCCGTCAGACACCACGTAGTAACCCATCTGGCCGTGGCCGCATTCCATGCCCTGGTAAACTTCGCCGGCGGGTACGTTGAATCCTTCAGTGACGATTTTGAAGTGATGGATGAGAGCCTCCATCTCCGTCTTCATCTTTTCTCGGTCGGGCAAAACGATCTTGGGCGCATTGGCTTTGACCGGGCCGCCGGGCATGCCGTCGAGGGCCTGCTGGACGATCTTTGTGCTCTCGCGCATCTCAACGAGGCGGACGACGTATCGCGCCCAGGTGTCGCCGACGGTGGAGGTGGGCACGTTGAACTGGAACTTCTCGTAACTGGAATAGGGCATGTCGCGGCGGAGGTCGATATCGACGCCGGAGGCGCGCAGTGGCGGGCCGGTGACGCCGAGCGCAATCGCATCTTCTGGAGATAGATAGCCGACACCCTTCAAGCGATTCATGAAGATTGGATTGCCCGTGAGCAGGTTCGAATATTCGTCGATTTTCTCCGGAAATGTGGTGATGAAATGCTGCACGCGATCAAGCCAGTCGAGCGGCGGCTCCATGGAGAGGCCGCCGATGCGAAAGTAGCTGGTCATCATGCGCTGGCCGGCGACGGCTTCAAAGAGACGGAGAATCTCCTCGCGCTCGCGGAAGGTGTAGAGAAAGACGGTGAGGGCGCCAATGTCCATGGCGTGCGTGCCGAGCCAGATCAAGTGCGAGTTCAGGCGGCTGAGCTCGGTGAGCAGAACGCGAATCCACTGCGCGCGGTCGGGAATCTCCAGGCCGAGAAGTTTTTCGACCGCCAGGCAATAGCAAAGATTGTTCGAGAGCGGATCGAGGTAGTTGACGCGATCGGTAAGCGGAACGACCTGCTGGTAGAACTTGGCCTCGCAGGTTTTCTCGATGCCGGTGTGCAAATAGCCGATCTCGGGCTGAACGCTGACGATGACTTCGCCGTCAAGCTCGACGATGAGGCGCAACACGCCGTGCGTCGCCGGATGCTGCGGGCCCATGTTGAGGATCATGCGGCGGTCGCCAGCGGGTTCGGCAGCAGGTAGATCGAGAACAGGCGCGCCGGGATTCTCCGTCATCAGCGGTATCCCTCCACCGGGTAGTCCTTGCGCAGGGGATGGCCCTGCCAATCGTCGGGCATCATGATGCGGCGCAGATCGGGGTGGCCGGAGAATCTGATCCCGAACAGATCAAAGACTTCACGCTCGTAATAGTTGGCGCCTGCCCAGACGGGAACGATGGAGTCAACAGTGGGATCGGCCTCGTCGAGCATGACACGCAGGCGGATCCGCTCTTTGAAGGCGTGCGACAGGATGTGATAGCTCAACTGAAAGCGCGGCGAGGCGGGGAACCAGTCGACCGCGGTCATGTCCTCAAAGAAGTTGTAGCCGGCCTTCTGAACAACGACGCAGGCGGCGCGAATTCCATCCGCCGCGATGGTTAGCGTGAGTTCGCCGAAGTCGAACCTCGCGTCGGTGAATGCCTGCGGATTCCAGGCCCCAATCTCCGAAGCCTCGAGGGCCTTGACGGCGGGATGATCCGGCAGTCCTTCAAGGACAGCTTGCTTGCCGGCGAGGGTTGGTGGTTGGCTCGTCATCCTTAAGCCTTATCTCCTCCAAGATTGCTTCCCGTCGCGCAGTAACCTTGTGAATCGCGAAGAGAACCGATCACTAATCACTAACCACTACCCACTAATCACTATCCACTAAGTTACAGATCCGCTCTGTCGTGGCTCCAGTTCAAGATCCCCTTGCGCACGATGTAATAGAGTCCGACGGCAACAAAGCCGAGGTAAACGAGCATCTCCCAAAATCCGAAGAAGCGGGAGCCGGTGATGTGCGGAAGCTGGCGGTAGATCACGGCCCATGGCATCATGAAGACCATCTCCACATCGAACAGGATGAACAGAACGGCGACCAGATAGAAGCGCACGCTGAAGCGGCCCTGCGCATCGCCCACCGCCTGAATGCCGCATTCGTACGCGGCGAGCTTGACCTTGGTGTTGCGATGGCGGCCCACAAACCACGAGGCGGTAACCATGCCCACCCCAAGGAAAATGGCGGCAAGAATCTGCATCAGCAGAGGGAGATACTGCCAATCATATGGAGTTGGATTCATCGCCCAGCCCGAAGGAATTGGATAGCAAACCGCCTGAGTCGCCGAAAAAAGCAGCTCCGGCGAGTGAAAACCTAACTTGAGATTAGGTTTTCGCGCCGCTCCAGTCAAGGCGAGGCGCGGTGCGCGGCCCGAAGTGCCTGGCTGCGCTTGGGATGGCCGAAATGAGGTTGGTGGAGTTGGCCGATGTGTCGGGTTACCAAAGGGATCAATTCCGAGACCCGTGTGCGCTGCGTCACTGGTTTTCCCGCAATGATCCGGCATAATTATGTGTGCGCCAATTTGGGACAGCACCTTCGTACTCTGTCCGATTCAATGGCTGGCGCCGAAGAACCGGGTTGAGGATTGGCTTTATGGGCTCCTATTCACCGATGAGTGGTTTCCCGGTTTCGTCCCCCATTCCCCTTTCGCCCGTCAACCAGGGCCGCGCACGCCGGCGTCGAATTTCGCCCCAGGCAGGCCGCGCTCTTGAGATTCTGGGGCACTCGATCGAATACCTGACTGACGAGTTCGTGCACGCCGGAGGATCGCTGAGCGCGCACAACGCACAATTGGAAGCGGTGCAGCTGCTGATGGCAGTCAATCGGCAGGTTTACTTTGCGTGCCCTGAGATTCCCAGCATGAGCGAGCGGTGGCACGCGCTGGTGCACAGAGAACATAGAGAAGCAGCGTCCAGCTCCTAGCTTCTAGCCGCTAGCTTGCTCGTGCGGCTGCCGGCGGCTCAGCCTCTGCTGAAAATTTCCATCCGCAAACGAGATTCACTTGTGCTGTCCCGTCCCTGACCGCAAATCCGCCCGCGGCGGAGGTTAGAGACGGGACAGCCAACCCCAATCCATCTGCCGCGTCATCCTGGACAGCCCCAGTCCTCAGCCGCCAACCCACCCCGTGCTACGGTGGTATCAACATGAGCAAAAAAGGCCTGAGTCCGGGACGTCTCGAGGCGTTCTCCGACGGCGTCATCGCCGTCATCATCACCATCATGGTGCTGGAACTCAAGGTGCCGGGCGCCGACGGCCTGGCCGGCCTGCGCGCGGCGCTGCCTGCCGTCATTCTCTATCTGCTCACCTTCGTGCAGATCGGGATTTACTGGGTCAACCATCACTATCTCGTCGACGAGGTGGAGACGGTCACCCACGGAATTCTCTGGGCCAACCTGGTGTTTCTCTTCTGCCTCTCGCTGTTTCCCTTCGCTACCGACTGGATCGGCATCAAAGGCCTCTCGTCGTTCACCACCGCGCTCTACGCCGCAGTCAGCATTTTTCCGGGGCTCGGC
>Ga0181520_10012153_pt1 | contig 11126 bp, 9 predicted proteins | sample PEATcosm2014_Bin_29_FD_132451 | JGI IMG/M metagenome (GOLD analysis project Ga0181520, IMG submission 132451) | Peatland microbial communities from MTU Mesocosm Facility, Houghton, MI, USA - PEATcosm2014_Bin02_30_metaG | ecosystem: Environmental > Terrestrial > Soil > Wetlands > Peat | place...
ATCACGAGCAGCATAGCTGCCTTGCGCTGGTCGAGATTTGTGATGCGTGCAACTTGACCTGCCCGATATGCTACGCGGGCAGCGGGCAGCACCGGAGCGAGTTCCGCACGCTGGCGCAGATCGAGGCGATGCTTGACTGCGTAGTGCGCAATGAAAAAAATCCTGACGTGGTGCAGATCTCGGGTGGTGAGCCGACATTGCATCCGGATTTTTTTCGCGTGCTGGAGATGTGCAAAGAGCGGCCCATCCGCCACTTGATGGTGAATACCAACGGCATCAAAATTGCGCAGGACGAGGAGTTTGCCAAGCGCCTGGCAGGCTTTATGCCACAGTTCGAGTTGTATTTGCAATTCGACTCTCTTGAGCGCGAGACGGTGAAGCGATTGCGCGGCGCGGATTTGTTGGGGATTCGTGAGAAGGCGCTGGAGCGGCTGAACCGCCTGGGGATTTCCACCACGCTGGTGGCGACGGTGGAGCGCGGCGTGAACGATGGCGAGTTGGGCGCGATTGTAAACTTTGCGCTGACGCAGCCGGCGGTGCGTGGAGTGACCTTTCAACCGGTGCAGCAGGCGGGGCGCGTTCTCGGCTTCGAGAGCGCGCAACACCGCCTGACGCTGACCGAGGTGCGGCGGCGCATCCTCGAACAGACAAGCGTATTCAAAGCGGAGGATCTGATTCCCGTTCCATGCCATCCCGATGCGCTGGCCATGGCCTACGCCATCAAAATGGGCGCCAAGACGATTCCGCTTACCGGAATGATTCCGCCGGAGGTGCTGATCAACGGCGCAAAGAATACGATTGCCTATGAGCGCGAGGCGGGTTTGCACGAGCATTTATTCAAATTGTTTGCGACCAATCATTCGCCGATTGGCCAGGCTTCCACATTGCGCGAGCTGCTGCTCAGCCTGCCGCGCGAACTGCTTTGCTGCCTGCCCAAAACATTGCTGCCCAAGGAGATTGGTTACAAGGATTTGTTCCGCGTTCTGATTGTGCAGTTCATCGACGCCGAAGCCTTTGACGTGCGCAGCGTGAAGAAGAGCTGCATACATATTGCGCATCCCGACGGCAAGAGGCTGATTCCATTCGACACGTTTAATATGTTTTATCGCAGCGATCTGGAAGCGGCGCGCCTTGCAGGCCTGCGCGGCGAAGACAAGGAAATCTGCCATGCATGATTTGATCCAGCGCATTGCCGGTCAATCCATCAATCCTCAACTGTTCATTGCCGGAATGAGCACGATCTATTGCACCGCCTTGATTCTGTTGATGGCGGCACTGGCCAAATTTCTGGAGCACGCCGCGGCGCCGCAAAAGATTGCGCGCAAGATCTGGCACCCATTTTCGACGCGCGAGATGATCCTGTGCATGGCGGCCCTTTTTCCTTTCTGGCTGCGGAGCATTGGGCAAATCAAAATGAGTGCCGCATTTCAATCGGTTTATTTTGGCATTGGCTTTGTCTTGATTCTTTGCGCGGTTCTCTGGCATATCTGGGCCAAGTTCAACATTCGTGCGATGTGGTCCGATGGGATTGAAATCAAGCAGGATCACCGGCTGATCTCGACGGGCGCGTATGCGCTGGCCAGGCATCCGATGTATGCGTCCTTGCTGCTGTGGTGCTGGTGCGCAAGTTTCCTGATGTTCAACTGGATTACACTGACACTCACGACTCTGGTGATTCTGCCGCTGATGATAGCCCGCGCGCGCGCCGAAGAAAGAGAACTCAGCAAAGTGCTGCCGGGTTACGTTGCCTATCAAGAGAGCGTGCATATGTTGACGTTCACCGTGCGCGGCTTTCATGCCGTTGCCGTCAAGATAATGGCGATCATTCTGCTTGCCTTGACCATTTGGCAGGGCCTGAATCTATCCGGCATGATTCTCCTTTTTGTGATTCATCTTTACCTGGGATACAGTCTGACGCCGGAGAAGGTTGCCTTCTCTTATCGCTCCAAATCCTGGATGATGATTGTTGTGTGGAGCTTGAGCTTGCTGTGGCATCCAGTGTATTATCTGCTCTACATTCTTGTGGCAATGTTTGTTTACGGGCTGAAGTTCAACTGCCCGTGCATGATGATTTACAACAAATACCAGCGATGCCCGTGCTATGACCTGGCGGCTAAGTGCGTTGTCAAGAACCCGCCGGCGCGATGAGATCAAGCATCAACCGATCAACGGCGGTTTTTTACTCAGCGGCAATTCGGTCTACACCGTAAGCATTCAGTACATCCGCCAGCGTTACGACGCCCTGGAGTTTATGAATATCAGCCCGGTGAACGACGGGCAATAGATCAAGGTAGTACGCGCTCATTCGTTCGAGAGCCACATGGAGCGGATGATCGGTGTGGAGGTGCGGAACTGAGAAGGGTTCCACAAGCTCTTTCAGCGGCAGCTCTTTTCTTCCATCGACAAAGGCGCACTGCAGCGTCTCTTTGGTCAGCATTCCCAGGAAGTAACCCTTCTCGGTCACGGGCCAATTGCGGATCTCGCTGGCGCGTGTTTGTTCGATCCCATGCTGAACGGTCGACTCCGCAGGCAGAGTCTCCGGATTCATTCGCATGATTTGAATCACGGTGCGCTGATTGGGTTCGTTGCGCGTCTCATGGCTGGGCAGATGAATGCCGTCTTGATGAGCCAGAGCTTCGTAGATGGGCTGCTTTTGAAATCGAGAAGAGATGAAAAAGCTGGTCAGGTTGGCAATCATCAGCGGCACAATGACGGCGTAGTCGCGCGTCATTTCAAAGATCATCAGCACGGAAGTCATGGGGACGCGCACGATGCCGGCAAAGAGCGCGCCCATGCCGACCAGCGCATACGCGCCGGAGGTTGCGGTGTATGCCGGAAACAGACCATGGGCCAGCGTGCCGATGGCGCCGCCCAGCATGGCGCCAAGAAACAAACTTGGGCCGAAGATGCCGCCCGCATTGCCGGAGGAGTAACTCACGGTGACTCCAACCAACTTGAGAGCCACCAGCAGCAACAGCAATTTCAACGCCATGGTTCCGTTGAGCGCGCTGCCGACGTAGGTGTATCCGACACCCAAAACCTGAGGCACAAACAAGCCCATTAATCCAACCGTGACGCCGCCCACGACGGGATGCCACCAGCGCGTTTTCACAGGCAGGCGGAGAAAAAACTTTCGCATGCCCAGCAAAAGCCTGGTGAAGGCCACCGACAGAAAACCGCCGGCGATGCCCAGCAGGGCGTAAATGGCCAGTTCGATGGGATGCACCAGGGTATATTGCGGCACTTGAAAGAGCGGATTATTGCCCAGCAGCAGGCGCATCACGGCCCAGGATGTGGCGGAGGCCAACACGACCGAACCCAGAATCGGCGCGTGCATATCGCCCATCACTTCTTCGAGGGCAAACAGGACAGCGGCCATCGGGGTATTGAATGCCGCGGCAATGGCGGCTGCCGCACCCACCGGAATCAAAGCCTTTACTTTTTCCGGGCGCAAGCCGAGCCACCGTCCGAGGACTGATCCAATGCCAGCGCCGACCTGTACCGACGGACCTTCGCGGCCCAGCGGAATTCCGCTGGCCAGCGTGGTTGCCGTGCAGAAGAATTTTCCGAGCACCGTGCGCAGGGAAATCACCCCGTCCCGCGCGAAGAGGGCGGCTTTGGTTTGAGGCACGCCGCTGCCGCGGGCGTTTGGAAAAAAACGATAGAGCAGAAAACCCATGGCGAGCGAGCCGGCAACCGGCACCAGCACCTGCCTCCAGGCGGCGCCATTCACCGGATAGAGGCGCATTCCAAGCCGCTCCGTAACCACAATGAACGCGACGACGGCGAGTCCGGTGAGCGCGCCGATCAGCAGCGACAGAAGAAGAAACACCTGCTCCTCGCGCACTTGAAGATGAGCGGCGGCGCGAGGCCAGAGGGTCGTAATCCATTTCACTTTGGTCGGATTCTCGCTGGTGGGAGCGGCGGACATATTTTTAGTTTACGCGAACCTGTGCCGGATCACACCAGCTTAAGCGCCGTTCAGGATCATTTGAACAGGCCCAGGTTCGCATCAATCAGCAAAGCCGGCGAGCCAGATGCGTTTCTGGATTGGGTCAGAAAGGATTGCAACTCAAGTCACCGGTTATTGTGAGTGGAGCGGAATCAAAAAAACGCGGTTGGTTTCGGTTGAATTTTCGCCATGCAGCTTTGGCCGGAATGCTTTCAATAACGCAAGCCAAGCCTTAAAGGAAACTCCTCTTCGTCATCCTCGAGCGCGCGCATGGCGCAGTGCTCCTGGATTTGCGCGCGCTGCCAGATGCGCATCAAGCCGTGGGCTGCCACCAGGCCTGCGGCGGCAATAGCCATATGTCGCGCATCCGCTTCCATCCACTCTTCCGCGCCGATTGGCAGCAGAGAAACGATGGGAAGGAAGATGGCATATTTGACAATGGAAAAGGCGATGTTCGTCTCTTCGCGCCTGGCTTCTCCGCTGAAGGGCAGCGTCTTTACGTTCAAGAAGAGGATGTCCGTGAGCAGCAGGCAGAGAATGACGGCGCAGAGCAGTTGGCTGGCGGTTGCTGACATTGTAAGCATTACTGACGGCGCAACTGAACGCGAAGCAAGCAGGAAGCTGACAGCAAGAGTCAAGCCCCAAAGAAAGGCCCAGAGTTTGGCGGCTTGAAGCTGGTTGATGGCGGTTGAAGATTTTGCGGGGTTGCCATTGACTGCGCGAAAGATCCAGCTTCCTTGCCGATTGCCGGGCGAGAGAAAGGCCGTGCGCAATCCGGCAATCGTCCAGAAGGCGATGACTCCGAGCGCCGCGCGGAGGCCGTCCGGCGAGAAGTCGATGTGCATTTTTTGATGTGCGATATGAATGCGCAGAATGAGGGCAATCACCAGCGAGAGTCCGGCGCCGCCGTAGATGACGAGATAGATCCGATAGCGCTCAACGCGCAGCAGCGTCTGGCTGATGAAGTGAAAGACGGCGCGGCTGTTGGGCGCGCGCAGGATGGAGGCGTGCATCAACTTGACCAGCGGCCAAGCAAGCCGGTTGCGCGTTGAGCGCGAGCCGGAGCCCTCGACCAACTGATGCATTCGGCGCAGATAGGCAACAGGGTAAGTGAGCAGGAGCAAGCCGGCAGTGGTGAGCAGAGCCGCGCATCCGATTTGAGCGAGGCGCGAGTAGATGGGCAGCGCGGAGGCGCCTTCCATGATGCGCTGATCGATGGCCAAAAACCAGAAGGGCGGGAAAAAATAAATGAGTGCCGAGCCGGATTCAAAAGCGGCGGAGACCAATGCCGAGATCAACGGATAGAGAAGAAAAACCATCAGCAGCGCGGCGATCAACAACCCTTGCAGCAAGAGAGAAATTTTGCGAAAGATGCGCTCGCCCAGCGCGGAGAGCAGCACGCCTTGTAAAGCCAGAATAAAGGTTGCAGCAAAAAAGCCGCTGGCCGATACGGCCACGAGATGAGCGGCGAAGAAGCGCGCGATATGCGGCGGATCAGCAACCACGGGAAAGATGAGCAGGCCGAGCAGATTGGCATCGAAGAGGAAGCCGAAGACAAAGATCAGAATCGCGGCCACGCGCGCCATGAAGAGGCGGCGATTGGGAATGGGCAGTGTGGTCAAAACAAAAATGTCCAGCAGATCGGGAAAGAACATATCCCATTCAAAGACGGTGGCGATGCCGATGGTGACGAAGGAATAAACGATGAAGAAAAAGTGATGACCGACCTGCGTCCAGTAGGAAGGCGGCTTGGGCGGCCAGCCGAAGAAAGGATGATAGAGCGGCCAGAGATACATGGCGAAGAAGAAGCCAGGAATGCCGCAGGCGCAGGCGATCTGCACCATGCGCGTTTTGGCGTCGCCGTCGGGCGAGGCGGTTTCGTGATTGAAAAAGCGCTCGAGAAAGTGGCGCACTAGCAGCGAGAACTGGCTGCGCCGCGGCGCGCGCACGGGGCCCAGCGCGGATTGCGCGTTGAGCGAAAGCGGCTCGGTGTACATCAGAAGGCGCTGGACAAATTCAGCCATGGATTTGCATCACCTCCACCATTTGGCGCGCCACGGAACGCGTCTCCTGCTGTTCGACCAGTTGCGCAAAGACGCTTTCCAGATTGGGAAGGCGCATCAGCCGAGCCAGTTCCGAGGGCTGCGCGTCGGCCAGGATTCGGCCCTTGGCGATTACGATTACACGGTTGCAGAGCTGCTCGACGACCTCGAGAACATGCGAAATGTAAATGATTGTTTTGCCCTCGGCCGAGAGCAACTCCAGCAGGTCTTTGAAGAGGCGCGCGGAAACGACATCCAGGCCGGAGAGCGGCTCGTCGAAGATCAGCAGCTTGGGATCATGTAGCAGAGCGGCGGCAATCAGCACGCGCTGGCGCATCCCCTTCGAGTACGAAGAGATGGGCGAATGCTGCCACGAGTCGAGATTCAGCAGCTTCAGCAGGCCGGTCGCCTTGGCCTCGATCAGCGCTTCGCTCATGCCGCGCAACCGGCCCACCAGTTGCAGATACTCGAGGCCGGAAAGGTAGTTGTAGAGATGCGCTTCCTCCGGCACATAACCGAGCACGGCGCGGAAGGCGGTCCTATCCTGGGCGATCTCCTGACCGTTGAAATAGACGCGCCCTTGGTCGGAGCGCAGAATGCCGGTGATGATTTTGACGGTGGTGGATTTGCCCGCGCCATTCGGCCCAAGAAAGCCGACGATCTCGCCCGGCGCGACGCTGAAGCTGACATTGGTAATGGCGGGAATGCCGCGAAAACTCCGCGAAAGATTTTGCAGTTCAAGCATGAGGCCGGTCTCCGATTTCGAAACAAATGAGCAAATGCCCGGTGTGTGTTGCGTGCAGGATTTGCAACCGGAAGGCATGGCGGGTTGCGTTGTGCGAGGAAGCGTTTTGAATACGCAGAGTGAGTTGAAGCCGATGGTTGAATTGAAGCGCGATGTGCCAATTGCCGCAGCGCTCTTGAGGCTGTTGAGCGCGCATTGGAGCTACAACAAGAGCCGCGAATACGAGCACCGAGATGAGCGGCATTTTCATGGACATTCTCCAGAATCGAGGGGCAATTGCACGGCACGGCTGAATCCGTGCTTTTTCAAAACGATTCTTCATTGGCCGTTACGCGGATGAGAATGCGGTTCAAGATCCCAATCGCGCCTACCCCTATGTAGCAAACTTCTTATGGGCTTGTCAAGCAGTTTGCTACATAGGTACAATGCATCATGGCTTCAGAGGCAAAACTTTCGCACACCGCGGCAATGATCCTTCAAGCGCTGGACGCCGGATTTGTTTATGGATTCAGCATTATGGAGATGGCCGGGTTGCCCAGCGGCACGGTTTATCCGGCGATGCGCCGCCTGGAGCGCGACGAACTGATTCTTTCGAAGTGGGAAAAGCAATCGATTGCCGACGCCGAGCAGCGGCCACCCAGAAAGTACTACAAGTTGACCGCGGCGGGCAGGGCGACGCTGCTGGCCTCGCGCCGCCGATACCCGCTGCTGGAGCGGTTGATTCCTTCAGAGACGGTGAGGGCTGAGGAGGCCAGAAGCCAATGAAGCCTTCTCTGAAGCCGGCATTCGATGCCGCTGATCAAATGCTTCTCGGTTGCGCCGCGCGGTTTGTGCCGGGCCATCGGCGCGCCGATTGGCTGCGCGAATGGAAGGCGGAGTTGTGGCATGTTCGGCAAGAGCGCGCGCCCATGGAGCAACTCTCGTGGCAGGCCGAGCGTGAGATTGCGGGCTTTTGCCTGGGCGCTTTTCAGGATGCTTTTTGCCTTTGCCAACCGCGCTTGCGATTGGGGCCGCTGCTCACGGCGCTGCAAGGATCCGCCGCGCAGTGCCTCTTGACGCTGACAGGATTTCTGGTTCTCAGTTACGGGATTGCATGGCTTGCGCCGGGCGTGCGCGCGGAGCGGATGATCTCCGCGCCGATGCAAAATCCGGGGCTGATTTTGATTCAGTATGCCGATTGCGACGCCACAACGATCGAGCCTCAGCAGTACCTGGCGTGGAAGAATCGCCACCACAGCTTCTTTGACGACTTTGCTTTTTATCGCGTCAGCGAAGAAAGCATTCAGGCGGAAGGCGAGAGCGGGACTGCGCCCAGAGATTCCTGGAAGGTTGCACAGGCCTCCTCCAATTTGCTTGCTCTGCTGGGATTGCCGGTGCGCTATGCCGCATTGGAGAGCAACTCTGCTCTGCCCCAGGTGATCTTGAGTAAAAGCTTTTGGAAGATCGAGTACGGCGCCGATCCGCGTATTGCGGGGCGAGTGGTGCGCATTGGCCAGCGTCGCGCGCGCGTGGCTGGCGTGGCGGCGGGGGATGCATGGAATCTGCCGGGGAAGATCGGCGCATGGCTCGTGCAGCCGGATTCGACGCTGGCCGCCAGCGGCAGTGGATTCATCGTGGCTCATTTGACCGCGGCCGGCCAAAAGAAGATGTGGGCGCCGGTGATGCAGATTAACGAATACGACGAGGACGAAGGCCCCAGATTCTTCGGATACAACATCGATCAATGGCAACCCGGTTCCTGGGGCATTTACTGGCTGGGCATTGTTTTTGCCTTGATCTCGCTGCCCGCCGTCACTAGTGTCTCGCTGGGCGAATACAGCGTGAATGCCCGCAAAACCTCCTTGAGCCGGCGGCTCTACCGCTGGAGCTTTTTCTCGGCCAAGATCGTGTTGCTGATGATGATCGATTACTTCTTCACGCTTGATCTCGCTTACTTCCGCACCGCGCAATCCGCGCAAGTCTCGGCGAGCATTCAGATGATTGCCGCCTTCGTCTTCTTTCTTTTCGGATTGCGCTGGGCGCTGCTCGATCATCGCCAGCGCTGCCCAGTCTGCCTTCGCCGGGTTGAGCATCCGGTCGAGGTTGGTTTGGCCTCGCGAACTTTTCTTGCATGGAACGGCACCGAGATGATGTGCATGGGCGGCCACACGCTGCTGCACATTCCCGCGCTGCCTACAAGCTGGTTTGACGCGCAGCGATGGCTCTATCTGGATACATCCTGGGAGTTTTTATTCGTGGGATCGAGCGTGGGATAAGAGAGGCGAATCCCGCGGGATGCGGGATGGATCCGGTCCAGGCTTTTGCAACCATCCTTGCATCAACGGTTCGGTTATCGGTGCATCCCGCGACCGTTTTCACGCATAACTTATTGTGGATGAGTTTCGGCCGGCGCGCTCGCGGGCAGCGCGCTCGACGTAGCCAGAGGCGCGCAGGGCGGCCAGCGGATCGGCGGGCAAACCGCGCGCCGTGCGCCATGCGGCGGCGAGCGGGCGCACATCGCTCCAGAATGCGCCGCGGAAGAGCTCTTCGGCGGCGACCAGATCGCAGGAGCTTTGCAACTCGGCAAGCTGCTCGCGATCCACCAGCGCGGCCTTGAGCCATAGATCCTGCGCGGTGACCACGGTCTGCACGGTGGCTTCGATCTTGCCCTTCAGATTGTGGCTTTGGTCGATCATGAAAGCGATTTTGCCGCCTCGGCCATCGGCGCGTCCGGAGTGAATCTCGTGGAAGATGCGGAAGATCTGGTAGGGATCGATGGAGCCGAGGGTGAGGTCGTCGTCGGCATAGCGGCGGTCGTTGAAGTGGAAGCCGCCCAGCAGATTGGTGTGCAGCAGCCAGGCGACAATCTGCTCGATGTTCTGCGCGGGCAGATGATGGCCGGTGTCGACCAGCACGCGGGCTTGCGGGCCGGCAGTGCGCGCCAGGTGCGAGCTCATTCCCCAGTCGGCGATATCGGTGTGGTAAAAGGCCGGTTCAAAGGGCTTGTATTCGATCAGCAATATCTGCTCTGGCGCCAGATGGCTATGGGCGGCGCGGAGTGCCTCTTCCAGCCAGCCGATGCGCCGGCGGATGCTTTGCGTGCCGGGATAATTTGAGCCGTCGGGCAGCCAGAGCGAAAGCTCGCGCGAGCCGAGGGCCTTGGCAATCTCGATGGAATCCAGCACATGATGGAGCGCCTGCTCACGGATGGCGACCGATGGATTGCAGAGGGAGCCGAATTTGTACTGCTGATCCTGAAAGAGGTTGGGATTGATGGAGCCGGCGCGGACGCCGAATTTGCTTGCCAGAGCTTGCACTTCGGGCACATCGCCGAGGCCGTTGGGCAGATCCCAAAGGACGTGCAGCGCCATCGTAGGCGTGACGCCGGTGAGGCGATTGACCTCGGCCGCGTCAGCGAATTTTTCTTCGAGGGTGGAAGCGGAGGCGGGCTGGGTGAATTTGCCAAAGCGCGTGCCGGTGTTGGCAAAGCCCCAGGAGGGAATTTCGATCTGGAAGGTATCCAGGGCTTGGGCGGCCTGGTCGAGAATTGCGGATTCCGAAGAGGGCATGATGGTATTACCTCAGCTTGGCGGAGCGGGTCTTTGCCGGTTTGGGCTCTGATTCTTTGGTGGAAGCGGATTCGTCGTGGACCAGAATTACGTTGAGAAAGCGTGGTCCATGCACGCCTTTGATGCGGGTCATTTCAATGTCAGCCGTGGCGCTGGGGCCGGAGATCCAGGTGATGAGTTCAGGCGGCTCTTGAAAGCGGTTGAAGTACTCGGGCAGCGTTTCGACGACTTGGGAAGCGCGCAGCACGATCAAATGCCAGTCGGGCAGCAGGGAGAGCACGCGGCGTCCCTCGCTCTCCGAGTGGTGCAACACAATGGTTCCCGAATCGGCGACGGCGCAGGAGCAGGCGGTGAGCACGCCTTCAGCCTCTTCGATCTCGGCGGTTGCAAGGCCGCGATCAATCTTCCAATCAACGCCCGCGGCCAGCCATTCGTCCGGCACTCCCGGCGGAACCACAAAACTGTGGCGACCGCTGGCGGCGAGCCGCGCCTGAATGGCCGCGGGCAGCTCCGCCGGAGTGGCTTCCGTTACTTCGGCATCGTACTCACGCAGCCGTTCGATGATCAGCTTGACGCAGGCCTTGGGGCGCAGTTGTCCTTGGTGGGTGTAGCTGCGCGACAGCGCGGCATAGGCAGCCGCTCGGTCAGGGCCAGCGGAGACACCTTCAGTGGCTGAGCGAATGTTGTCCAGAATGTGTTGCCGAGAGGAGACAAAAGCGCTCATTGGGCCTCCTTGTTGGGCGCGCGTTTGGACCACCACTCGTGGAAGCTCTCTTTGGGCAGGCCGCGCAGGTCGCGGGTCTGGGTCCACTTTCCGCCCACACTGGGCAGAGAGTGAA
>Ga0181520_10012154_pt1 | contig 11125 bp, 10 predicted proteins | sample PEATcosm2014_Bin_29_FD_132451 | JGI IMG/M metagenome (GOLD analysis project Ga0181520, IMG submission 132451) | Peatland microbial communities from MTU Mesocosm Facility, Houghton, MI, USA - PEATcosm2014_Bin02_30_metaG | ecosystem: Environmental > Terrestrial > Soil > Wetlands > Peat | place...
CAATACGGGCCGTAGATCTCGGGGATGCCGCCAACGTTGGTGGCGATCATCGGCACGCGCGCGCCGGCCGCCTCGAGCACAATATACGGCAAGGATTCGGCCCGCGACGGAACGACCAAGACACGGCCGAGCGTGAACGCTTCGCGCACCGGCAGTTGGCCGCGGAAGGAGACGAACGAGGCGATGCCGAGGCGATGCGCCAATTCGGTCAGCAGCGCCTGATCTGGACCGGAGCCGACCAGCACCGCGCGCGGGATGAGGCCACGGGCGCGGCCGACGCCGGCGATCGCCTCGAGCAGCGTGTCGATGCCTTTGGCGGCGCGCAATTCGCCGACGTAGAGCAGGTCGGCGGCGTCTTCGTTCGGCGTCACCGGCGTGAACTCCGCTGGGCTGATGCCGTTGGCGACGATGCGGCGGACGCCGTTGTGAGCGCCGACTTGCGCATCAAATCGGCCGGCGATGTAAGCGCTTTCGAACAGAAAGATGTCCGTCAACGGCGCGAGCGCCCGCTCGACAAGCATGTAGAGGTTGTTGACGGCAGTGCCGCGGCGGTAATTGAAGCTGCCGCCGTGCGGCGTGTAGGCGCGTCGGGCTGCGCCGGGGTTGGTCAGCCGGCTCAGCCGAGCGTAGAGGCCGCCCTTCGAACCATGACCGTGCACGATGTCGGGCGAGACGCGCCGCAGATAGGTGGAAAAGCGCGCCATCGCGACGAGATCGCCGAAGCCGGGATTGCGATGGATCGGGCAAGCCGTGACGCCGAGCGTCAAGCCGCCGGGGATACGGGCGAGCGCCGCCTCGACCCGCGGACAGCGAGCCTCGGCGTCGAAGAACATGCCGACGTCATGGCCGCGCGCCCGCTGCTCGGCGGCGAGGTCGACGACGTGACGAAACAGCCCGCCGAGCGGGGCGCGAAAGACGTGAACGATGCGGAGTCTCGACGCTTGCGGCTGGGAAGGCGCCATCGCTGAAATCCATTGAAACGATGGCTTTTTGGTAACCCGATTTCCTAAAAGAACCGTTCGCGCACCTGGATCGTGTCGCCCGGGCGCACGGCGAAGGTTAGCGGCACCGAAGCGGTGATTGGCCGCCCGTCGATGATCCGCGTCAAGTCGACGCTATCCTGGGCGCCGCGCGGCGTGAAGCCGCCGGCGACCGCGATCGCGTTCTGCGCCGTCATGCCGTTGACGAACGGATATTGGCCGGCGACCGTCACTTCGCCGAGGACGAAAAACGGCCGGTACGCCTCGACTTCCACCGAAACGCTCGGGTCGCGCAAGAAGCCCTGGCGCAGCTTGGCCTCAACGACCTTGGCGAATTGCGCGGTCGTCAGGCCCTGGGCGTGGACGAGGCCGATCAAAGGCATGGCGACATTGCCGGCGCCGTCGACCGAAAAAGAATTGGATAGATTGTCTTGGCCAAACACGATGACCCGCAGACGATCGCCGCTGGCGAGCTGGTAGGGCGCGTCGATCGGGGTCCGCAGCAGGTCGGCGCTGTAGCGGGGCGCCGAGCAGGCGCCTAAGCCAGCAAGCGCGACGGCGAGGACGACGGCGAAGATTCGATTCATGACCAGTCCGCGCATTCATAACTGCTCAGCGACGGTTTAGGCGCGACATAGTTAACGAAACGCCAACGCGGCCGCATGGATCGCCGCGGCTTAACCCGTCGGCAACCTTAATCTCCGATAAGAAGCGAAGGGCTTGCGGCGTTGGCGATTTGGAGCGGCGGATGAATGGCGAAGTCGACGAAGGCGGCGCTGAGACGTCTCGCGGCGAAGCCGTCGACCTGAGTCGGCTGGGTCGCCTGCTGTGGCGGCGGCGCCGCTGGATCATCATTCCGACATTCGCCTGCGCCGCCGCGGCCCTTGTCGCAGTGATCTCGATCAGCCCGCGCTACACCGGCGTCGCCAAGGTGCTGCTGGAGAACCAGGAGAGCTACTTCACCCGGCCGGACAAGGCGGTCGGATCGGATCCCAGCGCCAATTTCGATCCGGAAGGGGTGCAGAGCCAAGCAGAGACCGTGACGACGACAGAACTTGCGCGCAAAGCGGTTGATCAACTGCAACTCGCGCAGCGGGTCGAATTTAATCCTTCTGAGCCGACCAATCCGGTGGCGATCGTTTGGTCGCTGCTGAGCGGCGGCCGCGCCGGCCGACCGGAAGACCGACTGATGGACGCGTTCCTGTCACGGCTCACCGTCTTCCCAATCGCCAAGTCGCGCGTGCTGCAGATCGAGTTCTGGAGCAAGGACCCGGCGCTCGCGGCGCGCGGCGCGAACACCGTCGCCGCGCTCTATCTCGACGCGCAGCAACAAGCCAAGCGCGACGAGGCGAAAGCGGCGAGCGCCTGGCTTTCGCTGAAGATCGACGAATTGCGCGGCAAGGTCGCCGAGGCGGACAGCAAGGTCGAAGCGTTTCGCGCCAGTTCCGGGCTGCTTGCCGGCGCCAACGGGATGACGGTTCCGAGCCAACAGCTTGCCGACATGACGACCCAGCTTGCGACCGCGCGCTCCAATCAGGCTAGCGCCGTCGCCAAGGCGCAATCGCTGCGCACGATGCTGCACGACGGCCGGCTCGACGAGATCCCGCAAGTGACGAGGGACGATTCGCTGCGCCGTTACGTCGAACAGCGCGTCGCGCTCAAGGCGCAGATCGCGCAAGAATCGCGCACTCTGCTGCCCGAACATCCGCGGATGAAGGAGCTCGCCGGCGAACTCGCCGGGCTCGACGCGGAAATCCGGAGCGAGGCCGACAAGACTGTGGCGGCGCTGGAGAGCGACGCCAAGCTTGCCGCCGCCGACGTCGACAGCCTCGGTGCGTCGCTCGCCAGGCAGTCGAAAACGGTCGCCAGCGGCAACGCCGACGACGTTCGTCTGCGGGCGCTGCAGCTCGACGCCAAGACGGCGAGCGACCAGCTCGAGTCGTATCTGCAAAAGTACCGCGAAGCGGTCGCGCGCGAGGCTGAGAACGCCGCACCCGCCGACGCTCGCGTCATCGCCAGCGCGAGCGACCCAAGCGAGCCGACCTTCCCGAAGAAGGTCCCCACCGTTCTGCTTGGGACCCTGGCGGGCTTCTTCATCTCGCTTGGGGCCGTCGTCGCCCATGTTCTGCTGACCGACGCCGTCATTGTGGCGCCGCCGCGTCGCGGTCGCGTCGAGGACCCAGCGCCCGAACGCGTCGAACCCACCGAGGCGAGCGCCCCCGCGGCCGCACCCGAGCCTGCGCCGCCGATCGAGCCGTCGCTTGAACCGGACGTGATCGCTGCGTCGGCTGCGCCGCCTCCGCCGCCGATGCTCGTCACGCCGCCTGTGCTCCCGCATGCCGACGACGATGGCTCTCTTTCCGTCGCGTCGCTCGCCGATTGTCTGGCGCGGATCGCGCCGAAGGAAGGCGGCGCGCTGACGGCGCTCATCGCCGGCGAAGAAAGCGGCCGCGCGGCGGGGTTGGCGCTGGCGCTCGGACGTCGGCTCGCCGCGCGCGGTCGCGCGGCGCTGATCGATCTCGGCGATCTGCCGCAGTCGTATGAAGTCGGATTCGACGGCGAAGAGGAAGACGGGGCGAGCGGCTTGGCGGAGCTGCTCGACGGACGCGCCAGCTTCGCCGAGGCGCTGCATCGCGACCGACTCTCCGCTCTTGACGTCATTCCTGCCGGCGCCGGCGCGATTTCCATCGAGCCGCTCGGCGAGGCGCTGGCGGCGCTGGCGGCGAATTACGACTTCCTCGTCATGCACGCTTATGATTGGCGTTCGCCTGCGGCCCTCGCCGCCCGCGACGGCGTCGCCGTTCTGGCGATCGTGGCGGCGCCGGCGCGGCTGGGAGCGGCGCTCGCCGAGGCGCGCGAGGCGTTCGCGCAGGACGAGATCGTCGTCGTCGGCTTGAAGAGCGGCGAAACGTCGGCGGCTGAACGCGTCGCCTGAGCGATCAGTCGCCGAAGCGGCTCCGAAGACGGCGCAATCGCGCGTGCAAAGCCATGAGCTGCGGCGAGCGTTTGATCGAGCGCTTGACGCGCCGCGCACCGAGGAAGGCCCAAGCCGCCAGCCGACCCTTCAGCGTGAAGGCGTAGGCGGTGTCGAACAGCGGTTCCGCGGCTTCGCAGGTCTTATTCTTGTAGTCCGCCTCGCCGACGCCCAGGTCGAACGTCTTGAAGCCGCGCGCGATCGCGTCGCGCACGACGGCTTGAACGATCAGTTCGCCTGGGCTGTTGCGGGCGATGTCGCGGTCGTTGTCGTTGGAGACGAACAGCCCGCTCACTCGGTCGCCGCCGGCGAGCGCGCCGAAAGTCGCTACGATCCGATCGCCGACGAACAGCCCGTGCAACTCCAGAGTCGACGAGCCGGCGGCGTGGCCGCAATCGGCGAAGCGAACCAGAAACTCGCGCGCTTCCGGGTCATCGAACGCGTTGATCAGGCCGAGTTCGCGCATCCGTTCGTGCTTCTGGACGAAGAAGGCGTCGATCAGCCGAGCGGCCTCGGCGGGGTCGGCGGCGCGGCGGTGCGCGACCGGCCCCATCGCCTCGAGATGCTTGGCTTTCTTGCGCAACTTCTTCTGCGCGTCCTTGGAGGCGTGCGCGTTCAGCCAGAGCGAAAAGTCTTCGGGCAGGGCGCTCTTGTAGGCGAGGCACCGACTCGGCTGACTACGCGGCCCGACGAGCGGGTTGGGCGCGCCAAACCATTCGCACGGTTGGTTGACGAACAGGAACGCATCGATGCGCGGCGACGTCGCGCAGCCGCCAGACGTCTTGCCGCCGGAACAGACCGAGGTTGAAGTTGAGGTCCTTTAGGCCGAGAAAGTGCGCAAAACGCAGCGGCCCGAAGCCGCGCGCGGCGAGCGGCAGCAGCGCGACGGCTGCCCCTGCCGCGTTGCGCGCGACTACGATCAATGGCGCGACGCCATGCGCGGCCCCGGCCGTTTCGGCCCACGATCGGGTGAAATCGTAGCCCTGGTACGGGCTCGCAGCCGCCAGCGGCGCGATCTCGGCCCATGCGCCGTGCGCAGCCTCGACGCTGGCGAAGATCTCGATTTCGGCGAAGGGGCAGGTCGCCGCGGCGCTTTGGCGCGAAGCCGGCTCGGCGGCGGGATGCGAGCGATCGGAAAATGCGGCGGCGGACGGCACTGTGAACCCTCGATGGATGTGGGCCGCGCAGGTTAGCCGACGAGGCGTCAACATCGTGTTTACGTGGAATCTTGGTCGAGGCGACTAAGGCGCCGCGACGTGCAGCCCGTGCGACAGCGTGACCAGTTTGCGGGTCAGCGAAAGCAACCGCGGCGAGCGCTTGACGCGTCGCTTCAGCCGCTGTCTGGCGAGGAAGGCGCAGGCTGCGACGCGGCCGGCCGGGCTGACCGTGAAGGCGCTGTCGAACAGCGGCTCCTCGACCTCGCACGCCTCGTCCTTGTAGCGCGCTTCGCCCACGCCGAGGTCGAAGGTCTTGAAGCCGCGCGCGATGGCGTCGCGCACGACAGCCTGGACGATCACCTCGCCGGGACTGCTGCGCGCGATCTCGGTTTCGCCGTCGTGGGAAAGGAACAGGCAACTCATCCGGCCGCCGGCTCCGAGCGCGCCGCAGGTGGCGACGACGCGGTCGCCGACGAAGAGCCCATGAAGTTCGAGCGTCGGCGCGCCGGCGGCCAAACCGCAATCGGCGAGGCGGGCGATGAAGGCGCGCGCCTCCGGCGCCTCGTAGGCGTTGACCAGGCCGCGCGCGCCCATCCGCGCGCTCTTCTGGGCGAAGAATGCGGCGAGCAATCGGTCGGCATCAGCGCTGTCGGCCGCGCGGCGGCAGACCACCGGCCCCATCCTTTCGAGACGCCTGACCTTCCGCCGCAACTTCTGCTGCGCGAGCGTCGATAGGTGGGCGTTCCGCCAGGCCGCAAAATCATCGGGCAGCACGCTCTCGTAGGCCGAACTCGGGCTCGCTTGTCTGGGCAGGGCGGCGAGCGGGTTGGGCGCGCCCTGCCAGTCGAGCGGCTGGTTGCAGAGGAGGAACGCGTCGATGCGCGGCGTCGTGGCGCGCGCCGCCGCTTCGAGCAATGCTGCGACGTCCTTCGCCGCCCAAACCGCGCCGCGGCGGAACAAGCCGAGGTTGAAATTGGCGTCCTTGCCGCCGAGAAACTGGGCAAACCGCAGCGGCCCGAAATCGCGCTCGCCGAGCGGCAGCAGCGCCGCGACCTCGCCTGCTGCGTCGCGCGCGACGACGATCAGTGGCTTGACGCCGCGCGCGGCGCCGATCGTCGCCAGCCACAGGCGGGAGAAATCGAAGTCCTGATAGGGGCTGGCGGCGGCGCGCGGGGCGATCTCGCGCCAGGCGTCGCGCGCCGCTTCAATGCGGTCGAACGTCTCTGCGGCGACGAATGGGCGGCGTCCCGCAGGAGGGGAGATCGAATGCGGCGCGGCGGCGGGCGACGAAAGACGGGGAGATGCGGCGGCGAGCGGCACAGGCGAACCCTCGGGCGAACGTGTGCCCTTTAGCCTAGCCGTCAATCGGTCAACGTCGCGTTTACGTGCAATCGATTCCGTTGAAGCGCGCGCCGCGGCTAGGTCGCGGCGCGTCGCCAGCGGCGGAATGGCGCGAGCAGTCGGTTAACCAGCGCAAGCCGCTGCGGCGACTGCTTCACGCGCCGCTTCAAGCCCTGCTTGGCGAGGAATCCTCGGGCCGCAATGCGGCCGAGCGGGCCGAAGCCAAAGGCGCTGTCGAACAATGGCTCGACGATCTCGCAGGCGTCGTCCTTGTAGCGCGATTCGCCGACGCCGAGGTCAAATTCGACGAAGCCGCGCGCAATCGCGTCGGCGACCACCGCCTGGACTATGATCTCGCCGGGGCTGCTGCGCGCGATCTCGGGGTCGCCGTCATGGCCGATGAACAGGCCGCACAGCCGGTTGATCCCCGGCAGCGCGCCGAACACGGCGATGATCCGGTCGCCGTGCAAGAGCGTGTGCAGTTCTAGCGTTCTCTCGCGCGCCAGCCTGGCGAGGAATTCCTGCGCCGCCGGCGAAGCGTAGGGGTCGCGGACGCCGATGACTTCGGCGCGCGCGCGCCACGCGGCGCGGTAGGCCGCCAGCGCGCGGTCGATTTCGTCTGCGCTGGCGGCGCAACGGCGTTCGAGCGGCGCGATCGCCTCGAGCCGAGCCCGCTTCTTGCGCATCTTTTTCTTGGCGTCTTTGGACGCGCGCGCGTCGAGCCAGACGGAATAGTCGCCGGGCAGGGCGGTCGCATAGGCGTAACTCGCGCTTGGCTGACGCGGCGCGGCTGCGAGCGGATTGGCGAATCCGCGCCAGCTCAGCGGCTGGTTGACGAGCAGAAACGCATCGATCCGCGGTCTGGCGCGGCGCGCCGCCTCGGCGAACAAAGCGGCGAGGTCGTCGCGCGACCACTCGCGGTCGGGGAGGAACAGGCCGAGGTTGAAATTGGAGTCCTTGCCGCCGAGGAAGGCCGCCAAGCGTAGGGGACCGAGCGCAGCGCGCGCCAGCGGCAACAGCGCGACCGGGACGTCGGCTTCGTCGCGTGCGACGACGATCAGCGGCGTCGCGCCCGAAGCCGCGCCAAGGCTGACGAACCAGATCCGGGCGAAGTCGAAACTTTGATAAGGGCTGGCCGAAACGTTCGCCGCGAGTGCGGCCCAGGCTGGGCGCGCGTCTTCGAGCGTTTCGTAAACCTCAACCCGCGCGAACGGGCGCGCTGACGCGGCGGTCCGCGGCGGCGCGCGGCGTGGAATCGGCGATAGGCTTTTCAGGGCGCTGACAGGCGGCACGCGGAAATCCTAAGCAGACGAGGCGGAAGACTAATCGAGCAGGGGTCAATGCTTCGTTTATCCGCACCGCTCCGGTGGTAAGCGCGCAGCAAGGTCCTTCGGCTAGGCAGAGCGGCAGCGACGATTTCGGGAACAGCCGCGCGCATGGCGCTCAAGCACAGGCTCATCGAGGCGGGCTTCGCCGCCTTTCGGCTAAGCGGCCTGCATCGCGCCGTCGCGCCGCTGACGCGCGGCCGCGGGGTCATCCTCGCGTTTCATCGCGTTCGCCCGTTCGCGCCGCCGACGCCCGGCTACGCCCCCAATCGGCTGCTCGAAATCGAGCCCGACTTCTTTGATGCGGCGCTGGCGCTGGTCCGCCGGCTCGGCTTCGAACTCGTCTCGCTCGCCGAGGCGAGACGGCGGCTTATCGAAGGCGGACGGCGCTTCGCCGCGGTGACCTTCGACGACGGTTATCGCGACACGCGCGACTTCGCGCTGCCGATTCTGGAAAGACACGCGGCTCCGGCCACGGTCTTCTTCGCCACCGGGTTCCTAGACCGGAGAGCGCGGCTGTGGTGGCTCGAACTCGAGGAGGCGCTGCGCCGGCTCGACGTCGCGAAAATCGAAATCGATGGGCGCGCGATCGCCGTCGAGGCGCGTACGCCGGCCGAAAAGACCGCCGCTTTCGAGCGCATCTATTGGGCGTTGCGCGCGCGACCGGAGGAGAAACTCCTCGCCGCGACCGGCGCCCTCGCCGCCGCGGCCGGTGTCTCCAGCGCCAAGATCGCCGATCAACTGTTCATGGACTGGGACGAAGCCGCCGCCTTCGCTCAGCGCCCGATCATCGCCGCCGGGGCGCACTCGCGGGAGCACCGCATGCTGGCGAAATGGCCGGAGGCGGACGCGCGCGCTGAGATGGCGGGCTCGAAGGCGGCGCTGGAGCAGCGCTTCGGCCGCTCCATCGACGCCTTCGCCTATCCGGTCGGCGACCCGACCAGCGCCGGACCGCGCGAATTCGCGCTGGCGCGCGAGGCGGGTTTCGCCTGCGCGGTGACGACCCGACCGGGCATGCTCTACGCCGACCACGCGACGCATCTCTGGGCTCTGCCGCGGGTCTCTGTGAACGGCATGTGGCAGAGTGTCGGCGATCTGGAGAGCCTGCTTTCCGGCGCGCCGCTGTTGCTGTGGAATCGTGGCCGCCGGGTCAACGTCGGCTGAGGCTAAGTTGACGCGGCGCGGGCCGATTGCCGGCCTCGGCACGCTTGTTTTTACCTTCCGGCGCGCTTACGTTCCGGGCACGATCTGCAGCCGTCGCCCACTGAGCGGGCGCACGGCCCGTTCATGTGGGAAAACGCCATGGGTGGCCTAAGCATTTGGCACTGGATGCTGTTCGCGGCGGTCGCGCTGCTGCTCTTCGGCGGCAAAGGCAAGATCTCGGACATCATGGGCGACGTCGCCAAGGGCATCAAATCGTTCAAGAAAGGCATGGCCGAGGACGACGATGCGGCCAAGCCGGCGGCCCCGGCGGCACGCCTCGAGAACCGCGCTGGCGCCCCGGTCGACGCCAAAGAGACGGACAAGGTCGGCTGACGCTTCCGGCCCGGCGCGCCGCCGTAGGTCGCCAAGGCCGGGCGCCCGCCGCCCCGAGACCGCTGCATGTTCGATTTCGACGTCGGCAAGCTTCTGATTTTCGGCATCGTCGCTCTGGCGGTGATTCCGCCCAAGGATTTGCCGCGCGTCATGCGCGTGGTCGGTCAGGCGCTCGGCCGGATGCGGCGCATGGCGGCCGAGTTTCAGGGCCAGTTCATGGACGCGATGCGAGAGGTCGAACTCGAGAGCGTCAAGAAAGAACTCGACAGCGTGAAGAGCGACTTCGCCAACGTGCAGAAGGAACTCAACGCGATCGAACACTCGGCGAAGATCGACTCGTCCTTTGATCCGTCGATGGCGGTTCATTCCGAGCAATCGCATGCGATCGAAGCGCCGAAAGACGTCGGTCAGTCGGAAATCTCGCTGACCGGGCCGACGCCCGACGCGGCGAAGGAACCAGCCGCTGAGGCCTCGGCGCCTGTCGCGCCGCCGCCGGCCGCCGAGCCGGAAGCCGCCGCGCCGCCGCGGGACGCCGCCGAATGACCGCAGAAGACATCGACGCCACCAAGGCGCCGCTGATGGATCACTTGATCGAGCTGCGCATGCGCCTCGTGCGGGGGATTTACGCCTTCATGGCGGCGTTCCTCGTCTGCTTCTACTTCTCGCGCACGATCTACAACGTGCTGACCGAGCCTTATGTGCGAGTCGTCGGCGCCGAGAAGGCGACGCTGATCGCGACCCATTTCCTCGAACAGTTTTACACCAACATCCGCCTGTCGATGTTCGGCGCCGGCGTCATCGCGTTTCCGATCATCGCCGTGCAGATCTACAAGTTCGTCGCCCCCGGCCTCTACAAAAAGGAGCGCCAAGCGTTCCTTCCATATCTGATCGCGACGCCGATCTTCTTCGCACTAGGCGCCCTGCTCGTCTATTTCGTCGTCATGCCGCTGCTGATCCGCTTTTCGGTGTCGCTGCAGCAGGTCAACACGCCGGGTGAGGCGACGATCGAGCTGCTGCCCAAGGTCAGCGAATATCTGTCGCTGATCATGACGCTCATCTTCGCCTTTGGCGCGGCCTTCCAGCTTCCGGTGGTGCTGACGCTGCTCGGCCACATCGGCGTCGTCGATTCCGCCTATTTGGTGCGGATGCGCCGCTACGCCATCGTCGCGGTGACCGGCGTCGCGGCGCTCCTCACCCCGCCCGATCTCATCAGCATGTTGTCGCTGACGCTGCCGATGCTGCTGCTCTACGAGGGTTCGGTGATCGCCGTTCGGATCGTCGAGAAGCGCCGCAAGGCCGCCGAGACGGCTGCCGAACAGACCAAGACCTGAGCCGAGCGCCGGATGCCGCCGCGCGACGTCCTGACCGCTATCGCCGTCGCGGTCGTCTGGGGCCTTACGTTCATCGCCATCAAAATCGGCGTCGCCGAAACGACGCCGCTCATGCTTTCTGCGTTGCGTTTTGTGTTTGCCGCGCTGCCGCTGGTCCTGTTCGTTCGCCCGCCGAAGGCGTCGCCGGCGCTCGTCGTTCTCTACGGCCTGTTTATCGGCGTCGGCCAGTTCGGCCTGCTGTTCATCGCCGTGCGCGAGGGCTTTCCGGTCGGCCTCGCCTCGCTGGTCATCCAGTTGCAGGCGTTCTTCACCATCCTGCTTGCCTGGGCGCTGCTGCACGAAAGCCCACGACGGGCGCAGGCGATCGGCGCGGCGATCGCCTTCGCCGGCATTGCGCTGATCGGCTCGGAGCGGCTCGGCGGCGCGAGCCTCGGGCCGCTGCTGCTGGTCATCGCCGCGGCGGCGTTCTGGGGCGCGGGCA
>Ga0181520_10012156_pt1 | contig 11124 bp, 11 predicted proteins | sample PEATcosm2014_Bin_29_FD_132451 | JGI IMG/M metagenome (GOLD analysis project Ga0181520, IMG submission 132451) | Peatland microbial communities from MTU Mesocosm Facility, Houghton, MI, USA - PEATcosm2014_Bin02_30_metaG | ecosystem: Environmental > Terrestrial > Soil > Wetlands > Peat | place...
ACCGGACTTGCTACCCCATCATTCCGAGGGGTAGCGCATGATGGGGTGAATGATGGGGTAAATCCGTGCCAAAGATCACCGATTTTGGGTAAAATAGGTTAGTATAGAGTCGTAAAGAGCCACTAGATAGGAACTAGGTTCATTTTCAGAAAATTTTAACCGCGCTTCGCGGAGCGAAGCGTATGGTGGGGTGGGGATAGAAACGAGAGAACGGTTTTTAAGAGAAAGGTTGGAGCCGAAGATTTTTAAGAGCGAAGATTTTTTGGGGGTGAGGTCGAATACTTTTAGATATAACACTTGCCCCACACCACCCGTGCGCGTGTTATAGGCACTTTATTTTTTCGCCGCAGAGATCGGCGAACTCCCTTTAATACTGTTCAATAACTTTTATTTCTTCTTCATTCAATCCATAGATTTTATAAATCTCTTGATCTATTTGTTTATCGGTTTTTTCTATTTCAGATTTTATATTCTCCCATTCGTTTGAATATTCTAATACTTCACGAAGTTTCTTATTAAGAGAAATCATTTTGTCTACTAAAATAGTAATTTCTTTTTTCTGTAATTCATTACCTACATAAATTGGAATTTCCATTAAAGGCCCCTTATCAACTTGCAAAAGATCACCAAGCTGTTTTCCTTTATTTTTTAACCAAAAGAAAGAAAGTTTAGAGTTTAGAATTCCAGTTAAGTATTTTAAATCTATCCTATTTGTTTTTATAAAATTCAAGGCACGAGAACCATAATAAGGTTCTTCTGTATAAAAGAAATTTGGATAAGATACTCTTACGCCACAGACTATTTTAGGCCCTTGGCTAAAAAACATTTCCTCTCTTTCTCTATGTAGGTAAAAATAAGGTTTATTTGGAGTCCCATATTTTTCTTTAGCCTCTTTAAGAATTTTCTCAAATGGTTTGAAGTGGTTCTCAATGTTGGGATAATCTTTAAGTTTTTTGTCACCAAAATTTTTATCACTTATGTAAAAAATGAAATTCTCTGATTCACCACTCTTATACTTACCGGATGCAGTAAAAAACGGCTTTAAAAACTTTTGCTCATCTTTACTATATAGATCAATATCTTTTTCTAGGAAATACTTATCGGGAGCAGCCACGATCCCTTGTCCAACCTCTTTTTCTGTTAATTCAAAATTTTTCTTCTTTATTATTTTATCAAAGATTGAGCCTGATTCTTGATTAGAAAAAGTTATATTTTTATCAACCAGTTTCTCTGGTTCTATCTCTATTTTTTGCTTTTCGCCAAAAATGTCTAAAATCAGTTTTTCTTCACTGATATTTTTATCATTTATTCGCAAATAATCCACCTCGTATTTTTTACTCGGTTTCTCTTTTTCAAAAATATAGATCATTGTTTGAATTCCGGCTTGTTGAAATACTTTATAATCTCCAAAATCAATAAACGTCTTTAATTCGCCGTCTGCAAGAATTTTATTTCTCATAATACTTGCACCAGCATTTGTCACCCAATTATTCGGCGCAATAAAACCCATAACGCCATTATCTTTTAATAAATCTATAGAGATACAGGCAAACATTGTCCACAAATCCATTTTTCCTTGATAATATGGATTATCGTGCAAGCCGTTAAAAGCATCTTTATTAACAAATTCTTTTATATACGGTGGGTTTCCAATTATTACATCAAAACCGCCCTGCTTAAATATTTCTTTAAATTCTTCTTTCCAATCAAAAGTTAGAGAATTTCCATTTTTTATATTTTTATCCAATTTCGGTAAAATTTCTTTTGAATCGAGAGAATTAATAAGTAAATTAAGACGAGCAATTTCTACAGCTTGCATATCCAAATCAACGCCAAAAATATTTTCTAGGATTATCTGCCTTTTTACCGATCCATCAATTCCAAATTCTTTATATTTTTCGGCGATGGCTTCGAGCGCCCTAATGAGAAAAGAACCAGAACCGCAAGCTGGGTCAAGCACTTTTATCTTTTTCAAATCAGCTACACTTTTACAATTATCTAAAACCGGTTTTAACGCATTTTTGACAATATAATCCACAACAAAGGTTGGCGTATAAAAAATTCCTTGCTCTTTTCTTTTTTTTAACATCCTTCTCAACGTTTACACCTTTTTTTGATTGGGTTAATTTATAGTTTAAATAGTTTTCATAAACAGTTCCCAAAACATCGGCTGGCATTTCTTTGAAATTGTATTCATACTGCCCCTTTTTGCCGTAAAGCCTCTCTATCATCTTTTCAAATCCGTTATTATCCACTATCTCCCAACTTTCAAAAGGGTGAGGTGAAAAAAGATTAGAATCATAAATTTTATCTAATTCGCGAAAAATTACCGACATTGCTTCAAACGGCTTGTAGTTTTTACTTTTTTCAGCCTCTCGCAATAGATTTTTTAAGATATTCGGTTCAACTTCTCTATCTTCCGCAACACGAAGAAAAATCAAACGATCTAAAAGTTTTTGTACCCCTTCGTCAATTACATCTTTTGAAAGATGTAATTCTTCATTCCAACTTTTGAATTCCTTAGTAAGCCACTCCCTGCAATCTTGAATATCTTCATTTATTTTTTTAACAACAGTAGCAACTTGTACAGATTTTTCTTTCTTGCCAATCTTTTCTGCATATTCATCTAAGGTTTTCTTTTGAAAAGACTCTCTTGAGAGATGCCATAACGTTTCAAAATCAGAAATATATTTATCATGGGAAAGTTCAAAAACGAGCTTATCCATTAAATCCCTTTTTTCTATTCTTTGCGCATTAAAAACTTTGATGCTATCAAAATCAGTTAAAATAGCATAAGTAACACCGGTGTTCCAAGAATAATTTATTACCTGCTTTGAAAATATTTCATCGTCCAAATCAACACTAAGTTTCTTAGATTCTAAATAAAATTGTGTTATTCCGTTTATTTTAAAGGTATGATCGGGGCGACCGGAGCCTTTTATATGGTCTTGAGACGAAACTTCGTTTTTATTTCTAATGTCCCATCCAAGAATTTCAAAAAGGGGCAAAATGAATCCCTGAATTGTGTCCTCCTCAGAGTAAGTTTTTAATTTACCGTCTTTTTTAATGGCCTCATATTTATCAACCAGTTCTTGAATTCTATTTTTAATTAGCTCTTTATCCATATAATTATTTCAAAAGCTCGCTACTAGAAATTCCTAACGCTCCCGCGATTTTCTCCAAAGTAGAAAGGGTGGGATTCATACGGCCATTTTCTATATTACTAATATAAGCTCGATTTACGTTCAATGTTTTAGAAAGATCACCTTGTGATAATTTCTTTTTTAGGCGCAACCTCCTTAAATTTTCGCCAAGTTTTTTACCTGATTGCATAAATGTATTTTAGAAATACTTGCATTTTATTGCAAGGGTGCAATATAATGCATATATGCCCACCTACTTCCTATACGCTCGCAAATCCACCGACGACGACAAACGGCAGGTGTATTCCATCCCCGATCAGATAGCCGTCATGCGCCAGCTCGCCAAGCAGGAAAACCTAACCATCGTCGCAGAATTCGAGGAGAGCCGGACGGCAAAGGTGCCCGGCCGCCCCATCTATAACGATATGATGCGGCGCATTAAAGAAGGAGAGGCGCAGGGCATCCTCTCGTGGAAGTTGAACCGCATCGCCCGCAACATGCAGGACGGCGGCGAGGTGGCGGAGCTTTTGAAACAAGGGGTTATCCAGCACGTCCGCACTTCGCAAAATAGCTTCAAGCCGGAGGATAACGTGATACCGATGTGCATGGAGTTCGCTATGGCCGATCAGTATGTGCGGGACTTGGCCTACGATACTTCGCGTGGACTGGAGAAAAAAGCTATGCGCGGTGATTTTCCCGGCCCCGCCCGCGTCGGGTATCTGAACAATCCCCGCACGAAAACAATTATGGTGGATAAGCGGAAAGCCCCCATCGTCCTTCACGCCTTCGAGGTGTACGCCGAAAACAAATCCCGTTTTGAAGACATCGCCAACTACCTTTACGAAAATGGGCTACGGACGAGAAGCCGAGACAGAAGTTCCGGCGGGAGGCGGTGGTCGAAAGATCGCGTCAAAAAAATGCTTACCAACATTTTTTACTACGGCGACTTCCAGTACGGCGGAGAGATATATCATGGCCGCCATGCGCCCATCGTTTCAAAAATTCTTTTTGATAAAGTCCAAAGCGTTATCGAGATGCGTGGCAGGAGACAGAAAGCCCACAAAGACCCTCAAGCCCTCTGCGGGTTACTGCGGTGTGGCAACTGCGGATGTTCCATCACGGCCGAGGCGATCACGAAGCGGCAGAAGAACGGCAACATCCATTCCTACGTCTATTATCGCTGTACCAAGAAACGAGGTGTCTGTAACGAGCCATACGTCCGCGAGGAGATATTGATTGAGCAACTATCCAACCTGCTCTCCAGCTTCAGCCTACCCTCAAATTGGGCTAAAGAACTGCTGTCTATGGCCGAGGAAGACGAACGGGAAGCTGGACGCGTCGCGGCGGCATCCATCCAAACACTACGGGCTAAGGTTGCCGACTTGGATGAGAGGATCGGCCGCTTAACCGACCTCTACGTTGAGCAGGATATCGAACGGGACGCCTACCTCGACCGGAAGCGATCTCTCATGTCCGAGAGAAAGTCAGCAGAGGAACAAATGGCGCGTTTGGAACGGAACGCCGCCGCGTGGCTCCAACCTCTGCAAGAATGGATACAAGACGCGGTTTCACTGGACGAAACCGCAAAATCGGGCGACCTCACCCCCAAAAAATCTTCGCTCTTAAAAATCTTCGGCTCCAACCTTCTTCTAAAAAATCGTATTCTCGTCTCTACCCCCACCCCACCATACGCTTCGCTACGCGAAGCGCGGTTAAAATTTTCTGAAAATGAACCTAGTTCCTATCTAGTGCGCCCGGCAGGACTCGAACCTGCAACCAGTCGTGTATAAGACGACGGCTCTGCCAATTGAGCTACAGGCGCAGAACTATTTTTGTTATACTATCCTAAAAATCAACCCGTGACCAGCAAAAAATATGATTATCGTTTTTACCGGTGATGGAAAAGGGAAAACGACTGCGTCGCTTGGCCAGATGGTTCGCGTCTTGGGACGCGGGAAATCGGCGCTCATGATCCAGTTTATCAAGGGGCCGTGGACATCGGGCGAAGACGAATTTGTGAAAAATTTCCAATTTCCAATATCTAATTTCCAAATAAAAAAGATGGGGCTCGGCTTTGTCGGCATCTTGGGTGATAAGCTGCCAATTGAAAATCACAAAGCCGCAGCACGGAAGGCACTCGACACTTTCATAACGGAAAACAAATCGGGAAAATGGCACCTGATCGTTCTCGACGAAATTAACGTCGCCGTTTCACTCGGACTGCTCACCGTTCAGGAAGTGCTTGATGCGGTGGACGATTTTGCAAAAGACCGCATTCTCATCCTTTCCGGCCGCGGAGCACCGCAGGAATTTATCGACCGCGCCGATCTCGCGACGGAGATGCGGGAGATAAAACACCCATTTCAAGAGGGCAAACAAGGAGAAATAACCGTGGAGTTCTGAGAATCAATGTTGGAGTTCGGCTCCGAACATTATGCCCCGATCGGTTTGATCTTGAACGGTTTGAGAATTGCGTAAAATTCTTCCTGTTCGAGTGTTTCCTTTTCCATCAGTGTATCGGCAATCTTCTTGAGTGCCGGTTTATGAGACGCCAATATTTTTTGTGCGGTTTCGTGCGCGCGTGTCAAAAAATTACGCACTTGGATGTCAATCTCCGACGCAACCTTTTCGGAATAATCTCTCCCTCCCCCGATGTCGCGCCCAAAGAAAAGCGACTCTTCCCCGTTGCCGAACGCGATCGGCCCAAGATCGCTCATGCCATATTTCGTAACCAGCAACCGCGCGAGTTCCGACGCCTGTTTCAAATCATTCGATGCGCCCGTCGAAACGTCACCGAACATGAGCTTTTCCGAGGCGTAGCCTCCCATCATCATCGCAAGATCGGCAAGAAATTGTGTTCGCGTTTTAAGATGCCTGTCTTCGGTCGGCAGCTTCATGGTATAGCCGCCCGCATAGCCGCGACTGATGATCGAAACTTTCTGGATCGGATCTGCCTCCTTCAGCGCAACCGCGATGAGCGCATGTCCGCCTTCATGATATGCCGTTATCTCTTTTTCTTTTTGCGAGATCACACGGCTCTTCCGTTCCGGCCCAAGCAAAACCTTATCGGCGGCGTTAAAGAGGTCTTCCTGTCTGATTAATTTTTGGTCGTTGCGCGCGGCGATAAGCGCCCCTTCATTCATCAAGTTCGCGAGGTCGGCGCCCGAAAATCCCGGTGTCCGCTGGGCAACTTTTCGCAAATCGGTTCCTTTTTCGAGTATCTTCCCTTCGCCATGGATTTTCAAAATCGCTTCGCGGTCATTCAAATCCGGCAAGTCGAGCACGACGCGACGATCGAACCGGCCCGGCCGCATGAGAGCGGGATCTAAAATGTCAGGGCGGTTCGTAGCGGCGAGAACGATAACGCGCGTGTCGCGATCAAAACCATCCATCTCGACAAGGATCTGGTTCAAAGTTTGTTCGCGTTCGTCATTGCCGCCGCCCATACCGGCGCCACGCTGGCGGCCAACAGCATCAATCTCATCAATAAACAATATTGACGGTGCTGCCCGCTTTGCTGTCATAAAAGCATCCCTGGTACGCGAAGCTCCAACGCCAACGAACATTTCAACAAACTCAGAAGCTGAAATATAGAAGAACGGCACGTTGCTTTCGCCAGCAACCGCACGGGCGACCAATGTTTTTCCGGTTCCGGGAGGTCCCATGAGCAATATCCCCCGTGGGATGCGCGCGCCAAGGTCAAGAAACTTTTTAGGATTTTTTAAGAAATCGACGACTTCAATAAGTTCTTCCTTCGCTTCCTTGAGTCCCGCGACATCCTTGAAGGTAACGCGATCCTTAAACGTGGAGAGGCGCAGATTTGAACGGCCGAAATTGAATGCCTGATTGGCGCCGGAGCGTGCCGAACGGAACATGAACCAGAAGAGTGCCGCAAGCAGGAGCAATGGCAGGATGGTGGGTAGAAGCAAGTTCATCCAATAATTCCATCCTGATTCATTCTGTACCTGCAGGTTAACGCTTGCGAGCGCTGTCGAACTTACATTCAAATTTTTCAATGTTTCTGAAAGGCCGCTTTCTGCTTCCTTTTCCGCGACGGCCTGCGAGCCGTCTTTCATCGCAACCGCGAGATCATTGCCGTTCACCGTAATCTGCGTCACTTGGCCGGCATTTATCTTATCCACAAGCTGATTCAGGCTCAAGGTCGTCGGCGCTTTTGCCGGTTCCGCAAAAAGCGAAAAGAGAAACGAGATGAACAGAAGAGTTACAATCGCCCAAAGAACATTTTTCCAGAATTTAGACATGAGAGTATTTTAACAGGTTTCAGTATAGCACAAAACCCTTCCCGATAAAATTTTGAATTGTCTCCGCTAATCAGAAAGGTCTGGGGCATTTTAAAATTTGATCGACGATCCCCTGTGATATTTCTTAATCAACATTTCCTTCTTTTCCCGCCGCCATTTTTTAATTTGAATTTCACGTTTTCGTGCTTCCGCTAAAGTAGCATATTCTTCCAAGAAAACTATTCTGAACTTCGCCCTGCCTTTCGTAAATTGTGCGCCGCGATCAGTGTTATGAAATTTTGTCCTAGTATTTGGGTTTTCGGTCATGCCGACATAAAGTTTCCCGAAGTCATCCGGATCGTATAGACAAAATGCATGCTCGAATATTAGAGATTTTTTGATTAAAAAATCATAAAATATATCCCTCGACCATGCTCGGGATACTCGACTCGCGTTACATCGCAAAGATTGTTCGAAAACTTTAGTTGTGCCCTGGCACGAGCGAGCCCATTCTCATGGGCGAGCTACAAGAATATGTCCTTCGACTACGCTCAGGGCACTCGACTCGCAACCCATCTCAACGATCGAATATGTGTGCCAAAATTGTGCCCTGGCACGAGCGAGCCCATTCTCATGGGCGAGTCGAGTGCCGAGGGGGAGGGTCGAACTCCCATGGGATCACTCCCGCAAGGTCCTAAACCTTGTGCGTCTGCCAGTTTCGCCACCTCGGCTCGAGAAACTTTCTCATATTAGAACAAGATATCTTATTTGACAAACATTTATCTTTATGTTATGCTGGTTATAGTATTTTAAAAGGCACCGGACGGCCTCAATTAGAACGACGCCATTTCGGGCGTTTTTTTGTTTTTTCTCTTGCGATGTTGTACTAAGGCCTCGTTCGGGGTGAGGATGTCACTATTTTTCTGATAAATTTAAAAGGCTCCGCATGCCGCGGAGCCTTTTAAGGAAAACCGAACCGTGAGATTAGCAACCGGTCCCGATGCCACTCTGGCCAATAACACTTCCAACCAAGCTCGGCACCGCCTTTGCGAGAATACCGACGACGATGGCGATCGCCGCATACAAAAGCGAATGACTCGCTGCTTTTACTTTCTCCGGATCGCCCGCAGCCGTCAGATATTTGAACGCCGCGACGATAACAAAGATGACCGCAAGAATGATCAAAAAGTAGAAAAGCCAATTCGTGATCCCGCAGAGTTCACTTCCAACCTCCGAGAGACTATTTATGCCTGAAACTGGCGCCGCTACGCCATTCGGACCCGTCACCTGCGCGGCCGCCAAGAGCGGCAAAGCCAGCGACGCAACCGGAATGACGAAATTCAACGCAAACTGTTTTATTTTTTTCATAATGTGAATGTGATAGGTATTCGACCTTTCTTCCTGTTTCTAGGATCCGCTGCAGTTTAACGGGGAAACGGTGATTTCGGGCTGAAAAATAGTCGCAACAAGATAAGGGAAGCCTTTCGCAATCAGCGCTACAAGAATCGCGACAGCGGCATACGTTAACGTCTTAGTCGCCCTATGGACCTGTTCCGTATCGTCGCCAGCCGTAAGATACGTATACGCCGCCCACATGACCATAATTACCGAAACCGCCATAAGGACCCAGAACATCCAGTCCATAATGGGACAAAAAACATCTGTCCCGGAATTGTTTATATCGGAAATGAGAGTAGGAGCTGCGGTCACGGCATGTGCAATGCCCGTTCCCACCAACCCGATAAACAAGGAAATCGCAACCGGATAGCTTGCGAGACGGATTAATTTTTGTTTCATTTAATTTAATTTTGAGAGCCGTTTTTATTTATTTTTCGACTCTTTAAATGATTGTTTCCAGTATACCACACTCCCATAAAAATCAACCTCTTAACATCCGCTCACCCCCTGAGCTCCGTTTGGAAAGATGCTCGCGACCACGAGCGGGAATCCTCGTGCAAGAAGCGCGGCCAAAACACCAATGGCGGCGTAGAGTATCGTGTTCTTTGCCTGTGTTATCTGTTCGTCGCTTCCTCCGGCGGCTGCATAGAGGTAAGCGCCCCACATAACCATAATTACCGAAACCGCCATAAGGACCCAGAACATCCAATTAAAAACATTACAAATCTCGTCGTGCGCTCCTTGTGAATTCTGTATAGTCTGGGCAAAAGCAAGGAGCGGAAAAGCAAACGACGCCAAACTAATTAACATAGAAGATTTCACATGGGAAAAGCCCCGAACCAGAAAGGACTGAATTCTGGATTCCCGCTTTCGCGGAAACGACAGACTAAAAAAGTGGAATAACTTTTTCATGTTACGAGCCGTTAAATATGCTCTTTATAAGCGGCACGACGCTTGTGGCAAAGATAACCACTACGAAGCCAACGGCGGCATAGAGCAACGTCTTCTTGCCGCTCGAAAATTTCTCCGGATCGCCGCTCGACGTTATCATCTGAAATCCCCCCCAGACAACCATGATGCCGCAGATCGGGGCAGCAATAGCGAGGAGAAAGGAATTGATATTATTGAGCACCACGGTCGCATCGGTGGTGTTGAGCGGATTTGCGAGGGACGGCGGGTTACTATCTGCAAAAACATTTGAAATAAAAACGAGACTAGAGAGCCCAACGACTGTGGCGACACATTTTTTAACTATACTCATATTGAAATCAATATATCACAACAGCCTATTCGGTGAAAGTGCTTGATGCGCAAAAGCTTAACGGGAACGACATGCCGTCGTCGGGATTATCGGCGCTATAAATCACCCCTTCGACAACGCTCAATTTACAGGCGTCGCTCTGGCTTATCCCGAGCGTCGCCAGGAAGTCCTGCTCGGCGATATTTTGCCAGTTACTAAAAGGCATTCCGCTGACACCAATCCAAAAACTGCTGTCCGTCGGATCGTAATCGACGAGATAGTTCTGGGTAATTTTTATGACGATATACTGGGACAGGTCGACGGGAGGATCGGAGGCGTAAAAATTATTCACAGCCACGGTCCCTTGCGATGTGCCGATACTGAGCGTCGTGCCGGTTGGATTGTTGCCGAACACCTCCGATGCCGTACCCAGATAATCCGGCAGCGACGAAGCAGGCAGTACGGGATTGTTGGCTCCAGGGATTTGAGCAGAGGAAATATGAGGTCGCAAAAAGAAATAAGTCACACACCCCGCCACAACGATAATGAAGGCCGCCGAAATGATAAGATTTTTTTTCATATAGAAATTAATAATCAACAACCTCCCTGGCCCCTGGGAGCGTCAACGTGAATATTGCCGCCGCTTGTGTGCGAATATGTCGTTCCACCGCAGTTGGAATACTCATTCAATACTTTTCGGGCGCCGCAACTCTGTGCCGCCTGCATAAACGCAGCTCCCGCCGCGCAACTGCTTACGTGGACATCCACTGCACAGCCAGTATTATGCCCCGGATCACTATGCTCCCCAACCGGAGGATATCCTTCGTTCACTGCGTAATTTTGATCAGTATTATTGATACAGGTTAGCACCGCATCCATGGCCGGTGTTCCGCCGCAATTAGTCCTTGATGTCACTGTGCAGTTTGGCAAAGTGACGCATCCTGCACAGCTCATACCGGAAGTCCCTCCGCTCCCCCCGGTTGGCGCCGCAATATTGACTGCCGACAGGGTGGGCAGGTTCAGGTTCACCAGGTTGGGATTGATGGTATAGAGGATGAGATAGGCTCCCGCAAGAAGGAGAAGCCCCAGGAGGGCGCTCTTG
>Ga0181520_10012157_pt1 | contig 11124 bp, 8 predicted proteins | sample PEATcosm2014_Bin_29_FD_132451 | JGI IMG/M metagenome (GOLD analysis project Ga0181520, IMG submission 132451) | Peatland microbial communities from MTU Mesocosm Facility, Houghton, MI, USA - PEATcosm2014_Bin02_30_metaG | ecosystem: Environmental > Terrestrial > Soil > Wetlands > Peat | place...
ACTTGCCGAATATGGAGACCGCCGGCGTGCCAGCTTCCACCAGCGCGCGCACGTTGCGGTCGTCCTCTACCGAATTGCGGGCGAAGCGCGTGGAGCCGAAGGCCGTGAGCCGCGCGTGCTTGAGATTCAGCTCGCCGGCGCGCGCGAAAAATTCCTTGTCCTTGGGATTGGAGCCGGGCCAGCCGCCCTCGATGTAATCGATGCCCAGATCGTCCAGCTTCTGCGCGATGGCGAGCTTATCCTCCACCGAGAAAGAGACGGATTCGCCCTGCGTTCCGTCCCGCAGAGTCGTATCGAACGTAAAGATTTTCATGGCAGCGTCCCGGCAATAGCCGCGGATGAACGCCGATCGACGCCGATAAAATCTTATCCGCGTTAATCCGCGTTCATCGGCGGCCCAGATATTTACTTCTTCGCCGCGGCCGCTTCGGTATCCTGCGGCACGCCGGCTTCCTTCTTCTTCTTCAAAAACGTCATCATCTCGCGCAGCTCGTGGCCCACGACCTCCATGGGCTGGTGGCGCGCCGCTTCCCGCATGGCCAGGAACTTCTTGCGGCCGGACTTATTCTCGTCGATCCACTCGCGCGCGAACTGGCCGGACTGGATCTCGCCCAGAATCTTCTTCATCTCCTTGCGCGTCTCGGCGTTCACCACGCGCGGGCCGCGCGTGTAATCGCCGTACTCGGCCGTGTCCGAAACCGAGAAGCGCATGTACGCCAGGCCGCCCTCCTGGATCAGGTCCACGATCAGCTTGAGTTCGTGCAGGCACTCGAAGTAGGCGATCTCCGGCGCGTAGCCGGCTTCCACCAGAGTTTCGAAACCGGCGCGGATCAGCTCGCTCGCGCCGCCGCACAGCACGGCCTGCTCGCCGAACAGATCGCTCTCGGTCTCTTCCTTGAAGGTGGTCTCGATCACGCCGGCCTTCAGATGGCCCAGCCCCATGGCGTAGGCCAGCGCGTTTTCGAGCGCCTTGCCGGAAGCGTTCTGGTGCACGGCCACCAGCGCCGGCACGCCCACGCCCTCGGTGAACAGCTCGCGCACGCGATGCCCTGGCGCTTTGGGCGCGATCATGGAAACGTCCACATCGGCCGGCGGCGCGATCTGCTTGAAGTGAATGTTGAAGCCGTGCGCGAACATGAGGGTCTTGCCAGCCTTCATGTGCGGCGCGATATCGGCGTGGTAGACCGGCGCCTGAATGTGATCCGGCACCAGCATCATGATGACGTCGCCGATCTTGGCCGCCTCGGAGGTGGTCATCACCTTCAATCCGGCGGCTTCCGCCTTGGCCCACGACGGGCTGCCCGGAGCTTCGCTCACCACCACGCTCACGCCCGAATCGCGCAGGTTCAGCGCGTGGGCGTGGCCCTGGCTTCCATACCCCACGATGGCCACCGTGCGGCCCTTCAAGTAGTCCAGATTCCCGTCTTTTTCGTAATATCGTTTCGCCATTACCGTTTCCTCACACTACTTTCTCTTCCACCCGGCCTCCCGCGCGCGTAGGCACGGGCGGCTGCAGCTTCAGTTTCTTGGCCTCCAGCGCGATCGCCAGCGCGCCCGAGCGCGTCACTTCGATCTCGCCATAACTACCCATTACATCCACGAACTCGTTCAGTTTCTCCGGCGCGCCGGTCGCCTCGATGGCGAAACCTTCGGTGGAAGAATCCACCACGCGGCCGCCGAAAATCTCGGCCTCTTTCAGTACCGCCGCGCGCGTCTCCTGCGGCATGCGTATGCGCACCAGCACCAGCTCCCGCACCACCGCCGGCGCCTCCGTCAGATCGGTGGCTTGAAGCACGTTAATCAGCTTGTTCATCTGCTTGATCACCTGCTGCCGCAGGGCGGAATCCACCTCCACCGCGATGGTCATACGGGAGAGTTCCGGATCGAGCGTGCGGGCTACCGTCAGGCTCTCGATGTTATAGCCCCGCTGGCTGAGCAGGCCGGTGACGCGCATCAGCGCGCCCGGCTTATTTTCGAGGAGCAACGAAATCACTTGCAACATAGGCCACCTCATCTCACTTGGCCGGCACAGCCACGGGCTGCGGCGGTCCCAACACCATCTCGTGAATCGCGCTGCCCGCCGGCACCATCGGGTAAACGCATTCGTGCGGCGAGACTTTCACGTTCAGCAGATAAGGTCCCGGCTCCTCGACTGCCGCCTCGAGCGCCGCCGCCAGATCCCCCGGCTTGTCGATGGTCTTGCCCTTGAAGCCGTAGGCCGCCGCCAGCTTCTCCGCGTCCGGGAAGCCGTTCAGCTCCACGCCGCTGAGGCGGTTGTTGTAGAACAACGTCTGCCACTGCCGGACCATCCCCAGGTACCCGTTGTTCATCACCACGATCTTGATCGGCAGCCCGTTGGATACGATGGTGGCCAGCTCCGGAATGGACATCTGGAAGCCGCCGTCGCCCACGATGGCGAACACCAGCTTGCCGGGCCGGGCCATCTGCGCTCCCATGGCCGCCGGCAAGCCGAAGCCCATCGATCCCAGCCCGCCCGAATTCAGCCACAGCCGCGGCTCGGAAAAGCGGATGAGCTGCGCCGCCCACATCTGGTGCTGCCCCACGTCCGAGCAGACCACCGCCCGGCCTCCCGAAACGCGGTCGATCTCGGCCATCAGGTGTTGCGGTTTGATCTCCGTATCGGAGGTCGGCGCGTCGAACGGATGCTGCTCTTTCCACTGCCGTATCTGGCGCCACCACGCTCGCCGCGCGGCCGCCGTCTTCTCATCCGGCGGGGGACCCTCGGCCACCAGTTTATTGAGCTTCCCGAGAACGCGTTTGGCATCCCCCACGATGGGCACTTCGGGCGCGCGGTTCTTGCCGATCTCCGCCGGATCGATATCCACGTGGATCACCTTGGCGCGTGGCGCAAAGTCCGTCAGGCGCCCGGTCACACGGTCGTCGAAGCGCGTGCCCAGGGCGATCAGCAGGTCGCAGGATTGCAGCGCCATGTTGGCTGCGTAGCTACCGTGCATGCCGGGCATGCTGATGAAGTTGGGGTGATCGGAGGGCATCGAACCCAGGCCCATCAGTGTGCTGACCACCGGCAGATCGGCGCTCTCGACCAGCTCGCGCAGTTCCGGCGTCGCGGCGGATGCCACGATCCCGCCGCCCGTGTAGACCAGCGGCCGCCCGGATTCCGCGATCAACTGCGCCGCGCGGCGAATCTGCCCGGTATGGCCGTCGGTGATGACTCTGTATCCGGGCAGGTGCACGCTGGCCACCGGCTGGTAATGGCCCTGGCCCTGAAACACGTCCTTGGTGATGTCCACCGCCACGGGCCCCGGCCGCCCGCTCGAGGCCACATAAAAGGCTTCGTGGATCACGCGCGCCAGATCGTCCAGATTCTTCACCAGGTAGTTGTGCTTGGTGCAGGGCCGCGTGATGCCGAAGGTGTCGGCTTCCTGGAAGGCATCGCTGCCGATCAACTTGCTGGTTACCTGCCCGGTGAGTGCCACGATGGGGATCGAATCCATCAGCGCATTCACCAGCCCCGTGGTCAGGTTGGTGGCGCCCGGCCCCGAGGTTGCGCAGCAAACCCCCACCCTGCCGGTGGTGCGCGCGTAGCCTTCCGCGGCGAAGGCGGCATTCTCTTCGTGCCGCACCAGAATGTGGCGCACGGGGTGATCGTACAGCACGTCGTACAGCGGAATCGTGACCCCGCCCGGATACCCGAAGATGCAATCCACCCCTTCGCGCACCAGGCACTCCATCAGCATTCTGGCCCCACTCATCAAGTTCGACATATTTCGTTTACCTCTAAAAAAATCGCTCCATAACAAAAAAGGCCACCGGCCGGGTTATTTTGCCCTGCCGATGGCCTCGGAATCCGCTTCCGCTGGCCTCAGGCAGGGCCGGCTACGATGACCAGAATGCTAATAATGATGCCTACAGGAATAGCGACAACGCTAAGGGGATTTACGACGAGCGGCCGGCCTGAGGCAGATTGGGACATTTCAAGGAGAACTGATCTTCGATTTTAGCCTGGATTCCTGGGGAAAAGCAAGTGGGAGTCTTGTCTCATACGAGATGAGCCTGGAGCGACGGTTAGTTTCTCATACAAGATGAGCCTGGAGCAGATCTGGGCGAGGATTACTACAACACGGTGCGGCTACACAGCGCCGTTGGGTATGTGACACCCGCGGACACGCTGGCGGGTATGCCGACGGCATCCACACTGCGCGCGACCGCAAGCTGGTGGGGGATCGCCGACAGCCGCAACTGCGCTGGCAGCAGGCGGCCTGAAAGGTGGAGCTACAATGACGGTGCCAGGTGAAACGGAAGCGGTCTCCGCTGGGAAGCAAACCGGCCAGGGGATAGCATGGTGGGCTCATGGAGGCGATGAAGTCGGGGCGTGCGAGCACGGCTCTGCGCCCCCCCGAAAGCTCATCGGATCGGTAGACCCCTATGCCTTGAAAATCTCCGCCCGAAGGGCGGAATACTCGCTTACGGTGAACGCCCGCTCTCCATTTCCGGCTGAACCAGGCGGGCAAGCGAGGAACGATATCGCAAGGCCTGATATGCAGTAGCACGCTACGGGAGAACAATGGCTATTATGAGTGAGAGACAGCGAATCAGCCGCCGCAAGTTGCTCGGCGGTACGACTGCTTTGGGATCGATGCTGAAGTTTGTCGAACGAGACGCAACGGCTCAAACGCCGCAACCGGGCAACGTCAACAGGAACTCTGCGCCAAGCAAGTTGAGAATCACCGACATGCGCGCGTGCAGAATCGCCTCCAAGATTGACTATCCAATCATCCGCATCGACACCAACCAGGGTGTATACGGCCTGGGAGAGGTTCGCGATGGCGGGGTCGAAGGTATTGCTCTGGTGCTCAAGCCGCACTTGGTTGGCAGGAACCCACTGGATATCGAGCCGAATCTGGATAGCATCAGGAAGTTTGCCAACCACCTGCGTTTGGGCGGCGGCTACAGTGCGGTGGACATAGCTCTGCACGACATTGCTGGCAAAGTTTACGGTGTTCCGTGCTGGCGTCTGATCGGCTCCAAGTACCGCGACCGAGTGCGCACTTACTGCCACCTCCCGCAAAGCTGGGATGCCAATGTGCTCGCCCAGGCGGTTCGTCGGCGGAAGCAGATGGGCTTCACGTTCTACAAGATGGACGATTTCGCTTCCCAGTTCATGGCGGATGTGCCGGGAGCCGTCCGGGACGATGGCGTTGCCACGGACAAGGGGCTGAAAGTGCTGTGCGATCATATCGCCCAGGTGCGCGACGCGATCGGTTATGAAGTGCCGCTGGCCGCGGACCATGTCGGCTCCCGCCTGCGCGTGAACGATTGCATCCGATATGCGAAGGCTTTTGAGCCTTACCAGCTTGCCTGGTTGGAAGATGTTTTGCCGCCGCAGCCGGGTGAACTGGGGTTTGGCGGCAACATCTCCCGGGATTGGCGCGGCTTCAAGGAGATCAAAGAAGCTACTACCACACCGCTGGCGATGGGCGAGGATCTGTTCGGGTTGGAAGAGGGTTTCAAAGACTTCATCGACAACCGGGCGATCGACATTATTCACCCGGAGCCACTGACCGCAGGCGGCATTCGGGAGACCAAGCGCATCGCGGATTACGCAGCCATGGGACATATTCCGACCGCCGTGCATTGCGTTGTGTCTCCGGTGGGCACGATGGCGGACGTGCACGTGATCGCAACCATCCGGGACTTCGTTGCTCTGGAGCACCACGCCCTGGATCTCCCGTGGTGGAGCGACCTAGTGATGGGCATACCGAAGCCGATCATTCAGGACGGCTATATTCCCGTTCCGGAAACGCCAGGTTTGGGCGTGGAACTGAACGACGAAGTGGTGAAGGAGCACCTCAGAGTGCCAGGCTACTTCGAGCCCACGCCGCAGTACGACAAGTACATCATTGACGACATTCGGCGCGGCGGTCCATACCCGTCTGTCGATGAGTTCGGCAAGCCTGTCGTTGGGCGGTAGACGGCTGAAACCTTAACTGGGATTCTGCGCCTCCTCAAACCGAACCAGTTGGACATCTGGGATCAACTGCGGCTCGGAATCGCTCTTCGGGAAAGGAACGTCAAGCACGGTCCTTTACGCAGGAGCGTTCGACAGCACTTACTATACCAGTGGAGGGTCGAGCTGTGGGGCGCAGCGGACTTGACGGATTTGCCGGATCGAATCGAACTACCGCCACAACCGCCGCACCACCCAGATGAGCGTAGCAGCCGTCACCCCGAAAACCACCGCCAGCATGATCGCCGGTCCGGTCCTCCCGTAAAGCAGGTTGCCCACAAGGAATAGCGCCGACCATATCATCGCGCATCCCACCGACCACCCCAGCAGCGAGAGCGGGATGTTCGCCGCGCGCGTGTCGGCTTCAATTTCGGCCTCCGGGATCCCCGCCTTCAGCGCGATGCGCCGCCATCCGAGACCCGCTGGCCGCACCTTGCGATAAAACGAGATCAGGGTCGCGGTATCGGTCTGCGGCCCCAGATACGCCGCCGCCAGCCAGCACGCCGTGGTGAAGATCACCGTGAACAGCAGTTGCGCGGCCGTGCCCGGCGCGGCGCCGGCGCGCGCCAGCCCAAGGAACACCATCGAGACGGCGAATGAGCTCGCCATGGCCACAATCTCGCACCACGCCGTCACCCGCCACCAGAACCAGCGCACCAGGTACAGCAGCCCCGTGCCCGCGCCGACCTGCAGAATAATGTTGAAGCTGTCCCGCGCGGTGGTGAGCGCGAATACCGTGGCCGACGAGAGCACGAACAGCCCCACCGTCGCGAGGCGCCCCATGCGCACGTAATGCGCTTCGGACGCTCCGCGGCGCACGAAGCGCCGGTAGAAATCGTGCACCAGGTAGGAGGCGCCCCAGTTCAGGTGCGTCAGGATGGTCGAGGAATTGGCCGCGATCAAGCCGCCCAGCATCAGCCCCAGCCACCCCACCGGCAGAAAGCGCAGCATCACCGGGAAAGCGATATCGTGCCCCACCAGGCTGGGGTCCACATGCGGCACGGCGCGCTGCAAATCCGAAAGTTGCGGATAGACCACCAGCGAGGCCAGCCCCACCAGGATCCACGGCCACGGCCGCAACACGTAGTGCGCCACGTTGAAGAAGAGCGTTCCGGCCAGCGCGTCTTTTTCGGTCTTCGATGCCAGCATGCGCTGCGCGATATAGCTGCCGCCGCCCGGTTCCGCGCCCGGATACCACACCGACCACCACTGCACCGCGATGGGCATGATGAAGACCGCCATCGCCAGGTCCCAGTTGCTGCGGAAATCCGGCAGCATGCTCAGGTAATTCAGCCCGCCCGGGCCGTGCACGTGCGAGAGCTTCTCTATCAGCCCGCTCATGCCGCCCACCTGCGGCAGCGTCACCGCGAAATAAGCGGCCGCGATCACCGCCGACATCTTGATGAAGAACTGGATCATGTCGATCACCAGCACGCCCCACAGACCGGCGTGCGCGGCGAAGACCACGTTGAGCAGCCCCACCGCCAGAAGCGTCTGCCAGCGGCTGAAGCCGAACAGCACCGCGGCGATCTTGCAGGCCGCCAGGTTCACCGTGGCCATGATGATGCAGTTGAAGAAGAGGCCCAGGTAGAGCGCGCGAAATCCGCGCACCGCGCTGGCCGCCTTGCCGGAGTAGCGCAGCTCGTAAAACTCCAGGTCCGTGAGGACGCCCGAGCGGCGCCACAAGCGCGCGTAGAAGAAGACCGTGGCCACGCCCGTCAGCGTGAAGGCCCACCATTGCCAGTTGCCGGCCACGCCCTGGGTGCGCACGAAATTAGCCACCAGGTTGGGGGTGTCGCTCGAAAACGTGGTGGCCACCATCGAGAGGCCCGCCAGCCACCACGGTACGGCTCGGCCGGAGGCGAAAAACTCAGCCGTGCTCTTCCCCGAGCGCTTCCCGAAAAACAGCGCCGGGATGAAGCAGATGGCTACCGAGGCCAGCGCGATGATCCAATCCAGGGTATGCAGCCGCATAAGAACATTACCGAGTTTACGCTTCCGGCGCCTCCAGCGCGCCCGCTCCCGGACGCGCGTCGATCAGGTGGCGATCCGCCTGAAATTCGGAGCGTCCCGCGTAGAAGCGCTCCACGAGGCCGCGCCGCACGCCGGGCAGTCTATCGGCGCTCGTCAGCACTACCGCGCAGCCGCCCAATCCCGCGCCCGTCAGCCGCGCGCCCAGCGCACCGGATTCCACGGCGATCGCGACCAGCCGGTCGAGCGCCGTGCAGCTCACCTTCAGCCGTTCGCGCAGGCTGGAGTGCGATTCCAACATGAGTTGTCCGAACGCGGCCGCATCGCCGCGCTCCATCGCGTCCACGGCGCGCCGCACGCGCGCGGCCTCCGATGTGACGTGCAGAAAGGCGTCCCGCTCGGGTCCCGCTTCCAGGCTGCCGGCGTCCACGTTCCGTTCGATGGCCTCGCGATAGCTCGCCACTCCCAGTTTCGCCAGCGCCTCCGATCCCGCACGGCGCCGCGCGTTGTACTCGTCGCGCGCGGCGCCCGATTTTTCGGCCACCTGCAGGCTGTGCGCCACCAGGAAGCTCCAGCCGGCCGGCACCGGAATGGCCCGCAGCGCGAGCGGCGCAAACTCGATGGCGATGGCGCAGCCGCTGCGCGAGCCGAGCGAGGCCGCGTGATCCATGGCGCCGCCGCGCGTGCCCACGTACTGCTCGCCCTCGGGCAACACTTCCATGAGATCTTCGAACTGAGGCCGATGCCGGTTGGCTCCCAGCAGCGCCAGCGTAAACGCCACGAGCAGCGCCGACGAGGAGGCCAGGCCGGCCGCCTGCGGAAGATCGGAAGTCACCGCCGCATCCACACCGCGCGCCAGCTCCCATTTCCGTCCGGCCGCCAGAACCGCCGCGCGCAGGTAGTTGCTCCAGTGGCCGCGCGACGCGGGCGCGGGATCGTCCATCGCGAACTCCGTGACGCCGTAGCCCTCGCTGACCGCCCTTATGCGCCGGTCCGCGCGGGCGCGATAAGCCACCCGGATGCGCCGTTCGAGGGCCATGGGCAATACCGCCAGGCCGTGATAATCGATGTGCTCGCCGATCAGGTTCACGCGCCCCGGCGCCGCCACCGTTTCCACCGCGCCGCCGCTGTTCCCGAACGGCCATTCCCGCACGCCACCTGCTTGCATTTGAAATCGCTCCCGATCACGATACCACTATGATGCCGGCGCGCATCCCATTCGCGATCCTGGCGCTCGCTCTGGCCCTGCCAGCCGGCCCGCTGCCTTCGCCCGCCTTGCTGGTGGTGAGCCGCGAAGGCTCGCTCGCCATCGTGGATCCCGCCGCGCGCCAGGTGGTGGGGCGCGTCCGGACCGGCGAAGGCCCGCGCGAAGTTGCGGTTTCCTCCGATGGCCGGCTCGCCTTCGTGAGCAACTATGGCTCTCCGGAGGCGCTCGGCCGCGCCATTTCGGTGATCGACCTGGCCGCCGAAACCGAAATCCGCCGCATCGATCTCAGCCCGCTGAGCCGCCCGCTGGGCCTGGCCTTCGCGGCCGGGAAACTCTACTTCGCCGCCGAGGCCGACAAAATCATCGGCGCCATCGACCCCGCCGCCGGCCGCGTGGACTGGCTTCTGGGCACCGGCCAGAACGCTACGCGCACGATCTGGGCCAGCCCGGACGCGTCACGAATCGTGGTCGCCAATCGCGATTCGAACAGCATCGGCATCTTCGACCGCACCGGCGTGGCGGACTGGAACCAGACCGTCATCGCAGTCGGCAAGGGACCCGAAGGCTTCGACGTTTCCCCCGATGGCGCCCAGTTGTGGGTGGCTAATTCGCGCGACGGCACGGTTTCGGCCGTCGATCTCGTCTCCAAGCGCCTCATACGGACCTTCGGCGTGCAGACTAGCCGCTCCAGCCGCTTGAAATTCACCCCGGATGGCCGGCTGGCGCTGATCTCGGACGCGGAAGCCGGCGACCTGCTGATCTTCGAGCGCGCCACCCGCAAGGAGTTGAAGCGCATCCCCCTGGGGCACGAACCTTCCGCCATCCTGATAACGCCCGATGGCGCGCGCGCCTACATTTCCGTGACCGACGACAACGATGTGGCCTCGATCGACCTGCGCACGTTCGATCTGGCCGCTCGCATCGCCGCCGGCAACGCGCCCGATGGCCTAGCCTGGGTGCCGGCGCTATCCGGCGGCCCTAGGCGGTAAGGGCGGCAATCTCGGCGGCCACCAATTCGGGCGATTCCATGGGGATGTAGTGATTGCGCCCCGCCAACAGCCGCTCGCGCCCGCAAGCGAAGCGCTCGGCCAACCGCGGCCATGTGGGCGACGCGCTCAGATCGAAGACCCCCGGCGCGGGCCGTGCATCCGCGCGCAGCACCGTCACGGGAATTCGTATACGCGGAATGAGCGGGTAGAGGTTGGCCTCCGGCGCATTCCCCTCGGCGTAAATCGAGGTCTCGATCCGGGGCGGGCAGGCCAGCGTGTGATGGTCCTCTTCGGGCAGCAGGCCAAACCGGCAGTAATCCCGCAGCACGGCCGGATACCAGCCGCCGAAGGGCGGGCGCCCATGAAAGCGCTCGAACATCTCTTCCGGCGATTTCCAGACCGCGCGCCGGTGCTGGATGAACGAAGCATTCGGCGGCGGCGCCGTGTAATACTCGGGCGGAAAGATCACCGGGTCGATCGCCAGCAAGGCGCTGAACGCCTCCGGCTGTTGGGCCGCCGCCCATACCAGCGAGTGCCCGCCCATCGAGTGACCCACGCCTAACGCGCCGCGCAAATTCAACTCCGCGGCCACCGCCAGAACGTCCTCACCGAAGCCCGGCCAGCGGTAGGGAGGCTCTGGCTTGCCACTGCGGCCATGGCCCCGGAATTCGATCGCTAGCAAACGGCGTCCGGGCAGACGGCGCGCCACCTCGTCCCAGATGCGCCCGTGAAATCCGGTGGCGTGCGCCAGCAGCACCGGCGGCCCATCGCCCGGCCACTCCCATACCGCGAGCCGCGGACCCTCCCGCTCGACGAACGTGAGGCGCGGCTCTTCGGAGGCAGGTCGGATTTCCACTTCCGCATTGTCCCAGAATCATGGGCCGGCGCGGCTGGTAAGATGTGAGGCATGGATTCCGCAGAGTCCGGCGCCACACCTGTACCCGTGCCCGATCCTGCGCCCGCGCCCG
>Ga0181520_10012158_pt1 | contig 11124 bp, 12 predicted proteins | sample PEATcosm2014_Bin_29_FD_132451 | JGI IMG/M metagenome (GOLD analysis project Ga0181520, IMG submission 132451) | Peatland microbial communities from MTU Mesocosm Facility, Houghton, MI, USA - PEATcosm2014_Bin02_30_metaG | ecosystem: Environmental > Terrestrial > Soil > Wetlands > Peat | place...
ACGATTTTCATGCCGCTCAATGACATTCGCGAAAAGATCATCATCGAAAAGGCGTATCTTGTTGTCGAAGAGCGAATGCCGCAATGCCTGCTGGATTTTGTCACGCACGTCGTGGGCTACAAAGCGGTGCTGGCCAAGTGGGCCGAGGGCAATTATGCAGAACGCCGCTCAACCATTGGCTGGCCACCGGAGTTTGACTTCTATGTCAAGCGCTCTTACGCCGCGCTGAAAGCCGAACAGATGCGGCTGATGCACGGCCTGTCGTGGCGGATTTGGCAAAGGATCGTCGGTCGGAGGCGTCGTGGCGAGGAAAAGCAGTTGCGCTGATTACTAATTACACCGGAACGGTTAAAGATAAACTCTCCCACAGCCGCAGCGTAGGCTCAGCCTGATTGATCGTGTAGAAGTGCAGACCGGGCGCGCCATTGCGCAAAAGCGTTTCGCACAGCCGCGTGACCACACTTGTTCCGAAGTCGAGCAGCGCCGGCTTGTCATCTTGTAGCTGTTCGAGCCGCAGGCGAATCCAGCGCGGCAGCTCCGCCCCGCAGCCGTTGCAGAAGCGCACGATGTTCGCGAAGCTGGTAATGGGCATGATGCCCGGCACGATGGGAATCCTGATTCCGGCTTTGCCGCAACGCTCCATGAAGTCCAGATAAGCATCTGCGTTGTAGAAGAGCTGGGTCAATGCGCAGTCGGCGCCCGCTTCTACCTTGCGACGGAAGTGATTGAAGTCCGCCTCGGCGCTCGTCGCCTGTGGGTGAACCTCCGGATAGGCCGCCACCTCGATCTTGAATGAATCGCCGTGGGTCTCGCGAATGAAGGTCACCAATTCACTGGCATAGTGGAATTCACCCGGCGCAGACGGACTCAACGCCGTAGCCGGCAGATCACCGCGCAGCGCTACAATTCGCTTGACGCCCGCGTCCTTGTAGCGCTGGAGCAGTGTGGCGATCTTCTCCCGCGTCGAACCAATGCACGTCAGATGAGGGGCAACTTCGACGCCCGTGTGTTGCACTACGGTCAGGAGCGTTTGATACGTACCGTCCTGGTCTGAACCCCCTGCCCCGTGTGTGACAGAGAAATACTGGGGATGCACCGCGGCCAGCTTCTGCAGCACAGCCGGTAACTTGGCCGCGGCTTCTTCATTGCGCGGAGGGAACAACTCGAAAGAGAAACTGGGTGCAGCCATAGGCAAGCGGTTCTTAGTTCGGAGTACTTAGTTCTTAGTTATTGCCCCTTACTCTGTAGCTAGCAAGTCCAAAGTTCGTAGTTCGCAATGCGGCCGCGAGGCGGGCAACTGTGAACTACGAACTAAGAACTGTGAACTCACTTAGTAGCGATAGAACTCCGCTTTATACGGTCCTTCCACCGGCACGCCGATGTAGTCCGCCTGCGACTTGGTCAGCGTCGTCAGCTTTACGCCGATCTTTTCCAGGTGCAGCCGCGCTACTTCTTCGTCCAGCTTCTTGGGCAGCGTGTAGACGTTCACCTTGTAGCTGTCCTTGTTCTTCCACAGATCGAGCTGTGCCAGGGTCTGGTTGGCAAAGCTGTTCGACATCACAAAGCTCGGATGGCCCGTTGCGCAACCGAGGTTCACCAGGCGGCCTTCCGCAAGGATGAAGATGCTGTTGCCGGTGGGGAACGTGTAGACGTCCACCTGCGGCTTGATGTTCAGCTTCTTCACGCCGGGCTCGCCATTCAGGCGATCCATCTGGATCTCGTTGTCGAAGTGCCCGATGTTGCACACGATGGCCTGGTCCTTCATCAGCTTCATGTGCTCGAGCGTGATGATGTCGACGTTGCCGGTGGTGGTAACGTAGATGTCGCCGCGGCCCAGCGTGTCTTCAACCGTGGTGACCTCGAAGCCTTCCATCGCGGCCTGCAGCGCATTGATCGGGTCAATCTCGGTGACGATTACGCGTGCTCCCATGCCGCGCAGCGAGTGCGAGCAGCCCTTGCCCACATCGCCGTAGCCGCAGATCACCGCGACTTTGCCGGCGACCATCACATCGGTCGCGCGCTTAATCCCATCGGCCAACGACTCCCGGCATCCGTAGAGGTTGTCGAACTTGCTCTTGGTGACCGAATCGTTCACGTTGATCGCGGGAACCAGAAGTTTGCCCTTTTCCAGCATCTGGTAGAGCCTGTGCACGCCGGTGGTCGTCTCCTCAGAGACCCCGCGCCATTCCTTCACGACGTTGTGCCAGTGCTTCGGATTCTCCGCGTAGACTTTCTTCAGCAGATCCTTGATGACCTGCTCTTCGTGATTGCCCGACGGCGTATCGACCCACTTGTCGCCCTCTTCAAGGTCATAGCCCTTGTGGATGAGGAGGGTCACGTCACCGCCGTCGTCGACAACAAGCTGCGGACCCTTGCCGCCTTTGTGGCTCAACGCAAGATAGGTGCAATCCCAATACTCTTCGAGTGACTCGCCCTTCCACGCAAACACGGGCACGCCGGTCGCCGCGATAGCTGCTGCCGCGTGATCCTGCGTCGAGAAGATGTTGCAGCTAGCCCAGCGCACTTCGGCGCCCAGGCTCGTCAGCGTCTCAATCAGCACCGCGGTCTGAATCGTCATGTGCAGCGAGCCGGTGATGCGCACACCCGCGAGCGGCTTCGCGGCCGCGTATTTGTTCCGAATCGCCATCAAACCGGGCATCTCGTGCTCGGCAATCGCGATTTCCTTGCGGCCCCATTCTGCCAGCGAAAGGTCTGCGACTTTATAGGCTAACTGCTCAACTTCGAGGGTGGGGGTGGCCATACAAGCTCCTTATATCGTCATATCGTGATACATTGATATGTGTAGCAGAATCTCTCTATGCCGTCAATCACCAAAATGTTACGTGCCCTGGCCGAGCCGAGCCGGCTCCGTATCCTCCTGCTTCTAAAGGAGGAAGAACTCTCAGTGGCCGAATTGCAGGAAATCCTGACCATGGGCCAGAGCTCGATTTCCACTCATCTGTCGCAGCTCAAGCAGGCCGGTCTGGTGGAGGACCGGCGCACTGGCAAAAGCAATCTGTACCGTCTTGCCCCTGCGGGGGGCGGACCTCTGGATGAGATTCTAACCAAGGCTCAGGGAGAAATTGCCGAAGCCCGCACCGATCACAACGCCATGCGGCGCGTAGTGAAGAAGCGCCAGGACAAGATGCGCGCCTTCTTCGACAGCGTCGCTGGGCGTCTCGGCCGTGACTACGTTCCGGGCAAATCCTGGAAGAGCCTCGCCGAAGCTTTTCTGCGTCTGCTGCCGCCGATGGTGATCGCGGATCTAGGAGCGGGCGATGGGAGCTTCGCGCTCCTTCTCGCACAAGCAGCAACACATCTCATCGCCGTCGATTCGTCGCAAAAGATGCTCGATGTTGCTCGCGAGCAAGCCGTGCGCAACGGTGTCGTCAACATGGAGTTTCGTCTCGGCGATATGGAGGAGCTCCCCATCGACGATGGCGCTGTCGATCTCGCCCTCTTCTCGCAATCCCTGCATCACGCGGGGCATCCTGAACGAGCCGTGCGCGAGGCCTGGAGAATTCTGCGTCCTGGCGGGCGTATCGTCGTTCTCGATCTGGCGAAGCACCGCTTTGAAGAAGCCCGCGAGCTCTATGCCGACGAGTGGCTCGGCTTTAGTGAGGTTGAGATCGAATCCATGCTCTCGAACGCAGGCTTTCTCGACGCACAGGCATCCGTCGTCGATAAAGACCCCGAAACTCCACAGTTCCAGACGCTGCTGGCTATGGGGCACAAGCCGCGTGAGTGACTCCATTCGCGGTACCATTGCATCCAAAGACAGAGCACACAACGATGACTCCAACGAATTCAACTGCGGCAGTCCCAGTCAAAACGCCGCGCCTAACGCGCACCCGTCGCACGGCCATCCTTAAAGCTCTTGCAGATCCACGGCGCTTCGAATTGCTTGAGCGCATCGCCAAGGCCAACTGTCCACTGGCCTGTTCGCAGGCCCAGGCCGCGCTGAAAATCGCGCCCGCTACCCTCTCGCATCACATCAAGGAGCTCGAAACGGCGGGCCTGATCGAGATCGAACGAATGGGTAAGTTCCACAATCTCAAGCTGCGTCCGGGCGTTCTCGACGCACTGGCAGAGAACCTTCAGTCGCTCAATTCAGCCTCCTGCGGTTCCCGCTAAAGTAACGCTCCAGAACAATTTCCACAAAGCTCCTGAATCCTATTCCCCCTCGACCTAATCAATTCGACAGTTATCGAAATGTCGAAGCGATGACATTCCGGCTGGAGCAGAGATTATGAGCAATCTTCAAGGTAAAGTCGCGCTGGTTACCGGCGCATCGAAAGGCATTGGCGCAGCCATCGCCCGCGAACTCGCGGCGCGCGGCGCAGCCGTCGCAGTCAACTACTCAGGCAGCAAGGCGGGCGCAGACAAAGTGGTTGCCGAAATCAAGCAGGCCGGCGGCAAAGCCATTGCCGTGCAGGCAAACGTCGCCGATCCTGACACTATCGGGCCGCTCGTTGCGAGGGTCACGCAAGAGCTTGGACCCATCAGCATCCTGGTCAACAACGCCGGCATTTACGAGTTTGGCGCGCTCGAAGCCGTCACGCCGGAGCACTTCCACAAGCAGTTCAACGTGAACGTGCTCGGCTTGCTGCTCACCACCCAGGAGGCTGTGAAGCACTTTGACCCCAAGGGTGGCAGTGTCATCAATATCGGCTCGGTTGCTGCGGCTGGATTTCCCAACGCGTCGGTCTACAGCGCCACCAAGGGCGCGCTCGACTCGATTACCGTGGCCCTGGCAGGTGAGCTTGGACCGAAGAAGATCCGCGTTAACTCGCTGAACCCCGGCATGGTTGAGACAGAAGGCGCGCATGCTGCGGGCGTTATCGGCAGCGACTTTCAGAAGAAGACGGAAGCTGAAACGCCACTCGGCCGCATCGGCCAACCGAAAGACATCGCGGACATCGCCGCGTTTCTTGCTTCGGACGATTCTTACTGGGTTACCGGCCAATTCATCAAGGCTTCGGGCGGCGCGCGGCTCTGACGCGGCGATCCGCGGGCAGTGAAAAGTGAACCTGGGCCCACGTCTTGACTCAAGGCATGGGCCCAGGTGTTTTTCAGATTCTTTCGGCTTCGAGAATTTGGCGCTTGCGTTCCACTCCCCAACGATAGCCGGTGAGCGAACCGCTGGCGCCAACCACGCGATGGCACGGTACAAGCACAGCCACACGATTCAAAGCACAGGCACGAGCAACGGCGCGCGTTGCTTTGGGGTGGCCCATCTCACGCGCTAGTTGGCTGTAGCTTCGCGTTTCGCCGCGGGGAATTTGGCGCAGCGCCTGCCAGACGCGCAATTGAAAGACCGTTCCGCGCAGATCGAGTGAGCCGATGCTATTTCGGCGGCTTGCACTTAGATCATCTCCGTCGCGCACGCTCACCAGCGCTGCGTCCACAAGTCGTGACAGCGACGGATCGCGCCGCAATACCGCTGCCGGAAACTCGGCACGCAGGCTGGCTTCGGCCTCGGCCCGCGTCGACGCGAGCGAGAGCCAGCACAGCCCGCGTTCTGTGCTTCCCACCACAATCCATCCAAAGGGAGAAGGGCCGGAGGCCCAGCCAATCTTCTCGCCTTTGCCGCCCTGGGCGAACCGCGCCGGCGTCATGCCCAGTTGCGCGCCTTCATAGCCACGGCTCGACGAGCCGAATCCGGCTTCGTAAATTGCGTTCGTCACCGTCTCTCCTCGACGCAACGCGCTGCGCAGGCTGCCGGCCCGCAGCGCCTTCTGGTATTGCAAAGGACTCACGCCCATTTCCTGTTTGAAGAGCCGCTGCACGGTGAATGGGCTCAGCTTCGCGATGCGACCCAGCTGCTCCAACCGCACGGGGCGGTCTAGATTGCGTTCGATGTAACCGCGCACTTCATCCAAAGGTCTGCTCGATGCAATGCCGGGACGACAGCGCTTGCAGGCCCTGAATCCCGCAGCCTGTGCCTCCTCGACTGTGCCGAAGAAACGCACGTTCGACTGGAGCGGACGACGGCTCTTACAACTCGGCCGGCAAAAAACGCCCGTGGTCGCGACGGCGTAGAAGAAGCGGGCAGTGCGATCGCGCGCGATGACCTGCTGCCACGCGGATTCTGGATCGAGGGATGCGGTCGGAACCGCCGGAAGTGCGATTTGTGGATTGGTACTCATGAAGCTATGGTCAACGATGTTCAATGCGCCTGCACTCCGATTCTTGCGCGTAATTCCGATTCTTTCCCGGCTACGTCGTCGCCCACAACGGACGCGTCGAAAGCCGCCCCTGAAGGACGGCCTCGGCCCTCACCAAGTCCTCCTCCGTATCCACGCCAATCGTGTCGCGCGGTGCAGCGGCTACATAAATACTGATCCCGTTTTCAAGCAGCCGTAATTGTTCCAAGCGCTCGACACGCTCAAACCAGCCAGGCGGCAAGGCCGCAAACCGCTCCAACGCCGCCTTTCGATAGGCATAGATGCCCAAATGCTTCCGGTAACCCGCAAATCCCGACGCGTCCCGGTCAAAGGGAATCGTGGCGCGCGAAAAATACAGCGCACGCCCGTCCAAAGCCGTCACGACCTTTACCGCATTCGGATTCGCAATGTCATCCGGAAGGCAGCGAACGGCTAACGTGGCCACTTCGACTTCAGGCCGGTCGAAAAGCTCGAGCAGGGGGCGAAAAAAGTCGGGCGTCAACGTCGGCTCATCGCCCTGGATGTTGACATAAATCTCGGCATCGATCTGCGCGGCCACTTCTCTCACGCGGTCCGAACCGCTTGCGCACGAAGGCGACGTCATAGCACAAGGGATCTGGCGCGCCTGGCAGATGGCTGCCACTTCGTCGGAATCCGTCGCCACGATCACGGGATCTATCAACTCGCTCTCGCGGGCGGCGCGCCACACCCACTCCAGCATCGGCCGGCCGGCAATCTCACGCAGAACTTTGTGCCTGAGGCGTGTCGAAGCAAGCCGCGCCGGAATGACCCCAGCGATGCGCTTTGTTCCCATGCAGGCGAGTCTACTACCCACTGCGTGGGGGCCAGACGCGCCTTCGGCGCAATTCTCGGCTGAATTAACCTGGTGTGTCTTCTACAGAATGTTGATCGCGAGTTGAATGCCTAGCTCTGGTGCCTAGACGGAGGGCGCCGCAGGCGCAGTTGGCCCCACCGCAGGTGGTGGTTTGACCGCAACTTCAAGCGCCCGTATCATCTAGAGTGGTGCGGCTAGCCGCTGCATCCCGCCCGGCGGAGTAGCTCAGATGGTTAGAGCGTGGGATTCATAACCCCAAGGTCGGCAGTTCGATCCTGCCCTCCGCCACCAGATTCCATCACAAAACAGCGATTTGCGCGAGAGCGAAGACCCCGGTCTTTCGTGCCGACTGTACCGCGAATTGCGTAAACTCGGGGCCGAGGTCAGTCTTTTGCTCTCCGCGAACAACTTCAGCCAGAGCCTCGGACAAGCCGATACGATAAAACGCTCATGACGAATGCGCCGAAACGCTTAGAACCACGTTGGCCTGCCATGCTCGCTCTGCTTGCGGTGGGCGGATTGCGGCTGGCCCTGCCAGAATCCCTCTCTGTGGGCCCTGATTGGCTGCTGATCGCGGTAGTAGGAGTCTTGTTGATTCCTACGGCATTGGCGCGGCAACGCGGATTGGACAATCTCACGAAAATCCTGGGCTATCTGTTGACGTCCATCGTAACGGTCGACATGGTCTGGTCCCTTGGCCTGCTTGTGGCGGCGTTGCCTTTACGTAAAGAATCGCCTCAGGACTTGTTGCGCTCCGCATCCGCCCTCTGGATCACGAACGTCCTCGTGTTCGCATCATGGTACTGGCGGCTAGATGCCGGAGGGCCCCGTGCCCGCGAGTTGCGCGGCGTCCATACCGATGGAGCCTTCCTGTTCCCACAAATGACACTGAACCAGCAGGAAAAACTGGACATGGGTGAGGAGGGCTGGAGTCCTGGCTTCGTGGACTACTTGTTTCTCGCTTTCAACACCAGCACTGCATTCTCGCCGACTGACTCCCCGGTTCTGTCGTCCTGGGCAAAGCTCCTCATGATGATTCAAGCGCTCATCTCGTTCGCAACGGTAGCCCTGTTGGCAGCGCGGGCCGTGAACATCCTTTGAGTCCAACCATAGCGAACAAGAATCCGAGTCCGCGTGGGCGCGTAGTATCTAATCTTCGGGGCAGACAGAGAAGAGAGCGCGTTCACACCCACTTCGGCCTCATCTGCGACTAAACAGACCCTGGGTCAGCAGTTCGATCCAGCACTCCGCCACCAAACTAAACCAATTCATTACGAGGCGGTATCGCGGGATTTGCATCTGATCCTGAGTGGGCCGGAATTTGGATAAGCCAGAATTGCTGCGTAGAATTGGGGAATTGGCTGTAAAGACGAGGAGCAGGCCGCTATGAATCAAGCGATCGCGTCCATCTCGCCTGTTTCGCGATTTCGAGCTGCCCTGGCGCTCGCGATCATCGCGGATGCGCTCCAGATCGTCATTTTTCCCCTCTTCATCCAGGGAGGTGCCTCGCCGGCCGATGACGTGCTCGATTTCGGTGTCGGAGCCGTGCTGACTCAGCTTCTTGGATGGCACTGGGAGTTTCTGCCGTCGTTCCTTGCCAAGCTCGTGCCCGGGGTCGATCTGGTTCCTTTTTGGACGATGGCGGTCGCCAACGTGTATCGGAAAACGAAACAGCTCCCGGTCACCATCGAGGGCAGCCGCGACACTACGCGGCGCTGAGAGACCGCGAGGCTCGCAGACACTACGAATGAAGACCCCCTCCGGACACGCTCCTAAAGACGAAACGCGCATGCCGCTTCTCCATCTCGGCGACAGATTTTCCCGGGCCGTCGACTACGCCCGAATCCTGCACATTGAGCGCCGCAAGGGGTCCGATATCCCTTCGATGGCGCACCTTCTCGGCGTCGCTTCCCTCGTGATCGGCGAAGCGGGCCATGTTTTGTTCCCGGTCACCGAAGACATGGTGATTGCAGCGCTGCTTCACGACGCGGTCGAAGACCACGGCGGAGCACCGCGGCTCAAAGACATCGAGTACAGTTTCGGCGCGAACGTGGCGCGCATGGTGGAAGGCCTTTCTGACACGCTAGCCGAAGATTCGAACCAAAAGGAGACGTGGGAACAGCGCAAGGGAGCCTACCTCAAGCGCCTGCGCAGCGAGCCTGCCGACGTGCAGCTTATCTCTGCCGCGGACAAGCTGTACAACGCGAGGACAATCCTCGACGACTACCGCAAAATCGGGCCTGAGGTCTGGAAGCGCTTTAAACGAGGCCGCGACCTGCAGATCTGGTACTTCAATTCGTTGCTGGAGATCTTCAAGGCATCTGGTTCCAATCGAATTGTCGAGGAATTGGAGCGCGTGATTTCAGAGTTGACCAGGATTACGGCGAACGAAAGCGCGTCGGTGAACAAACAGGGGTGGACGGGCCAGAAGTCGAAAGATTTGTAGTTGAGGGGTCGGGGAATCTAAATGGACTGGACGACCGGCAAATCGATCTCGTGCTCTTCGATGGCGTAGGTGTCGAGGGGCTCGCCAATCTCTTGATCATCCTTCCACTTCCATAGTCCGTTGTAGTCCTCTCGTTCGATGAAGGCCGCAGCGGTATTCCTTTCCTTTTCTTCCTCTTCGTCCGACTCGCTGGCGAACTGCCATTTAAGCCACTGTTCGTAGGCCTCTTTTTCGGTCGTGTGTACTGTGGCTCGCGTACCGTCCTCGTCGTCAGCTGCTACAGTCCAGACTTTCACTTTCATAAGCATCACACCGATATTCGATCAATTGCCTTATCGGCTAGTTCGGCCCTTTCTTCGCGACGGAATTCCTCTAAAGCTACCAGAAGGACACGTTGAAGGTGGGTGGACCGGTTCGATCGCTGGTCTCTCGCTAAGAGCCACGTAATGAAATGGGTCAAGAGATCCTTAAGTTCAATTGTCTCGAGAACCTTGTCTTCGCCCAGTGCAAGTATTTCCTCTGTGACAGTCGGTCTTACTAGAACGCGCCTCGTTCCTGGGGATTTTTTCAGGTCGCGGCGAAGTTTCTCGACACTCTCGTCGGTAGTCACTTGATAGATGGCATCCGACGCGAAAAAATCCATGCCGCCATCGTTGGCATGAGTTGTCGAGAACCGTTGGAGAGAGAAACCGAAAGTTCGAAAGTATTCGCGCAATACAGCGAACGACACCACCTCGAAGACTTCTCCGCGATTTCCGGAGATTTGGGAGAGATATTCCTCAACTAATGCGAGGCGGTCGCCAACCCGTTCAGACGGGAGTGAGCAGATTTCCTCTAGCCTCTTGATGGCTCCCTGGCGCTGCTCATAAGCCGACCTCAGTGACGCCAGGAGCTCATCTTTAAGCTGTTCTAGTTCTTCGGCGGTTGTATCTGCGAGCAGTGCGGGACGCAGCCTATACCTTCCATTCGAAAGATCGAGGAAGCCCGCTTTGCCGAGGCGCCGTGCGATATACGTTGAATGGTAGTCGCTGTGGATGAATTGTGAAGCCAGTCGGTTGAACCCGTCAGCGATTTCCTTTTCCGAGAGACCGTACGTGATTCGTCCCGCTTTGGCAGCCCGAACATGATCCTCCAAGACTGGTATCGCGACACCTAACACAGTCCGTTGTCCAATGTGCCGCCTGAGAATCGTGCAGAGATTTCTGGTTCCGCCAGTTTGTCCGCTCGATCTGGACTTTAGCATCCCCTTCGCCATACCGCGATTCTACAAAGAATCATGAAGTAGTGCCCAGAACCTCCCGTGGCGGCTAATGGACGATCGAAGGCACTGCTTCCGGTTACTCCTGGAAACCCCAATTTCAGACCCGATACCCCACCCTTGGGTTATCATTACGTCTATAGAACGTGAGCGGTCTTTTCCCCTTCGGACCGTCCTGGTGGTGTCTGTGTCTCGATCCTTTCAACGGCTTGTCTTTATCCTCTCCGCCGGAATCTTTGCGGTGCTCGGTCTGGGTTTTGGCCTCGGCCAATTCGGCTTCTTTGGCGTCCATGCAGGCGGCGAAGAGGATGGCGCTTACCACCAGATGCACGTCTATGCCGAGGTCCTAAAGAGGATTCAGAGCGACTACGTGACCGAACCCAACATCGGCAACGTCACCACCGGAGCATTGCATGGC
>Ga0181520_10012159_pt1 | contig 11123 bp, 8 predicted proteins | sample PEATcosm2014_Bin_29_FD_132451 | JGI IMG/M metagenome (GOLD analysis project Ga0181520, IMG submission 132451) | Peatland microbial communities from MTU Mesocosm Facility, Houghton, MI, USA - PEATcosm2014_Bin02_30_metaG | ecosystem: Environmental > Terrestrial > Soil > Wetlands > Peat | place...
CGTGTTCCAGCGGCCCGCCTTGACGGCGAATGAGACCATGGGCGAGATCGAGCGCGTGGGGCCCTGACAGGCGCACGACGCCGATGCAGCCGCGGCCTGGCGGGGTTGAGATCGCGACGATCGTTTCCTGCGCGATCGATTCCCGTTCGGTTATTTGTGGATGAGGCTGCACACTGACTGCTCCCATGCCGCGCCTGCTGATTCTGCTCGCTTAACGGCGGCGTCCGGGGGAGCGGTCCTGCCTCGGCGGCCTGGTGTCGTGGTGTTCGTACCCTTTGGGATACGCCACCACGAAGCGATGCAGGCCTTCGCCTGACGATGCGGTTTCGAGATCGGTGTAACCGCGGAAGGCAAGGTGGAGCATTCTTCGCTCACGCGAGCTCATGGGCACAAAGCTGTATGGTTGTCCGCTGCGCCGCACTCGTTCGGCAGCGGTTTCCGCTGCCAGTTTCAGCTCGCGAGCGCGCAGCGCCTTGAAGTTTTCGGCATCGAAGGAGATTTTGTCGTGTTCTTCGTTTTCAAGGCGAAGCATCTTCGCGGCCACGTGTTCGAGGGCACGGAGCAGCTCGCCTCCGCGCTGCGTCAGCAGTCCGGCATCGGGACCGGCCAGTTCGACATAGATTTCCCTGGCTTCGAGACCCGCTGGATCGGCCGCTCCGGGGCCGGCGGTGATGCGAAACTTCAACCGTAGTCTGCCCAGATGGGTGAGAGATCTGAGAAGGTCGGCGATCTTCTGCGCGGCGGAGGAGTAGTCGTCTATCGGCATCGAATCTGTTAGTTACCGTACCGACGTATTAGATCACGTTGGCGAAGATCTGGACCACTTATTCCCCGAGCGATTCGTTTTAGCAGCGCGCCTGATCGTTTTGACGTTTTGCCTGCGCGTTTGGCCAGCATTTCGAACCGGTAGCCTTCTCCTCGCTACTTCCGACGGTCTCGTTTGGCGGCGCGCTTTGCCGCGATAGCGCGCATCTCACGCCCCATGTTAGTGCGGTTCATCACCATCTGCTGGGCAACGCCGAGCAGATTGCTGCCTGCCCAGTAGAGCGCCACACCGGAGCCGATGTTCCACATCATAACGCCAAAAACAGCGGGCATCATAAACGCCATCATGCGCTGCTGGCTCTGGTCCATACCGGGCGAAGGGGTAAAGAATTGGGAGAGAAACATGGACACGATCACGAAGACCGGCAGGATGTGGAGCATGTCCGGGGCGGATAAATCCCTGAGCCACAACCAATGCGCCTGGCGGAGCTCGATGGCGTACATGAGCATCCGGTAGAACCCGAACAGGAGCGGGTACTGCAGCAACATGGGCAGGCATCCGCCAAACATGTTTACGCCTTCCCTGCGCTGCAGATCAAACATCTCCTTGTTCATATCCTGGCGGCGCGGGTCGGTCGTTTTGTACTTTGCGTACCTGGCCTTGATAGCTTCGATCTGCGGCTGGATTCTCTGCATCTTGAGCGACGACTTCATCATCATGACGCGCGTCGGCAGCATGGCCAGATTCAGTATCAGTGTCAGAACCAGAATCGCCCAACCCCAGTTAGGAATGCCGTGGCTGGCAAAGAAGCGCAGCACCAGAAGCATGGGCTTGGCGATCCAGCCCCACCATCCGAAGCTCACCACATGCTCGAGGTTTTGCCCGTTCGCGGTGTGGACGGACTCAAGCAGGCCAAGCAGCTTGGGACCGGCGAACAGACGGGTGTGGAGATCACTGGCCGAGCCCACGGCCGCACCGAGCAGCGGTTCCTGCTCCATGGCATTTGGATCCGGGTGCTCGCGGTTGCGCGGCACGGACACGGTGTCGTGCAACGTAACCACGGTCGAGTCCGCGGGTGTGTCCGGCATAAAGATGGCCGAGAAGTAGAGGTCGCTTACTCCCACATCGTCGAAGGAGCCACGCAGCGTGTCGCCGCCCACGACCTTCTTTGCCGGGATTTGCTCGGCCTTGCCGTTTTCAGAGTACTCGATGGTCGATGCCGCATATTGCTGGAGGGAGGTCTGGTCGCCCAGACCCGACGGCCACGTCAGCAGCGCCGTTACGGGGGTGCCGTTCTGGGTAACGGAAAGATCCGCGTCAATGACGTAACTTGAATCGAAGCGGAAACTCTTGTGGACGGTCAGGCCGCCCCAGGAATAGTCGAAGCTCAGAGTTCCCGGGGCGCTCATGATTCCTGTCGCAGAAGGAACATAGAGCATCGAGTTCAACCGGCCGCGCAGGCCGGCGTCGTATGCGAAGACCGAGAGCGGCAGACCGAATTTCGCCGCTGCGTCCTGATTGACGAGGTCGAGCGGTTTTGTCTGGCTGTCATCTTTATATTTCTTCAGGACCCACGACTTCACCGCGGCGCCGCGATTGGTGAAGGTGATGCGGTACAGCTCGTTTTCGACGACTGTCTCGCTTTCGCTTGACGCCTGGACCACGTTGGCCGCGGGGATTGCCGGATTGCCTGCAACCGCGGTTGTTCCAGCATTCGCGGGAGTAATTGCAGCCGGTGAGGGGACCGCGGCATTCTGCGTGGTCTGCGTTTTCGGTTGGGAGGGTTCCTGCTGCTGGGTCTTTTTCGGGCCGAAAATCTGGAAGGCCACAATCATCAGGACAAAGACGATCATGAAGCCGTAGAGGGAGCGTGAGTCCTGCCCGCCGCCACCGCTCTGCTGATTGGGATTTTGTATCTCTGCCAAGACTTCCGTTTCCTGTCGCTGTCTGCGGAACCTAAGGGATTTGCGGGGCCCGGACACAAGACCCAGACGCGCTGCGCTTCGGCGGCACCGGATCGAATCCGCCGCAGTGGAGGGGATGACAACGCAGCAGCCGGCCCAGCGCCATCAGCGCGCCGCGCATCACACCGTGCCCGGCAATGGCGATCGCCGCATACTCCGAACACGTGGGCTGGAAGCGGCACGCAGCCTGGCCGCCGGCAGCTGCGTGCAGAAGCGGAGACACCACACGCTTATAGAGAGCCAGCAGGGCTGGTGCGCCGTTTTCCTTCAAGCCGCAGCGCGTCCGGATGGCATTCACTTCTTTCCCTCTGGGCGGTTGGCTACGGTGGGGAAGACTCGCGAGACTTCGCGCTCCACGCTCAAAAAAACACGCGAGACTTCGCGCTCGAGCCGGGTAAATTCCATATCGAGGACAAGCCGGCGGGGATGGAGGACGACATCGACCCGCAGCGGTAACTCGGCAAGATGGATGCGCACCGCTTCTCTCATACGCCGGCGAATACGATTTCGTTCCACGGCGCCGCCGAGAACGCGACCGGCCGTTAATCCCACACGCGGTTGCGTACCGGTGGAGTCGTCGCTCGATCTTGCGCAAAAGAAATAGCTCATGGATGCAGACGAATACCGCCGACTTTCCCGGTAGACGCGCTGGTAGTCCGCGTGTTTTCGCAGACGGGCCGTGCGCCAGTCGAATGTTGACTCCGGCATATCTCCATTCTGTCGCACTCTCGGGAGTGGCGGCCAGCGAATGTCAATTTGCAGCCGCCCTGCTGAAGGAAAGAAAAACAGGGAGAACTAATCGCGGTAACCCGCGCTGACGGAAACACGCTTGCGGCCCTTGGCGCGCCTGCGCGACAGCACCGCAGCGCCGCTTTTTGTCTTCATGCGGCTGCGGAAGCCGTGGGTTTTTGAACGGCTTCGGCGATTGGGCTGAAATGTGCGCTTGGGCATGGAAAACCTGACTCCTGAATTTTGTCGGATTGAACCGGCTTGCGACGCTGGCTTTACTGCGCTGCCTGATTTCGCGCGCGCAACTGTTCCGATCGGCCGCGCAACGGCTGAGAACATATCTCATCGCGGCAAGTGTTGAGTATATCCCATCGCCGATTCGCTCGCAAAAATTGCGCACCGCCGCATTTTTCACCATGCCCGGTGCAACTTTCGGCCAAAGAAAATTTTCTCGCCGCAGGTGGGTTCTCTGTGCCCCGCACTGTGCTACTATCGGCAACGTTCACTTAAGATTTTTCGACGCTCTGCGGTTGTCGGAAGAATGTGACCGATGCTCCGATGCGTGACAGATCGGAGCCACTCCCGGCCAGTACCGATCTGCTCCAGAACCTTGCCCTGTTTTCGTTTGCAGGGTTAACTTCGGGCGTTTTCGTATTCGGTTTCGCGGCGCCGGTCTCTTCCGTCTTCCAGGCGTTTCTCATAGAGGATTGCGCATGTCTTTCGCTGTTACGTCTCCTGTCGCTCTTAATCCCTGGGTACAAATCCTCGGCGCGCTTGAAAAAAAGGTGAACCGCCAGTCGTTCGATACCTGGCTGAAGCCGACAAGGTACAGCTATGTCCGGGAGCGCCTGCTTTTTGTGAGGATCCCTACTCCGGAGTTCCGCCATGTTGGGGATCGCTATGGCGACCTCATTCAGGAGGCAATCGAAAAACTCCATCTGGAATTCGACGACGTCACCTTCATCACACCGGATGAAGATCCAACGCTGCCGCGCGTGCGCGAGGATGGTGGCTTCGCACCCTCGTCTTCCACTGAAGTTCCTCCTCACCGCAACGGAGGGGTTCGTCCGGCTGCGCCTGCTGGACCGCAGCAGGCTCGCTTCGACTGGTCGACTGCCGCGCAGCTCAATATTCGCTACACCTTCGACGCGTTTGTCTGCGGACCCGGCAATCAGTTTGCGCGCGCGGCGGCGATGGCCGTGGCCGAGCAGCCTTCGAAGGCATACAACCCGCTTTTCCTTTATGGCGGCGTGGGGATGGGCAAGACGCACCTGATGCACGCGATCGGGCACGAGATGAAGCTGCGCCAGCCTGGCGCTTCGATCTCGTATGTATCGGCGGAGAAATTCACGAACGAGATGATCAGCTCCGTGCGTTACGACAAGATGACCAGCTTCCGCGACCGGTTTCGCACGGTGGACCTGCTGCTCATCGACGACATTCAGTTTCTTTCGCAGAAAGAGCGGACGCAGGAGGAGTTCTTTCACACCTTCAACGCGCTGCACGACAACATGAAACAGATCGTGATCGCTTCCGATCGGCCGCCGCGCGAACTGGCGGAGATCGAGGATCGGTTGCGCAGCCGCTTCGAGTGGGGGCTGATCGCCGACATTCAGCCGCCCGATCTTGAGACCAAGGTTGCCATCCTGCAGAAGAAGGCGGAGAACGAACATCTGCCTGCGCCGCTTCCGATGGACGTGGCGTTATTCATCGCGTCGAATGTGCGAACGAATGTTCGCGAACTCGAGGGCGCTCTGGTGCGGCTGATTGCCTGGTGCGGTCTGAACGGGCTGGAGATCACGCTGCCCACCGCGCAGCAGTGCCTGAAGCAGTTCATCGATACGCAGGGGCGCAAGATCACGATCGAATCGATACAGCGCGCCGTTGCCGAGCAGTTCGGGATGCGCATCGCTGAGTTGAAGCAGAGGAATAATGCGCGCGCCGTGGTTGTGCCGCGCCAGATCGCCATGTATCTGGCGAAGCAGCTCACGGAAGCTTCGTTGCCCGAGATTGGGCGGCAGTTCGGGGGCAAGCATCACACCACAGTGATGCACTCGATCGGGAAAATCGACGAGCAGCGGCGGAATGACAAGAACCTGAACAGCACCCTGAATAAGCTGCAGGAGACGCTGAACGGGTAGTGCAATCTCTCGGACGTCGTGACGGTTCGTATGTCGCGCCCTGAGGTTCTCCTACAGTCCTCTCAACCCCGCCGACTGGTAGATCTGCGACATCAGGATTGTGTCGCGTAGGCCTTCTTCGCCGTTCGTCTTTGGCTCGCGGTTCGACCAGACACAATCGGCAAAGTAGTCAGCCTGTCTTGTGAAGTCGCGGGGGTCGTGCTCTGTTTCGGGCTCGTCGATGGTCTGGCCGTCCAGCTGCCCGGTCAGGTGCATTCCGTCATAGCCAAATGCCGGGTCCATTTGCATGGAGCCTTTTGAGCCGTGGACCTTGAAGTAGTTGGCGCCGTTGGCTCCGTAGGTGGTGTTGCAGCTGGCGACGATGCCGGAGGGAAATTTCATCGTCCACGAATCGTTTTCTTCCACTTCTTCGAAGCGGCCGTCGCGATCGATGACGGAGGAGTTTGCCTTGATGTCGCCTGGCTCTTCGCCGGTGAGGTAGCGGGAGGCATTCAGGGAGTAGATGCCGACATCCATAAGCGGGCCGCCGCCAGCGAGCTTGCGGTTGAGGCGCCATTCGCCGGCCTGGATGTTGAAGCCGAACGAGCTCTCGATCATCTGCACCTGGCCGAGGGCGCCGGAGCGGATGAGTTCGATGGCTTTGAGGTGCAGCGGATTGTACTGGCAGCGATAGGCAATCATCAGCCTGACACGGGCTTTACGGCAGGCTTCGATCATCGCTTTGCAATCGGCGACGCTGGTGGCCATGGGCTTCTCGCAGAGGACATGCTTGCCGGCCTTCGCGGCGCGGATGGTGTACTCGGCGTGCATGGAGTTAGGCAGAGCGATATAGACTGCGTCGATTTCCTTGTTCTGGCGAATCTCGTCGTAGTTGTCGTAGCTGTAAATCGAAGGCGAGGGTATGTTGTATTGAGCCGCCTGCTTTTCTGCTTTTTCGCGATGGCCGCTGACCAGGGCGGTTAGTTTGCCGGTTTTCGACAGCTCGACGGCGGGCATGAAGTGGTCCATGGAGATACGGCCGAGGCCGACGATGCACCAGCGGAGCTTGCGGCCGGCGTCGGCGGAGCTCTGAGATTCGGCCCTGGGCAACGCGCTTGCCAGAGCGGCCATCGCGGTGAGGCGGGAAAAATCGCGGCGGTTCAGGTTCATGGGGAAAATCCTCCTGCGTGCTTTCAGTTTCGGCGCGATGGTCCGGGCGACTGCGGCCTGCGACGAGAATCACCACTCGATAATCATCAGGCGAGAGTTACCAGGCGACAAACGGAGATTTGCGCACCCATTCCGCCGAGGTGAGCTGCTCGAGCATGAACGCGGCGACGTCGGCCCGGGCGATTTGCCGGCCACCTGCGGGCAGGGCATCCTCTGCGACTCGGTACTTGCCCTTCGCGGGGACGGTCAGCAGGCGCGGCGGTTGCACAACGGTCCAGTCCGTGTCGCTCATGCGCACCAACTCCTGCATCGCCCTCTGTGACTGGAAGGGCTTCCTGAGGAATGTCGCTTCGATCACCTTCAGGAGAATTCGCGAAGGTAACGCGAGGTTCTTGTCCGCTCCGGGAAAAGCGCCCGCGGCTCCCAGCACTATCAGGCGGCGCACACGATGCTGGCGCATTGTGCTGAGGATGTGGGTCATCGATTCGGGCAGGAGCGTGGCGTCGCCCAGGGAACGCGAGCCCAGCGCGGAGATGACAGCGGCCTGCCCGGCCACTGCGAGCGCTACCGCACGGCTGTCGAGCGCGTCACCGACGACGACGCTCAAGCGATCGCCGCCGGTAACGGTTTTAGGATCGCGCACGAAGGCTGTGACCTCATGGCCTTGAGACACTCCCTGGCGGAGGAGTTCCTGACCGGTGCCGCCTGAGGCTCCGAAGACGACAAATCTCATGCGGTCATCCTACTCGCTGTTTGGATGACGCGAAGGGCCACCACCCGGAGTGTTATCGGATTCATTCCTCGCGCAGCAGAGCGGCGGGTTCGGCGGCTATCGCTCTGCGAGCGGGCACGGCGGCGGCGGCGGCTCCAATGAGGATCATGGCAGCGATTGCGCCTGCGAGGACGACGGGGTCGTACACGGTTGCCTGGTAGACGATGCTGGAGAGGAGGCGAGTTCCGAGGACTCCGAGGCCGAGACCTGCTACTGAGCCGATGACGAGCAGAAGCACGGTTCGGCCGAGAGCGGCGCGGAGCACCTGAGTTCGCTGTGCACCGAGGGCTACGCGGATGCCCATTTCGCGCAGCCGGCGCGCAACCGAGTAACTTGCCATACCGAAGATTCCCGTGGCCGCCAGCATGCCCGCCAGGAGTCCGAGTATGCCGAGCGCCACGGTAGCCACGCGCGCGGGAAAGAGGACGAGGGCCAAAGCTGCCGGCCAACTCTGAATGGTCACCGGCAGGCTGGGATCGATCCTGCTCATCATCGTGTCCAGCGCCGCTCCGATCTCCGCCGGCGGGCGATTGGAGCGCACGGCGAGGGTTGTGTCGGTTTCGTTGTTCTGCGCGAGCGGCCAGAACATGGCAGGCTGGGGTGCCTCGGTGAGGGAATCGTACTTACCCTGTTCCACTACACCGACCACCTCGTAGAGTGTGGCTCCGTTAGAACCTGGCTGCGCGAAATGCCTGCCGATGGCCGCCTGAGCGCTGCCGAAGAGGGTTTGCGCGAAGAACTCGTTCACCAGCGCCACATTCGATGTGTGTTTGTCGTCATGCCAGGTAAAGTCGCGTCCAGCCACCAGGCGCGTTCCCGCCGTGGCAAGATAGCCGGGCGCGATGGTGAAGTACTTCGCCGTCATCACACTGTTCGAATCACGAAAATCCTGCGTGCCCTCCCGGTATACCGGCGTGCTGCTGCCTCCCGCGTTCAGCGGAATGTCGTCGATCATGCCGACTGCCGTGACGCCGGGAATCTGCTGGGCTTCTTCGATCATTCGCTTCTGTACCGGCAGAGCCGACGTGTCGGAGTAGCCAGCCATTTTCATCGTCGTTTCGGCAATCACAACCCCTTCGGGCTGGATGCCAATCGGAGCATGCAGCTGTCGATTCATCCCGCGCAGGCCCACCAGGGCAGAGGTGACCAGCAACGCGCACAACGCCACCTGCAGACCCAGCAGCACATCGCGGAGGTTCATGCGCCGGAAGAGGGTTTGGGAGCTGCCTTTCATCACCTGCATGGCGTCGATCTGCCAGATCTGGCGGGCGGTCAGGACGGCCGGCAACACGCAGCTGGCCGCCGCCAGCAGCACGGCGATCCCATACACCCGCACGTCGGCCGGCACGGTTGCCTGGATCGGCAGCGCGGGGATCGGCCGCCACTGACCGAGCATTTTCATCAGCGTCACCGAGACACTCGCTCCGATGAGTCCGCCGCCGGCGGAGAGCAACGCAGCTTCAGCCAGTACCTGACGCAGCACGCGCCAGCGGCTGGAACCGATGGCCACGCGGATGGCCAGCTCGCGTCCGCGATCCGCGGCTCGCGCCGCAAAAATGCTTGCCAGGTTCACGCACGCGGCCAAAAGCACCAGCAGCGCCAGCCCCAGTAGAGCCGCCAGGAAGCTCCGCGCCGCATCGCCGACCTGATCGCCAAACAAGCCGGCTTTGACCAGGCGAAAACCCAGATGGTCGTCGTCCACAGGATTCTGCTTCGTCATTTGGGCGGCAACTTTGGCCAGGTCGCTCGACGCCTGCTGCATCGTCACTCCGGGCTTTACTTCACCGACGACGAAGATGCCATGGTTATAACGCTTAACGAGGTAGTCGTAGCCGTCGATCTGTTGCTCGTTGATCATCGGAACCCAGAAATCCGGACGAAGAAAAAGCTCGGTTCCATGGAACTCCGGGGGCGCCACGCCAATGATGGTGAAGGGATGTTTGTTGAGATCGACGGTCATGCCAACGATCCGCGGTTCGGCATCGAAGCGGGCCCGCCAGAACGCGTCGCTCAGCACAATGTACGGGGCCGAATTCGGACCGTGTTCATCGCTCGAGTAAAAGAGCCGCCCCAGTTCCGGCTGCACGCCGAGCATGCTGAAGTAGCTACCGGTCACCTCATAGATCCAGCTCATCTTCGTCAAGCCGCCGGTGCTGAGCGCAGCCTGAGCGATGCGAAACGCCGCCATATCGCTGAAGGTCGAGTTCCGCGCGCGCAAATCCTGGTAGTCGGGATAGGAATGGCTGATGTAGCCGTGCTGCTGGTGGGCGATCGTCCATAGCCGGTCGGCGCCTGCCACGTTCAGCGGCCGCAGAATTGCCGCGTTCATGACGCCGAAGACGACAAGGTTGGCGGCGATGGCCATGGTGAGGGAGAGCACTGCGACCAGCACAAATCCTGGGGAATGGCGGAGGCGGCGGGTGGCAATTCGAAGGTCGTTTAGTATCTGGTGCATTGCGCCCTCCCAGGCCCAGGTCTCCGTGGTGCAGGAGATTTCATATTGATCCATGCAGCTTCGTATCCAATGGGGTGCTGCGGCGATCTCGCAATAGCTGAGAGTCTTAGCAGCTCATTGAGATTTTCCGCACGGGTTCGTCTGTCCGCAATCCAACACTATCGTCCATTGCCGGACAGGTAGGCCGGACGGGCGGCTGGAGAGGCTGGCGGTCTTTTTCGCAACACCCGGCGTTCTTCAACCTGTACCCTGTTTTCTAACTCACGATGCCGCGCCGCCCGCTCCTGGCTTTTTTAATTAGCTTTCTTTTCTTACCGGCACACGCGGCGTCACGCCCGCAGGACACCGGTTTTCTCAATCGTTCGCTCGAAGTGAACGGTGTCCTTCATCGCTATGTGGTTTACCTTCCCGAAAGCTGGAATCGTAGTCAGCGATGGCCTTTTATCCTGTTTCTCCACGGCTCGGGGGAGCGGGGCTCTGAAGGGATGGACGAGACGCAGATCGGCCTACCGCAGGCGATCCGGCTGCATCCCGAGCGCTGGCCGTTTGTTGTGGTGATGCCGCAGGTGCCGTTCAACCACCATCACTGGACCGATCCGGACATGATGGCGATGGCGATCGCTGCGCTGGACACGGAGATGAAGGAGTTTCATGGCGATCCGGACCGGGTGTATCTGACGGGGCTGTCGCTGGGCGGTTACGGAACATGGGAGATTGCGAGGGCCTATCCTCACCGCTTCGCCGCGCTGGTTCCGGTCAGCGGCGGTGTTTTCTGGTCGTATCAGCCAGACCGCTGGCGCGACGTCAATACTTTGCCGGCGGAGTACGCTCGCGCCGTCGGCCGCACGCCGACGTGGATCTTTCACGGTTCCGACGATCCGCTGGTGAACCCGCGGCAGTCGCTGCTGATGTTTCAGGCGCTGAAGGCCGGGGGCGGGGATGTGCGTTTCTGGGAATATGCGGGGATCAAGCACAACGTGTGGGATCGGGCTTACGCCGAGCCGCAGCTGCCGCGGTGGCTGCTCGATCAGCGTCTCAGCGCTATTCCGAAGCTCACCGCCGCGGCCGAACAGGTGCTGGTGCCGGTTCATCCTGTGCCGGGTAAGGTGGACCCTGCCGGGTACAACGCGTACGTTGGCGACTACGA
>Ga0181520_10012161_pt1 | contig 11122 bp, 11 predicted proteins | sample PEATcosm2014_Bin_29_FD_132451 | JGI IMG/M metagenome (GOLD analysis project Ga0181520, IMG submission 132451) | Peatland microbial communities from MTU Mesocosm Facility, Houghton, MI, USA - PEATcosm2014_Bin02_30_metaG | ecosystem: Environmental > Terrestrial > Soil > Wetlands > Peat | place...
AAGGGCGACGTCTTCTCCAAGGACTTCATCGACTCCTACGCCGAACTGAAGTGGGAAGAGATCTATCGCTTCGAGCACATGCCCCACCCGGTCGAATTCGCCATGTATTACAGCGTCTGACCACACCGCTCGCGTCGACCATACCAGCCCCCGCCGGCAGCAATGCCGGCGGGGGTTTGGTTTTTTGCACACCTGGTCGACGGTTGATGAAAAAACATTCATTCGCAAAAATAACGGGCATAAGCGGTGCATTTACGCAACAAGCGTTCGCCGCGTTTCCGGCTAATGCTTTGATTTTCGTAGAAAAATGAAAGTGGCACGCCACCTGCATTCATTCTTATCGGGATCGAACATAAAGATTTTGTAATGGAAAGCTTAGTCGTTCTTATTCCTCTCGTATTGCGATACTGGTTGTCGGAGTGTATCTCGCCCGACGACAAGTCCCGCTGGAATAGACTTTTGCGAATACGACGGACTATGCACGCCAGTTCAATCAGGGACTAAACCACACTTCCACCTTAGGGGAGAAAACCGGTATGAAGATCAATCTTTTCTTGGGCGCTGCCGTCATAGCTTTGCTCGCCGCGTCCACCGCGGTCAGCCCGGCGCGCGCCGACGAAGCCGCCGCCGCGCCCGCCGCCGATGCTCCGGCCGCCGACGCGCCGCCGGCGGCGTGGGCGGACACCCTGAAATTCTCCGCCCAGTTCGAACTCGGCTACAGCCACAATCTGGCCAGCGGCCATTCTTCGGGGGACATCGATTTCGGCCATCTGTTCGATGACACGGCGGATCGCTTCATGTTCGACCAGATGTTGCTGACCGCCACCCGACCGCTCGACACCACCGCGACGGACTATGATGTCGGGTTCAAATTGCAGGCCATGTATGGCAGCGACGCGCGCTACACCCGCTTCACCCACGAATTCGTCAGCGCCACCGACAACAACAAGGAACAGTTCGATATCGTCGAAGCCAACCTCCTGCTTCATACGCCGTGGTTGAGCGACGGCGGTGTCGATTTGAAACTCGGCCAATACTCGACACCGCTCGGCGCCGAGACGATCGATCCGTCGACCAACTATTTCTATTCCCACAGCTATATCTTCAATTACGGCATTCCGCTGAAGCATTCCGGCATTCTTGCCACCTGGCATGTCGACCCGCTGGTTGATCTCTATGCCTCGATCGACACCGGGGTGAACACGCAGTTCGAAAACGGTCTCGCCCACGCCAATAACGGCGGACCGCCAGCCTTCATCGTCGGCGTCGGCTTGAACCTGATGGACGGCAATCTGACCATTCTCGGCCTGTCCCACGTCGGGACCGAGATCCCGAAGGCGGCAATCGCCAATGGGCTGCTGCCCAGCACGGTGTCGGTCAATACCGCCTATCGTGAACTCAACGACATCGTCACCACCTGGAAGGTCGACGACAAGCTGACCTTGATCAATGAACTGAACTGGATTCATGACGACGTGTTGGACAATGGCGGTCCCGCCGACGGGTATGGCGTCGCCTTCTACAGCCTCTACGCCCTCGACGACACGCTGTCGCTGAACGGCCGGGCGGAAATCTTCGACGACACCAAGAACGTCTTCGTCTCCCAATCCGGCAACAATGTCGATTTCCTGCGCGGGGAAGAGGGATTGCCGGCGCTCAGCGCCGCCACCGTCACCGGCGGACCGATCGGCAAGAGCACCACCTATGGCGAACTCACCATCGGGGTGACGTACAAACCGGCGATCGACGGCGTCCCGGCCCTGTCCAGCCTGTTGATCCGTCCCGAGCTGCGCGAGGACTTCGTGCTGAACGGCAGCACGCCGTTCAATGGCGGCAAGGACAAGAGCGCGACGATCATCGCCGTGGATGCTTTGATCGCTTTTTGATCGGTCCTCGGCCCAATCAGCGGGTCATGCCGCAAGCGCCCTCGGGCGGCTTGGCAACGGCATGACCCGCGTCGTCTTCACCAGGCGAAATTCACTTGACCGGCTAGCCAACTTGCCGAACACTATGGATTGCTGATCTGGCTGTACGAAGCGCTAGATTTGGTATCGCCGGGCTGCGGAGTTTGATCCTGAGGGGGGCGAGAATGGAACTCGTGGCTATCGAAAAGTTCGGCAAGACGGCGGTCGACAAGAGCTGCGCGCAACGGCGCGTCAAGCTCGCCACCCGCATCGATGCCGCCATCCAGGACCTGGCCGAGTTGTGGCCGGAAAAATCGAAGAAAAAACAGACCGCCAAGCACCGCAAGCTGTTCCAGATCAGCGACGGCCGGGCCTGGGTCCGCCTTCACATCGGCGGCCGCGACATCGCGGTGGCGCCCGGCAAATACGCCTTCGAAGTGCGCCCCGGCCGGGACCAGGGGCTTGAAGAAGCGGTGATCGAGGCCCTGATCGAATTGCGCGCCCACCTGCTGGACGGCAAGTTCGACGCCGAACTGATGACCGCCCGCGAAAAAAGAGCGCGGCGCAATGAAGTCGGCGTGCTGGGCGGCAATCGCGGCGCCATCGCCCGCACATTACGCCTGGGCGCCTGAGCGTCTCCGCGTCGCTCAACGCCCGGCGATGGCCGGCGCGTCGACGGCGGCCAGGCCCGCCGCCCGGGTCGACCGCAGTTTCCGGGCGGTGGCGCGGGTCACGCCGCCCAGGGCGAAAACCGGCAACCCGGCCCGCCGCGCCAGCCCCCTGAACCTCATGACGCCGAGCCCCGGCGCGCCGGGATGGCTTGGCGTGGCGAACACCGGCGATAGCAGGGCGGCATCGGCGCGCAGCCGGCGTCCGCGAACCAGGGCGATCCGTCCGTGGGCGGCGACGGTCAGCGGCCCGCCACCGGCGCGCTGCCACAGCCGGACCCGGGGCGGGGCGCCGGCGGCCAGGCCCTCCGGCAGATGAAGCCCGGCCCGCAAGGCCACGGCGAGATCGAAATCGGCGCCGATGACCAAGACGAGTCGCCGCGCCCGGCACAATCGGGCCAGGCGTCGCGCCAAAGCCGCCCGGTCCGGCCAGCCGTAATGGCGAAAAATCACCAGGCTGCCGGGGGGCAGGCGGGCCGCCACCGGCAAAGGATCAGGCCGCCGATGTTCATCGGTCACCAGGATCAGCTTTGCCCGGAGGCTATTTCGAGCTACCCTTTCCATCGGAAACCCATGGTAAACGCCTCTCAAGACGAAATCCTCGCCAATTTCCGGCGCGTTCTGGCCGACCTGCGCCAGGCGGCGGCGACGGCGCGGCGATCCGAACGATCGATTGGACTGGTCGCGGTCACCAAAACCCAGCCTGTCGAGCGGATTGTGCCATTGCTGGTCACCGGTCACGATCGCTTTGGCGAAAACCGCGTCCAGGAGGCCAAGGCCAAATGGCCGGCGCTGAAAGCCGCCTATCCGGCGGTTCATCTCCACCTGATCGGCCCGTTGCAGACCAACAAGGTGAAGGACGCGGTGGCCCTGTTCGACGTCATCGAGACCGTCGACCGTCCGCGCCTGGCCACCGCCCTGGCTGAGGAAATGGCGGCAAGCGGCCGCCGGCCGAGCTGCCTGATCGAAATCAATGTCGGTGAGGAACCGCAGAAGGCGGGGGTGGCATGGGCCGACGCCGATCGCTTCATCGAGGATTGCCGGGGCGGTCTTGGCCTGCCGATCGACGGATTGATGGGCATTCCGCCGGCCGGCAAGGACCCGTTGCCCTATTTCCTGCGCCTGGCCAAACTGGCGACCCGCCACCGCCTGCCGGCGCTCAGCATGGGGATGAGCGGCGATTTTCTCGTCGCCATCGCCGCCGGCGCCAGTCAGGTGCGCGTCGGCACCGCCATTTTCGGGCCGCGCCCCTAGATCCTAAAACCCGCCGACGGGGATGGTGAATTCCACCAGCAGGGACTCGGAACCGCCATTCTCGCGGGTAATGCCGGCATTGGAGATGTGGTAGAAGCCGATGCCCAATCGTGTTCCGTCGGAGAAGCGATAGGCGTTGTCGATGCCGGAGCGGAATTCGAAGTGCGAGCCCAAATTATAGCCGCCGCCGCCATAGCCGCCGAAAGCGCTGCCCAGGGTGGTGACGATGTGATCGGTCCAGAAAATGTCGGTCAACAGGCCGACATCGGCGTAGTAATCGCCGTCGCCGGCGACGACGAAGCCGGCATGCGGATGAAAGATCCACAATTTGTAGCTGGAGCGGTAATCGACGTCGACTTCACCGGTGCGGTAATTGTCGCGCAGCGTTTCCCAACTCCCCGACCCGATCATCAAGGTGGAAGGTTCATCGGCGCGAACCGGCAAGACAAAGCCGAAAAGCGCGCCGGCCAGCGCCAGCGCGGCCAAACCAATCTTCATGGAAAACTCCCCAAGACGCAGAATGTCGCGCCGATGATAGGCAATGGATCGGCCCATTCCCAGCGTTAATGTCGCGCCGCATGGCGCGGGAGCCTGACGAGGCGCGGAGGCGCCTCGCGCGGCGCATGAGCGACACCATGACCGTTCGACCAGTCGAAAAGTCATGGAAGCAATATCAGTTGACCGGGGCGGCCAGCATCGACGCCCGCTGATACTTGTCCATCGCCGCATTGACCGCGTTGACGAACCAGGACGGATCCTGGCCGGTCGGCGGTGTCGAGGTCGATGACGGCGGCGGCGGGGTGACGGCTTCGGCGGCGGTGTCGTTTGCCGCCATGGTGGTGTTGATGGCGCGGGTGCGGCCGTGGCCCGGCAGCGCCGCCGGTCCGGTGGTCGGCATCGCCATGATGGTGCTGGGAGCGGCCGGGCCGCGCCGTGCCGGGATCGGGAAGGTCCGCGCCGGGGCGGCGAGCGGAGCGACGGCGGCGGCAGCGGCGGTCTGCGCCTCAGGCAGGGGCGGGGGCGCCGTCGCCGGCGCCTGGTCGGCGCCGAAAATCATGAAATTGCCTTGCGTCTTGGCGCTGACCGCGGTTGCCGCCGGGGTCGCGGCGGCGATGCTGGCGGTACCGGCCGGATTGGGGGTGGCGGGGGCGGTGATGCCGGCCGCGCCGCCGCCGCCAAAGACCAGGAAATCGCCCTGACGGCTCGGCATGGCGGTATTGTCGGCGGCCACCGGCGCGGCCAGGGAGGGGGTGGCGGGGGGTGTCGGCGCCGCTGCCGCTCCGGCGTCGCCGAACACCAGAAAGGCGCCCTGGCGGGCCGGGCCGTCGGTGGCGTCGCCATTGTCGAGCGCGGCGACGGCGACCGCCGGCTTGGCGACGATGGCCTCGGGCGCCGGGTCCGGCGTCTCGGTCTTGGCGATGGCGGTCTGCGGCGCGTCGTCTTCGCCGTCGAGCAGGGCGAGGACATTGCCGCCGATCGACCTGCCGGTTTCGGAGCGCACCGCCAGATCGACCAGGGCGGCGCCAACCCCGATCAGCCCGCCCCACAACGCGCCGCCGGCCACATCGGCGGCGGCGCCTTCTTCATCGCCGGTCAGCTTCTGGTAAAGGGTGTTGATGATCGGAATGTGCTGGAGCGGATTGATGATGTCCAAAAGGTCGGAGAAACTCGGGCCGTCCTTGTCGTGGAACACCTGCGTCGCCGGCTTGGCGCCGCCGGCGCTCGAATCCGCCGCGCTCGCCGCCGGGGCGTTCTGCTGAGAGGTGGTCGGGACCAGGGTGTCGTCCATCGATCGCGCGGTTCCAAAAAGGGCGTCGATCACCCGCATGCAAGTCCCGCGCCAGCAATGTTCCGCGGAAATGATGGCGCCGCCGCGGCCCGCCGCCGGCTATTCGGCAGGTTCTGCCCAGCCGCTCTTACCGAATTTGCCGCTAGAGTTATACGTCGCCATCGCCTCCGGCGATGGCGTTCGCTCAAATGCCGCGCGGGCTTAGAGCAGGTGGCCGCTGCGCGTCGCTTTGGTGCGCAGGTAGAATTCGTTGTGGCCGTTGGCGGGGAAAACATGCGGCACCCGTTCCGCGACGACGATGCCGTGGCGGGACAGGCCGTCCACCTTGGATGGGTTGTTGGTCAGGAGACGGACTTTGCCGACGCCGAGCAGCTTCAACATTTCGGCGGCCGGCAGGTAGATCCGCTCATCGTCGTCGAATCCGAGCTGCTGATTGGCGTCCAGCGTATCGAAGCCGGAATCCTGCAGCCCGTAGGCGCGCAGCTTGTTGATCAGGCCGATGCCGCGGCCCTCCTGGGTCAGATAGAGCAGGATGCCGGCCCCGGCCTCGGCGAGCTGGGCGATGGCGCCGCGCAACTGGTCGCCGCAATCGCAACGCAGACTGCCAAGCAGGTCCCCGGTGAAGCACTCGGAATGCAGTCTGGTCAGCACCGCCGCGTCGCGGTCCGGCTCGCCGACGATGATCGCCAGATGCTCGATGCCGCCGTCATAGGGGCGAAAAGCGACGACCCGGCAGTTCTCCGCCCCGGCGAGCGGCACCCTCGCCTCGGCGACCCGCTTGAGGTCGCGCGCCGCCTGTGCCGCATAACCAAGGATATCGGCGGCATCGAGTTCGAACAGATCGTCGAAGCGTCGCGTCGTCGGCGCCGCCACCGCCGCCGGCAACAGCCGGGCCAACTTGGCCAGCGCCACCGCGCCGACCGCCCAGCCGGGCGGGGTGCCGGCCATCGCCTCGAACCCGCTGTCGCCGGTGGTCACCCCGAACGGCCCGATCAGGCGCAGGATCTGGTCGGCGCAACGGCCCTCCGCCAGGGCCACCAGCGCCACCTTGTGCGTCGGTTCGACGACCAGCCCGAGCGCCGCGGCGCGTTGATCGCTGACCACCACTTGCGGCGCGCATCCCGCCAGCTCGGCCAGGCGGGCGATCTGGCGGGTGGAAACGCCTTCGGCGGCCAGCACCAGGGCGCCGCCCTCGGCGCCGTCGGTCAACGCCACCATGCCGCCCCGGCGCAATTCGGCGACGGCGCGGTCCACCGCCACCAGGCGATTGGGCGCGGCCGGCAGGACCAGAGGCTTGACGATCAAAGGACGGCTCATCGGCGATTCGTCGGTTAGAAACAGGGCGGTCACCATAATTCTTTTTCGGCGTCAGCAAAAGAAAGCTCACCATTTCGTCGAATGGCGGTTTCGGTTAACATAGTCACGAATGATGACGCGACATCTGCTGATCCTGCATGGCGAAGATCTCCCCCGCCGTTCCCTCGCGGATCAGCTGGTCGCCAAAGGCTTTGCCGCCCGCCAGGCGGCCTGCGTCGACGAGGCGCAGGCCTTGATCGAAATGAGTGGCGACGAACTGGTCATCGCCGACGAGCATGCGCTCAACGACGGACAGACGGTCATCGCCCTGGCGGCCGCCAGACGTCTGCCGGTGATCGTCCTCGCCGCCGCGTCGGACGCCTGCCGCTGGCTGTCAGCCGGCGCCGCCGCCTGCGTCGCCAAGCCGTTCCGCTTCAGCGACCTGGTGGCGCGTATCGACGCCTTGCTCAAGCGGGCTCCGGCGGCGCCCGCTTTGCGGATCGGCGGTCTGCTCTTCGAGCCGGCGCGACGTGAAATGGTCGATGAACGCGGCCACAGCCACCGCCTCACCGAAAAGGAGGTGGCCATTCTCGCCTATCTCCACAAGGCCGGCGCCCGCGCCGTGCCGCGCAGCGAGTTGCTCGACGCCGTTTGGGGGTATGCCGGCGGCGCCTCCACCCACACCGTGGAAACCCACATCTACCGCCTGCGCCGCAAACTGGCCGACGCCGCCGGCGGCACAGCGCCGCTGACCACCGAGGCGGGGGGGTACCGGTTGGCGGTCGGGTGAGGCGGGTTGGGGTGGGTTTTCGGCTGGTTGGGGTGACATCGAACCGCCAGACCGCCGTTCCGGCACGCGCGATACCGGTTCCATGAATGTTCGACACGTCGAACATTCATAATGTCGCTCAAACGCCGTGCGAGGCGCCTCCGCGCCTCGTCAGGCTCCCGCGCCATGCGGCGCGCGCTCGCGTCGCTCGCGATACCGGTTCCCGAAAGTCAAAACTTTCGGGAACCGGTATTACCGTCCGATCAAACCAAATCCACCATCACCGGCACATGGTCCGACGCCGGCGGCCAGTCGCGCACTTCGCGCAGCACCATGGCGCCGGTCAGGCGGGGACCGAGGTCGGGAGTCACCCAGACATGGTCGAGACGCCGGCCGCGGTCCGAAGCCGACCAGTCGTTGTTGCGATAGCTCCACCACGTGTAGAGCCGTTCCTCGGGCGGGACGAAGCGGCGGACCGCGTCCACCCAGTTCTGGCTGTCCTGCAAGGCGGTCAGCTTTTCCACCTCGATCGGGGTGTGGCTGACGACGGTCAACAACTGCTTGTGCGACCACACGTCGGTCGGCAGCGGCGCGATGTTGAAGTCGCCGACCATCACGCTGTGCCGCGCCGGATCGCCCAGACCGGCCGACCAGGCGGTCAGTTCGTCGAGGAAGGCCAGCTTGTGGGCGAACTTGTCGTTGAGCTCGGGGTCCGGGATGTCGCCGCCGGCCGGAACATAGAGGCAATGCACCATGATGCCGTCGATTCGCGCCGACAGATGGCGGCAATCCTCGCGGCCGCAGCGGTGCGACACCGCGACGTCGGACAAGGGCAGGCGCGACAGGATGGCGACGCCGTTATAGCTCTTCATCCCGGCCACCGCCTGATGGACATAGCCCATCTCGGCCAGCGCCTCGCGCGGAAACAGGGGGTCGGCGACCTTGATTTCCTGCAGTGCCAGCACGTCCGGCCGAACGATGTCGGTCAGCCGGCGCACCACCTCAAGCCGCAGGCGGACGGAATTGATGTTCCAGGTGACCAGCCGCACCTTCGGTCACACGATGGTGAACAAATGAGCGGTGACGCCTTCGATGCGGACTTCGACGCGATCGCCGACGGCCAGCGGGCCGATACCCGCCGGTGTGCCGGTGAAAATCAAGTCGCCCTGCGCCACGACCACCAGGCGGGACAGTTGGGCGATGATGTCCGCCACCGACCAGATCATCTGGGAGAGGTCGGCGTTCTGCTTTTCCACGCCATTGACCGACAGACGGATCGTTCCCCTGGCGGGATGGCCGATTTCCGAGGCCGGGTGGATCACCCCGGCCACCCCGGAATGGTCGAAGCCCTTGGCCATATCCCAGGGCTGGCCACGCTTGCGGGCGGTCGCCTGCAAGTCGCGCCGGGTCAGGTCGCAGCCGACGGTGTAACCGAAGACGTGACCAAGCGCGGCGTCCGCCTCGATATCGGCGCCGTCGGCGCCGATTGCCACCACCAGTTCGCCCTCATAATCCAGACGTTCGGTGGCGGGAGGGTAGGGGACGGTCGGTCCGCAATTGACCGCATCGGCCGGCTTGGTGAAAAAATAGGGCGCCTCGCGGTCGGGGTCGCCGCCCATTTCGCGGGAATGATCGGCATAATTCTGCCCGACGCAGAACACCCGGCGAATGGGAAACAATCCGCCGCCGGCGACGGGCAGCACCGCCGGTGGCGGTGGCGCGAAAATGAGCATGTTCGCCATGGTGTCGGCTGTCCCCTGAGACATCGCAAGATCGGCCATTATAACCATTTCAACCGCCAGAGAAATGGGCGCCCGGCCAAGGGGGATGGCCGGGCGCCCGATGCTCCATCCAAGGAGCGCGATGGCGGCAGGGGAAACCGCCTTCGCTGAACACCGGCCTGTGCGGCCGATGTCTCTCTAAGGGAAGAAGTGGGGCGCCGGCCGCAGCTTCAAAACCCAGGCCGGCGAATGGCAGCCATGCTATATTTGCATGGAATAAGGAGGTTACCGGTCGGCGTCGCTGTGGTTGGCGCCCGGCAGCTTTCTGAGGTCGAACAGATCGTCGCTGACGGCGATGCCGTCGTGCGGATCGAACAGCGATACGGTCGTGACCTGACCCTGCGCGTCGACCACCTGCCACTGGCGCAGAGCGAAAGGCTGGCGGGTAAATACCAGCGTGATGCTGCCGCCGCGTGGATCGCCGCGGTGAATGACGGTGATGTCGAGCATGCCCGGCGGGCGGGCGACCCGGGTCACCGCCAGATCGCCGGCATCGAGCTGCACCTTGGGACTGACCAGCACGGCGGCCGGGGTCTTGTCGATATCGAGATAGCTGGTCTGGTCGAGTTGCCGGTCGTAATAGACCAGCCAGCTGCTGGTGCCGATGATCAGCACCGGGCTCGGTGGATCGTATTCGAGCCGCATGGCGCCGGGGCGCTTGAGGTAAACCGTGCCCTCGGCGGTCGAGCCGTCGGCGGCCACCTGTAGGAACCGCGCCTGCAAAGTGGTGATGGCGTTGAGATAGGCCTCGGCGTCGTCGATGGCGGGCCGCTCCGCCGGCGACACCGCCGCCTGCGCCGGAACCGCCAGGACCAACCGGCAGAGCAGCATCGCCAGTCCCAACCCCACCGGACTCCAGCTTCGCCGCCGCCCCGGGGTCCCGCCGGCGCGGCCATGACCGATGAGTCTAATCCCCATGGTGGCTGATCAACACCTCGCGCTTGCCGACATGATTGGCGCGGCTGACCACGCCCTCTTTTTCCATCTGCTCCATGATCCGCGCCGCGCGGTTGTAGCCGATCTGCAGATGGCGCTGGATGAAGCTGGTCGATGCCTTGCCCTCGCGGGCGACCAGCGCCACCGCCTGGTCGTAGAGCTCGCCGCCCTCGCTCTCGCCGCCGACCGCGGCCGGACCGCTCGCCTCGTCATCGTCTTCGGTCACCGCCTCGACATAATGCGGCTCGCCCTGTTCGCGCAAGTGATCGGCGACGCTTTCCACCTCCTGGTCCGACACGAACGGCCCATGGACGCGGGTGATACGGCCGCCGGCCGCCATGTAGAGCATGTCGCCCTGGCCGAGGAGCTGTTCGGCGCCCTGCTCGCCAAGAATGGTGCGGCTGTCGATCTTGGACGACACCTGGAAACTGATGCGGCTGGGGAAATTGGCCTTGATGGTGCCGGTGATGACGTCGACCGACGGCCGCTGCGTCGCCATGATCAGATGGATGCCGGCGGCACGGGCCATCTGCGCCAGGCGCTGCACCGCCGCCTCGATATCCTTGCCGGCGACCAGCATGAGATCCGCCATCTCGTCGACGACGATGACGATATAGGGCAGCGGCTCCAGGGCCAGGGGCTGGTCTTCGTAGATCGGCTTGCCGGAATCGGGGTCGAAGCCGGTCTGCACGGTGCGCGACAATTTCTCGCCCTTGGTCTTGGCT
>Ga0181520_10012162_pt1 | contig 11122 bp, 12 predicted proteins | sample PEATcosm2014_Bin_29_FD_132451 | JGI IMG/M metagenome (GOLD analysis project Ga0181520, IMG submission 132451) | Peatland microbial communities from MTU Mesocosm Facility, Houghton, MI, USA - PEATcosm2014_Bin02_30_metaG | ecosystem: Environmental > Terrestrial > Soil > Wetlands > Peat | place...
CAGATTTCGCAGATTGTCGGTTGAAGAAACAGCCATAAATCTCTTATTTTACAAAACGAGTTGGAGATATAAATAGATTCTGTTGATATCACAATTGATCTCTGTATTTTTATCCCGTAGAAAATATTCCGGGAAATTTTCCCGGCAGGTTTTGCACAGAGGTATCATTATTTCCGTAAAAACCACGCCAGCCTACCGGACAAGATATTCGGATGTTGAAAAACACCCCTATGCTGGGTCTATAGAGAGTCGAGTTTCCCGTACGCACAAACTCCCACAACCCATATCTCTCCCCTCACCAAACCACCGATCATGTCACATTCCCACGCTCGCGACGTCTTCTCCGCTGAACACGCTTCCCATCTTGACACAAAGTTCCGCCGTTTTCTCTACCGCCCCGACCGGCTCGCGGAACGGTACGTGAAGCCCGGCGACCGGGTCCTCGACTTCGGCTGCGGCCCGGGATTTTTTACCCGCGAGTTTGCAAAGCGTGTCGGGGACAAGGGATGCGTGATTGCCGCCGACCTCCAGGAAGAGATGTTTGCGATCGTCCGGGAGAAACTCACGGCCGAGGGCCTCATGCCCCGGGTAAAAACGCACCGGTGCAAGCCGGACTCGCTCGATCTTTTACCGGACCGTGACGGGCAGGTCAACGCGGCCTTTGCGATCTTTGTTGTCCACGAAGTCCCTGACCGGGAAAAACTCTTCTCAGAGATCGCCGCTATGCTTGTGCCCGGCGGGATCTTTTTCTATTCCGAACCGCCGTTTTTGGTTTCGGGAACGGAGTTCCGCGAGAACCTGACGATTCTGGAAAAACACGGGCTTGAGGTAGTGGAGACCCGGAGATATTTCGTGAACCGGGCGGCAGTGCTCCAAAAAAGGTAAAGGGGGTGGGTGGGGATCACCCCCCCTCTCCACTTTTTTCTCAAAAGGGGGGTACCCCCTCCTCCCCTTTGATCCGATCCGGCCCGGCACCGGTGCATGCAGGAGTCCTGCAGCCGGATATTTCACGCCGGAAGTTCCGCACGAACATACCCTTGTTGCCCCTGCAAAATTAGTTTAGTACCCGGATCCGGGGGAGGGGGGTGGCCCCCACCCCCTCCCTCCCTTTTCGGTAAACTGAGGGGCACCCTCCCTCTTTGTGTCCGGACATGTGGGGTCCCCACGCTGGTACCGGCCGGTTGCAGGAAAAGTCACCAAAAAAACTGTCGCGTGTTCTGGAACAGGCAAAGGGGGCACTTGAAAAAATAAAAAGGGAAGGAGAACGGTGCCGGGAAATCAGTGCTTGTGGCCGGCCTTCTCCTCGTCGTGATGGATCAGCCGGCACTTGTTCACGCACTCCCAGTTCTCGGGCAGGAATTTTCCGTCCGGGCCGGCTTTCATTGTGGCATGATATTTTTCGCCACAGACCAGGCATTCCATCAGGCCGCTCTTCTCGTCAACCACGCGGGTGGTGTGTTCCCTGGTGCTCATGGAAGAGTGGTCTTGTGCGTCCGGTTCATATAGGTGTGGATCGGGGACCAGGGGATTATTTGTGATAGGGCTCGCCGCTGTTGATCCGGCAGGCCCGGTAGAGCTGCTCCACAAGGATCAGGCGTGCCATCGGATGGGTAAAGGTCAGGGGAGAGAGCGAGAGCCGGAACGCGGCCCGGTTGATCACTGCATCGGAAAGGCCGAGATCTCCGCCGATCACAAAAGCGATCGTGTTCGTACCCGCAAGCTGCCAGTCGTGCATCCGGGCGGCAAGCTCAATGCTGGATATTTCCGTTCCCCGGAGATCGAGCGCTACCACGTACGCACGCTCTGGGATCGCAGCAAGGATCCGCCCGCCCTCTTTCTCTTTTGCAAGCTCTTCCTGGCCGGCCGGGGCCCGGGTTCCCCGGTGCTCTTCAGGGATCTCAACAATGGAAAGTTTCAGGTACGGGGAAAGGCGCTTGGTATATTCCGCGATCCCCTCGGAAAGAAACCGCTCCTTGATCTTTCCCACCGCAATAATGCGAACCTGCATGATCTTTTCCTTAAAACGTCCTGAGGCAAAAAGAGTACGGTCCCCACGGCGGGTCTCACGGATCCGGCCGGTTACGCTCCCCGTTTGCTGCCCGCGGGGGAGCAAGGACATCCACGAGTGCCCCCCGGATCTCGTGCCGAAGGAATTCCCGGCCCGCGTCAGAGGCAAGGTACTCGCGGAAGAGCTGCTCTGCACGTTCCCGGTCGTGGCGGGTATCGACAAACGAGATCAGCGCCTGCGTGATGCAGTCGGAGACCGTGGAAAACTTCTTCTCCTCATACACAAGCCGGTTTACTTTTTCATAGATATTGGGCGGCATCTTGTAGGAGATGGCTACCCGTTCTCCCCTGCCGGCCGGCTTTTTTTCCGCCATGTCCTTATGGAGTTGGAAAGGCCGCTATAAATATCCCGCGACGGCAGCAAAAAAGAGAGTTTTGGTGGAGGGGGCAGGGCCACCTTACCCGAAGAGCTGGTACGACTCTTCGAGCGCCTCGACTGCCGGGAGTTTTTTCCCGGTCAGAAACTCGATGCAGGCCCCGCCGCCCGTGGAGATGTGGGTGAACTCTTTTTCTATCCCGAGCTTCTCGATCACGGCTGCGGTGTGCCCGCCGCCCACGACCGAGAACCCGACTTTCGATGCGGCCCGGAGGAGCTCGTAGGTGCCTGTGGCAAAGTCCGGGTCCTCAAAGACTCCGGCCGGGCCGTTAAAGACCACGGTCCCGGCATTTTTCAGGGTGGAAACAAGGGCCGGGAGGGCATCCATGCCGAGATCCATGACCGGTGCATCGAACGGGATCTTTTCTACCGGGTATTCGGCACGCCGCCCGTTCTGCCGCACGGCAACCGCAGAGGGCAGGATCACCCGGTCGCCGAACGTATCAAGGATCGCTTTGGCCTTTGCTATCTCGCCCTGGTACTTCAGCTGCTCGATGAGCTGGGTGGAGGGTTTGCCGATATCGTACCCGGCAGCGATGTAGAAGGCATTGGCCACGACCCCGATCACGATTACGTTATCGGCAATGCCGTTTGCAAGCACGTGGGCGGCAACCTCGATCGAGTCATCGATCTTGGTGCCGCCAAGCACCATGGTGACCGGGCGGGGGGCACCCGAGAGTACTTTTGAAAGGGTGGCAACCTCTCGTTCCATCAAAAGGCCGGCAGCGGAACGCATGGCAAGCGGCAGGCCGACCACGGTCGGCTGGGAGCGGTGGGCAGTCCCGAACGCGTCATTGACAAAGACATCGGCCATGGATGAGAGGCGCCTGACGATATGCGTCTTTTTTGCGTCCTCAGGTTTCATCGTGAGGTTCTCTTCAGCCGCAAACCGCACGTTCTCGAGCATCAGGATATCGCCGGGCTTTGAGGCCTGCACGGCATCCCTGGCGTGTTTCCCGAAGATGCTGTCAATGTAGGTAACAGGAGTGCCCAGGAGCTCTTCGAGCTTGCCTGCGTGGGCCTCAAGCGTGGTAAAGTCCTTTTTCCCGGGCCGGCTCTGGTGGGTGACGATCACAACCCGGGAATCCGAAAGGGCACGTACCGTGGGCAGGTGCTCGCGGAACCGTTTGTCATCCAAAATAAGGTGGGAGGTGGGATCGATGGGGGAGTTGAGGTCAAGACGGAGAAGCACCGTTTTTCCTTCTGCCCCCAGATCCGGGAGGGTACCGATCGGCATGTGGCCACACTCCCGGGGTTACGACGAACCCCGGGCCTTGATCTTCTTCATCCGGAAGAGCTCTTCTCTTTCCATCTCGTCAAGGCGCATCTTGATGAAGTCCCGGGCCTCGGTGAGTTCAGGGATGACCTTGAACTCAAGCGCGTTTACCCGGCGCTTGGTCTTCTCGATCTCGTCGAGGAGACGCTTCATCGTGGTCTCGATCTCGGCGCTCTCGATGATGGCTTCGACCAGGTCCTCGAACGACGAGGCGGTCTCATCAATGACCGGGGAGGTGCCAAGCACCCCGTATCCCCGGTCGGCAAGGGTCTTTTTCACCTTGGAGGACTCGATCTCCGGCACGACCACGCCCATGATGTTCTTGCTCTTGAGCGTGATCTCCGGGGTCTCTTTTACGGAGAAGGCAGCGGCCTTGACACCGAGCGCGCCTTCCACCGTGTTTGCCACTGCCATCATCTCGACAGCGTGCTTGTACCTTCTTAAGAGCTCCCCGCGGCTGTCCTTTGCCTCGGAAAGGATCTTGAAGAATTCCATGATCAGCCCATCGCGCTTCATCTTGAGGATCTTATAACCGCGCTGCGAGAGCTGGATCTTCCTCTTGAGGTTGATCAGTTCCGAGCGGGTTGGTTTGATATCGCGCAGCGCCATGGATTCTCCTTACTCCTTCTTGGCTCCGGCCTTGAGCTTCGGGTGGTACTTGTTGATCAGGTCACGGTCGATACGGGTGAGCTGTTCTACCGGCAGCGTGGAGAGGAGGTCCCAGCCGAGATCGAGGGTGTCCTCGATGGTACGGTCCTCGTCATATCCCTGGCGGACAAACTTGTCCTCGAAGAGGTCGGCGAACTCAAGAAGTCCGCGGTCACGCTCGGAGAGTGCATCCTTACCGACGATAGCAACAAGGCCCCGGAGATCGTTTCCTTCCGCATAGCCCGCGTACATCTGGTCGGAGACCTTCTTGTGGTCTTCGCGGGTGTGCCCCTTGCCGATACCCAGGTTCATGAGCCGGGAGAGCGAGGGCAGCACGTTGATGGGCGGGTAGATACCCTTACGGTGCAGTTCACGGTTGACCACGATCTGGCCTTCGGTGATGTACCCGGTCAGGTCGGGGATCGGGTGGGTGATATCATCGCCGGGCATCGTTAAGATCGGGATCTGGGTGACCGAGCCCTTCTGGCCCTTGATGATACCCGCACGCTCGTAGATGCAGGCCAGGTCCGTGTACATGTACCCGGGATAGCCACGGCGGCCGGGCACTTCTTCACGGGCAGCGCCGATCTGGCGGAGCGCTTCGCAGTAGTTTGTCATATCCGTAAGGATGACAAGCACATGCATGCCAAGCTCGAATGCAAGGTACTCGGCAGTGGTCAGGGCGAGCCGGGGCGTGATGATACGCTCGACTGCCGGATCGTCTGCGAGGTTGAGGAACACGACAGCGTGTTCGAGGGCGCCGGTGCGTTCGAAATCCTGCATGAAGTAGTTGGCTTCTTCTTTTGTGATACCCATTGCAGCGAACACGACCGCGAAACTCTCGGTAGAGCCGGGCACCTTTGCCTGCCGGGCAATCTGGAGAGCCACGTTGTTGTGCGGAAGACCGGCACCCGAGAAGATCGGGAGCTTCTGGCCACGCACGAGCGTGTTCGTGCCATCGATGGTGGAGATACCGGTCTGGATGAAATCAGACGGGGAGTTGCGGGCCCACGGGTTGATTGCAGCACCCGTGATGTCGAGGCGCTTTTCCGGAACGATCTCCGGGCCGCCGTCGATCGGCTTACCGCCGCCCGAGAGGATACGCCCGAGCATTTCGCGGCCCACCGGCATCTTGATGGTTTCGCCGGTGAAACGGACGCCGCTGTCCCTGCCGATACCGGTCGTGGTCTCGAAGATCTGGACAACGACAAGGTCGTCGCTTGTGTCCAGCACCTGGCCGCGCTTGATCGTGCCATCGGAAAGGACTATGTTTACGAGTTCCTGGTACCCGATAGGCTCGGTCTTCTCGACAAAGACAAGCGGGCCGGCTATTTTTGTGATCGTCCTGTATTCCTTCATGCTGCCGACCTCAGTGCATTGAATTCCGCATCCATGTCTTTCTCGATCTTGGCCAGGGGCTGCTTGTAGTCCTTGACAAACTTGATCTGGGGCAGTTCGTTCTTGGCCTTGATCGTCGTGATCTGGGCCGGGCTGACCCCTGATGCCTGGGCTGTGTTTGCAAGGTCCGAGTAGAGCCGGATCGCTTTCATCATGTCGTACTGCTTCTGCATGTCGCAGAACGTGTCGACTGCATCGTACGCGTTCTGCTGGAGGAAGATCTCACGGATCATGCGGGCGACTTCGATGGTGATCTGCTCGGTCTCGGGCAGTGCATCGGAACCAACCAGCTGCACGATCTCCTGGAGTTCGGCCTCCTTCTGGAGGACGCCCATAGCCCAGGACCGGAGCTTGTTCCAGTCAGGGGAGACGTTCTTGTCGTACCAGTCATGGAGTGCATCCAGGTACAGCGAGTACGAGTTGAGCCAGTTGATTGCCGGGAAGTGCCGGCGCTGGGAGAGCTTTGCGTCAAGAGCCCAGAAGACTTTGACGATACGCAGGGTGTTCTGCGTGACCGGCTCTGAGAAATCTCCGCCGGGTGGTGAAACTGCACCGATAACCGAAACGGATCCTGACTGGTGGTTGAGGGTCTCGACAAGACCTGCACGCTCGTAGAACTCGGAGAGCCGGGCCGCAAGGTATGCCGGGTAACCTTCTTCACCGGGCATCTCTTCAAGACGGGAGGAGATCTCACGCATGGCTTCTGCCCACCGGGAGGTGGAGTCGGCCATGAGGGAGACATCGTATCCCATGTCACGGAAGTACTCGGCGATCGTAATACCGGTGTATACCGATGCTTCACGGGCCGCGACCGGCATGTTGGAGGTGTTTGCAATGAGCACCGTCCGCTCCATGAGCGGTTTTCCTGATGTCGGGTCCTCAAGGTGCGGGAACTCGGTAAGCACTTCGGTCATCTCGTTGCCGCGTTCTCCGCAGCCGATGTAGACCACGATCTTTGCATCCGACCATTTGGCCAGCTGCTGCTGGGTAACGGTCTTGCCGCTCCCAAACGGGCCGGGGATTGCAGCGGTGCCGCCTTTTGCAATAGGGAAGAGACCATCGAGAATACGCTGCCCGGTGAGCAGCGGGATCGTCGGGTTCTTCTTCTCCTTTACCGGGCGCGGGACACGGACCGGCCAGCGCTGGATCATCGGGTACTCGCGGCCGTCTTCAAGGATAACGATAATCTCGTCAACCGTGAAGTCGCCGGCTTTTATCGTCTTTACCACGCCTGCTTTCACGTTGGGCGGGAGCATGACCTTGTGGACGATGTTGGTCTCCTGGACTTCGCCAAGGATTGCGCCGGGTTCTACCTTGTCACCGGCTTTTACCACCGGCTTGAAGGTCCACTTCTTCTCGTGGGAGAGACCCGGTGCAGACACACCGCGCTCGATAAAGTTGCCCATCTTGTTGACGAGCACTTCAAGGGGACGCTGGATACCATCGTAGATACTGGTCAGGAGACCGGGCCCGAGCTCAACTGCGAGCGAGAGGCCGGTGTTTGAGACCGGTTCGCCGGGCTTGATACCCGTGGTATCTTCGTACACCTGAATAATGACGTTGTCACCCTGGATCTTGATGACCTCGCCCATCAGGGCTTCGTTACCGACCCTGACCACATCGTACATGTGGGCGTCAAGATTGACGGCCGTTACGACGGGCCCGGCGATCCTTTTGAGGACGCCCTTTTTTGTTTCTTTTGCTTGGTTGGCTTTTACTTCCACAGATCAACACCCACCGATCTCTTGATTCTCTCTCTCATGGACAGGCCCCCTTCTTCGCCGCCAAGGGCAATGACGGTGGGCTTGACTGAGTTCTCAAGCGTGGTACGGAGCCGGCGCGGGAGCCGCTCCATGTCGCTGCTGTTGAGCACGAGAATTCCCACCTGTCCGTCCGCAAGAACGCTGTTGACACTTTCCAGGAGTTTCTCGTCGTTTTCCGCGGTATAGGTCTTACGGATGCCTGCAAGGCGGAACCCGAGGATAAACTCGCTGTTGCCGATAACTGCGATCTCCATCTTATATCACCAGGTACTTGCTGATCGTTTCTGCGGGGAGATTCGACTGCTTGCCCCGTGCCAGTGCCCGGAGGTTGAACACTTCGTACTTCTTCTTCTCCAGGTACACGAGGATCGGATAGATGGAGAACGGATTTCTCCGGGAGAGTTTCTCCATCTGTTCCATCTGGACGTGTACAAGAAGCGCTGCAATCTCATGGACAGGCCGCTCGGTCTCGATGCTTTTGAGGAGTTCGACAACCGGCCCGGTGCGGACCTTGGCCCTGAGCTGGTCGGTAAATTCCCGGTAATCCTGGGCCGTGGCCAGAGCGGAGAAGTCGGCAGCAGTGATCGTACCGCCGGGGATATACAGCTCCTTTGCATCTTCTCCTCCCTTGTCTGCCCGGAGCCGGAAGAGCGTCAGGACGTTTTTTATGTCGATATCCAGCCGGATATAAGCTAAAAACATCCTGCCCCCGGCATCCCCGCCGCACTCTGCAATGAGCTCAGCGTAGAACTGCTTGTACAGCTCGTTTTCCATCTTTGCAAACGAGCCGGACTCTTTTGCCGCCGGGTACTCGCGGGCAAGCACCAGGTAGATCCGCTGCCCTTTGAGGGCATCGACGACACGGTCGGGACCGTCTTCAGCAAGAAGCCGGTCGAGCACAATCTTGTCGAGGTTTCCTGCCGGGACAAGGACCTCCCTGATCCTGCCCGTCTTTTCCCCGTGCAGCTTGCCGCGGAGGATGGTGAGCACGTTCTGGATATCCCAGTAGCGAAGATACGCCCGGGTGAACTGCTTGAGCGTTCCCGGCGTGATCTTCTGGATCCGCTGGTACTCTTTAGCAAGGTTCCAGCTCAGGGCAATCTCGAGATGGTCGATCCCCTTAAACGTGGTGCCGAGTTCGTCGATCTCCTGCTTGTAGGATGTCTCTTCGATGATACGGATGATCTCGGGAAGGCTCATGTTGAGCATCCGCTGGTACTCTTCGCGGGGGAGGAGCTTTGCCTTTCTCACCCGCATCCTGGTACAGACGTAGATTGTGGGCGCTGAAATGCCTTTCATCCCTGCCATACCTGTACCATCCTATCCGAAGAGGATATCAGACGCATCCTTGAGCCCGGATTCCCATACTTTGTTCATGAAGGTACGGTAGCTGTAGTCGATCTGCAGCTCGCCCCCTTCGCCTTCGATCAGGATCCCGCCATCGATGTGAGCAGGTTCGCCGAGGGTAAAGCCGGAGAACTCCTTCTCCGCAAGGACAGCCTTTGCCGCTGCCTCATCCCGTGCATTGCAGTGGATCTTTCCCTTCGGGATCTCCTTTTTTGCTTCTGTGAGGAGTTTTTTGATCGCTTCGCGATGGAAGCTCTCAGGGAGTTTTGCAATTTCTGCGATTGTACCCTCATACACTTCGTCAAGGAGCCCTTTCTGCGTGTTGAGGATCTCGCGCTTGACCAGAAGGTTTGCCGCCGAAATTTCCTGGGCGGTTACCCGGGCTGCCTGCTTTGTTGAGGCTTCCTCGGCTTCTGCCTTGATCCCGGCAACTTTCTGGTCAGCTTCAGCAAGGATCCGGTCAGAATCCGTTTTGGACTCGGCACGGATCGCATCCGCTTCCTTTCTGCCTTTTTCCCTGATCTCTTCTAGTACTGCTTCCAGTCCCATTGTTCTGCCTCGCTTTAGAACAGGAGCAGCAGTGCAATGACAAGACCGAAGATGACGATGGTTTCGGGAATGACCGTAAAGAGCAGGCCCAGACCGAAGAAGTCCTTGTTCTCCGCGATTGCCCCGACAGCTGCGGCACCGATACCCATCTCGGCTACACCGGTACCAACACCGGTGAGACCGACCGCAAGACCTGCGCCGATTGCCTTCATTCCGACCTGCGATGCCTGAACCATTTCAATAGTCATGTTAACGTCAGCCATAATCTAGTCCTCCGTAAATTTCCTTTTCATTCCAAATGGATTGTATTTCCTGCCTCCACCCTTGTAGAACTTGGTGAAGAATTCGACATAATGCAACCGGATTGAGTGAAGACCGCCGTCGAGGAGTCCCAGGGCAAGGTTGAATGCGTGCCCCAGGAGGAAGATCAAAACCCCGATGACGATCATGACAATTCCGACAATGGAGAGATCCTTCATACCGGGATTGATGAACATCCCGATAGACATGTAGTTGACCACCATCGCGATGGCAACCGATGACAGCCCCACCGCTGTCAGACGGGTATACGAGAGCACGTGCGATATGATCGTCGGGATCTCGATGATCTCGAGGACCGCATCGCGTGCTATGAAAATGACACCCATTACAATAAAGATGATCGCGACAACCATACCGACAGAGAGCCCCACCGCCACGATGGGAAGCCCGGTGAGATCCGGCATGAGCGGGATCGGGAACATCGACCAGATGGCAATGAGGATCCCCCACATAACGGTTATCCAGCCGAAGTTTGCAAGCACGGCTTTTATGCGGTGGTCGCCATGGTCCTGGCGGGCGTGGTTGACCATGCCAAGCGCCCTGCCGAGCGTGACATACAGGATACCGACCCAGACCGAGACGATTAAGAGCTGGGCGATCGCTGCCCCCTGCCCCCCGGCTTCAGTTACGCCGATATTTAAGTGGCGGCTGTAGATAATCGGGGCCCACGGGAGCTCGAATCCCAAAAATTCACTGAACAAGAGCCCGAAGAAGATGCTCATGATGCTCGCGTTCCGGAGAATTTTCAGGAACTGCCTGGCCTCGTCGCCCTTCATGAACTTCCAGAGGCCAACACACAGTGCAAGCATCAGAAGGCCGTACCCGACATCACCCACGATCACCCCAAAGAAGATCGGGAACATGATCGACAAGAGAAGCGTCGGGTCTACTTCCGTATACGTCGGGCGGGAGTAGACATCCATGAGCAGCTGCGCAGGCTTTGCAAACTCCGGGTTGTTGTACTCCACAGGCACGGTGTCGTGCGCGAGATCGATAGGCTGCTCTGAGACAAAGACCCTGCCGCCGGTCACCTTGTCAAGGGCGGCAAAGAGCCCTGCGGTACGATCCGCGGGAACCCATCCTTCTGCCACGAACGCTTTTGCGGTCGTAGCAAACCTCAACGGTGCCTCGGTCTGTTCGATCTTTGCCCGGAATGCCTCCTCGCAGGCAACCAGGAGATCGGCGTGCGATTCCCGGATCTGTGCGAGTTTTGCATTAATCCCTTCAGTCTCTTTTTTGAGCGAGGCGATCTGCTCCGTGTAATACGCGGTGCGGACCGTTGCTGTGCCGCTCTCTTCCGGGATCCCAACCGACTGGAACTGCGCTTCCTGGAGCTCGCGTTCTGCCTGTGCACGGTCTTTTGCCGCAACCACGGCA
>Ga0181520_10012163_pt1 | contig 11122 bp, 8 predicted proteins | sample PEATcosm2014_Bin_29_FD_132451 | JGI IMG/M metagenome (GOLD analysis project Ga0181520, IMG submission 132451) | Peatland microbial communities from MTU Mesocosm Facility, Houghton, MI, USA - PEATcosm2014_Bin02_30_metaG | ecosystem: Environmental > Terrestrial > Soil > Wetlands > Peat | place...
CAAACTCAACTTCTCTGCCTGATGCACGCTGACGTTCACTTCCCAGCATGACTAACCCTTCAGGCTCATCTTGTGTTGGAATCAGCTCCCCTCTTCAGGCTCATCTTGTATTGGAAAAGAGTCAAACTTGCGCAGTTCCGCATGTTGGTGCATGATGGTCGTATGAGAACAAATGTCACACTTGAGGAAGACGCTCATCTCTTTGCATCCATCTACGCGGCCTCGAAGGGGATCACGCTGGGCGCGGCCATCTCCGAATTGATTCGGAAGGCGGAGGCCATCCCGCACCCCCCGCCCGATATTCGACGGTCAGCCAATGGTCTAGCCTGCTTTCCTCCCACCGGCAAAGTGCTAACTCTGCAAATGGTCAAAGATGCTGAAAGTGAATTCGAATAAGACTCGCTTCCTCCTAGATCTCAACGCATTGATCTTCCTCGCCGAACCGGATAGCCCGCATTACGAGACAATGCTCAAGTGGTTCGATTCTTCGGGCAAAGATAACTGGGGAGTCTGTCCGCTCACCGAAGCCGGTTTTGTTCGGGTGACGTCGAACCCGGTCTATCGAGGCGTTGCCCGCACTGTGGAGCAGGCAACGGCCATCCTTGCCGACTTTGCCGCTCATCCAGGCTATCGCTATTGGTCGATCACGGAAAAATGGTCGGTGCTTACAGCGCCTTTTTCCTCCCGGCTGTCCGGCCATCGGCAAGTTACAGACGCTTTTTTGCTGGGACTCGCGGTGAAAGAAAAAGGTGTGCTTGTAACTTTCGACAAGGCGATCAAGCACCTTGCCGGAGCTGAGTACAGATGGAATCTTCTGGTCTTGGACTAGTGTGATGTGTCTCAAATGGCCCTGCAACCAGTTGTCATTCTGAGCGAAGTATGGCGCGGCTTTTTGCGCCAGACTGAGTCGAAGAACCTGCGGTTTGCAATGCCCAGGCGCAGTCCAGGCATTTTGGAGGCACTGCGCTTAGGGTTCGCTCACGAGACTTCCCGCTGCATTCGGAGGGAGCAAGAGACCGGCGGGAAATCGCCGCGCCAACAAGCCGCGCTGGATTTGCAGGCTAAAAAGCGCGGGCATTCTGCTATTGTTTTGCCAGCCCAGTCAATGCCCGCGTGGGGGATCGAAAGCGCCTGCATTCGACGGAGCGGAGCAAAGCATGATTTCGAGCGATCCTATCGTTCTTTCCTTTGCCATCTTTGGCGCATTTGTCGGAGTCTTTTTCGTCATCGATGGGTGGCGGGGATCGGCAAAGCCGGGAGAACTGCGCAACTCTCCGAGAATGCGCGCGCTTCTATGGGCAATCGGCTTCGCGGTCAGCGCATTCATTCTGGATTTGAAGAAGTTTGGGGTCAGCCTCCCGGACGATAGATCGGCTCTCTTCGAGGCTTATCTCGCGGGATTTGCAGTAGCCGTCGTCGCCGCGTTGGGGTTATCCATCCTGGTTCTCTGGTCTCTGTCTATCGTGTCCTCGCGGCGGGACGGAACGACCTCTTTCAACCGAGGCGGCAGCTCCAGCATCTCGGTGATGGATTACATCCACTACGGTTACGAATACTGCAAGTCGGAGCGCGACAAGGCCCTCCAGGACAGTGTGGCGGCCGAGTTGGAGGGCCGCAAGGAGTTTCTCGACAATTACGCCGACGCGCTGGCCGTGGCGGTCACCACCGTCAACCATTTTCGTCTCACGGGCGGCGATGGCGCGACGGTTGCGAGGCTGGTTCTGAATCGGATCGTAAGCCTGATGGAAAAGTATCTGGGCGTTTCCAAGATCAATGCAAACTATATGCACGCCTACAAAGCCGAGGAGTGCCCAAAGGCCGTCTGGAACCGGCTGCGATTCGCTTTCGGCGACAGGTCCAACTATAGCCATATTCTGGCTCTGACCCAATACGCAAGCGATATGGAGCGCGAGGACTTCGCCTTGCCCGTGGAACGGGACACCGTGGAAGGAAATCTCCGCCTGCTGCCGGGTGCCTCCAAAGCCTTTTGCAAGAGGCGCATGGTTTACATCCCGGACACATCTGCGATCAAGCATCCGGGTGGACTGAAACCGGCCGAGGTTCAGGAGCACAAGGCCTACTTAAGCTCCAAGTCGTTCAAGAGTTTCCTGTGCGTGCCGATACTCAACGCGGCGGGAGAACCTGTCGGGGTACTCAACCTGGACGCCGATCGGAAGCGGGCCTTTGGCCAGACCGAGGAAGAGGCAGTACCTATTTCGACAATTGCGCTGCCGTTTTGCGCGCTTTTGAGTGCTATAATCGCAAAGGGAGAGAGCGATGAGCATCGAAGTCCAAGATAAAACGATACTGAACAATCCCACATTCGATCGCATGGTGCAGGCGGCCAAGGGGCAACTGCGTTGGACCGCTCCGCGGAAGACGGAGCCGCACACGAAACCCTCATCCGAACTTGTTGCGGCGCACGGCTGACGCTTCGCCATCAAGGCGGAGGCTCGTTAGTGCGCTGTTTCTCAAGTGGCTACGCAACCAGTTGTCATTCTGAGCAGCCCGACTCGCGGCGCGAGTTAAGGCTAATATGAACGATTTAAGCGCTATTGATTCCATAGGCCTTATATGCCGTTCATAGGGAGCGAGGTCTGGCGTGGGTTTTTGCGCCAGACCGAGTCGAAGAACCCGCGGTCTGCAATGCCTATGGGCAGTCCAGGCAGTTTGGAGACGCCACTCTAGCCGCCGAGGTCGATCAGTTCGACCTTTCCCACGGGGCGATTGAGGAAGCGGGATCCCAATCGTTCGAACTTCTCGACCGAATCGGTGGCGAAGAAACTCAAAGCGGGAGGCGTGGCGACCGTGGCCGGGAGCGCGCCCCAGGCATCGAATTGGCGGGCGGTAGCCTCGGCCGCCGCATCCGCCGAGTCGATGACCGTCATGCCCTGAGGGACAAGGCGCTCGATGAGAGGACGCAGCAGCGGATAGTGGGTGCATCCGAGAACCAGCGTATCCGGGTTCAGGCCCTTCTGCGCGGCCTCGTTGTATGCCTCCCGCAGATAGAGGCGAATCACCTCTGCTGTGACGGGATGGTCGATCCAACCCTCTTCGACAAAAGGCACCAGCAGCGGGCAGGCTTTTTCCACGGCTCGCATCCCCTCGGAGCGGCAAGTGGCCAGATAGGCGTGGCTTTGCACGGTGGCGTCGGTGGCCAGCACGATCGCGTCGCCGGTGCGGGAAACGGCGCGGGCGGCGGCGGCGCCGGGCTCAATCACGCCCAATACCGGAATCGGCACGGCTTGCTTGATGGCATCCAGAGCCAGGGCGCTGGCGGTGTTGCAAGCGACGACCAGGAACTCGACATTTTGTTCGCGCACCAGGAACTGCGCGCTCTCAGCGGCGTAGCGGGCGATGGTGCGGCGTGACTTCGAGCCATAGGGCAACCGCGCCGTATCGCCGAGAAACGCGAATTGGGCCTGCGGAAGCCTGGCGACGAGCGCGCGGAGAACGGTGAGTCCTCCGAAGCCTGAATCGAAGACGCCGATGGTGGGGGGCATGGCTCTATCGTAGCGATGTGTGCGGGCTTCCGGCACTCTGCGACGAAGAGGCGATTCCGCAACGCCGAATTGGGGGTTCACGGGCAATGGGGGGACCATGCGGCTCCTTTCCCGGCTGAATTGAGTCGCTTGCCGCTCAACAGCCGGATGCACCCATGCCTCGCTCATGTTCGCCGACGATCCCTTCCGCCACACCGTGGAATGCGCCGAGGTCGATTTCGGCTCCCCGCTCGACAGAGGCCCGCCAGCTTGCGCTCCCATAAAGGATGGCCTTGAGTACGCAAGAAATACTACTCTCAGTATCGGCAAAAGGGAACGGGAAATTAAAAATATGCGAGCCCCTTACAAAGTTCCTTATCCCCGGTGACCGCGTCGGCGATCGATGCATTTCGATGCTCTGAGAACGCGTTTTGGCGGTGTGGCCGCTTCTTCGCTCGATGTCGGGGAGATTTCAACACGAAAACCGCCGGACTTTGACCGAATCTTCCAGATTGCGAACCAATAGCTGCGCCATTCTCGCCTCCGAGTCTCCTTCGCTATCCGATAGCAACAAAGCCGCGATCGGCAATTGGTCGGCGGATCGCCCTTGGAACAACCGCAAAAGTCATGCGTGGATGCTGTCAAGCGCCGCGGCGAACTCCGGCAGCAGCATGGTCTGGTCCCGATCCGGGCCGGTGGAGACCATGCCGATCTTCGCGCCGCTCTCGCGCTCCTGAAAACGCAGATACTCCCGCGCCGCCAGGGGCAGTTTGTCGAACTCGGCAATTCCCTCGGTCGACTCGCGCCAGCCCTTCAACTTCGTATAGACTGGTTTGATTCGTTCCAGCCCGTAGACGTCGGCGGGAATCTCGTCGGTCACCTTGCCGTCGATCTGGTAGCCCGTGCAGACGGGGATTTCAGGCAACTCGTCGAGCACGTCGAGCTTGGTTATCACCTGCCATTCTGCGCCGTTGACCTGGTTGGAGTAGCGCAGCATGGGGAGATCGAGCCAGCCGCAGCGCCGGGTGCGCCCGGTCACCGCGCCGTACTCGTTTCCGCGCGTCCGCAGGTGCTCTCCCACGGAATCGTGCATCTCGGTGGGGAAGGGCCCCTCCCCCACTCGCGTCATATACGCCTTGGTCAGTGAGATCACCGTGCCGATCATCGTCGGCCCCAGGCCGGTTCCCGTCGCCGCGCCGCCCGCCGTCGCCGAGGAAGAGGTCACAAAGGGATAGGTTCCGTGGTCGATGTCCAGCATCGCGCCTTGCGCGCCTTCGAACATCACGCTGCCGCCCTCGGCCAGAATCCTGCGCAGCAGCCGCCCGGTATCGGTGACAAACGGCCGCAGCCGCTCCGCCGCGGCCGCATACTCGTCGTACATCCTCGCCGGGTCCAGCGGGTCGGCGCCGAAGAGTGCCTGGACGATGGCGTTCTTCTCCGCGCAGGCCGCCTCGATGTGGGTTTTCAGCAACTCCGGGCGCAGCAGGTCCACAACGCGCAGCCCGCTGCGCGCCATCTTGTCTTCGTAGGCCGGCCCAATTCCCTTGCTGGTGGTGCCGATCTTCTTGCGCCCCGGCGCGCATTCCGCAGCCAACTCGATCATGCGGTGGTAGGGCAGGATCACTTGCGCGCGGTTCGAGACGGAAAGCTGACTCTCGTCCACGGCCACGCCCAGGGTCCTCAGCCGGGCTACCTCTTCCAGGAAAGCGATCGGGTCCAGCACCACCCCGTTGCCGATGACGCATTTGCACTCCGGCCGCAGCACTCCGCAGGGAACCAACTGCAAGACGAACTTCTGCCCGCCGATGACCACAGTATGCCCGGCGTTGTGCCCGCCCGAATAGCGCGCCACGGCGGAGAACCGCTCGCTGAGCACATCCACAATCTTGCCCTTGCCCTCGTCGCCCCATTGAGCGCCGAGCACTACCGCCGTCCTCGCTCGCATATTGTTCCCGTTTCCGTCCATCTGTAGCGAATCATTCAGGAATCGAGAATTTCGTCATCCTGAAAAAAGGCTCTGCTTCAGCGAGCGGAGCGGAAAAGAGATCGAGCATTCGACCCTACCCCCGCACACGCGCCAATCCCAGTTATCGCCACCTACGATCATAAACCCTGCCTACGTTGCCGGTGGGCTGGGCATGATCCACGATCCCAACAAGGATTTCGACCACCCGCGCCTGCCGGAGGGCCATCCTCTGGGCCGTCGTCCGCTGAATCTGATCCCGCGCTCACGGTGGGGCCCCTTCCCATGCCCGCATGAACGAATCCCAAGAGAGCTAACTACAACCAGGTATACGATTTACATATCTCTACCTCGCATACGCCGCGACGATTTGGAGTGAGCGATTCCAAAGTTAGGCTGTTTGGGTTACTCTTGTGTGCCGCGGCTAGACCCGCAAATCGGTTCCATGTCAGCCCGGCGCCAGTTGTCGCACAGCCAAATCGCGGCCGAGTGTCTGCGGCGCGCAATGGAGCGTTTCGGGAATAGCATGGAGAACCAGATGAGCGGGATACCAGTCCAAATGGCCAGTGGAGTATATCGTGGGAGCGGATATGCCACGGCCGTCGTCGAGGCGCGCCCTACCGAAGCCGCGGAATCGCATCCGGGCGCTGCAAAACTCGCCGTTGCCGGGGGCCTTGCGCGGAGGCGAAAGGTACGCCTGATGGCGGCATGGGCGGCACTGCTGCTGATGGGCGCGGGCGCGCGGGCGCAGGCCGTCTTCAGTACGCCGCAGCCTGTCGGCGCAACGGCTGGCGAGCAAAGCGTCCCGGTGACCGCGCCGGCCGGAGGCACGGTGGCCGGCGTGGAAGTGCTGACGATGGGAGCGTCCGGCCTCGACTTTCAGGCTGGCGTTGGGTTTAGCTGCGTTTCCTCAACCCCGCTTGCGGCTGGCGGAAGCTGTACGCAATCGGTAACCTTCACGCCCACGGCTCCGGGCCTGCGCGTGGGCGCGGTGGCGCTGTTGGACAGCCGCGGCAACGTTCTCGGCACGGCGTATCTTTCCGGCATCGGCCAGGGCGGATTGGGCGTTCTCGTTCCCGGCAACATTTCCGCGGTGGCCGGCAACGGCAATTGGCTGGACACGGTGGTGGATGGAATCTCCGCCCTCCATGCGGAGTTGAACCAGCCCACCGGCGTGACGCTGGACGGCGCCGGCAATATGTACATCGCGGACAGCGTCCACAATCGCATTCGCATGGTTGCCGCGCCCGCGCCCGTGCCCAATCCCCCCGCGATGACCGTCGGGAAGATCTCGACCATCGCCGGCAACGGCAACGCAACCTGGTCGGGCGATAACGGCCCCGCCGCCGACGCAACCTTGTCTTCTCCCTCCGGCGTGGCTCTGGACGGCGCGGGCAACCTGTACATTGCCGATACGGCCAACAACCGGGTGCGCAAGATTGCGGCGGTGAACGGCATTCCCACCGGCACCATTACTACAGTGGCCGGCAACGGCACGGCCGGACTGGGAGGGAATTGCCAGGCATCCTTGGCCCAGGTCGTCGAGCTCAACCGGCCCCAGGGGGTGACCGTGGACAGCGCCGGCAACCTGTACATTGCCGATACCGGCAACCAACGCATTCTGCGCATGGACGCCGCGACCGGCCTGATCGCGACGGTGGCCGGCAATTGCGCTCTGAGTTCGCTCGGAGACGGCGAGGGAACCTACTCGGGCGATGGCGGCCCGGCCACCTCGGCGGGTCTCAATCTTCCCTACGCCGTGGCCTTCGATTCATCCGGCAACACGATGTACATTCCGGACTCCGGCAACAATCGCGTCCGAGCGGTGAATGGGGGCGCAATCGATACGTATGCCGGAACCGGAACGCAAGGCGATTCCGGCGACGGCCAGGCGGCAAAGGCGGCGAATCTCTTCGCTCCCTGCGGCGCGGCCGTCGATCCCGCCGGAAACGTGTATATTGCGGATACCCAGAACAACAGCATTCGCAAGGTCAGTTCGGCGACCGGGAAGATTTCCACCCTCGCCGCCTCCGGCCTCGGCCAGTTCCTGAACGCGGCCGGGCAGTTCGACGCGGTGAACATCCACGGACCCATCGGACTTTTCCTCGACGGCGGCGGCGATCTCTACTTTGCCGACTCCTTGAACATGGTGGTGCGGGAGATGACCGCCAACTGGGTCGCGCTGGATTTCACTGCGGCGACGGTGCGCCAGGGAAGCGCCTCCGCGCCGCAGAACCAGACAATCGAAAACGACGGCAACGCCGCGGTCGATCTGACCTCGATTCAGGCTCTGGCCACCGACAATGTCGCGCTGGGCAACGCGACCACCTGCGCCACCGGCAGCCCTTTCCTGGCCGTGGATGAGGACTGCATCGTCAGCGCCGAGTTCGCGCCCTCGGTTTCGTTGACCTTTCCGCCGGGCACGACTTCCGAGACGCTGACCGGCAATATCTTCGTTGCCGACGCTTATGTGGAGGTCGCGAGCGCGGCCGGCGCCGTCCTGAACTCGCCGCTGAACATCGAAGTGGTGGGGGAGGCATCCGCGGTCAATTCGACGACGGTCACGCTGAGTTCGTCGCTGAACCCCTCCGGATTCGGTCAGAGCGTCACCATCACCGCCCAGGCGACTACCGGAGCCGGCACCGGCAATCTCACCGGCACGGTCACGTTCTATGACGGGGCAACGGTTCTCAAGACGGGCGTTGCCTTGAACGCCACCGGCGCCGCCGCCTACACAACATCGAGTTTTGCCGTCGGCCTGCACACGATTACGGCGACTTACAGCGGCGACGCGCTGCACTACCCCGACACCTCGGCCGCGCTGATTCAAACCGTGATCGAGGGCACGACGATCAACCTCAAATCCAGCCAGAATCCGTCCTCGGTCGGCCAGAACGTCACCTTCACCGCAACCGTGACCAGTTCCAACGGCGGAGGCGTCGCCCCCGACGGCACGGTCGACTTCAGCGACGGCGCGACTCCGCTCTGCGCGGGCGTGACGCTCACCGCTGGGGTCGCAACCTGCTCGACAGCGGCGCTCCCGCAAGGCACGAATGCGATTGCCGCGACCTACAGCGGCGATTCGGCCAATCAGATCCAGGCCAGCGGCCCGGTCACCTTGAGCCAGGATGTGCTGGCCGCCTCCGCCACCGTGGTAAGTTCAACGCCCAACCCGTCGTATTATGGCGTTCCGGTCACCTTTGCCGCCACCGTCACGCCCGGCGGAGCCGCGCCCGCCACTGGAACCGTCGACTTCTACGATGGACCGGCGAAGATCGGAACCGGAACCGTGGCCGCCGCCACCGGCATGGCCGCCTTCACAACCGCCACGCCTCTGTCCATCGGCTCCCACAGCATCACGGCAGATTACCTGGGCGACACGAACAACGGCCCCAGCAACTCCCCGGCGATCATCCAGACTGTGCTTCAGACCCAGACCTCAACTTTCGTAATCGCGGTTCCCAGCACCGGGATAGCCGGCGCTCAGGTGGTGCTTACGGCAAGTGTAACGGTCACGGCGGGCGCCAATCCCGCGCTCACCGGCACAGTCGCATTTTCGATAGCGAATGGAACCGCCGCGCAATCCAACATCGTGGCCACGGTCAGCGCCAGCGCGGCCTCCATCAACGGGACGGCCACCATCAACCAGACGCTGCCGCCTGGTCAGTACTCCGTTGTCGCCACGTATTCCGGGGATACGGACGACGGCGGCAGCGTCTCCGCCGCGCTACCGTTTACCGTGGTGCAGGCCACCACCTCGATCGCCGTCACCGGAAGCCCCGACCCTTCCGTCGTGCTGTCGCCGGCGGTCTTTGTCGCGACCGTCTCCGGCAATGGCGGAATCCCCGGCGGAACCGTCGACTTTCTTGCCAATGGCGCATCTATCGGCACAGCGCCGTTGATTGCCGGCGTGGCCACGCTGAGCTACTCCGCGCTCCCGGCCAGCGCCGCTCCCTATGCGATTACGGCGGCTTACGGCGGGGACATCGACGACGCGCCCAGCCAATCCGCCGCATGGCTCCAGACGGTAAACACCATTCCCACGGACACAAATCTGGGCACTTCGACGACCGGGGGAACGACGCCGCAAGTCATTCTGGTGGCCACGGTCGTCGATGGCCCCGGCAGTGCCCCCACTTCGCCCATCCCCACCGGAACGGTAACCTTCACCAGTGCCGGCACCGTGCTGGGGTCCGCCTCGCTGGATGCGGACGGCGTGGCGACTCTTGTCCCAAATCTCTATGCCGGCACCTACAATGTGGTCGCGTCCTATGCCGGGGATACGCTACACAGCCCCTCCGCATCGTCGGCAATCACGGTATCAAGCACGGCAACCGACTACAGTCTCGTCATCGCGCCGCCCAACGTCACGATGGCCACCACCCAGAACGCCACGGTGACCGTGACACTGACCTCCGTCTCCGGCTTTGCCGACACCATCGGCCTGGGTTGCGCCTCGCTCCCGGCGGGCGTAACCTGCCACTTTGCCAGCATCGCCGTCGCCCTCGCCTCCGCTTCGGTGGCGACCACGCAGCTTACCATCGACACCGACAACCCTCTGAGCGGTGGTTCCTCGGCGATGAACGAACATCCCGGCGGCCGGAGCGCATCCCTGGCCGGATTGCTCTTCCCCCTCGGCGCGATCTTCGGCTGGGTTGCGTGGCGATTGCGCAAGAGGCATTTTGGCGCGCTGACCGCGCTCCTGATTCTGCTCCTCTCGGGGGCTGCGCTGCTGGCTGCCGGCTGTTCCGGATTCACCCAGAGCAGCGCGGCTCCGGGAACTTACGTCATTCAGGTTGTCGGCATCGGCGCCAACAGCGACATCACCCATTACCGGAATGTGACGCTGAACATTGCCAAATAGGTCGGCAGCCTTTGCAGTACGCCGCGGGAGAACGATGAAGAGCTTGCATAGTTTCGTTGCAGTGTGGGGTAACAAGCTGGGGTTCGCGGCGGGATGCCGTTCCGGCTCGGCCGACGAGTCTAGAATGCGGCCAGGGAGACGGACCGCGCTGGCAGCGCTGGCCGTCTTGCTGGTTCTGGGGCGCGCGGCGCAAGGCCAGGTCGCGCCGGCCGCCGATGCCGGCGGGCTGCTGCTCTCCGCCGGCGGCACAGCTTCCGCCTTCGACATTCAGTACGGCCAACGCAAGATGCTGGGCCCCTCGGCATTCTTCGATGCCGATCTTCGCCGCCATGTGGGAATGGAAGGCGAGGCGCGCTGGCTGGTCTTTCGCCAGCGCGCCGATGTCCACGAATCGACCTATTCGATCGGGCCGCGCGGCTTCTGGCGGATGGGCAACTTCGAGCCTTACGCCAAGGCGCTGGTGGGCATCGGCGAGTTCAATTATCCCTATAACTACGCTCACGGGAGTTATCTCGTGTTTTCGCCCGGAGCCGGTGTCGACTATCGCATCAGCCACCGGATTCGCCTGCGGCTGGCCGACTTCGAGTATCAATACTGGCCGGAGTTCTTCCCCAGCGAAATGTCTTCGTTCGGCGCCAGCACCGGAATCCGGATACGCATCTTCTGAGGAGATAAAACGCGGCCTTCGATCTAGTACTACAGTTGTATATCTGGATTTCGGCTGAGATTGGCAAAGGCCCGGGCCTAAAGGCCCAACATTTTGGTATCAATTTCAGAGGCCTGAAGGCCTCTGCTCCCTCCGATCTCGCAATC
>Ga0181520_10012165_pt1 | contig 11121 bp, 10 predicted proteins | sample PEATcosm2014_Bin_29_FD_132451 | JGI IMG/M metagenome (GOLD analysis project Ga0181520, IMG submission 132451) | Peatland microbial communities from MTU Mesocosm Facility, Houghton, MI, USA - PEATcosm2014_Bin02_30_metaG | ecosystem: Environmental > Terrestrial > Soil > Wetlands > Peat | place...
AAAGTCGATGCCGCGGTGGCCAGTGGAAATAAACTACCTCCTCTTGCCGGAGTGCCGATGGGCATAAAGGACCTAATCCTAATCGAGGGATTGCCGGCAACGGCCGCATCTAAGATGCTGGAGCATTATGTCGCCGCCTATGATTCTGGGGTTATAAAGAAACTGAAGGCCGCCGGCGCGTTGTTTGTGGGCAAGACCAATCTGGATGAATTCGCTATGGGGAGCTCTACCGAACAATCGGCTTTCAAAGTTACCAAGAACCCGCACGACCTAACACGCGTGCCGGGAGGCTCTTCGGGAGGATCTGCCGCCGCAGTGGCTTCTCATATGGCCGTTGCTGCCCTGGGGACAGATACAGGCGGCTCTATACGTCAGCCAGCTGCATTCTGCGGGGTAGTAGGTATGAAACCGACCTACGGGGCGGTGTCTCGTTACGGCGTGATAGCCATGGCCTCGAGTCTGGACCAAGTCGGAACTTTCTGTAAGACAGTCGAAGACACGGGAATCTTGTTCAAGGAAATGGCCGGCTACGATTCTAAAGACGCAACCAGCGCCCATCCTGAATATGGCGACGAACTATTGAACCCGGACATGAAGAGTGTGCGTGAACTGACCATAGGCGTGCCCGAAGAGTATTTCATCGAAGGTATAGAGTCTGAGGTCGCTGATGCGGTACAGAGCGTGATTAAAGAATTCGAATCTCTCAAGATAAAGATTAAGAAGATACATCTCCCGCATACCAAATATGCCTTGTCCCCATATTACATAATCATGCCAGCGGAGGTAAGCACAAATCTGGCAAGATACGACGGCATACGTTACGGCGATCGCGCCAAGGCGGACAATCTCTTAGATCTGTACTATCAGGACCGCGGGAACGGATTGGGCCTGGAGCCAAAGCGACGTTCCATATTAGGGACGTTCGTCCTGTCGGCCGGTTATTATGATGCTTATTATGCCAAGGCCCAAAAGGTCCGAGCGCTTATAAAACAGGACTTCGACGATGCGTTTAAAGACGTCGACGTGATCCTTACCCCCGTCACTCCGACGCTGCCATTCAAGATAGGGGAGAAGACCGACGACCCCCTCCAGATGTATCTTTCGGACATATTCACAATCCCTCTAAATCTGGCGGGATTACCGGGTATATCGATTCCGGTTAAAGGAAGGGGCGATAAACTGCCCGTTGGATTCCAACTTATCGGCAAGCATTGGCATGAAGCCGATATCTTAGGCCTAGGTACGTATTACGAAAAGAAATAAACTAAAACCGCCGTACAGGCGGTTTTATATTGGCGCAGCTGACGGGTGTTGATCCCGCGACCTCCGCCGTGACAGGGCGGCGCTCTGCCGTTGAGCTACAGCTGCATCTTTTTACTTTTTGAAGTATAACGGCGAGTCGATTTTTTTACAATTGCGTTAAATTTATCGCCTCTATCCTGATAATCTTTGAACATATCAAAGCTTGTGGCCCCCGGAGAAAATACTATAGAATCTCCGCCTTCAGCCATAGAAAGAGCCGCTTTAAAGGCTTCATCTAAATCACCCTCTATCATCTCAATTTTTGCACCATCTTTTATCGACTTGCCTATTTTTTCGCGACATTCTCCATACAACACGACCAGCTTAACATTCGATCCCGCAAGCGCTCTTTTAACCGGACTGAAATCGAGATTCTTATCCCTTCCGCCCATGATTATTATCGTCGGTTCTTTGAACGCGTTGATTGCTGCAATGGTGGTCATGGGATTGGTTGAAGCGGAGTCGTTGTAAACCCTCGCCCCTTTTATTATCCCAACGTGCTGCAATCTGAAGGGAAGGCCGCGGTACGCCTTAATGGTCTTGTGTACGATTCTTTCAGAAATGCGCAGTTCTTTGGCGACTGCTGCGGCCATCGTCGCGTTTATTAGGTTATGGGGTCCGTATATCTTCAACTCATTTGGGTCGATTACGGGTGAACCCTTATGGCCAATTTCCACCTTTATCTTTTTGCCACGGCTCCTTCGGGCTATTTCTTCCGAATATCTATTGCCAGCCGCATAAATCGCTATGTCTTTTTTGACCTGGAATTTGGTTATCTGCGCCTTGGATTCAAAGTATTCTTTGAAGCTCTTATGGGAGTCCATATGGTCGGGAAATATGCCTAATATCACAGCAATATGGGGAGAATAATGCAGGCCTTGCAGCTGGAAGCTCGACAACTCCAATACCGTCACAGAGCTCTTATTAAGGCGGTTAAGCACGGCTATCGCTGGCTTGCCTATATTGCCGGCAAGATATGCGTCACGCCCGGCACCTTTCAATATCTTATAAATGAGATTTGAGGTTGTTCCCTTTCCCTTGGTCCCTGTAACGCCTATTATCATTCCTTTCGCCTTCTCGAAGAACAATTCCGTGGCACTGGAGAATCTAACGCCATTTTTTATCGCCCTCTGTATCTCGGGGAGATTATAAGGAACTCCGGGGGAGCGATATATCAGATCAAACCGCTCAAGATTTTTAAGATAGTCAGGATCTGATTTTCGATCAAGGATGGTAATCTCGTGTCGTGGTCTCTCTCGTCCCAAATATTTGGACAAGGCTTGTCCTTCGCGACCAAACCCTATGATTGCTATCCGACTCATTTAGTGCCGGCGGCAGGGATCGAACCTGCGACCTAGGGCTTATGAGTCCCTCGCTCCACCACTGAGCTACGCCGGCTTACTGTAAATAATAATATGTTGCGGGGGCGGGAGTCGAACCCACTCCTGAAGCTTATGAGGCTTCCGAGGTACCGTTCCTCTACCCCGCGATTATCCAATTTCTTGGGAGCGACTCAATATTAAGTCTATGAATATACGTTGTCAAAGACGCATGTATCTTATAATATATTCATATTGCAATGGATTCTATCTATTCAGACCCAAATCTAGAGAAGAAGGAATATCAAATCTCGCTGGACAGCCAGATTGAGATATTGAAGAAGGTTGATGCACGGCGCGACGCAGAGGCTGAGCGCATGAAGCGCTATCTTGCCATGCCGGATCTCTCGCGTACGCCAGGCAGCCCTTTATATGAAATAGTGACCACTATACGTAGCCTTCCGACGTTCAAGAATTTCGATAACATCATTATTCCGGAAATCATTCCTACCAACCTTCTCTTTGATTTATTCGACTTCGCGCCTGACCACCCAGCACGAAGTAAGTCTGACACGTATTATGCCGATGACACCAATGTTTTGCGCCCACACGACACGGTCATGTGGTATTACTACACGCAATTGCCGGAGGTAAAGCAAAAGATCAAAGAGAGGAAATCACTAGGCGTGGTCTGCTACGGGAAGGTCTACCGCAAGGACGAGATAGATAATAGTCACATGAACGTGTTCCATCAGTTCGGCGCATGGTACATGTCGCCATCCGACACGATGCCGCTCAAGATCGATGAGTTGAAAAAGGTCTTGAGCGAGATCGTTAAGGCGATGTTCGGTGAAAATGTGAACTATCGTTTTCTGGAAGACACATTCCCATATACCGACCCCTCGCTTCAGATCGAGGTTGAAATTAATGGCCGCTGGATAGAGATAAACGGCGGAGGTATGACAAAAGATAGCGTTTTTAAGAAGTTCGGCGTCGAAGGATATAACGCATGGGCGTTCGGCATCGGACTGGAGCGGCTTGCGATTATTAGTATGGACCTTCCGGATATCCGTCTATTATGGTCGACGGATCCGCGCGTGACGAAACAGCTTCATATGGGCCATAAATTTGTCGAAGTAAGTAAATTCCCGCCAGTGATTCGCGATATCTCGTTCGTCGTTCCAAAGAGTTTCTCGCCGAATGATTACTTCGACCTCGTGCGCGACATTGCGGGCGATCTAGTGGAACAAGTCGAACTCATCGACCAATATGAGAACGACGAGAAGTTCGGCAAGGACAAAAAGAGCTATGCCTACAGGATTATCTATCGCAGCAGCGACCGCACTCTCACCAACGATGAGGTAGATATTTTGCACCACAAGATAGAAAAAGAGACCACAAAAGAGTTCGAAGCGGTCGTCCGCTAGCGCTTTTATCGTCGATTGAAATAACCCAGTGTTTATGGGGTCTTTTTAATGGTAATACCCCATAAAATGGCCTTGTTTTAGATGTTTGGAAAGGGTATAATTTAACAAACCTGGAAAAAGGCTTTTTTATATGGCTAAAGACCCAAAAAATTCATATACAGCTAAGGATATTGACGTTCTGGAAGGCCTAGAACCAGTCAGAAAGCGCCCTGGAATGTACATAGGTTCCACTGGACCGGATGGACTGCATCACCTTATTTGGGAGGTTGTTAACAATTCCATTGATGAAGCCATGGCGGGCTTCGCTAAGAATATCGACGTGACTCTGTTGTCCGATGGGAAGACTGTGCGCGTTAAGGACGACGGTCGCGGCATCCCGGTTGATATACATCCTCATACCAAGAAGTCGGCGTTGGAGACGGTCATGACCGTCTTGCATGCCGGCGGTAAGTTCAATGGCGGATCGTACAAGGTCTCCGGCGGTTTGCATGGAGTCGGAGCTTCTGTGGTAAATGCGTTATCCACCGAAACTAAGGCGGAGGTATGCCGTGACGGCAAAAGATATGTTCAGGAATATGTCCGTGGCGTGCCTAAGTACAAAGTTAAGGAGGACGGCAAGTGTTCTCAGAACGGCACAACGATAACTTTTTCTCCGGACTCGGAGATATTCAAGGAGATCGTTTTCGATCGCAAAAGGGTTTTGGAATATCTGCGACAGCAGGCTTTCCTTACGAAAGGCATAAGGATAAATTTCTCGGATTTAAGATCGGATGCGCCTTTCTATTACAGCTTCTGTTTTGAAGGGGGGATTAAATCATTCTTGGATTACATGGACTCAGATGGGGATAAGCCTATTCAGGACCATGTCTTCTACATAGAGAAAGAGAGCGAAGGCATGTCTGTCGAAATAGCGCTTTGCTATAAGGATGGGGTGGATATAACCGAATTGGCTTTCGCCAACAATATTCAAAACCCGGAGGGCGGTATGCATCTTACCGGATTCAAATCTGCTCTTACCCGTACACTGAACGATTATGCCAGGAGTAATAACTACATCAAGGAAAAGGATGAGAATTTAACGGGCGATGACGTCCAAGAGGGATTGGGCGCGATAGTCTCGATAAAGCTGGCTAATCCGCAGTTCGAGGGTCAGACAAAGGCAAAGCTTGGCAACCCAGAGGCGCGTACGGCCGTTGAGACGGTTATGAATGCTGGCTTCAGGGAGTTTTTGGAGAAGTATAAGAGCGACGCCGAGCATATCATGGCCAAATGTCTGTTGGCCGCAAAGGCTCGCAAGGCTGCCAAAGCTGCCAAAGACACGATATTGCGTAAAGGGGTTCTGGATGGATTGACCCTTCCCGGGAAGCTAGCTGACTGTCAGTCTCGCAAAGCCGAGGACTCGGAGCTATTCATAGTCGAAGGAGACTCTGCAGGCGGCAGCGCGAAGATGGCCAGAGATAGGCGCACTCAGGCAATATTGCCGCTTCGCGGAAAGATATTGAATGTCGAGAAGTCGCGTTTGGATAAAATGCTGGTCAACAAGGAGATAACCGCGCTTATCGTGGCCTTGGGAACAGCTATCGCCGAGGATTTCGACATAGCCAAGCTACGATATCATAAGATAATATTCATGACCGATGCCGATGTTGACGGCGCTCATATTCGTACGTTGCTTTTGAGTCTTTTCTACAGACACTTCCCGAAGGTGATCGAGGGCGGATATCTTTATATTGCCCAGCCTCCGCTGTATCGCGTCCAAGCCGGTAAATTGGTCGAATATGCCTGGACCGACGAGCAGAAGGACAAGATGGTTAAGGATAGCAAAGCCGCCAATCCGAACGTCCAGCGCTATAAGGGCCTTGGAGAGATGAATCCGGATCAGCTGTCGGAGACAACGATGCATCCGGCCCACAGGATCCTGTTGAGGGTCGCCGTGGACGATGCCAGGGAGGCCGACCATATGTTCGACGTGCTTATGGGTACGGACGTCATGCCTAGAAAGCATTTCATCATGACCCAGGGCCATCTCGTGTCCAACCTTGATTTATAGGCCCTATTTGAGATACTGTTGTAAAGCTTTTAGTTAATAAACATATATGTTTCAGAGGATTAACTCGTTTTTAAAGGAATCTCGGCAGGAATTCCAACATGTGAATTGGCCGACCAGGAAAGAAACCACCAGGATGGTCTTTATTGTCATCGGCATTTCTTTGGTTGTCGCAGCGTTCTTGGGCGCCGTCGATTACTTCTTCCTATACCTGTTGGGCAAATTAATCGGTCAATAATCAAAACTAAAAATGGCTATTAAAAAGAAAGTACTAGAAGAATCCGCCAAGCAGGGGATAAAACAATGGTATGCGGTTCATACCTATGCGGGATATGAGGACGCTGTGGCCCGTTATCTTAAACAGCGCATAGAGTCCCTAGGCGTGGAGGATAAGATCTTCAAAGTGATGGTGCCGAAGGAGAAGAAGATCAAGATAAAGAACGGCAAGCGCCTTACCGTCGAGGAGAAAATATATCCCGGTTATGTGCTGGTGGAAATGATTTTGGACGAAGGCTCTTGGTATGTTGTACGCAATACTCCTCGAGTCACCGGATTCGTGGGTGCCGATCCGACAAAGCCGACGCCGCTTTCATACGAAGAAGTCGAATCTTTGATGACCAGGATAGGAGTTGGCGAGCCCAAGTTCAAAGTTGATCTACGCGTAGGAGATCTGATCAGGATCACTGACGGTCCATTCAGGGATTATGATGGCAGGGTGTCCGAAGTCGATGAAGAGAGGGGAAGGGTCAAGGTTATGGTACCGGTATTCGGCCGCGATACGGCGGTCGAGCTCGATTCTCTGCAGATAAGGAAGGTATAAACTTTGCAATTTAATCGAATCTAACTTAGGATTTAGAAGCTAAATTTTAGAACATGGCAGCAAAGAAGATAAAAACAGTATTGAAGCTACAGATTGCGGCCGGCAAGGCCAATCCAGCCCCACCGATAGGGCCGGCTTTGGGCCAGCATGGCGTAAACATCCAGGAATTCTGCGTTAAGTTCAACGACGCCACTAAGGAGATGGGCAGCGACATCGTCCCGGCTGAAATAACGATCTATGAGGACAGGACCTTCACCTTCAAGTTGAAGACCCCGCCGGCCTCGGATTTGCTGAGGAAAGCCGCTGGGATAGAAAAAGGCTCCCCGGTGCCCCACAAACAGAAGGTTGGGAAGATAACCAAGGCTGATCTGCGCAAGATAGCCGAGAGGAAGATGGCTGACTTGAATGCCAATGATATCGAAGCGGCAGAGAAGATAATCGCCGGCACAGCTCGCTCGATGGGAATAGATATAGTATAATAATTTGTAGAAAGTGAGGAAAATAATCCCGACCATATGGTCGGGGTTATTTTTTTGCCCTATAATCTATTCATTATGGTTAAGGGTAAGTTTATCGTGATCGAAGGGACGGATGGCTCGGGAAAAGGGGAGCAAACCCTGCGTTTAGTAAGGCACTTGAAAGACAGCGGCCACGATGTTGCTCCATTCGATTTTCCTAGGTACAACGAACCATCCTGTTGGTTCGTCAGCGAGTATCTGAGGGGCGGTTTTGGCACCATTGAACAGGTCGGTCCGAAAACCGCCTCTTTGTTCTATGCCTTGGACCGCTATGCGGCCGCGCCGCAGATCCGTTCGGCGATTGACGAGGGCAAGGTTGTGATATCAAATCGTTATGTTGCGTCTAATCTGGGGCATCAAGGCTCAAAATTTTCCGATCCCAAGGAGCGTGAACAGTACTTCCAGTGGAACTACGACCTGGAATATAACATCAACGGAATTCCAAAAGCGGATTTGAGCATAATCCTGCATGTGCCTGCGGAGACGGCCCAGAAACTGGCGAGCCAAAAGCTTGAGCGTAAATATCTGATGGGCAAGAAAGACATACACGAGTCGAATATCGACCATCTTAAGCGAACCGAGGAGGTCTACCATCAGCTTGCTCTCTTATTCCCGAATGACTTCACGGTCGTGGAATGCGTTGAAGGCGGACGCCTGCTTACGATAGACGAGATTCATGATAAGGTTTGGAAGATAGTAGAAAAAATTGTATAAATAGCTAGTCATGTCCCGTTTTGTAACCACTATAGGTCTTGAGATTCATGCTGAACTTAAGACTAAGACGAAAATGTTCTGCGGCTGCCTCAATGATCCGGAGGAGCGCCGACCCAACATAAATGTATGTCCGGTCTGTTTGGGCCATCCTGGAGCTCTACCTACCATCAATGGCGATGCGGTTAAGAAAGTTATATCGGTTGGCTTGGCCTTGGGGGGAAAGATAGGAAATGTGTCCAAATTCGATCGCAAAAGCTATTTCTATCCAGACCTCCCGAAGAGCTATCAAATCAGTCAGTATGACGAGCCCTTGGTTCTTGGAGGCTCTTTAAAAGGCGTCAGACTCACCCGTATCCATCTGGAAGAGGACACGGGAAGGTTGTCTCATCAGTTGCCGGGGACTATCGGTCGCGACAAGGATCATAGTTATGTCGATTTTAACCGTTCTAGCATGCCGCTAATGGAGCTGGTTACCGAACCCGACATAAGCTCTCCTGAACAGGCTGTGGAATTTGCCAAGGAACTGCAGTCGATCCTTCGATACCTAGGCGCGTCTGATGCTGATATGGAAAAGGGCCAGATGAGAGTGGAAGCGAATATGTCTATAGCCGAACCTGGCGCCAAGTTAGGCACGAAAGTGGAGGTAAAGAACCTCAATTCATTCCGAGCGGTGCGTGACGCCATAAACTACGAAGTGGAACGACAGACCAAGATAATCGAAGGCGGGGGCAAGGTCATCCAAGAGACCCGTGGTTGGGATGAGAGGGGAGTCACCGTTTCGCAGCGTCTAAAGGAACAAGCTCATGACTATAGATATATGCCCGAACCAGACCTTCCGCCGCTTTTGATAAGCGAAGATGAGATAGCCGAGCTTAAGGCTAATTTAACCGAGCTACCAGAAGCGAAGCGCAACAGATTCGCTCAGGAGTACGGGCTAAGCCCAGAGCAGGCTAGCCTGGTCACGGACGATCTGCTCTTATCGGAATATTTTGAAGAGGCGGCCTCGGAGCTGGCAGCGGAGAAGTTGGGCAAAGAACCTGAGATTTATCAGTTGTTGGCCAACTATGTTTTGACGGACCTGAAAGGTCTTATGCAAAAGAACCAAATAGATATTTCGGGCATAAGTGAGAAACTTACCGCAGCCAATTTCGCGCACCTGATATCACTTATTAGCCTAGATAAAATATCCAGTCGCACAGCTAAAGATATGCTCGTTAAAATGGCTGAGACTGGATCTGATCCGCACGATATTCTGAAAGACAGCGATCTTGGTCAAATCCACGACGAGAGCCAGCTTATGAAGATAGTCGACAAAGTCATAGAATCGACTCCTAAGGCCGTAAGTGACTATAAACAAGGCAAAGTCACGGCAGTAGAAGCTCTGGTGGGAAGGGCTATGGGCGAACTTAAGGGGCGAGGAAATCCAGAAGTTTTGCGTAAACTTTTCGCGGATCGTTTATCCAAATAATATCCTTATCCTTTCTAAACCAGGTCATCTGCCGTCTTGAATACCGCCAGATCTCTTTTTGCAGTTCGGTACGCATGTCCTCGTAGGACAGTAGATTGCGCAGATAGCGGGACGCATACCTATACTCCAATCCAAAGTCGTCCATGCGCTTCCAACTTACCCCGCTCTTATGTAGTTTTGATACTTCTGATACAAGTCCTGCCTTGAGGCGTTTGTCCAAGCGTAAATTGATTCGTTCTCTCAATTTTTTAGGGGGCAGGCTTATCCCTATCTTCATGACGTCGTATTCATAATTCTTGCCGATTGCCGGCACGGGTTTGCCTGTGGTGAGTGCTATCTCCAATGCACGGACTAGGCGCCGCTTGTTGTATCGATCGATATTCTTGGCTCTTTCAGGATCGACAATGGTTAGATTGTTGAATAGTTGTACGTCGCTCAAAGGCTCAAGCTTGGCGCGCAGCTCTTTTTGGGGTGGAACGTCGGGCAAGTCCAAATCATAGACGGTCGCATTGATGTAGAATCCCGTACCGCCGCATATAATCGGCACCTCATGTTTGACCAATATTTCCTTTATGGCCTTTTTGGATAGCTTCTGATATTGCGCCACGGTAAAGATACTTTTTGGCGAGGCCACGTCGAGCAGGCGATGGGGGATGCCGCGCATCTCGGCCTTTGTTATCTTCCCGCTACCGATATTCATCCCTCGATAGACCTGTCTCGAATCGGCCGAGATTATCTCCGCCCCCTTAAATCCCAAAGATTTCCGCCATGCCTTGCTGCCTATTCTTTTTGCTATTTCGACAGCTAGGTCGGATTTGCCGCTCGATGTCGGCCCGAGTACGACCACGATTTTATCTCTATTTTTCATTTGACAATCAGCCTATATTATTGTTACATAAACCTGGTACATTCCAAAGGAAGGAGGTGAGTCCACATGCCACATTGGCTGATTCCGGTGATCGTGGTTGTCGCTCTTTTGGTTCTCGTCGCCGTCGTGCGGCGGGGCAAGTCCGGCCCTATCTCTTTGGGCCTGGACGACAAAAGTCCGAAAAGCTAATCGCGCAATGGGCCGCCTGGGTCCGAAAGTAGGCTCTATGCGATCCGTCGCTAGAGCCTACTATTATTTTAGAGAGCCTTATCTTTTATCTCGAGCTCGATCTTGCGTATAAACTCGTCGAGTTTCATAACTGTCTGACTTCCATCTTTCCTGCTTCTTACGGCCACCGTTCCATCGGTGGTTTCTTTTTCTCCAACAACAATTATGTATGGTATTTTCATCATTTCCGCCGTGCGGATGCGCTTTGCAAGAGATTCGTTCTCATCGGAGAACTCCACTCGGATATTCGCAGCGACGAGCGCGTCGTACGTTTTCTTTCCGTAATCAGAGAATTTCTCGCTGATTGGAAGGATGGTTGTTTGCACTGGTGCGAGCCAGACCGGGAACTTGCCGGCGAAGTGTTCTATTAGCACCCCCATGAACCTTTCGAGCGATCCGGAGATTGCGCG
>Ga0181520_10012171_pt1 | contig 11117 bp, 8 predicted proteins | sample PEATcosm2014_Bin_29_FD_132451 | JGI IMG/M metagenome (GOLD analysis project Ga0181520, IMG submission 132451) | Peatland microbial communities from MTU Mesocosm Facility, Houghton, MI, USA - PEATcosm2014_Bin02_30_metaG | ecosystem: Environmental > Terrestrial > Soil > Wetlands > Peat | place...
ATCTCGGTTTTCTCGAAGATCGATACCGACAGAATCTGTAGGCAAGTGTAGAGAGGGGCGTCGAGCTTCATCTCTTTCTTGCCCATGGCGATCGGCACATAGGTTGCTATCGCGCACCAGATATGGCTCCTCACGGCATTCTCGCTGGTGGCGATGAAGCGCTTGATGCGCAGGTGCTGCTTGATCCATTTGAAGAACAACTGAACCTGCCAGCGGCTTTTGTAGAGCGCGGCGATGGTCAGGGCAGGCAGTGCCGTGTTGTTGGTAAGAAACACCAGTGTCTTGCCTGTCTCGCCATCGTGCAAGCGAATGCGGCGCAGATGATCGGGGTAGTTTTTAGCCGAGTAGTAGCCGTTGAGCGTGACGCGCTGATCGCAGATGATGCCACTCGCGCGGTCAACCGGATACGAATACACGCGCCGCGCATCCATGTTCTGCTTGGCGCGTGTGACGAAGAAGGCGCCGGCCCGGTGCATCGCTTACAGCCGCAAAATTGGCACACGTTGAGATGAGTCGTAATGGCTCGACCTCTCATTCCGGCATTGCAAGGAGCGTCCAGGAGCTCTTCGCATAGAAACGATAGATGGTGCGGCGGTCGACGGCGGAGTCGGCCAGGGCATCGTGATCCGGCAACGGAGGCCGAGGCTCAAGGCCGGCCTGCGCCTCATGGATGCGGGCGGGCGAGGCGGGATCGATGCCCCAGTTGAAGCCGAGAACGCCGCTCGCGTCGTGGGCTTGCAGGCGCTCGGTCTCCGGCGCGGCGGACAGGGCCATGAGTTGCGCCGGAGAACTGGCGAAGAAGACCAGCAGCGAGACCGTTCCGCGCGCCGAGCAAAGGACGGCCCAGTCGGAGGAACCGGGGCGCTCCAGGCTGGCGTGTACGACGTTCTCGGGGCCGCGCGCCTCGTATGTTTGGGGAATGAGGCAGCCGCGCCTGTCGAGCAGGTCTTGCACCGCATGGGGCAATTCTGGAAACGAGCTGACGGGAAGATGGCGGATGAGGTAGCGGGTTGGATGGCCGGCGACGACGATTTGGCCGGATTCGGTGAGTTGGGCGGGGGGCGGCTGGGCCGAGGCTCGAACAGCGATTAGGAGCGTGCCAATCATTCCCGCCACTACAACTTCCCGCCATCTTTTCATACTGCCTACTTCAAGTTGAGGCCAAGTTGAACCGCGATTGCAGCCTCCACTCGTACCATATCCTCGTTGTTCAAAACGCCGATCTTTTTGCCGAGCCTTTCCTTGCTGACTGTCGTTAGCTGGTCGCCCATTGCCTTGCGCTCCTCACCTCTAAAGCGAACGATGGCTTCAGCACGATAGACACGGGCAATTTGGGAGGTGACTGGGACAACCTGTACGCGATTCATGGCCAAGTTGGCCGCGTTGTTCGACACAATAATCCCTGGGCGTATCTTGCGCGTCTCCCCGCCCACGCTGGGATCCAAGTTGACCCAATAGACTTCGCCTCTTTCAATAGGCATCGCCGATCAATCCTTCAACCCACTCCCGCGCTTCGGCTTCGCGCTCCTGGTCAGCGGCCATTTGGCGGTACTCGTCCAGCAAGGACGATTCCTCTCTCAGTCGCAATTCCTCGACGCGGGCGTGAACAGCGTCCGCAATTTCATCCGGTAAGATAAACCAGACCGGGTGAGCGGTCGCTGTCGGCACACCCATCTTGCTCTCCTTCTCGTCCCCATTCCAGCGAATCCCAATTCGGAGCTTGTCAGCGTAACGAAGCCTAGCCACAGACCAGCTATAGTCGACTGGGCCAGTGTCAAAAATAACCTCCAGGGAATCCTTATCAACCTTGCTCTTTGGAGAAATCACGGTCTTGGGGTCAATGTACATGGTAGCTACATCCTCCTCGCTTAAATTACTGCACGTACGTACATCCGTCAATTCCGCAGTGGCTTGCCCGTCTTCAGCGTAAAGGCAATCCGCTCCTGGGTCTTGCGCTCCCCGCAGAGGGAGAGGAAGGCTTCTCGCTCAAGATCGAGCAAATACTCTTCACTCAGCAAGGTTCCCGCCGTGACCCGGCCGCCAGCCAGAACGTACGCGATCCAGCGGGCCACTTTTTGGTCGTGCTGGGAGGCGTAGCTGGCCTCGCCCATGAGGAAGACGGCGGTCTCCAGCGTGGCCAGGACGGAGGCGCCAGGGGCGGGAATCCGCGTCCGCGGCTGGGGCGGCGTATAGCCGGTGCCGGCCAGGGCCGCTGCCTGCGCTTTGGCGTCGAGCAGAAGACGCTCACGGTTCATGGTGACACGGTCGGCGGGCGAAAGCAGGCCCAACGAACGGGCCTCGGCTGCCGATGTGGAGACTTTGGCCAGGGCGATGGTTTCAAAGGCGCGGCGCAATGCCGTGGCCACCTCGGCGGATTGGGCAAAGCGGGACTTCTCGTCCAGCGAATCTTTCGGCGGAGTCACCGCGGCGGCAGAGTCCAGGGCGCGCAAGAGCATTTCTTTGGTCCCACCACCGGCGGGAACCAGGCCCACCCCTGCCTCGACCAGCCCGATATAGGTCTCCGCGTGCGGCTGGCGGCTGGGGGCGTGCAGGCAAATCTCCGCGCCGCCGCCGAGGGTAAGGCCGAAGGGCGCAACCACCACCGGGCGGGGACAGAACTTGATGGCCGCGGTCATTTGCTGGAAGCCGTGGATGAAGGCGGCCAGTTCGTCCCACTCGCCTTCCTGCGCGGTCAGCAGCAGTTGCAGCAGATTGGCGCCCACGCTGAAGTTCTCCCGGTCGCCGGAGATCACGAAGCCGGCAAAATCACGAACCGCATCGGATGCGGGATTGAGGACCGCGGAGAGTAGGGCCATCACGTCGCCACCGATGGCGTTCTTGAGCGAGTGCAGCTCGACGGCGGCGATGCCGTCTCCAATATCGACCAGCGATGCGCCCGCATTGGCGCGGACAATTCCGTGCGAGCGGCGGAAATCGGCGAGGCGGGCGTGGCCGGGGATGGGGGCTACCGGCTCCAGCTTGCCGGTTGCGGGCTGAAAGCACTCGCGGCCTTCACGGGCATACCAGGACGGCTGCCCGGCGGCCAGCAGCGCCAGAACGCGCTGGCTAACCGGCAGGTCGAGCGCCTTCATGCGGGCGACGGTCGCGGCGACTCCGGCGGCATCCCACATCTCGAAGGGGCCTAGCTCCCAGTTGAACCCGGCACGGATGGCGCGGTCAATGGAGGGCGCATCGTCGGCTACTTCGCCGATGCGGTCAGCGGCGCAATTCCATAACGAAGCCAGAAAAGGCCATAGAAAAGCGGTCGCTTTGTCTTTGGCGGGATCGTTGGCCAGCAAAAGCCGCAGCCGCTCCCTCGTCGTGGCGGCATTTTTGGCCATTTCGAGGGAGGGAAGAGCGGGTCTGGCGGCGGGACGATACTCGAAGGTCGCAAGATCGAGCGCCATTCGCCGATCGTTTCCGTCCGCACCCGCGATTTTCTTGTAGAATCCCTGGCCCGATTTGTCGCCCAGCCAACCGCGCTTCACCAGCGATTCCAGAACGGAAGCGAAGTCGCCGGGAGCCGCTTCCTGCCGGAAGTTGGCGGCCACATGGGCCAGAACGTCAATGCCCACAAGGTCGGCGAACCGAAAGGTGCCGGTGCGCGGCCAGCCGATCGCCGGGCCGGTCAGCGCATCCACCTCTTCGACTGTCAGGCCTTGCTCCCGCATCAGCCGGGCCGCGGTAAACATCGCGTCAAGGCCGATGCGGTTGGCGATGAAGTTGGGAGTGTCATTGGCAAAGACCGCCTGCTTGCCCAGGATGCGGTCGGCGAAAGCGGCAAACGCGGCAAGTAGGGCGGGATCGGTTCGATCGGTGGGAACAATCTCCAGCAGGCGCATATAGCGCGGCGGATTGAAGAAGTGGGCGCCGAAGAAGCGGTCCAGGCGCGCCGCCGGAGTCTTCTCCAGGCCGGCGGCAATTTGCGCGATGGGCAGGCCGGAGGTATTGGTGGTGAGCGCGGCATGGGGCGCAAGATACGGCGCCACCCGCGCCAGCAGAGCTACCTTGATCTCCAGATTCTCGGCGATGGCCTCGACGACCCAGTCGCACTGGGCGAGCTTGGGCAGGTCGTCGTCGAAGTTGCCCGGGGCGATGAGGGCGGCCAGCGAAGGCTCGAAAAAGGCGGCGGGCTTGGTCTTGGCGAGCGCATTGAGCGCGTCCAACGTCAGCCGGTTGCGCGGCCGATCCGTTTCTCCGTGGGGAGCAAGATCGAGCAGGAGCGTCGGAATTCCGGCGTTGGCCAAGTGAGCGGCGATGCGCGAACCCATGGTTCCGGCGCCCAGCACTGCGGCGCGGCGGACGAGAAGCGTCGGAACGGCGATGCCGGAGGCGGGAGTCGCTGTCTGGGAAGTCGCGCCCATACGATCTCTCCTTACTCCACGGTCACCGACTTGGCCAGATTGCGCGGCTGGTCCACGTCGCAGCCGCGGCGGACCGCGATGTAATAGGCCAGCAATTGCAGCGGCACTATCTCGACGATCGGCGACAGCAGTTCGATGGCCGGAGGAATATGAATCACGTGCTCTACCAGCTCGCCGATGGTCGTATCTCCCTCCGTGGCGACGGCTATTACTCGCCCGCTGCGGGCGGTAACTTCCTGAATGTTGGAGAGCGTTTTCTCATAGCGCAGCTTCGAGGCCGGATCGGTCTCGTCGCGCGTGGCCAGCACCACTACAGGCAAGCTCTCGTCGATCAGCGCATTCGGCCCGTGCTTCATCTCCCCCGCCGGATAGCCCTCGGCGTGGATGTAGGAGATTTCCTTCAGCTTCAGCGCCCCTTCCAGCGCGATGGGGAAGTGAATCCCCCGCCCCAGGTAAAGAAAGTCCTGGGCATTCGAGAACTCGCGCGCCAGTTGTTCGCACTGCGCCGAGCGGGAACGCAGCACCTCCTCGATCTTGACCGGGATGCGGCTGACTTCTTCGATCAGCGCCACCGACTGAGCCGCGTCCAGCTTGCCGCGCAGTTGTCCCAGCTTCAGCGCCAGCAGGAACAGCGCCGTCAATTGCGCGGTGAAGGCCTTGGTCGAAGCGACGCCGATCTCCGGCCCCGCGTGGGTATAGATGGCGCCGTGCGCCTCGCGCGCCACCATCGCATCCACCACGTTGCAGATGGCCACAGTTTTCGATCCCAGCGCGATCATCTCCCGCTGCGCAGCGAGCGTATCGGCCGTCTCGCCGGACTGGGTGATGAGCAGCCCCAGAGACTCCGGCCCGGCGATGGGCGAACGATAGCGGTACTCGCTGGCGTAGTCCACGTCCACCGGCAGCCGCGCCAGCCGCTCGATCATGTATTTGCCGGTCAGCGCCGCGTGCCAACTGGTGCCGCAAGCGGCGATGCTGAGGCTGGCGGCGCTGGCCAACTCCGCGTCCGAAATCTTCATCTCGCCCAGGTAGACCTTGCCGGAATCCAGCGAAACACGGCCCCGTGTGGTATCGGTGACGGCCCGCGGCTGCTCCCAAATCTCCTTGAGCATGAAGTGCTTGTAGCCGCCTTTTTCGGCTTGCACGGGGTCCCATTGAATGCGCGTGATCGCCCTCTCGACGGGCAGGCCATCGAAGTCGGTCAGTTGAATCCCGGCCAGGGTCAGAATGGCCATATCGCCGTCGGCCAGGAAGTAAACGTTGCGCGTGTGATGCAGGATTCCGGGCACGTCCGAGGCGATGAACGACTCGCCCTCGCCCACCCCGATCACCACCGGCGGACCCAGCCGCGCCGCCACGATCTTGTCCGGCTCGAGGGCCGACAGAACCCCCAGCGCAAAGGCCCCGGTGAGCCGCTTCACGGCGAGGCGCACCGCCGCTTCCAGCGCCACCGGCGCGCCCGCCAACTCCGCGTCCTTCTGTATCTGCTCTATGAGGTGGGCAATGATCTCGGTATCGGTTTCAGTGACGAAGTTATGTCCCTGGGCGATAAGTTCGCGCTTCAGGTCGAGATAGTTCTCCACGATCCCGTTGTGGACCACCACGATGCGCCCGGTGCAGTCCCGATGCGGGTGCGCGTTCTCTTCCGTGGGCCTGCCGTGGGTGGCCCAGCGGGTGTGCCCGATGCCGAAGCTGCCCTCCAGAGGATGTTCGCGCAGAACCTCTTCCAGGTGGCTTAGCTTGCCCGACGCTCGCCGAATCTCAAGCGTGGAACTGGATGGGCTGCCGACGGCAATCCCCGCCGAGTCGTAACCGCGATATTCCAGCCGCCGCAGTCCCTCAAGGATGACCGGGACCACCTTCTTTGCGCCCACATACCCGACGATTCCGCACATAGGAGGATTCTAAACGACGCGGCATAAGTCAAAGCATAACGATGAACCCGGACTATGAGGCCGTTCCCGAGTCGCACACAGCCAGCACATCGCCATCAACTTGCTTTTTTCCTCACAAGCGCGCGCGCTCCTCTGTCGTCAACCGCAGATCGGTATCGCGCGCCAGGGACTTGGCCATGATCTCCATAACAAAGTCGCTGTCGTCGAGATTATAGCCCCTTCTGCGCAGTTCAACTCGATACTTTGCGAACTCCGGATCGTCGGCCAAGGCTGTCGTCTCCGCGCTCTTTCGCTGCCCCGTCCGCTCCTGACGGTCATGTCCGCCTCTTGCACCCAACCGCCCTCAAGGTGCATTCTGACCCTGCGATGAAAGCCATACAGATTAGCGAAACAGGCGGGCCGGAAGTACTGAAGCCGGCCGAGTTGCCCATCCCCCAACCGGGGCCGGGGCAGGTGTTGATCCGCGTCGAGGCGGTCGGGGTCAACTTCATCGAAATCTACTTCCGCAAAGGCACTTACAAAGCCTCGCTGCCGCTCACCCCAGGCAGCGAGGCGGCGGGCACGGTCGAGGAACTGGGCCCGGGCGTGACCGGCTTTGCAGCGGGCGATCTCGTTGCCTCGGTAAGCGTGCTGGGCAGCTACGCCGAGTATGCGCTGGTTCCCGCCGCGCAACTGGTCAAGGTTCCCGCCGGACTGAGGCCGGATCAAGCCGCCGCGGCCATGTTGCAAGGAATGACCGCCCACTATCTGGCCTACTCGGTCTTTCCGCTCAAGGCCGGCGATACGGCGCTGGTTCATGCCGGAGCCGGCGGTGTGGGCCTGCTGCTGACGCAGATGGCCGCACGTCTGGGCGCGCGGGTCATCGCCACCGTCTCCACGGCCGCCAAGGCGGAGCTTTCGCTCGCGGCGGGCGCTTCCGACGCGATTCTTTATACCGAGCGGGACTTCGAGGCCGAGGTGAAGCGTCTTACCGCCGGCAGGGGCGTTGACGTGGTCTACGACTCGGTGGGACGGACCACCTTCGAGGGCAGCCTGAACTGCCTGCGCCCGCGCGGGCTGCTGGCGCTCTTCGGCGCCTCCAGCGGCCCCGTGCCTCCCTTCGACTTGATTCAGCTGAGCGGAAAAGGATCGCTGTTCCTGACCCGCCCCACGCTTTGGCACTACCTGGCCGCACGCGCGGAGCTGGATTGGCGCGCGGGCGACGTGCTGGGCTGGGCTGCCAAAGGCGATCTCAAGCTGCGCACCGAGCATCTCTATCCGCTGGCCGAGGCCGCGCAAGCGCAGACCGATCTGGAAGCCCGCAAGACTGCGGGCAAGATTTTGTTGGAGCCGTAGAATCGGGTTTCAGTGAATGGCTATCGTCGATCGGAAATCGGCGAAGACGATTGTTCGGCTCGCACAGCGAACGAATGCCGATCCCCCTGGAGTCGGGGGATTCTGGCATGAGCGCCGCGCTCCCAGGTCGGCAAGAACCGGACTAAGTCCAAAGTTATAGACAAGGCGGAGTGGCCCTTTCGGGTTTTGAAGCGCGTCTCCGGCTATGCCATGGCCGGCCATCGAGTCATGGCGAACAATCGCCACCGGCGTCCGACGGTCTTCGCATCGGTCAACCTCCGCCAACATCCCAAGAAGTTATTGGGCATGATAACTCCGCGGTCGAGCCCGCTGGGAGCGCAGTGTCTCCGGTGGCCGAAAAGCGGGCGGCCCTGAAGTAATCCATGCGCGGGTACGCATTTATGCGGCGAATCGCCCTCGATGTTACTCTATACGATTACCTAAGATTTGTTGCCTTGCAACGGGAAAAGTCATACAGTTATCGGGTGGGCAGTTCTGGGGGAGGGCTGCTCTAGCGTCCGCGACCCGAATAAGGTCCGGACGCTTTCTTATGCTCCGATAAACTCGGATGAACCTGGCGAGCATCCTAAACCAAGATGAATAGTCGGGAATTGCAGGCGAGCGGGGAACCGTTCGCCGTTTGCGGGTTGGAGGCCATTTGCGACTTTAGCGGTCCCTCACGCATCGCATATGCAAGCGGCGGAGGATACACTGAAGAAAGTGAAGCCGCGAGGAGGATCATGGCTGGAGTGGGAATCTTGGAAGTAAGCGATGCGACGTTCGACCTGGAGGTGCTGCAAAACGAGCAGCCGGTCCTGGTGGATTTTTGGGCTGCCTGGTGCGGTCCCTGCAAGGCCATTGCGCCGATCATCGAGGGCATCGCCGCGTCCTATGCGGGCAGGCTAAAGGTGGCCAAGGTCAATGTGGACCAGAACAGCGCTTCGCCGTCCCGGTACGGAGTGCGCGGAATCCCCGCGCTGCTCTTCTTCAAGGGCGGCAAGGTCGCCGACCAGATCGTGGGCTTCGTTCCCCAGGATGTCATCGAAGGCAAGATTCAGCTTCTCTTGGCCTGAGAAATCCATCGAACAGGCGACGGAGCCGCGGTCGCCGCGCCAAATCCCATCAATTGGACATTGGAGCTACCCGCTGGACTCTCCGGGCCGCATAGCGTGGCCTAAGAAGATTGAGAGGATGGCACGCAAGCGTTCTCGATAACTCGGCGGATGAAATGAAGGGCTGAAGTCGATTCAGCCCTTTGCTCTTGCAACCGTTGCGCTACTGTCTCGCGGGCAGGTAAATCAGTTCGATCCCCTTGCCGGTCTTGGGATCCTTGTTCCGGGAGTACTGGCGGCTCAGGTCGTTGTCCCAATGTTCGAAGACGCCCAGGCTGGCGACCGGCCTGCCGTTTTGCAGGTAAGTCGTGCCCGATGGCGGATGATCCGCAAGCGCTTCTTCCTGCAAATAGTCGTCGGCATTTTCGCGGATCAGTATGCGCGCATGATGGTTCTCGTCTTCGTTGTTCTTGGTCTGCGAGTAGAGTATGTCGAGACCGACGGAATCCAAAGCCACGCCGTCGAGGGAAGCCAGGATGCTGGAAGGCCAATCCGTGTTGGCGTACGGTTCCACGCGATTGTTGAAGGGCGCGTTGGGAAAATGCAGCGGAAAAGACTGATGGCGGCGCGCGGCGTACAGGCCATCCAGCATATAGAGGATGGTTTTTGCGCCCAGGTTGGGAGACGCGGCCAGATCCACTATGGGCGAATAGGCGTGGGGTGTGCCCTTCCGATTGGTGTTGATGGCTTCGTGCAGTTCCGGCGTGCCCTTGATGGAACCGAACTGATTCTTGCCGGTCATGGTGACGCCGGTCTGTCCTTCGTCGCCGCCCTCGGCGGACGCGTAGGGATAAGAGTGCGCCTTGAGCAGAGCCAGGTTGACCAGATAGGTGGCGTCCATGATCTGTTTGGGAATCAGTTTGGCGTCGTGGTAGCTGTTGGCGGAATAGCTGACGCCCTCCACCCACTGAGCCTGCTCCAGGCCATGATAATCGCCGTAGCCGGGATTCTTGGGCTGCCTGGGATCGGCCGCATCCGCCTGCACAAAGCGCACATCCTTGAATTCGCCCCACACCTTCTTCAACAGGCCCGGATAGATGTCGCGGCGCGCATCGTAAACCACGATGTTGCCGGCCGGCACGTGCGCCCCATCGACCAATTGGCGCACCACCGCCAGCGCCGCCTGCGGCGAGACGTTGACGATGTTGCCCGGCCCCTCGATGCCGCTGTTGTTCAGATTCACCTTGACGGCTACAATCTCGCCGGCGCGATAGCCTTGTTCCAGTCCGCGCGAACGGCGATTGTAATAGGAGAAAATCTTCTTCCATGCGGCTTCGTCGCTGGCGGCGCCGGTCAATTTGCGCAGCGCGGTCGAAACCATGGCATCGACGCGCCCCTGATCGGTGCTCGAATCCATCCACCACTGATCGGCGGAGGAGCCTATCTCGCCATTCCAATGCGCGGCCTGCGGATCGCGCGCCCACACCACTCGTCCGGGAAATACCCCGCGAGCTTCTCCGAAGGCGACATTGTGCGTCTGCGGCGCGAAGTTATAGCGAGTTGCCATCTCCGCCGCGGCTATGGAACGGGTGCGCGCCATCCAGACGCTGAACGCCACGGCGGCAAGCGCCAGCATGATCGCCGCCGCATGGCGATACCGCCGCGCCAAGCTTCGCATCCCGGCAAAGGAAAACGCCCCCGCGGCCGAGGCGCAAAGCCACAACGCAAACGCGCTGGCCAAAGGAAACGCCGCCCGCTGGCAGGGATAGCTGGCCCGACTGGGCTTGGGAATCACACGCAGCAGAAACCACACCAAAGCCGCGCCGCCAACCGACGCTGCCCAGATGCGGTTCTTGCGAATGCAACTTGTTCTCTTATTGAATTCGTTCTCGTGCCGCATCCCGCCTGCCCCCTTTATCGCGGTTCCAATATCGTTTGCGATCGCTCTTGTTCGCTATCGGTCGTTCAGCCGTCTATCTTCAATCCGCGCAACGGCCACCGTGTTTTTCCAGGGAAAAGCATACGCCTTGCAGTCGGTATCTTCAGTCGCCATGGAAATCGCGCTTGACAAGCCATACCGTAAACGCTGTCTCCACACTGTGATTTACATCACATCCATGTTTTGTTGTCCCTTCGCCGAGCTTCCATTGCGAACCGGAATATGCACACTTTCTTGAGGTTACAGAGCGTTTGAGATAGGCCCGTTCGCCAGTTTTCCGAAAACGGAACTTTTCCGTTTGCTCCCCTCCTTGTTCAGTCGCTCCCCAACCGCCAGTCAACTTGCACAAGTCGGACCGCTCTGAAAAGAATTCGTCCCATAATGTATCGCCCGACGACTGAAGAAGCCGACCTAGTACTACAGTTGTAGATTGCGAGATCGGAGGGAGCAGAGGCCTTCAGGCCTCTGAAATTGATACCAAAATGTTGGGCCTTTAGGCCCGGGCCTTTGCCAATCTCAGCCGAAATCCAGA
>Ga0181520_10012173_pt1 | contig 11113 bp, 7 predicted proteins | sample PEATcosm2014_Bin_29_FD_132451 | JGI IMG/M metagenome (GOLD analysis project Ga0181520, IMG submission 132451) | Peatland microbial communities from MTU Mesocosm Facility, Houghton, MI, USA - PEATcosm2014_Bin02_30_metaG | ecosystem: Environmental > Terrestrial > Soil > Wetlands > Peat | place...
GCCACCGTGTACGCTCCCCGGCGCAACGGCACCCGCACCGCCTCCACCACTTTGAATTGATCGAGGTCCAAATCGCCATGAAGCGTGCCAATCAGGGGTCGGCGGGTAAATTTCTTAAAAATGTCCTCCGTGCTGGGAATCCCACCCCCATTGCGAACCGCCGGTTCGTTCCACAGTGTTTCCGATGGGAAAAAACCCCGGATCACAGACAGATAATCCCGCTGCTGGCCGGAATCCATGGGCAGTGCCCGGGGGATAAACCGCTGCGCGTTCCCCAGCCGGAAGCCCGGCAGAGGATAAGCCGTCTTCTCCGCATCCGGAGTAAAGGTGGCACTGCCATCCTCCACCACCAGGAGATTGTGCGCCGGCAAGCCCGCCACCCAAAACTCCGACCAAAGCGCCTGGCCGTCCGCGGCATCGCCGGATTGGGCCGGGTCGTCCAAGGCGGAAAGATGCAGCGGCGAAAGGGGCCGCGTCCTCGGAATCAGAAAATCCCAGGACCAGGCATGCACCATCCAGGGCAGCGCCAGCAACCCCAGTCCCAGTGCGGCCAGTCCGGTCCGCGACCGCCCGGTATGGGCCTGCCAAATCCAGACCAACCAAACACAGCCGGTGAACAATAACAGGGCCGCCGTGAGGGCGCTTTCCACCATGGACGGTGGAGACCCCATGCGGCGGCGATGGTAGAAGACAATAAACATGTACGTGGCGATCCAGATAAACAACGCGCCCAGGGACACGCCCAGCGTCAGAAAAAAGCGCGGCTGGTCCGCCGTCAGGGCGGCCACCGCCACGAGGAACCCCACCACCACCAGGGTGAACAGCCACCCTCCGGCCAGGCTGGTCAGAAAAATGTCCAAGGGATAATGATGCCAAAAACCGAGGATGAGGTGCGGCATCATCCGCGGCAGCACCACGCAGATCAGAATGAAGGCCGTCTTGGACCAAAACAGGTGCTGGCGGCGCATGGGGCGGGTGAGCCACTGGGCGGAAGACCCCACCAAGGCGTCCGCCTGAATGATCCGGGCCAGCAAAAACGCCCCGAATAAGATCTGGCCCAGTAGCAGAAACACCCCCAGCGTCGTGACCAGGTCGAACTCGATGAGGGAACCCGACAGCGGCAGTTGCACCGCAAACAGCACCCATAACGCCAGCAGGGCGCCCCGAAAATGCCTCCAGTCCGTTTTGAATTGGTGAATAATCAGATTCATGGATTAAGGTTGGTTGGGCTTCAGGATAAATTGCTCGCGCACCGGATCAAACACAAAGGCTTCCGCCCGGTGATGGCGCATCCAGTCCAGAACGCTCTGGTTATTTTGAAAATCACCGGGCTTGATTCCTTCCAGTTTCACATTATCCCGAAACACCTGCGCCAGATCCCACTGGTTTGCGCCCGAATTCCGGCCAGGATTCGTCTCCGCCAGCAACCGGTAGGCAAACCGGAACGCCTCCCCATTGCCAGTGTGCAGCGCCAGGCTTAACACCGTCTGGAAGCCCCCCATGAACGAACTGACGAAACGATCATGGTTCTGCCACACCCGGGCCACACTCGCCGCCAGTGGCGCCTCCATCCCCGGCAGTGGTCGGAGAACATCATAGACGTCGCTGCGCGGATGCGCTTCAAACTCAGCCAGCAGGCGGGGATAGGTTCCCGGATCCTGAAATGACGCAATGGCTTGAACGGTCCCCAACGTCAGCGGTTGGTGCGAAGCCATCAGTTGATCGAGCGCCCCATGGGATTCGCCCAGCCAACCGCGTTTGAAGAGCACTTCGATCAAGTCGGGATTCCCGGGCAAAGCCGCGATGATTGCCTCCTTCTGCGCTTCCCCTGCCCCGCCAATAATGGCCTGGATCACCGCGTTTTTGGAAGGCGAACCCATGGCGGGCAAGCCCTCCAGCAGCACGTCCAGATGCCCCGGCACCAGCGTGGCCAGTTGGGCGATGACGTCTTCCCCCGGCGTTTGCCCGTTACGGCTGGCGTCCATGATGGACACGGCTTGGACCAGATACCGGCACACCTCCGCCCGCGAGGACTGCGCCCCGGGCACCGGCAATTCCGCCAGGCGGCGCAACACCTCGCTGCGCGAAAGGCCGTTCTCACCGTGGAACGCATTATCGGCCGGCAGGGAAGCCATCTTCTCCGGGATAACCAGGCTGGGCGACTGCCAGTCCACCGGCACCGTATCCAGCCAGACCCTCTCAAAAATCAGCAGCCGGCATTGCGCCAGTTCTTCCGCCGTGACGGGCCTCCAATTGCTCCCTCCGTAGTTGTCACCCATCGTCAAATCGAGCCAGTACTGGCACAGCGCCGTGGACCGGGCGCGGGCGCGATAGTAACCGTTGTAGAAATTATTCGGCAGCCAGGCCACCTGACGCTGGGGATTGTAGATGACAAAATCGTACCGGTCTCTGGGACCGATTTGAAAGTCGGTCTCCCGCTCATCCGTGGCGGTAAAAAAAGCAGCCTGACTGCGCTTCAAATACAGGTCACTTTCATGCAGCGGGGTGTTGCGATGCGCCCCCAGAAAAGTCCAGGTGCCGTTCGCATCTTTCACCGTGGCCGGGGTGTTCAGCGCAAAATCAGCGGCCTTTTCCCAACGCGACACCCGGCCGGACACCCGCGCCTTAAAGGTCACCGGTCTGCGCAACCAGGCCAGGTGCGGGTCCAGCCTGAATTCACCCAGCAGCGATGTCGTGTCCTCCTGATAGGCCATCTGGTTCATTCGAAAAAACACCTCGTTGGGAAGGAACCCCGCCCAGATTCTCAATTCGTCAACGGAGGGGTTATTGCCGTAGGCCCGCCAGTGCGCGCTGTTCGCCGGCGGCTCAGCGGGGGGAAAACTCTGGCCGGTGCCATTCACCAATTGAACCTGGAGACGCTGCCATTCGACAATGCTCGGGAACACCGCCCGGTTGCGTTGCAGGGTGACGTTCACACCAAAATCCAGACGGTCATCCCACCGCTTGCCAAACATCGGATTTAATTGGATTTGCTGGAGCGGAACCTCGAATGGCGACCGGCGGATCGCCTCCCGCGCCGCCACCGGATCGGCCGGTTTAAGTTCCACCAGCTCCCACGGCCAGTAAGCCATCACCAACAAACAGGCCACGAGTGACGAGACGATTCCCGACCAGCGCGCCAACGGACCCCAGGCCCGGCGCGCATGCCACAACGCCAGCGCAACGCTGGCCAGACTCAAGACATACAAACCCGCCAGAGATCGCGAGTTGCTGGACACGCTCGAGTCGGGGAGCTGCACATTCGGATGTCCCGCCAGGTTAATCACCCATTGCAACAGCAGCAGAAACAAAATTGTGCCCCCAAACGCAATGGCCAAACCCCGCACCCACTGCGAGTAACTGCGCCATAACGAGGCAAACGCCGCCGCAATCGCCGCCAGCGGCAGGGAAAACAGCAGACGATCCCCCACCCCGTGCCACACCTGCCCCGCCGGCAAACCCGAAGTCGTCAGGTAGAGCCACCCCCCGACGAGTTGGGGCAGAACGATCAGCGCCACCACAAACAAAGCCTTCGCCAGAAACAAATCCCGACCGGACAAGGGACGGGTCCGCAGAAAACCTTCGCGCCGGCCCGGTGAATCCGCCAGCACCACCGCCGAGGGAATCAGGAAAAACAGTACCCACAGAAAAAACGTTTGCAGCGCGGTTAAGATCACCCCCAGCGAGCCGGTGATGTCCGTCGGCGGCGAACCCGCCCCCCCGCCATCCAGCCAGCCCAGATTGGTGGCCAGGTCCAGCCCGAGCATCACCAACCAAACCACCAGAATGACCCGAAATTGCCGGACGTCCTTGCGGAATTGATGTAAAGTCAGGTTCATATCCGTTGCGTCAATGGGTCGTTTGCGTCACCGCCAGCCCCTGCATGCGATAGCTCCGCGCCAGCGCCACAAAAACCTCCCGCAAATTCATCGGTTCCACCAGCAGATGTTGTTGCGACGGAAAGCACCGCGCCACCGCCTCCGCCAATCCCGTTTCGTTGAACTGCGATTCGGTGAACTTCACCACCCGGCCCGCGGTTTCCACGTTGAGCCACGAACCGGGCGGTTCCCCGGGCAACCCCGCGTCCCCGCCCAGTACCACCTTCACCGAACGAAACCGGCCGCGCAACGTGTCGGAATCTTCATCCAATTTGATCCGGCCGCGATCAATGATGGCCACCCGGTCCGCCAACCGCTCCACTTCCGCAATGTCATGCGACGAAACAAACACGCTCCACCCTTCATTCTCCGTCAACTCCAGCATCCCCCGGATGAATTCATCGCGCACCAGCGGATCCAGCCCCGAAAACGGTTCATCCAGCACCACCAGCTTGGGACGGTAAGCCAGGCTGGACAACAGCGCCGCCTTCATCTTCATCCCCCGCGACAGGTTTTTGATTTTGGCCTGCGGCGGCAGGTCAAACTCCTTGAGTAATTTCGCTGCAAACCCCGTGTCCCAGGTCGGATACATGGGACGGCAATATTCCATGAGCTGCTCCACCGTCATCCACAGCGGCAGCTCCTGGTTTTCCGAGACATACCCAATCTGACAAAAAATATCCGACCCAATCCGGCGCGAATCTTGTCCCAGCACCCGCACCGTTCCGGCGTCCGGGCACACCATGTTCAACAGACACTTGATCGTGGTCGTCTTGCCCGCGCCATTCGGCCCGAGAAACGCCGTCACCGCGCCCTCCGGAATGTCCAGGTTCAGGCCGTCCACCGCCAGGGTGTGCCGGTATTTCTTCCGAAGATTACGAATTTCAATGATCGGTGTCATAGGCTGTTGAGTTGAGAGGTTTCAGGTTCGTGATTGCGATGAAATGCGGTCATGAAGACTTTTACAAAGCACCTGCTGGGAGCGACTTCATTACAGACAACTCGCCTCCCGCTTCCAGCCAGACAGCTCCGCCACCACGGCTCGTCCGCCACAGCTTCAGCGACGGCGGGAGGATTGCCAGACAGTAGCCGGGGGTCGGGCGCCAGCGACACCCCCGGATATCGCCTGGAATCAGACCGCACCCCGGCGGGGTTCCAGAACTCCCCGACCCAACGATCAACCCCCATAAAAGATTCAACGCTCATTTGGAATCCTCCTCCGCCTTTCGCAGGGCTTCGACAACATCCTTAAAATCCAAATGCAAATCCGCGGCCTCCCGGAGCAGTTCCCGGCACAGGGGTTGTAAATGCTCCAGCCGTTCCGGGCGGTCCGGCAGCTCCGGAACCCTCACCACCATGCCGATCCCCGGCCGGCTGGCCAGATAACCTGAATCCTTCAGCGTGGCCACCACCTTGTGCGCCGTGGTGGGACTGATGCTCAATTCCTGGCTGAGCGTGCGCACCGAGGGAAACAGATCACCCACCTCCAACTGTTTGGTGAGCATGGCCTTCCGAATGGCTTGGACAATCTGATCCGAAACCGGCAGGCCATCCTGAATTTGAATGATAAAAGGTAACATAACCAACCAGCGCTCGCGTTCTATGTGTGCCAGTATTACTGTAACACATGGTATTCGTCAACCTTTATTTTTAAAAAATTCGCAGGATTGCCATCCCCGCCCCACTTCGGGCATATTCCGAAAAACTAATGAATCGAACCATCAATGCCGGGCTGGCGGCGGCCAGTACAACCTTGCTGGCGGGAATTTTTCTCGCGGTGACACAGACCGCAGCGCGTGCGGCCGAATCCACCAATTATTACAACTGGGCCCTCACCCCGCCCATGGGCTGGAACAGCTACGATGCCTTTGGCGACAGCGTCACCGAGGCCGAAGTCCTGTCCAACGCCACTTACCTCAAGGAAAAACTCGCCCCCCACGGCTGGCAATATGTCGTGGTGGACTATCGCTGGTACGACCCCGGTGCCTTCAACAATTATCCGAACAGCCGCAAAGGCGTGGAACTGACGATGGACCAATACGGCCGCCTGCTCCCCTCCCCCAACCGTTTCCCCTCCGCCTCCGGGAACCAGGGATTCAAGCCGCTCGCCGACCAAATCCATGCCCTGGGCCTTAAATTCGGGATTCACGTCATGCGGGGCATTCCCCGGCAGGCCGTCAAGGCCAATTGTCCCATTGAAGGCAGCCAATTCCACGCTTGGGATGCCAGCAGTTTTAGCTTGTGCGCCTGGAACCCCGACATGTTTGGCGTGGACGCCACCGTACCCGCCGGGCAGGCCTATTACGATTCCATCCTCCGCCTCTACGCCTCCTGGGGGATGGATTTCATCAAAGTGGATGACTTGTCCCGGCCTTACAGCACCGCCGAAATCGCCGCCCTCCGCCAGGCGATTGACAAATGCGGACGCCCCATCGTCTTCTCTACCTCGCCGGGCGAAACCCCGGTGCGGCAGGCCGGCCACATTGCCACCCACGCCAATCTGTGGCGCGTCTCCGATGATTTTTGGGACAATTGGAAGTCACTGGATCATGCCTTCGATCTGGCCCATGCCTGGCAGGGCGTCGGCGGTCCCGGGCACTGGCCGGATTCGGACATGATTCCCCTCGGCCACATTGGCATCCGTTCCGTGGACGGCAATCGCCAGACCCGCTTCACCCACGACGAACAGGTCACGCTCATTTCCTTCTGGTCCCTCGCCCCATCCCCTTTGATGCTCGGCATGAATCTTCCCGACAACGACGCTTGGACCCTGTCCCTGCTGACCAATGACGAAGCCCTCGCCATCAACCAGGATGCCCTGGGCAAACCCGCCCGCTGCCTCGCCAAAGCCAATGGGCTGGAAGTCTGGGGCAAGGAACTCAAGGACGGTTCCCTGGCCGTCGGACTCTTCAATCGCGGGAAAAAAGCCGCTGACGTCACCTGCTTGTGGACCGATGCCGGATTGGCCGGCAAACAAGCCGTCCGCGATGTCTGGGCGCACCAGGACTTGGGCGTTTTTGAGAACCAGCTCACCCGGTCAGTCCCCTCGCACGGAGCCATTCTGTTGCGCCTCCAACCTGAGAAATAGCCGGCAAAAAAAACAAGCCACCCAGCACTCCCGTTACCCGGCGATGGCCGGTGGCTCCCGAAGTGGTCAGTGTTTTTTGGCCGAAGGCCATTTTCAAAACCTTTGTAGGAGACGACGTCAGGATCCTCAAATATTTCGGCCGTTGATTGATCCAGTGCCCCCACAAAGTGGGTTGCGTCCCGCCGCCTGCGCGAACGCCACCGGCGCGGCCTCTTGCCATCCTAGCAGGCTGTCGGACTTAGGGGTTTTTGCCCCAAAAACGGTCGTTTTAGACCATCAAAACACCTTCGCGGAAAATCAAAGTCGCTCATATATCATTTGTGAGCGTCGTATTTTCTAAGTCCGACAGGCTGCTGGCCGCCGGGAACCAGCCGGCAGGAAATCAATGGCCGGTGGCGGGAGGGCTCCCCCGCCTGATAATTCCGGACAATTTCGAGAAACGCTTCAAGCCGGGTCTGAACGCCGGCGTCTGCGGTATGGGCGTCAATCTCCAGAATCAAGTGCGGCCGGGCGCCGAGTTCAGCGGCGAGCGATGCGTGCGTGAACGCGTCAATGGTGCAACTAAAGTTGCTGATGCACAGCAGGAACAGGTTGGGGTGTTTCCGGACGAGTTCAGCGGCGTTTAGAATTTGATTGGCAAAGTGCCAGGAGGTCGGTCCGGCGCCCAGGGGCGCGAGGCAGTCCGCCGGGATCACGGTGATGCCCATGCTGGCGAGCTTTTTGCCCACGGATTGCGAAGCCTCCGGTGAAAAGGCGTTATAGCTGTGTCCGGTGAGGAGAATCGCCGGTTTTCCTTCCGCCAGCACCCAGGCCAGCGCGGACTGTCCCAGTTGCCGCATCGCCGTTTCCACCGCCGTCTGAGCCCGCACCGCATTGGTCCAGGCCGCGTCGGCGAGCGGGCGCGGGATTTCCAGATCGCGGATGGCCAGTTCCGGAAGCGCGGAACTGGCGGCATAGCCATGGGTGAAATCCAACAGCGGGGACAGCAGGTGGATTTTGGGAAAGGCCTTGGCCAGAAAATAAGGGCCGGCCTGCGTGATTGGGCAAAGGAAGGAATCCCGGCAGTCGTTGGGCTGCGGCATGCGGATGACATGCGGGAGAAAAACCAGATTCAGGCCGCGCTGGGCGAGGTCCAGCACGGCGCCATGGGCAATCTCGGCCGGGAAACAGAAGCCGGAGTTCGACCGCAACTCACCGCGCGGGTCCACCCCGGACAACACGACCTCCATGCCCAGGGTGGATAAGAAGGTCGCGTAAAGCGGATACAACGAGTGCGTCGTCAGCGCCCGGGGGATGCCGATGCGCAACCCGTGAGCGGCGGGTGGGTCCGGGGTGGCGCCAAACAACAACTCGCTGCGCTGCTCCACCAAATCCGGCGCGGCGGTGGCGCGTGTTTTCCGCTTCCACACATTTTCATAAAGACTGCACCGGCCCCCGAACGGAAACCGCCGGCCGACCACCTCGAACCGGTCAATGCTGCAAAACATTTTGCAGGCCCGGCAGGTGAACCGACTGACGAGCTTGAGTTCGGGGGCGGCGAGGTCCAGCAGTTTCATCCCGGGGTCTGACCCGGAAGCGGTGGATTGTTTCAGCGCCAGCAAGGCCACGCCGAACGCGCCCAGCAACTCGGGGTTCGGTGGAATCACCACATCCCGGCCGATGTTCTGGGCGAAGGCGTGGCCGAGGGCGTGATTCAGGGCAACGCCGCCTTGCAGAAAGACTTTGTCACCCACGGGCCGTTGTCCTTTGACCTTGGTGAGATAATTGGCGGCGATGGCATGGACGAGTCCGGCGACGATGTTTTCACGCGAGTGGCCCTCCTGTTGGGCGAGACGGATGTCAGAGTTGATGAAGGCCGCGCAAGTCGCCTTAAACTGAACGGGCGCGGGGGCCGACAGGGCGATTCCAGAGATATCGGACACGGCAATTCCGAGATCGCCCTGGGCGCTCTCTTCCAGAAACGAACCGGTGCCGGCGGAACAGGCGTTGTTCATCGCGTAGTCAATAGGGACGCCATTGCGCAGGCGGATGTATTTCGAATCCTGGCCACCGATCTCAAATATCGTGTCCACCTCCGGGGCGAAGTGATTTGTGCCCGCCGCCTGGGCCGAGATTTCGTTGAAGACGTGTTCGGTGCCCAGCCAGGCGCCCACCAATTCACGGGCTGATCCGGTGGTTCCCATCCAACGCACGCGGTGGTTGCCGGCTTCCTTGGCCAGTGCGTGGAGACAGGCGCGCGCGGCGGCCACGGGATCACCCTGGGTGCGCGTGTAATGCGAGGCCACCACCGAGCGCGTGGCGGGGTCCAGCAGCACCGCCTTGGTGGTCGTGGACCCCGCATCCACACCCAGCACCAGGGGACCAGCAGGCGGCGGTTGGTGCGGGGGGGCGGGGATGATTTGGACGCGTCCGGAGTGGAACTGGAGCGGCGGAAGCCGTCCGAGTTCCGGTCGAACCGGGAGCTTGGGCGAGCGGTAAAGAGGATGGTCCCGGATGAGCAACGCGCTGCCCCAGGCTTCAAACCAGGGGCTCTCCGGCAACACCACGAACTCCGTGCCGGGGAGCTTCCCGCACAGGGCCGACAGCATGGCCGCATTGCGTGTCACGCCGCCGATGAGCAACACGCGCCGGTACTCCCGCTGGCCTTTTTCCAACAGCGCAACCACTTTGCCGGCCATGCTGTCGTGTAGCGTATGCAGAATGTCCTCCGGCGAGGCCTCGTTGCGGTTGAGTTTGTGGGTGATGTCCGACTTGCAATGAACGGAGCAGCGCGAAGCCAGCGGAACCACCTTGCCAGTGAACGAGCGCCGGATGGCGGTTTCGAGGTTCAGTCCCATCCTGCCGATCTGCTGCACAAAAAACTCGCCGCTTCCCGCCGCACATTTGTTATGGGACAAAACGCTGGTGATTTTCCCCCGGGTCAGCAGATAAACCAGGAATGACTCCCCGCCCAGAGAGGCGACGGCATCGAACGTTTGCGCCAGTTCCCGTAATGCGCGTTGAATGGCGGACGCCTCGGAAAGGTGGCCCAGATAACCGGACACTCCAAAAAATGCCGGGCCGGCAAACTCGTCTCCGATGAGCATTTCTTTGAGCACCTCCAGCGGCCGGCCCAGATGCGGACAGACCCGGGCGATGCGTTCTGCGCCACGCAAAGCCACCACCTTCACGCTCAGGGCACCGATATTCACCCCCACACCAGCCATCGCGTTTTCTTTTGGCAGCGCCAAATCCAAACTGGTGTTGGCATGGTTGCTGATGAGTGAACGTAACCCGACGATGCCTTCCTGTCCAAGATTAACTCAGGAACTTGGGGGCGATTTGCGGTGGTTGAGGTTGACGACTGGTACTGCCCGTTCTGGGATTCCGAGAGTGGGAGAGGTTTCCAGCCACCCTGGCCCTATTTGGCGAGGATTACCATTCCCCCGGCGGGCAGCCCGGCCAGCAACTGCCGAACGCTCCGGTTTTGGCCGGGCAATACCAATTCGGGGGCGATTTCACACAGAGGCTGGAGCACAAACCTTCGGAGATGCGCCCGGGGATGGGGCAAAATAAGTTCCGGCGTATTGCGAATTTCGGCGCCAAAACTGATCAAATCCAAATCCAGCCGCCGGGGTTCGTTCAAAACCTTTTTGGGAGTCCGGCCAAATTCCACCTCCATCTCTCTGAGAGCGTGCAACAAAGATTCCGGCGTTTCCCCTGCCCTCATCTGCAAACCCACCACGGCATTGACAAACGGCGGCGACCCCGGCGGACAATCCACCGGGCTGGTTTGCCAGAACGAGGAGCAGATGACCAGATCATCGGAAAAACCCTCCAGCCGAACCAGCGCGTCCCGCAGAATCCGTCGCGAATCCCCCAGATTGGAACCCAACGAAATGAAGGCAGTGGGAGGTGGCATTGGTTAATCCTGCCGCAGCGCCTGCGGAAAATCCATCGCGCCACGCTTGATTTTTAATTATTTTAACCCCAGCACGTCCTGCATGTCATACAATCCCGGCGGTTTGTCCGCCACCCAGCGCGCCGCCCGCAGGGCACCGTTGGCAAAGGTGTCGCGGCTCGAGGCGCGGTGGGTCAACTCCAACCGCTCGCCCGGACCGGCAAAAATCACCGTGTGATCCCCCACCACATCGCCGCCGCGAATGGA